>CDZG01035379.1_pt1 | contig 66627 bp, 43 predicted proteins | sample 557741 | NCBI WGS metagenome assembly CDZG01 (sample SAMEA3182086, study PRJEB8094) | gut metagenome | biome: human; feature: gut; material: Stool; isolation source: human stools | place: Canada | collected 2013-01-21
GCCGAAAGGTCAAAATAATATCTGCCGCCGGGGGTGAGGAAAAACTGTTCTGATAAAGCAAACTGCGCCGTGAGCTTGGTAACGTCCGCCGGAACGTTGTCGCCGGGGGCGTAGAGCTTACCGTTGCTTCCGAGCCACATGAAGTAGCTGCCTGTATTTCCGTCCGGGCGGGTCATGCCGTCGGACGCAGGCGCGGTAAACTCGCTGCCGGTTTTCACGATGATTTGAATATCCTCGGAGCTATTACCCAGCGTGCCGCCGCCAAGGTCAAGGGTAACGACCTTCAGTCCGCCAGAACCCAGTGTGTCAGAGTTCAGGACTTCAAGGACAGGGCGGAAACCGACGAACGGATAGGAGTACGCAGCAGTGTCGTAGCTCCAGTTGCGGGCCGAATGGTACCCGCGAACCGCACGTTTCGACGCGCCGCCAGAAGAAACATCCTGTCCCCACGAAAACATTCCATTCCAGTTTTTGATGTATTCGTCGTTCTTGTCCAGTATTCTGTCCCATTCGTTGCTTTGGGGCACGCCGCGTTGGGGATCGTCTAAACCCGTACAGTCACTTCCCGCAGACGGTGTGCGCAGGGTATAGTCCACGCCGCCGCTGGCATAATTTTTGCCGAAAATCAGATCTGCGGTATTCAGGGCATCCCAGCTTACATCATTCGTTACGGCATAATCCGCCACGAACAGGCTGTGGGGATATTTATTCTTCTGTGCATACTCCTCGGTGGTTGCCATCTCCGTTGTGAGCTTGTAGGCGTTCACCGTCCCTGCGTAGGTAAAAGGCACATAATGCAGGGTGCTGTCAGGCAAATTGCTGTTTACCGTTCCGGGAATATCCATTGCCGAAAGGTCAAAATAATATCTGCCGCCGGGGGTGAGGGTGAACTGCTCGTCAACCGGCTTTTCAACCGTCAGCGCAATGTCTGTGAAATTACTTGCGTAATCGGTATTATAATCACCGTTGCACTGCTCGCTGAACATCTTGAGGGTATAGTCGCCCGGTGCAATGTCAGACGGGATTTTGATTTCAACCGTTCCGCTTTCGGCAGTAGGCTGTGCTACTCTGCCATAATACCGTGCGCCGCTGCTATCCGCAATGATGGCGGAGATATATTCATTTATCCCTGTGGTCGCCCCTTTGTAATTCAGCGTAATGGTATCGTCGGGGGCGGCATCGGCAGTTTTTTTCGTTACGGCAAAACTGCGGCTACTATCTAAAAGTGTCAGCTTCCACTCGTTGCCGCTGTATTCGGGAATCGGGGTCAGCCCTCCGTCGGGCTTTCCGCCCACGGCGGCAGATGCAAAAAGGACAGAGTTCAGATTTAAGTTAAAAGCAGGACGAACAGTCCGATGATTATTTTTCTTGCGGATAGAGGCCCCAGAGTATTGGACAGAACCATCACTACTCACGATGGCGACATAAAAAGTCTTGGAGCCAGGAGAGCGCAGGTACCAACTGCTTGTCACCCAATTCGGATGCGCAGGATCCAAGGCACGCAGATCGTTGTTTACCGCAATAGCCTCTTTTGCGGAAAGTGGCCAGAATACAGCGTTATCCACCTGCCCTCCTGCTACACAGTCGGTATTTTCTCCGTTGTAACTTCCGCTTGTAAGCGTCCGTTTCTTTACGGCAGCATTTTCTTCTGTCGTCAGCTTTTCCGCAAGCGCGTCTATCGCGGTTTTCAAATTACTCGGTGTGTATTCGTTGTATAATATGATATCGGCAAATGGTATAACTCCCATAGCGCCTGCCGCAAGCAGGGTCATATCCCCCTGTGCGCCGGCAACACCGTTTCCGTCATAGCCGATAACTCGCCATGCAGCGGGATTATTATCTTGGTTTTTCCCGAAATACACGGTCGGTGCGCTCGCTGTGTTTACAGTTTTATTCAGTGCGTCTGCGCCAAGCTGTACCTTCCTTTGCAGACGCAAGCGCAGCGTGCTTTCCTTATGAATATTGTAATCTGCCATCGTGCGCCCGTTCTCAAGCTCTTTTTCGCCAAAAAACAGTCTTTGCGCATCGGGAGAAAAGCCCGTTTTTTCCTGAATTTTCTCCTTGATATTGTCAATGCTGTCGCCCGACACAACCTCGAGCGTTAAGTTTGCCTGACCGACAATGGTCAAGTCAATGTAAATCTCAATTGCGCTTGCCATCATCGGTACAAAGCTCATCATCATACAAAAGACGAGCAGGATGCTGAGTATTCGTTTTTTCATTTCTTGCTGCCTCCGTTTTGCAGCCTCAAACAAGACTCTTTTTCTTTTTCAGTACAATGTACAAAATCAAGCCGAGGTTACCAAGCAGCGCAAGCCCCGCAACAGAACCGATAACAATCAAAGCAGGAGAGGATGCGGATATGTTTCCGGAGCCTGCGGGGACTGCTGCATCCGCCGCCGCTTTCACACCTGTGTCCTTCTCGCCGATCCACCAGTTGCCGTTTTCGCCGATAAAGGGGGTCAGACCGTCCTTACCGTCCGCGCCGACGACCTTGCCGAGATTGACCGTCTTTCCGTCGGTATAGGTGATAACAAGCTCGCCGTCCGCATTGATCTCCGCCTTGGCGATTCCGATTCCGTCCTTACCGTCTTTCCCGTTTTTACCGTCAGCGCCGCCTGCGCCGTTTGTTCCGTTCTTGCCGTTCTGTCCCGGTGTGCCGGCATCTCCGGGGTCACCCTTATCGCCTTTATCGCCCTTTTCGCCTTGTTGTCCGTCTTTACCGGTATCGCCCTTCTCTCCGGTGGCTTTCACACCGAGGGATACCCATGTCTGTCCGCCGTCATAGGAGACATACCAGAGGTTATCTTCCCCGATTTTAAGCCGAGGTGTTATGCCGTCTTTTCCGTCCTGTCCGGGGTCGCCTTTATCTCCCTTATCTCCCGTGTCGCCCTTGTCGCCTTTTTCGCCCTTCAGCTCCGACAAGGCAATCAAATTATTCCAGACGGAATCATCGATGTACTTCCACTGTACGAATCCGTTATATACCCGCAGTTCAATTTGTTTTCCGTCTGCGCCGTCATTTCCCGTCAGCTCGGCAAGTGAGACAAGATCGCGGTAAGCGTCGTCACTTTCACCCGCATATCGCCACTGGATACTGCTGCCGTTACTGCGGAATTCGATTTCTCTGCCGTCCGCTCCCGCAAAGGTTGAGAAGGTTTTGGTGTTGGACAGTGCCGATACCATTCCTTTGTCTGTCACGGAGGAGACTGCAAATGTATAGGTGGTATCCGCCTGCAGTGAGGTGTATGTATAAGAAAGCTCTTCCGCAGAAAGCGGAGCTTCGGTTACGCGCTCAAACTCTCCGTCATCCATACGCATCCAGATATGATACCCGGCATAGGGGCGTCTGAGATCTGCCGAGGGCGCCTTCCAGGTGATTTTTGCGCTTTGATTGTCCGTTACGGATACGCCCGTAAGTGTCGGTATGGGCGGCGCGGCACGAAGATTGGTCAACACATAACCGAACACGGGAATCTTCTGATCTCCTGCCGTCCATGTGCGCATACCGAAATCCCAGGTAAAGCCGTACTGGCCGGAGACATCGTAGCCGATTCCGTAGGAGGCAAGGAGCGAACGGCGGTCGATGTTGTTGACAGTGCCGCTGGCGCCGCTGCTTTCGGTCGTGGTGTAGACCGTTCCCGTTGCTTTGCTGTAGCTCAGATCAATCACAAAGCCCATATTGAATGCGTCTACGCCCCATGTGTTTTTCATGGAAGCGGAGAAGCCGTGCGCCATCTCAACACCCTCGGCGTGCTCGGATGTGGTCGTCCAGTCGTTTGTGATACTGCTTGCACCGAAGCCAAGCTCATATTTTTGCTTACTCAGCGACTCAAATTTCGAAACATAGTCGGCGGTAGTAGCGGTATTCGACCAATAGGCGAACGGGTCGCCCTCGGCGTTTTCCGGCAGTACATGGCTGTTCAGTATCGGCAAAGCCTTTGCCTTTCCCGCTGCAATGTCTTTCTTGTAGGTTTCGTTGTACAGTACCGCAAACTCATCGTAATACTCCCGGTCGAGCATGGTGTAAACCGGTTGCCCGGGGATCATCAGGGCAATGGTATTTCGCTCGCTGAGGTCAAAATCGCCCTTTTGCGGGTCATAAAGCGAGTAATAATAGGTTGTTGCCGGCACGCGGTACAGCACCACAGAATCGTTGCCGCCGGCATTGAATGAGGCACTGTATTCCTTAGAAAGGGTATCCTCGGTGCTCTTTGTAAAATCCATGGTGTATCCGAGGGTTGCCTCGTATCTCCACACCTTCAGATCTCCCTGCGCGACGATGGACGCACCGAAGGAGGTGTTGTGCGATGAGGATTTCGTGTCCGAATAGCCGGAGGAGAAGGTATATGTGGTGGAACCGTCGGAGAAATCGAGGTCATAGTCGCCGAGCTCCGCAAAATACGGAGCCGCCTGAAGCACCGCCTGCACCTGTGCGTCGGAGTATCCGTAGCCCTTGCCCTCATAGCGGGCAAACAGGCCGTCCTTGTTCACATCTCCCGCAAGCAGAATGCAGTTATACGGCATATCCCATGCGAGGTCGACGGCGTGACACAGCTTTGAGTATTCGTCTTTTTCGGCTGTTGCCGTATATTTGCCGGCAACTGACAGTGTGCCGCTGCCGAAGTCCTCACCATAGAACACATCGGTGAACAGATCGAATTTGCGCGCATTTTTGGTGCCGTTCTGTCTTTCGGCGGCAAGTGCGATCACCTGCTCGCGGCCTTCGGTGTTGTGGTCAAAGTTGCCCGCGATGGCATCCTGATAATACCACCACCATCTCGCACTCGAGTTCTTCTCGCGCGTGGTATCGCACAGAAGATTGAGACCGCCGTTTTCCTGCACCTCATAGAGAGCACCCGCGATGAAGACCTGCTCGGGCGTGCCTCTTCCGTTGATGGCAACGCCAGTCATGGCGGGCTTCGGCTTCACGCCGTTATTGTTTGTTCCGCCTGCCGTGTAGCTGCTCATCGCGATCTTCTGAACATTTGTGATCGCATCGTTTTCGCTGTAATACACGGCATATCCCATATTCGAAGCATCGGTATCCGAATTGGCAAGAAAACCGTAAGTCTTTTCTTCCTTTACTTCGTTGTAATATCCCGCAACGACGATCTCTTCATATCCGTCACAGTTGACGTCGGCTGTTGTGATGTTCGGGAAGCGAATATGGTCATAGTACCTGTTGCCGTCCTCTTTCTCATCCTCGCGATTGAGGGTCATCAGTTTTTTCTGCGATATTTTCTTAAAGGTTCCGCCGCTGTTTTTATACATCGTCAGCTTTGAGACAAAAAGGGCATACGTATCCGCCGAAACGCCGGAGATCCCGGGCAGCATACCGCTGCTGTAAGGGAACGGCTCGGCGGCGCCGGCGACAACCGCAAGTTCATCACAGCCGTCACGGTCGATGTCTACCGAAACGAGTGACTTCGTGATCTGATCTCTTTCGTATTCTGTCGTTTCCCAACCGCCGAAGTAGGTATTCGCTCCCGCGAAGGATCTTTTGAAAAACGCCTGCTCGCCGGCAATACCCGTTCCGGCAATGCCCCACAGATCATCACTGCCGGCATAGGTAATAACGGCGGTCATTTTGCCGTCACCGTCATAGTCGCCCGCCGTGACATTGAAATAGTGGCGGAATTCCTGATATTCCAGCTCGCCGTAATCAGTCTTGCACACCCATTTAGGCGCGTCGGCAATTTTCTGAAGCTCGGAGCGCTTGTTGTTTACAAGATTTTGTACCCAGTAGCAGATCTTTGCCGTGTTCTTGGAATTATCCATATCGCAAAGACCAACAAAGATAGCGTGATCGTTTCTGCCCGTGCCGAGCGGATCGTAAGCTGTTCCGACAGCAAAAGCGACATTATCGACCGAGGAAATGCTGTATGTACCGCTCGGTGACTCGATAATATTCTTTCCGAGTGTCAGCTTGTCATACACCTTGGTGTGATCTTTTGCAGCTTCGTTTTCTGCATTGCGATAGCTGTAAAGAATCGGCTCATACCACGGAGTGATGGCAAAGGGCTGACCTTTCTTGGTGCCGTACGGGTTGCTTTCGTCCTCTGCCCATCCGGCCGGCGGGGTTGTGTCGGGTGTGAGCAGTGCGCCGTATGCACTTGAGCCGGATGCTGATACTCCCGGGTCGGCGTAGCTCATCAACGGTGAAATAGCACACATCACCATACATAGGGTGAGCAGGATACTGAGTATTCGTTTTTTCATATTTTATTACCTCCGTTTTCGTATATGTCGGCTCAGTCAAGAGCAATGATTGTAAGATTATAGACAGCACCGTTCAGCTGTGTGCCGGGGGTCAACTGGATAAATTCATATTGTAGCACAATATCACTGCCGGCACTGTAGATGCGGTTGAATGCAAACGGCATCCACACTCGTGAATTATCTGCATCGTTCATATATCTTTCGATCAATGTATCTTTGAGAATGCCTTGTTTGCCCTTCAATACTACCGAGTACCATCCACCCATGTCGTGAGAAATGCAGACCGAACCGCTGAATGAAAGGCTGTATGTATGTCCGGCTTTCAGCGTTACGGTTCTGTTGGTTCGATCCCACACAAAAAGTCCTCCGGAATTGCAATCTTCAAACAGCTGAAGCGGCTGATTGAATGAAGCGCCGGTGCCGCCGTTTGAGGCGTGAAAATACCCCGCACACCCGCCGTTCTGACCGGCATCGCCCTTATCGCCTTTATCGCCTTTATCTCCCTTGTCTCCTTTATCTCCCTTGTCTCCTTTGTCTCCTTTTTCGCCGTCAACACCGTCTGTGCCGTCAATGCCTGCCGCCTTCACGCCGGTGTCAATTTCGCCGATCCACCAGTTTCCGTTCTCGCCGATAAAAGGTGTTTTTCCGTCCTCACCGTCGGAACCGTTTTGCCCGTTTGTTCCGTCCTTGCCGTTTTTACCGTCAGCGCCGTCTCTGCCATCCGCACCTTTTAATGCGGTAAGGTCGTACAGGTTAAGCCATATTTCATCACCAGCATAACGCCATTGCAGGGTGTTTTCGTTCACGCGGAATTCCGGCGTTTTTCCGTTTGCCCCGTCTGCGCCGTTCTGTCCGGCGGGACCTGTAATATCGGCTATCGCAACAAGGTTTTGCCACTCGCCGCCCTCATAGCGCCACTGTATATATTCTGTTGTTCTTTTTACCTCTATGTTTTTTCCGTTAATGCCATCTTTGCCGTTTGTGCCGTTTGTGCCGTTTGTGCCATCTTTACCGTTCTTACCGTCAATGCCGTCAATTCCGTTTTTACCGTCAGTACCGTTAATACCGTCTTTTCCGTTTGTACCATTGGCTCCGTCCTTGCCGTTTTCTCCGGCAGCACCGGTAAGTTCGGTAAGCAACACAAGGTCGCGCCAATCGGTTTCGTCGCTGTATTTCCACTGGATCGCCGTACCGTTGTTCCGCACCTTCGGCAATGCAGCACTGCTATTTGCCGCTTTGCTGCATCCGGCAGTAAATACAATGCATAGTATGATGCAAAGTGCCATAGTAATACAATAAATTCGTTTCTTCATTTCTCGTTACCTCCGTTCAGATATTGCGAGCGGTATTTATCTGCAAACAGGGCGACTCCCTGCTTTAAGACCTCCATCTGGGTTTTCAGGTAATATTCATCCTCAAACATAGCATAATGCACACAGGCGCGGACGAATATAAAAATCAGCGGCGTGATTACCGTATACGGTATGCCGATTTTAGGCTCCAGCAGCTTTGCGTATTCCGTATAGCGCTCATTTACGCCCTCAAAAAATTTCTTGCCGTGTTCAATATATTTCGGATGAGTATATATCTGATACATAAGCCTGTATTTTTTGCCGTGCTTTTCCGCCGTCCAATACGGAACCTCCTTCACAAAACGAACAACATCATTGGGGTCGGTGGGCGCCATCTCCATAAAATCGTCCTCAACCTTTTCCATACAGTAAGCCGTCGATTCGATGATCAGCTCATCCAGACTTTTAAAGTAAGCGTAAAGATTTCCCTTTGTGCAGCCGCACGCTTTCGCAAGCGCGCTGACGCCTGTTCCCGTAAGCCCGTTTTCGGCATAGCATTCAAAGCATTTTTCCATTATTTCCTTCTTTTTTTCGTTGTGCTGCTGTTCGGTGTGCATTGTATTCTAACCTCCGTGATTAAACGACCGTTTATTCAATTATACTATACCATACACCATCGCCGAAAGCAAGACTTTTTTTAACAAATCATAGAGGCTGTAAAAAGCAGTCTTTTTGTGGTATAATTGAGTTGAAAAAACAAATAAAAAACACGAGGACAGTATGCCGTTTTTACTTTCTGAAATTAAAAAACCGAGTTTCGCTCAATTCAGAGTGAATCTCGGTTTTTCGTTTGTTTTTTACAGCCCTTTTCCTTTAATATTCGTCCCGTTCGCCGCCTATTGCCTCGGCGCCGTATCGGCAAAGCAGTGAAATAAAAATAAACATAACGCCGAGTGTAATGCCCGCGGCATTATCGGAATATATATTCGCAAGCGAAACGGCTTCAAGCCTCATCCGTCCCGAAATAAGCCCCCTTACAAGGCTTCCCGCAGCTGCGCCGACCGTCTTAAGCGCAAGCGTTAAAATGCCGAGTCTCATCAGCTCCTTTGCCCCGGCATGAGTAAACGGAGTTCCCGCCTTTAAAGCGTTTCCGAAGTAACGCTTCGCAAATGCCGCTTCCGCCGCTTCTCCGGCACAAACCACAAGACCTCCCGACAGCGCCGCCGCAATGCTTTTAACATTTAAGCCGAGCGTATCAAGCGAAGCTCCGTGCACCTTTATACTGCCTATTACGGCTATGCTGTCTCTGCCGATCAACAGGCTTATATATCCCGCAATGCAAGCGAAAAAGCCGATAACGGCAAGCGTAAACGCAATCTGTGACAGCACCCGTCCCAATTTGTAAAGCTTATTGACCGTATCATGCGATTTCATTATACCCACTCCCTATATTTATTTATATTTGAAGCAGTGTGCTGTATTCCGTCGGGGTCATTCCGTAATGCTTTTTAAAGCATCTGGCAAAATAGCCGGGATCGGAAAAACCGCAGCTTGAGGAAATTTCCGAGATCTTGACCCCTTTTTCATTTTTTATCGCCCTTCTGGCGTATTCAAGTCTTAATATCTGTATATATATCATGGGACTGAGTCCGGTGACCGATTTAAACCGACGGCAAAAGTACGCCTCGTCATAGCCGAAGCGGCGGCTCAATTCCTTTGAGGAAATATTCTCGCGGAAATGATTTTCGATATATTCAGTAACATTGCGCAGCTTTTCATCGGACGGCGCATGCACGCTCCTTTCCGAAAGACAATATCTGTAAAGCAGCCCCAAAAGGCGGTAAATTCCGCCTATCACCGTAAGCGGAGACGCGTCAGAGCGCGAAAGCTGCTCATCTACAATATATTTTGCGGTTTCAAATATCTCCTTATTATATGTAACGGGAGCAAACGATATTCTCTGCTCGGCTATCGGCAATAAATACTTTTGCGCGGCAGGGGTAGAATTGTAAAACGCCTGAACGTCAAACATAATGGTATGGTAAGAAACGCCGTCATGCCCCGCAATGCCGCGGTGCGGCTGCCCCGGCATAAAAACAGCAACCGATCCGGCGGGCGCGTATTCCTTTACATCCCCCAAATATATATCCAGCCCGCCGCTTAATATAACAAGAATTTCCATGCGCTCATGCCAGTGGGTAGTAAAGCAAAGCTTTGAGGGCGAGAAAAAAAACATATTATGAATTTTAACGGCGCTGTCGCCGTATATAACCGGAGCAAGCTCCTTTTGTCCGTCCAGCCGCATATAATCACCCAAGTCAAAAAAATACAAAATTTAATCAAAATAATCCTAACCGCCGAATTATATTTATGTTAACATAAAGACAGAAAAAAATCAATATTCAAGGGGGATTTTTTATGAAAATAGGTACCTGCGTACATTTTAACGACATAAACGAAATGTCAAAAAAGTTTGACGAGCTGCTTGCGAACGGCTTTGACAGCTGCCAGCTTATTTCCTGGAAGCCCGAGGTTTGGACGGATGAAAATGCCGAAATAATGAATCGCCTCATTAAAGAAAAGGGCGTTACCGTTTCGGCATTTTGGTGCGGCTGGGAGGGACCCTGCATATGGAATTTTTACGACGGTCAGATAACCTTGGGGCTTGTTCCGCCTGAATACAGGGCGGGGCGCATTAAAAACCTCTGCGACGGCGCGGATTTTGCGAAAAAGCGCGGTGTTACCGATGTTGTAACCCATATGGGCTTTATACCCGAAAACCCGAACGACCCGCAGTTTGCGCCCTTCTGCGTTGCGGTAAGGCAGGTGGCGGAGCATTTAAAGCAGAACGGTCAGTACCTTTTGTTTGAAACCGGTCAGGAAACGCCCGTCACCATGCTTCGCTGCTTTGAAAAGGTGGGAACGGATAATCTCGGCGTTAATCTCGACACCGCAAACGTTATTCTTTACGGCAGAGCAAACCCGGTTGACGCACTTGATGTTTTCGGAAAATATGTCCGTAATATTCATGCAAAAGACGGTAAATATCCCACAAACGGTCACGACCTCGGCGAAGAGACGCGCATAGGAGAAGGCAAAGTCGATTTTAACCGCCTGTTTGAAAGGCTGCATGAAATAGGCTACGATTCTTATGTTACAATAGAGCGTGAAATTGAGGGCGAGGAGCAGAATAAGGACATACTTTACGCCAAAGAATACCTCGGAAGTATTATAAAAAGGGTTTACGGTGAGCTGAAATGAAAGGACTTATGGTAGATTGCTCAAGAAACGCGGTTATGAACCTTACCGCCCTTAAAAGGTTTGTAAAGGTAATATCGACACTGGGCTACGATACGTTAATGCTTTACACCGAGGATACCTACGAGGTTGACGGCGAGCCGTATTTCGGTCACCAGCGCGGAAGCTTTTCAAAAGCCGAGCTTAAAGAGGCGGACGCCTTTTGCCGCGAAAACGGTATAGAGCTTATACCCTGCATACAAACCCTTGCGCACCTTAACGCGATTTTCAAATGGCAGGGAGTGTACGGCGATATAAACGATACGGCGGATATTCTGCTGGCGGACGATGAGCGGACGTATGAGCTTATCGATAAAATGTTTGCAACCCTTTCGCAGTGCTTTACCTCGCGTAAAATACATATCGGTATGGACGAGGCGCATATGGTGGGGCTGGGCAAATACCGCGATAAGCACGGCGATAACGACCGTTTTGAAATTATAAACCGCCATCTTCATAAGGTTTGCAGCCTTGCGGATAAGTACGGGCTTGAGCCGATGATATGGAGCGATATGTACTTCCGCTTGGCGAATAGCTCGGGGGATTACTACAACACGGCGAATGTTGATAATATTTGCAAAAAAGCCGACCTGCCGAAAAACATCACGCTGGTCTACTGGGATTACTACAGCAAGGATTATGAGCATTATCTTAATATGATAGATAAGAACAAAGCCCTTGCAAGACCTGTTGTGTTTGCGGGCGGCGCATGGACATGGAAAGGCTTCGCGCCGGACAATCAATTCAGCTTTGATACCACCCTGCCCGCCGTTAAAGCGTGCCGCGAAAAAGGAATAAGCGACGTTTTCATAACAATGTGGGGCGATAACGGCGGCGAATGTTCGCGCTTTGCGGTTTTGCCCGCGCTTTGCTATTCGGCTGAGCTTTTAGAGGAAAATGAAAATATGTCGGACGCAAAGGCGCGGCTTAAAGCGGTTACGGGCATGGAGTTTGATGATTTTATGCTGCTTGATAAGCTGGATAACCCTACCGAAAAGCTTGATTACAACGCCTCGAAATATCTGCTTTACTCCGACCCGTTTATGGGCGTTTATGACAGCCGCGTAACCGAGGGCGTTAACGGTTACTACAAAGAGCTTTATAAAAAGCTTTCGGCGGTACAGGCGACGGACGACTACAAGCCGATGTTTGACTCGGCTGCGGCACTGGCGGATGTTCTGTCGGTAAAAGCCGAGCTTGGCATTAAGACCCGCGCGGCATACCTCGCAGGGGATACCGAAGCGCTTAAGAATATAGCCGAAAACGATTATACCGCCGCCATAGATAAGCTTAAAGCGTTTTACACCGCTTTCCGTAAATTTTGGTTTTTTGAAAATAAGCCCCACGGCTTCGACGTTCAGGATATACGTCTCGGCGGGCTTATAATGCGGCTTGAAAGCTGCCGCGAAAGAATTTTAAGCTATTGCGCGGATAAATCAAATACTATTCCCGAGCTTTCAGAGCCGGTGCTTGAAGACGAACGCTCAAAAAGCTGGGATAATATTGTAACTGCAAACGTTATTTAATTAAAGGAGATTTTTACTATGTTAAAGGTTGCACTTGTAGGAGTTGGCGGAATAAGCGGAGCGCACATTCCGGCGTGGGAATCAATGGCGGATACCGAGCTTGTGGCGCTGTGCGATATTCGCCCTGGGCAAATGGAAAAATACACGGATAAACGCCGTTATACCGATTTTGATGAAATGCTTGAAAAGGAAGAAATAGACATTCTCGATATATGTCTTCCCACCTATCTTCATGCGGATTTCTCGGTAAAGGCAATGGAAAGGGGCATTAATGTCCTCTGCGAAAAGCCCGTTTCCCTAAAAAAAGAGGATGTTGCGCGCGTTTACGGCGCGGCAAAAAAGAATAACGTTAAATTTATGATAGCGCAGGTTCTGCGTTTTTGGCCCGAGTATGAAATAGTTAAAAAGATTTATGACGAAAAGACCTACGGTAATCTGCTTTCGGGCTCTATGACCCGCCTCGGCTGCCGCCCGAAATGGAGCTGGGATAACTGGATGACCGATAAAAACCGCAGCGGTCTGGTACCCTTTGACCTTCACATTCACGATTTGGACTTTATGGTTTACGCCTTCGGCAAGCCCGCCAAAACAAACGCTTTTAAATCCACCACGGAAACACAAGACTACCTGAATACGGTTTATCAATACGACGGGTTTTTCATAAGCACCGAAGCCTCATGGTACGCGTCGCCCTATCCGTTTAAGGCGGCATTCCGTTTCCAGTTTGAGCACGCGGTTGTAGCCTGGGAAAACGGCGAAATGAAAATTTATGAGGAGAACGGCAAAATTTGGTCTCCCATTTCGGGCGGAGACGGGCTTGATACCGGGAACATCGGTCTTCCCGCAAGCGACGCCTACGCCAACGAGATCCGCTATTTCACCGATTGCGTTGAAAACGGCAGCTTTCCCGATAAGGTCAAGCCCGAGGAGCTTGAATGCGTGCTTGATATTTTGAATTCCCTTTGATAAAAATACACATATAAAAAACGACGTCGGAAGCCTAACTCACGGCTTTCGATGTCGTTTTATTTATATGCCGATATACAGTCTTGCTTTTATTAAACCAAATTTGTATATCCCATTAAATATTCGTCAATTTCCTTTGCGGCGGCTCTGCCCTCGGCTATTGCCCACACAACAAGTGACTGCCCGCGGTGGCAATCCCCCGCCGTGAAAAGCTTATCAACGCTTGTTTTATAAGAGCCTGCGGCGGTTGCAATATTGCTGCGCCCGTCGGTCTCTGCTCCGAAACTTTTTGCAATGTAGGGCTTGGGTCCTAAAAATCCCGCGGCTATAAGCAAAAGCGAGCAATCAAGCGTTTTTTCACTGCCCGGAATTTCCGTCATAACGGTTCTGCCGGTTTTTTCGTCCTTTTCGGGTTTAAGTTCAACCGTTACCACCGCCTTTATATTGCCGTTTTCATCCGGCACAAATGACTTTACGGTGGTGCAGTAAACGCGCGGGTCGTGCCCGAAAACGGCTATTGCTTCTTCCTGTCCGTAATCAGTCTTGCACACCCTCGGGTACTGCGGCCATGGGTTAGTCTCTGCTCTGCTGTCTGGTAATTTCGGCATCATTTCAAGCTGGGTTACCGATTTGCAGCCGTGGCGTATGCAGGTGCCTACGCAGTCATTGCCCGTATCGCCGCCGCCTACTATTACAACGTCCTTACCCTTAGCGGATATAAAGCCCGATTGAAGCTTATTATCAAGCAGCGCCTTAGTGGTGGATTTAAGAAAATCGACCGCAAAGTAAATTCCCTTAATGTCGCGGTTTTCGGCTTTAAGGTCGCGCGCATTGCCCGCGCCGCAGCAAAGCACCACCGCGTCATAGGTCTTTAAAAGCTCGTCGGGAGATATATCTTTTCCTACATCTATACCCGTTTTAAACTCTATACCCTCGTCGGTCATAAGCCTTACACGGCGGTCAACAATCTGCTTTTCAAGTTTCATATTCGGTATGCCGTACATTAAAAGCCCGCCTATGCGGTCATCCTTTTCATAAACGGTAACGCTGTGACCACGGCTGTTAAGCCGCTGCGCGCAAGCAAGCCCCGAGGGGCCTGAGCCTACCACCGCCACGCGCTTGCCTGTCCGCACCTCTGGCGGGTGGGGCTTCACCCAGCCGTTTTTATAGCCCTCTTCAATAATTGCAAGCTCGTTTTCCTTAACGGTTACCGAGCTGCCGTAAAGCCCGCAGGAGCAAGCTGCCTCGCAAAGCGCGGGGCATACCCTGCCCGTAAACTCGGGGAAGCTTGCGGTTTTGGTAAGCCGCGCTAAAGCGTACTCCCAGTTGCCGTTATAAATTTCATCGTTCCACTCAGGGATAAGGTTATGCAGCGGACAGCCCGATACCATTCCGCCGAGCTTCATTGCCGACTGACAGAACGGCACGCCGCAGTTCATACAGCGCGCACCCTGTTTTTCACGCTCCGCCTTTTGCATTGGGGAATGAAATTCATTGAAATTTTTTATTCTTTCAAGCGGTTTTACCGATTTATTGTTTTCTCTCTCGTAATCCAAAAATCCTGTTGGTTTTCCCATTTTTATTCCCCTTTCTTATTTCTGTACCGAATAAAAGGCTTCAAGCTCGGCTTCCTTATAGGGCAGACCCTTTTCCTCAAAGCGGCTTATTTCCTGTAACATACGGCTGTAGTCGTTCGGCACTATCTTTTTAAAGTAAGGCAGATAATTCGCGAAATCATGAAGTATGCGTGCGCCTTTGGGCGAGCCTGTGGCGGCAACGTGTTTTTCAATCATGGTTTTAAGCTCCTCGATATCGTGCTTTTCCTCTACACCCGTCATTGTAACAAGCTCCTTGTTAAGCCTTAAATAAAAATCATAGTTTTCATCAAGCACATAGGCAATGCCGCCGCTCATACCTGCGGCAAAGTTTTTGCCCGTAGGTCCTAAAATTACGGCTCTGCCGCCCGTCATATACTCGCAGCCGTGGTCGCCCGTGCCCTCGCAAACAGCGTATGCGCCTGAATTCCTGACACAGAAACGCTCGCCCGCAATACCGTTTATATAAGCCTCGCCCGAGGTCGCGCCGTAAAGCGCCACGTTGCCTATTATAATGTTTTCCTCCGCCCTGTATTTTGCGTTTTCGGGGGGAGCCACAATGAGCTTACCGCCCGATAAGCCCTTGCCGAAATAATCGTTGCTGTCGCCTGTCAGGCGTATTGTAAGCCCTTTCGGAATAAACGCCCCGAAGGACTGACCGCCGCCGCCCTTGCAGTTTATTGTGTAGGTATCATCGGGCAAGGTATTTTTATATTTCTTTGTAATTTCCGATCCGAAAATAGTGCCGAGCGTTCGGTTGGTGCTTGATACCTCAATATCGATAGCCTTCGGCTTGCCTGTTTTAAGCGCCGTTTTAAAGGCGGGAATTATAACCGCCTCGTCCACGGTCTTTTCAAGCTCAAAGTTAAATACGTTATCGGCTTTAAAATGCTTATCCTCCTGCGGGGCGGAATTATCGCTGTAAAGTATTTGCGAAAGGTCAGCCATTGCCGCGCGCTTTGTAACGGTTTTTCCGCGCACCTTTATAAGGTCGGTGCGTCCCACAAACTCCTCAACCGTGCGAACGCCCAGTTTCGCCATTATCTCGCGCAGTTCTTCGGCAATATACATCATAAAGTTTATAACGTATTCGGGCTTGCCGCAGAAGCGCTTTCTAAGCTCGGGGTTTTGCGTGGCAATACCGCAGGGGCAGGTATCAAGGTTGCACACGCGCATCATAATGCAGCCCATTGTAATAAGCGGCGCGGTTGCAAAACCGAATTCCTCCGCGCCCAAAATGGCTGCAATCGCTACGTCTCTGCCGCTCATAAGCTTACCGTCGGTTTCAAGTATAACGCGTGAGCGCAGCCCGTTCTGAATAAGGGTCTGGTGCGCCTCGGAAAGCCCCAACTCCCACGGAAGCCCCGCATTGTGTATGGAGCTTTGCGGCGCGGCGCCCGTGCCGCCGTCATAACCCGAGATAAGCACCACCTGTGCGCCCGCCTTGGCAACACCCGCGGCAATTGTGCCGACGCCCGCCTCGGACACCAATTTCACCGAAATGCGCGCGTCGCGGTTGGCGTTTTTAAGGTCGAAAATAAGCTGTGCTAAATCCTCAATTGAATAAATATCGTGGTGCGGCGGCGGAGAAATAAGCGACACACCGGGGGTTGAATAGCGCGTTTTCGCAATCCACGGGTAGACTTTCTTACCCGGCAGATGTCCGCCCTCGCCCGGCTTTGCGCCCTGCGCCATTTTAATTTGAATTTCCTTTGCCGAAACCAAATATTCGCTTGTGACGCCGAAACGACCCGAAGCCACCTGCTTAATTGCGCTGCCGCGCTCGGTTCCCAGTCTTTCGGGGCGCTCGCCGCCCTCACCCGAGTTTGATTTTCCGCCGAGGCGGTTCATGGCAATTGCCATACATTCGTGTGCCTCCTGCGAAATCGAGCCGTAGGACATAGCGCCCGTTTTAAAGCGTTTTACAATTTCGCTTGCAGGCTCTACCTCTTCAAGCGGTACGGGCGTTACGCCCTCAGTATTAAACTCAAGCAAGCCGCGCAGCGTGTGCGGGCGGCGCTCGTTATCCACCATTGCGGTGTATTCCTTAAACCGCTCATATGAGCCGAATTGTGTCGCCTCGCGCAGCGCTATCACCGTTTCGGGGCTGTACATATGGTCTTCCTTATCCGCTCCCGAACGCAGCTTATGCTCGCCGAAGCTGTCAAGTGTGGTATCAACGCCGAGTCCCAGCGGGTCAAATGCATGGCTGTGGCGGTACTCAACGCCCTCGTTGATTTCTTCAAGACCTATGCCGCCCACACGGCTTACAGTATTTGTGAAATATTTATCAATAACCTCTTTGCTTATGCCTATCGCCTCAAATATCTGTGACGACTGGTAGGACTGAATTGTGGAAATACCCATTTTAGAGGCGATTTTTACTATGCCGTGAAGTATGGCGCTGTTATAATCGCGTATTGCGGTGTGGTAATCCTTATCGAGCAGCTTTTTATCAATAAGCTCGGTTATACATTCCTCGGCTAAATAGGGGTTTACGGCGCGCGCGCCGTAGCCTAAGAGCGTTGCGAAGTGATGAACATCGCGCGGCTCTGCGCTTTCAAGTATAACAGAGAGCGCCGTGCGCTTTTTGGTGCGTATAAGGTGCTGCTCAATAGCCGAAACCGCCAAAAGCGACGGAATGGCGACATGGTTTTCATCAACCCCGCGGTCGGAAAGTATGAGTATGTTAGCGCCCTTTTTGTAAGCGCGGTCACACTCCACAAACAGGTGATCGAGCGCGCGCTCAAGCGGCGTGTTTGTATAATAAAGTAAGGAAACCGTTTCCACCTTAAAGCCGGGGCGGTTTATAGCCTTTATTTTTACAAGCTCGGCGGAGGTTATAATCGGGTTCGGCAGCTCCAAAACCCCGCAGTTTGCGGCGGTCTCGTTCAGTAGGTTACCGTCTGAACCCACATAAACGCAGGTATCTGTTACTACCTCCTCGCGTATAGCGTCAATAGGCGGATTTGTAACCTGTGCGAAAAGCTGCTTGAAGTAATTGAAAAGCGGCTGATGCTTATCGGAAAGCATTGCAAGCGGAATATCCGTGCCCATAGCGGCGGTAGCCTCCGCGCCGTTTTTCGCCATGGGAATAATGGCGTTGCGCACGTCCTCATAGGTGTAACCGAACGCCTTGTAAAGCCTGTCGCGGGTCTTTGAATCATAGCGCTCTATGCGGCAGTTAGGCATTTTAAGGTCAGAAAGATGCACCAAATTCTGGTCGAGCCACTCGCCGTAGGGCTTTCTTGTGGCGTAGTAGCGTTTGCACTCCTCATCGGATATAATACGCTTTTTCGCCGTATCCACAAGCAGCATTTTACCCGGCTCTAAGCGGCTTTTTTTAACAATATGCTCTGCGGGAATATCAAGCACGCCTACTTCGGAGGACAAAATAAGCGTATTATCATCGGTTATATAGTAGCGCGAGGGACGCAGTCCGTTACGGTCAAGCACCGCGCCTACGGTATCGCCGTCCGAAAAGAGTATGGCGGCGGGACCGTCCCACGGCTCCATCATTGTGGAGTAGTAGTGGTAAAAGTCCCTTTTAGCCCTTGTTATGGTCTTGCTGTTGCGCCACGGCTCGGGGATAGTAACCATTACGGCAAGCGGCAGGTCCATTCCGTTCATAACAAGAAATTCCAGCGTGTTATCGAGCATTGCAGAGTCTGAGCCCGCCGCGTTTACCACGGGCAGGATTTTATCCATATCGTCTTCCATAACGGCGCTTTCCATTGTTTCCTCGCGCGCAAGCATACGGTCAACGTTGCCGCGAATGGTGTTTATTTCGCCGTTGTGCAGTATAAAGCGGTTCGGGTGGGCGCGCTCCCAGCTGGGCGTTGTGTTGGTGGAAAAGCGCGAGTGCACAAGCGCTATTGCGCTTTCATATGCCGTGTCCTGCAAATCAAGGTAAAAGCGGCGCAGCTGTCCCACCAAAAACATACCCTTGTATACTATTGTTCGGCTTGATAACGAGGCGACATATGTATTATCGTTGCTCTGCTCGAACACGCGGCGGATTATGTAAAGCTTGCGGTCAAAGTCAAGACCCTTGGCAGTATCGGCAGGCTTTTTTAAAAAGCACTGCATAATGTGCGGCATGCAGCTGAGTGCTTTCTGCCCCAAAATCTCGCTTTTTGTAGGCACATCTCGCCAGCCTAAAAACTCAACGCCCTCTTTTTCGGCTATAACCTCAAGCATTTTTTTAGCCTGATTGCGCTTCAAAGTGTCCTGCGGAAAAAAGAACATTCCCACGCCGTATTCACGCTCGCCCGGCAGGTCTATACCTATTTCCTTTGCGGCTTTTTTAAAGAATTTATGGGATATCTGCACCAATATTCCCACGCCGTCGCCCGTCTCACCAGACGCGTCCTTCCCGGCACGGTGCTCCAATTTTTCTACTATAGAAAGCGCGTTATCAACCACCTTGTGGCTTTTTGTGCCGTCCACATTCACAACCGCGCCTATACCGCAGGCGTCATGCTCGAATTGCTGTCGGTAAAGTCCCTTTTCGGTCATTTGAAATTCCCCCGTTTTAAAAAAAATTAAGCGCCCATAAAGAGAATTATATCCCTTTATGAGCGCCTTTGCTCTTTCAATTTAATACAGTATAACACACTATACCGCGTTTGTCAAATATTTTTAATCGTCGCAGCACTCGTCCTTTTTGGGCGGCACTACGGGCTTCGGTGCCTCGTGCGTTACATCGCCTATGCCCGTGGTTTCGGTGAACACCGTATTTTTTGTTACCATATTTACAGCGTCGGTCGGAATTATCAGCTTTGCCGCAGTGCCGTTTGAAATTTCCGCAAGGGTTTCAAGGCGCTTTATTTCAAGCACCGCCGCGTCTGCCGCAGCCTCCTTTATGGCGCGAATACCGTCAGCCTCAGCCTTTTTATTAAGATAAATAGCCTTTGCCTCACCCTCGGCTCTTGCAATGCGCGCATCGCGTTCGCCTTCTGCCGCCAGTATCATAGCCTGCTTATCACCCTCGGCACGGGTAATAGCTGCCGCCTTGTGACCCTCTGCCTGTAAAAGCGTTTCGCGGCGCTCGCGCTCTGCCTTCATCTGCTTTTCCATCGCATTCTGAATTTCAGCGGGCGGAATAATGTTTTTAAGCTCAACGCGGTTTACCTTCATGCCCCATTTGTCGGTTGCCTCGTCAAGTATCGCGGTCATTTTCGCGTTAATAGTATCTCTTGAGGTAAGCGTGCCGTCAAGCTCCAGCTCACCCACAAGGTTACGAAGCGTGGTGGCGGTAAGGTTTTGCAAAGCGTTAAGCGGGCTTACAACACCGTAGGTATAAAGCTTTGCGTCATAAATTCTGAAATAAACCACCGTGTCTATCTGCATTGTAACGTTATCCTTGGTGATAACAGGCTGCGGTGGCGAATCAAGCACCTGTTCCTTTAAAGTTATCTTTTTGGCAATCGTTTCTATAATCGGCACTTTAACATGCAGACCCGCGCCCCATGTAGTTTTGTATTTACCTAAAAACTCAATTACATACTCGGTTGCCTGCGGCACTACCCTTACATTTGCAAATAAAAGTATCAGCGCCAGCACTATGATTCCGATAATTACATACTCCATAAAATTACCCCCTCGATTTATTTTATAAGCGAAGCCGTGAGCTTTTTGTTTTTCGCAAGCATCGGCATAAAGCATTCAAAGGATGAAAGAAAATGCTTATCCGTATCAAGCATTTCTTTAATTGCGGCAGTAGCCTTCTCATCGTTATACGCAGCGGCGCAAAGCACCGCCACAACGGAATTTACGGTATCGCGGTCGCCCTTTACATACATATCCTCTAAAATATCGTAAAGCTTTTTAATCTGCTTTTTATTGCCCGAAGCCATTACCTGCTTGATGTTCGGCACCAAATACTCGCCGAAAAAGTTGAGATACAAAAAGTTGCCGTTTACCGCTATGTGATTCTTATACTCATCCTTAAGCGCCGGGAAGAAATCGAGCATTTTCTTTGCAAAGCCCGTAACGGTAATGCTGCCGCCCTTTGAAAAAGACGGTAATTCAACATTGCTGCCGTCCGCCGTGCGCTTTAAGCGTATGCCCATGTTTTTGCGGAGCGTAGCGGTGAAATCCACACCGACCGCCGCCGCGTCCTTGGCATTTTGGCTGTCGTCAAAAAGCCACGCTTCTATTTCCTTCAGCTCACCGTCGCCCTCTTCGCCTATATCCGCCGCCGACAGCGTATACATCTGCCGTGCCTCATCATAAGCAATCTTTATTTCGCGCTTGTCATTTTTGAAATTTCCGTTTTCCTGCGCCTTAAAGCCCTGCTCATCGAGGAATGGCTGCATTTCCTCAATTACCTTTTCATAATACCTGTTATCCAATTGAAATTCACCTACATTCTGTTGTATGCTTCCATTATACAATATATCCTTCGGTTTCTCAACAAAAATTTATTGCAAATAATATTTTTCTGCGATATAATTTGTTTGTTAGGAGTTTTGCTATGAATTTATCCGATATAAATACCGTCCGTTCGCTGCTTGCAAAGAACGGCTTTACCTTTAAAAAATCGCTCGGGCAGAATTTTTTAACAGACCCGGAGGTCTGCCCTGCCATGGCGCGCGCCGCCTGTGATGAAAATACGGGAGTACTCGAAATAGGCCCGGGCTTCGGCGTGCTCACAGCGGAGCTTTCAAAAGCCGCAAAACGGGTCGTGGCAATTGAGCTTGATGAACGACTAAAAAAGGTGCTGCCCGAAACCCTTGCCGACTGTAAAAATGTTGAAGTAATTTACGGCGACGCCTTAAAGCTTGACCTGAAAGCGCTCATAAAAGAGCATTTCGCGGATTGCGAGAGGGTCGCGGTGTGCGCCAATCTCCCCTATTACATAACCTCGCCCGTAATTATGACCCTGCTTGAAAGCAGACTGCCGATAGACACCGTCACCGTAATGGTGCAAAAGGAAGCGGCCGAAAGGCTCTGCGCCGAAGTGGGAACAAGAGAGGCAGGCGCGGTGAGCGTTGCCGTGAGCTACTACTCAAAGCCGGAAATCCTTTTCGGAGTTGATAAGGAAAGCTTTATGCCGCCGCCTAAGGTGGATTCCGCCGTTATAAAGCTTAAAATACTCGAAAAGCCGCCGGTTAAGGTAAATGACGAAAGGGCGTTCTTCCGCCTTGTTAAATGCTGCTTTGCACAGCGCCGCAAAACGCTTGTAAATACCGTTTCAAACACTGCGGGCATTGAAAAGGAGCGCATAAGAAACGCACTTGATACGCTAGGCATTTCCGAAACGGCGCGCTCCGAGCAATTAACGCTTGCGAATCTTGCAGAACTTTCAAATCTGCTCGGAGGTTGATGCTTTGAACGATTATTATTACTTTTTACTCCCCTTCTTAATTTGTTTAATTATTTTTCTTTTCAGAGACCGCCAAACCAAAATTGCTGTAATTCATAATTCAAAGAAAAAAAGAAAGGACAATTACAATATGAAAGAGCTTGCAAAAAGATTCATAGGCAAAAAATGCATAGTATACACCGTAATCGACACTACCGGTACGGTAACCGGAGTTATAAAGGAGGTCGACGATACCGGAATTTTGATTGAAAACAAAAACGAGCTGCAGGCGGTAAATCTCGAATATATTATCCGAATCCGTGAATTCCCGCACAAGAAAAACGGAAAAGAAAAATCAGTGTTCTTTTAAACGTGTTTTTTAATCATCTATAAACCGAAACGGCAAGCCTCTCTTAAGGCTTGTCTACAGTCGGAAATCCCCGTTCCTACGAATGAGGACTTTCGGGGCGGGTGATGGGCGAGGTTGCGAGCGCATCCTGCGGATGATACAGCGAGTAAAACAAAACGCCGCAGTCGGCAGTTGCAAGCGGCAGCGCAGCAACCATGGGCACCGCAAAGGAGCAAACCGCAGGTTCGAGTCCTCTCACACTAAAGAGCATAGCAGGATCATATTTCCGGTATGTGCGGACGTATGCTTTGTACAAATCGGTATAGTCTAACATGTCGCATATTTCCGCGAGCTTGAATACCGGATCGTCTCCTTTGATTTTTGTTTCTGAATTTAACGGTAAAACCACTTGATTTCTTGTTCCGTACATTGTATAATTAACCTGCTTTCCGGGTTATTTTCAGCAATTTAATTATACAGTAAGCAAAGCGACCGGGCAACCCTTTTTTCGGGCTGCCCGGTTGTTTTTTTGCTGTCTTAACTCGACAGCCCCGTTTTTATTTTTACCGTTTATCTTTTTCCAATATAGCATTCATTCGGATGCTTTACCGTCTTTAAATACTATTTCGGATATATCATCGAGCGGAATTAAAGCGCCGCTTGTCAGCGTGAGGGTTCTGCCGTAATCATCGATCTTCCTTACTCTGCCGCCGATATTAAGGTATTCCCCGCCCGCCTTTTTTTCATCGGGCTTAAAATAGGTGATTATCACCTCGGTGTTACCGTGAATGCCGTCCCGTATTTCGTTGATACGGCGGTTGAGCCGCTCTGTTTCATACTCCCCGAGCTCCCGCCTTTTGCCTGTATACCTTGCCGCTTCATTAACATCGCTTTCGTATCCCGTAAGCGCCGCAAACGGAGCAAACTGTGCCGCCCTCGCTTCCCGCGGCATAGGTCGATGCTTTTTCGATATATGATGAGGCAGGTTTATTATATCCTCATAATTTTCCGCCATCGCTACGCCCTATGTCCTCCTATCTGACCGTTTCTTTCAAGCGTTGTTGCACCCTCCTGCAAATCAAGACCCCTTATAACGGCATTCTTGCCGTATTTCCCCTTGATTTTAAGCACAGCCTTCTGCATTTTCTTTTCCTTCTCAAGCTCAGATGCGTACCTTGCTCGATCCCTTTCTGCCGCCTCGTAATCGTCAAACAGGCTTAACTGCTCGTGCCGCACGCGAACCTCCGACTCGCTTATCAGGTGGTTGCAGGTAAGATTCAGTTTCCGCACCGAAAGCCCCTTATCGGCGATTCTTTCAAAAAGCTCCACGGTTTTATCCGTTATTTCCCGTGTAGAGGAGGAATATCTCCCCAAGTTCGCCGTTCCGTGCGCGGGCTTCGGAGCAAGTCTTCCGTATCTGTCGGATACAATTTCGCCGCCGTATTTTCCGCCGTATTTAAGATTTTCAACATCATAAACGATATCAAGCACCAGTTGGTCGGTAACAAGCCCCTTTTCCACCAGATTGAGGGCCGATAATTCCGCCATTTCCTTTATAACGATGAGCGCCTTTTTATAAGGATACGGTGACTGCAGAACCTGCCCTGAGCTTGTGCTGTTGTTTTCCGGCTTATATGCCTTGATCTCCGCTATTGTACAGGGCTCATAGCCCCATGCATGGTCTATCAGCAGCTCGGCATTTACACCGAAAAGCCTGTACAGCATTTCCTCATTTTCAAGAGAACAGCGTGCAATATCCCCCATTGTGTAAAGCGCATTTGCCTCCAATTTCTTGGCATACCCCTGCCCTACCCGCCAAAAGTCGGTAAGCGGACGGTGCCGCCACAGCAAACGGCGGTAACTCATTTCGTCAAGCTCCGCTATGCGAACTCCGTTTTTATCGGGCTCTATGTGCTTTGCCATAATATCCATCGCAATTTTGCAAAGATACATATTTGTGCCTATTCCCGCAGTTGCGGTTATGCCGGTTTCCTTCAGCACATCCGCAATCATTGCGCCTGCAAACTCCCGCGCCGACATTTTATAGGTGTCAAGATAATGCGTTGCGTCTATAAAAACCTCGTCCACGCTGTAGGGGTAAATATCCTCGGGTGCGATATATTTAAGATATATATTGTAAATTTCAACGCTTATTTTTTTATAAAGCGCCATTCTCGGCTTTGCGGTTATGAATTCAAGCTCCAGTTCCGGGTGAGCCTCAAGCTCCTTTTTATCGCTTGAAGATCCGGTGAATTTTCCGCCCGGCGCTTTTCGGCGCCTGTCGGCGTTTATCTCGTTCACCCTCTCCACGACCTCGAAAAGTCTTGCTCTGCCGCCTATTCCGTATGCTTTAAGCGCGGGAGTCACCGCAAGGCATATCGTTTTTTCGGTTCGTTCGGAATCCGCCACAACCAGATTTGTTGTCAGCGGATCAAGGCAAAGTGCGGCGCATTCAACCGACGCATAATAGCTTTTTAAATCTATTGCGATATAACTGCGTTCCAAAAATACGCCCTCCTTTTGTCCGTTCCTATTATAATTATACCCGCGAAACATATGTTTGTAAACATATAAAATTTTCTTTTTCGCGCCTTTTTAATGTATCCTACGAAGCACCGCAAACAAATTAATATGAAAAAAGCCGCTTACCCGATTCATTATCGGATAAGAGGCTTTATTTTGCTCACGGCATAATCATCGTTTGCAAAGTCTTGTGAGAAGCAGGCATATCAGAACGCCGAGAGCAGAAAAGGCGCACCACACAAGAACGGTGCCGTTCCAGCCGAATATATCGGAAATCAAAGCAAAGCCGTAGGTTGAAAGAGCACTGCCGATATAAACACTGCCGTTAAAAATACCGGATATCAATCCGATGCGATTATTATTGCCGATCTGCCGCGGCAGCATGCAGGTCTGCAGTATGTTAATTCCGTGCATTGAGCCGACCAACACCGATGCCTCAATCACTGTGAGTGCAGGACCTGTTTTTGCGGCTGCGGGAATTAACAATGCCGCCGCAAGCGCTGCGGAAAAATATATCAGGCAGCATTTTTGAACATCCTTGATTCCGTAATACAGATACTCCGTTCCCCATATGCATAAAAACGCGAAAATCGGCATTGCTACCCCCGACAAAACGGAAATATCGCTGCCGAGTGAAAATGTTTCGGATATATACGAGGGCATCCAGGTAGTCACACCGTCGCGAAGCGAACCCTGGATTATTATGGCAGCAATTATAAATACAAAAGCAGCAGCGGTACAGTTTACGGCCTTCCCGCTTTTTTCTCTCTCATTGCTTTTTAAATTCAGCCTTGTATTTAAGCCTCCGCACAAAACAAGCCATATTGCAGCGGTAATAAATCCCGCAAATGCCGAAAATAAAAATATTGATTTCCAGCCTGAAAGCCTTATAAAAAGCGGTGCTATCAAATACACGGCAATATTGCCGAAATGCCCGCCCCATGAAATACGCACGCCTGCCTTGAGCTGATATTCTTCATCCAGCAGCTCAGGCACCATGCGCACAAGGGGCGGCCAGATAAACGCCTGCGCCGCACCGTTTATGCACCATACGGCATTCCGTACCCACGCGCTGCAAAACGGAACGGATAAATTTACAACCGATGTTACAATAAGCGCCGCCGCAACCAGCCTTGACGGCTGAGCCTTGTCGCTCAGCCACCCGCTCACAAGCTGCCCCGCGCCGTAGGTCACAAAGGCGCCCGTAACCGCAACGGCTGCATATGAAGCGCTGATTTTTTCATCCGCGATAATCGCGGAGATGACCGCCGCATAGTTGATTCGCGTTAAATAGCTTACAAAATAGACCCCGGAGAAAAGAAGCATAATGCTCCTCGGCTTAAGGGTCTGTATCAAAGTCCCTTTGCGAATGCAGGAAAAACCGTTCATCAGCTTCACCGCACTGTCTCCGCCATATCATCCTCTTTAATAGAAAGCCCCTCTATAAGCGTACCGGCTATATACAGGTAATCGTCATGTCCGCTCTCTGAATGCGAATCACTGCCGAAGGTGAAGCGGCAGCCCATTTCCCGCGCAATGCGGAACATTCTTATTGCACCGAACTGCTCGAAATTATCCTTTGTGATACCGCAGAAACAGGAGGTGTTTATCTCAACCGCTATTCCCTTTTCTGCGGTTGCGGAGAAAAGGCGCTTATATGTATCGTCGGAAATAATCTTATATAAGATCTGCCTGTCATACGGGCAGCAAACCGCGTCAAACGGATGCGCCATAGCCAAAATATGACGGCTGACGGCGGAACCGATAATCTTTTCATACGCTTCAACCATAAACTCGGCATGCTTTTCATACGGCTTGTAAAGGGATTTATCCATCGTCATATGCGTATGAGAATTCGGCACGATTATATAATCGAATTTCTCGGCGTTTTCCTCTGTCAGGGCAACGCCGTAGATCGGGTGAAATTCCGCCTCCGCGCCGAAATACACCTTTATTCCCTGTTTATCAAGAGTCTTAAGCTCATCCCGAAGCTCAAGGTTATAAGGCACGGTCTGAATTTTGTAGGAACGGTTTAAAAACGGCTGTATATTCTCATCCCACATATGATTCGTGAAGCCGATCTTATTAAGACCCAGTTCCTTTGCCTTGTTGATATAATGCTCGGCAGTCACCGTTTCGGCAGCACAAAGCGATAGATTTGTATGAATATGAAAATCGTGATTTATCCTCATTTTAAGCGCTCCTTACAAATACTTATACGGTGTTCCTATAAATCCGACCTGTGAGAAATCCTCAAAATTATGCCTGACCGTGTAGTCTATATAAGAGGTTATCATTTGAGCCGACAAAATATACCCCGCGGCGTTCATATGCCCGCCGACAAAGAATTTTTTCTTGAATTCCCCGTCATAATCGGGGCCGTACTGCGCCAGATCTATAACATATGTATTTTTGAAGCGCTCGGGGAATTTCCGCAGCAGTGCGGCGTGACCCTCCACATCGAGATTTGACACCCTCGGCAGGGTCACAAGGAAGAATTTTGAATCGGGAGTAAGCATCTGCAGCTTTGAAATTATTCTGCCGTAATACCCCGCAAAGGTCGGCTTGCTGTTTTCGGGATTTTCCGTATCGACATCCGAAATTGATCCCAGCTCAACCTCCTTTGTGTAAAGGTCATTTACTCCCAGCGCCAGAATATAAGCCTGACACAGCCTGTCTGTCGCCCAGCAGCCGCATTTGTCCCCATAGGACTCTATATACTTTTTCGCGGTCATTCCGCCGCAGGAAAAATTAAACACCTTGAGTCCCGCGTTGCGCGCCATATACTGACCCCACGAATACTCATAAAAATCGTGATAGCCCGTATTGCCGTTTTCATCACGCGATTCATGCTCGCCTGAGGACAGGCTGTCCCCTATGCAGCCGATAGTTCTGAATATTCTTGTATAGCCGCCGTCTGTCACGATTCGGTCGAGCGGCTTTTCATTTTCCTCATATAAAAGCTTTTGCAGATCCATAAATAGTCACCCCGTCAGTCACCGCTGTATAAACAACCCACATTATCCGCAATTATGCAGCCTGTGTTGTTTTCCTCAATAAGATTGTTTTTAAGCGAGCCGTTATGCATGGCGTTTTCCTTTAAAATGCTGTTTTCACAGTTGCGCATAATAACGCCGTAATCAGGGCTTACCGGCAGAACGCCGCCGTCGCCCGCGCCAACCTTCATAGTATTTCCGGTAACAACGCAGCCGGTGCAGTTTTCCAAAATCATATGCGAGCTTTCCTCGGGGTTTTCAAACGGCTCGCCGTCATAAGCGCCGCCGCGCCTTAATACATTGCCGGTAATCGCCGCCAAATTAACCCCGTTGCCGCGCCCCAAATCGAGCGCCGGACCGAAGGTTCTGTCAAAAAAGTTTCCGGTAAAATTAAAGCTGTCTCCGCTTTCTATAATAAATCCGCCGGTGCGGTTCCACTCAACCCTGTTTCCGGTGGCTGTTACCGAAGCCACATAACCGCAGCTTCTTATTCCGCCCCTGCTGTTATTTGTAAACCAGTTATCTATAATAAACGCGTCCCAGCCGGATAAAAGCAAGCCGGCACCACGGTTGCGGTATATCATTGAGTGACGAACCGAAAAACACCAGATATGCTCAAAATGCAAGCCGTCACCGGTAAAATCACCTATACGGCAATCATCAACCGTAGGCGTATCCTCCTGTCCGCCGCCGTTAGAGCGCTCCCAGTAAAGCTTTATTCCGTGGGTGTTTTTCCCGAGTGCGCCGCCGTTCATAGATATGCCCTTTACCGTACAGCCGAATGCACCGCTTATATCAAGCATACAATCGGCATTTTCGCTGCACAGCTTTAAAACCGAGGCACCGTCGTTTCTGAAGCTCCAGGCAGGCGAGCCCTCAAGCGACACGCCCTCTCCGCGCATTTTAAGGTTGCCGGCAGTCATATATACTCCCGGCGGAACTACCACCTTACCGGAAACACCGGCAGCGGCGTCCAGCGCTGATTGAATAGCGGCGGTACAATCGGTCTTACCGTCGCCCACCGCGCCGAAATCGGTAATTACAAACACATTTTTCATAGCTGATATACTCCCGTTTTAAAAGTATTTGTTGTATCTCCAAGTGGCTTTTAATTTGATACATTATACACCAAAACGCATTGCGTATGCAATATGCTTTATATATTTTTTCATTGACAAAAAAGGCTGAGGGCAGAGAATAAATTCCCTGCCCTGTTTTGTTACTTTACAGAGTCTTCGTCTGCTTTTTTGATTTACGGCGTTTAACCGCGATAATTACGATTATCAGGGCTGCTGCCGCAACCGCGCCGGAGATGATAACAACAGGTATTAAGATATTGCTTTCCTCTGTGCCCGTGCGCGCTTTCTTTATGCGCTTTTTGATAACCTTTTTACCGCCGCTCGGTTTATTGTCGGTATCGCCGTTATCTGTATTGTCGGTATTATACGTATTATCCGAAATCTGACCGTTATTATCGGTTATATCGGTATCGCCGGTATTCTTATCGGTATTCGTGGTGTTTTTGACCGGATAAATCTCATCCGATACAAGCGACACCATAATATCGTCAAAGAAGACGCTTGCATTGCCCGAGGTACGCAGTGCAATCCACTTGGTGCGGGCAATAAAGGTGTATTCTATCTTCTGCCATTCGCCGTCCTCAAGAGTAACGGTTTTGATAAGCTCCACGCCCGAATCGGTATCGTAAACATCAGGCCAGTTTTCGTGAACAAGTGAAAGGTCTGCCTGTGTTCCCGATTTATCGGCGGTCGCCCAAATCGTAAGAGTATACTTCTTTCCGACGGTGAGCATATCCTCATACATCACAAGGAAATCGCTGTCAGATGAATCGGCACCTATTCTGTGCATTGAGGCTGTTCCGTTTCTGACGAAGTTCGCGTTATAATCGGTAACGCCCGGCATATACAGCTCGTAATCCTTACCGGTATCATACATAGTGTTGGGATATTCCTCAAAATCCTGTATTTTACCATTCGGAGTCCATTTGGCATAGAGTATCTGGTCAAAATAGGGGAAATAATCTATATCAAACTTGAAATCAAGCTCTCTGTAAACATACCAGCCCTCAAAGGAGTAGCCCTCCTTTGTCGGAATCGGCAGATTTGCCTTTTCCTCGGGGTTGCCGTAAATCGGGTCAACCTCTGTTCCGCCATTGCTTACAAAGGAAAGCTCAATAAGCTTCGGCTGCGAGGTATTCGAGAATTTATCGGTAGTGCCGAATATTTTCAGCACCGGTGTGCCGTTCGGCAGTACCTGCCATACATTATCGAAATCAAGTCCGGGCATATTCTTACGCGCCGCGTCGCCGCGCATCATAAGAAGACTTACCTGTGTTACCATATTTCCGAGTCCCGTGGAGTTCGCGTAGTTCTCAGTGTAGTTGATCGGGGTTGAGGAATTGGTAACGCTTGATTTACCGTTGCCGAGTAAATCAGCGTCGGCTGTTGCGGAATAGCAGTGAGTAACCGTTGCGCCCTCGTATTCCGTCCAGCTGTTTCCTACAATGCCGCCCACGCGCTCGCCTATAAGCTTGCCTACAAAGTAGCAGTCGTTTATATCGGCAGGTCTCGGAGCACCCGCAACTATACCGCCGCAGAATGCCGCCTCAAGCGTAACGCTTGTATCGCCGAAGCACTGTGAAATCTTCGGGAAATTAACTCCCTTTTCCACATATTCAGAATCGCCCTTGTTAAAGAACACATATCCCGAGAAGCCGCCCGCGTAGGATTCAACGCCCGTCTTATCGGTATGCACCTTTATGTGCGATTCGGCAACTCCGAGCTTTTCAATGACCGTTCCGTCTGAAATTGTCGGGAACAAACCGGTGTAAAGAACATCGGTAGTCTGCTCAACATCAAGGTATATTCCGTAAACAACGTGACCGTCGCCGTCTATATGACCGTTGAAGTTGCCTGTTCTCGCGGCGCTTACCCAGAACCACTGATTCGGGCTTTCATTTTCCCAGTTGCTGTTTTTAACGTTATTGAGATAAATATCATCGGTAACCTTATAATAGTTGCCTACGCTCATATAAAGATCGTTAACGAGATACGCTAACTGCTCGGGGGTGGAGATAAGGTACGGGTCATCCGCAGTACCCTTTCCGCCCGCAAAGCCTGTTGCAAGTCTTCCGCTCCATACTCTGCCGGGAACACCCTCGTCCTCGCCGACATTGAGCACAGGATAGGAATCCGATACCTTCCAGGAGCGTACCCAGTTGAGAAGCGGCATATTTTTCTTCGCGTCCGCACCCTTCATCTGCTCTGCCGTAACTCTTGTAACACCTGTTTCGGCGTCTGCGCCGGTGCCGTAGTTATTAACAGAAGCGCTGCCGAGTCCCTTCTTTGTGCAGAACTTTATAGGCTGAATGGCAAAGCTGTTCTTAACCGCAAAGCTTCCCCAGCAGTTGCCTAAAAACGCGCCCGCATTGCCGGGAGCCTTAACCGTTCCGAGGAAGGCGCAGGTATCGATTATCACGGTCGCGCCGCCGTAGCCCACAATGCCGCCGGCGCCCTTGTCGCCGCCCTTGTCATATGCCGATTCAACATAAACCGTGTCGGTAACATAGCAATCGGAAATATTTATGCTTCCGCTGTTGGCGTCGCCTAAAATTGCTCCCGCGGCAAAGCCGGTTGTATAGATATAGGAATCGGTCAGCTTAATACGCTTGATATTCGCATCCTTCGCATAGCAGAAGATACCTATTTTAGAGGCTGTGCCGTTGTAGTAAAGACCGCTTACGGTATGGCAGTCGCCGTTCATATTACCTCTGAATATATTGCTGTTCCATATCCACTGTTTAGCGGTGGTCTTCCAATCAGCAGCGGAGGTATCGTTAAGCTTTATGTCTTCAATAATCTTATAATACTTTCCGGTGCTCTCGTTATCCTGTACCGCCTTTGCAAGCTGCTCGCCCGTAGCAATAAGATAAGGATTCTTCTCGCTGCCGTCGCCGCCCGCATAATTTTCGGCAACCGCCCCCGTCCAGCGCTCTCCGGGAGTACCGTCGGGGCTTAGGAATCTGCACACGGGGTAACCTGAGGTCGTTTTCCAAAATACCTCCCAATTGAGAAGCGGCATATTGGTCTTTGCTTCTTCGCCCTTCATCTGCTCTGCGGTAAGCTTTGTAACCGACGCTTCCGCAGCGCCGTTGCCATAGTTATTGTAGGAATCGCTAAGTCCCTTTTTGGTGCAGAGCTTAACGCCCGATGTGGTAAAGCTGCCCCTTACGGTAACAGTACCCCAGCAGTTGCCCGCAAATGCGCCCGCGAAGCCGGGAGCCTTTACAGAACCTGTAAAGCCGGAATTTTCAATTACGACCGTACCGCCGCCGTAGCCTACAAAGCCGCCGGCGCCTCTGTCATTTCCTGTAGCAAGGGTCGATTCAACGTTTACGCTTTCGGTCGCATAGCATTCGGAAATTTTTACAGTACCGCTGCTTGCCATACCTACAAACGCACCCGTACCGTAATCGGTGGAATAAAGATACGCGTTATCAAGCACAATGCGCTTTATCTCGGCGTCCTTCGCATAACGGAAAAGACCTACTCTCGATTCGCCGCCGTTATAGTAAAGTCCGCTTATTGTATGACCGTCGCCGTTCAGCGTTCCCGCAAAGGTTGCGGTGCTTACCCACTGCTTGGCAGTAGCCTTCCAATCGGAGACTGAAGTATCGTTAAGCTTTATATCCTTTGTTATCTTGTAGAATTTGCCCGCAGTGGAAATATCATTCACAAGCTTGAAAAGCTGCTCTGCGGTTTCAATAATGTACGGGTCGTTTTTACTTCCCGCGCCGCCCGCGTAGTTGACCGAGGTAACACCCGACCATACCTCACCGGCAATGCCCTCATAAAATCTTGAGGGATATTTTTCGGTTGCTGCCCAGCCGGTTAAAAGCGGCATATTTATAAGTGCGTTTTTGCCGCGCATCTGCTCGGCAGTAACGGTGGTAACGCCTGTTTCAGACCCGCTGAAGGTGCTGTAGTTGTTAGCTGATTTAGTGTCCAGCGCTTTTTTGGTGCAAAGCTTCATTTCGGGCACGGCAAAGCTGTTTTTAACCGTAACCGTTCCCCAGCAGTTGCCTGCAAGCGCACCTGCGTTTCCGGGAGCCTTTACCGTTCCCTCATACGCGCTGCCTTCAATAACCACAGCAGCGCCGCCGTAGCCTACAAGACCGCCAGCACCCTTGTCTCCGCCGCTGTTATAGGTCGATTCAACCGAAACGCTATCCTCTGCAACGCAGTCGGTAATCTTAACCGTGCCACTATGGGCATTGCCCACAAGCGCGCCTACGCCGAAGCCGCTTGAACGGATATATGAATCAGTCAAAATCAGGTTCTTTATCGTCGCGTCCTTTGCATAACATAAAAGACCGACATTCGATTGATCGCCGTCATAATAAAGCCCTGTTATCCTGCAGCCTGCGCCGTCAAGCGTGCCTGCGAATATATTTTTGTTCCACTGCCACTGCTCGGCTGTCGCCTTCCAGTTCTCGGCAGATGTATCATTGAGCTTTATATCGCCCGTAAGCTTATAGTAAGCTCCCGCGCTTTTTGAATCTATTGCCATTTTAGCAAGCTGCGAGCCGTAGGAAATAAGGTACGGGTCAGCAGCCGTTCCCGAGCCGCCGGCATAGCGCTTTGCAACGCTGCCATCCCAAATTTCGCTTTCCTCCGTTTCCTCAGGCTTGAACTTCGGATATCCGCTGTTGCTGACCATCCAGGTCTTGTTCCAGTCAAGGTAAGGCATTGCGTCTTTAGCGCCCGTACCCTTCATTTTTTCAGCATCGCATACATCCGTGCCGTATACCGGGTCATTAACTGCGGTGTAGCAGTTGTCGGCGCTCTTTGCGCCTCCGGGGTCCTTACCGAAAGCCCCGTTTGCAAAGGTATTTTTAACGCTTACCTTACTTGACCAGGTGTTTGCTATTATAGCGCCGTTATAAACCTTACCCGTTGTGCCCACGGTTATTCTTTCGGAAACCACGGCACACGCTTCGACCGTGAATTCGCCCGTGCCGTAGCCGAATAATCCACCCGCGGCGTTATCCTGTGTTGCAAGATTGCACTTAACGGTATTGCTTTCGTGAATATAGCACTTTGAAGCCTTGAAGTTACCGCTTACAAAGCCTATGACCGTTGCAAGCGCATAGCCGTCGGATTCGATATAGCTGTCATATACATGCAGATTGCTTACGGATACCGTACCCTTTGCGGCAGGTATTAAGCCGACGCTGTTATCCTTGCCCTTGTAGTACATTCCGTATACGGCGTGATTTGCACCGTTGAAATTACCCTGGAAGTACTTTTTGCCGAGCGCGTCATATGAATACCACTGTCTCGGGCTGTTGTCCTTCCAGTTTTCCGCAAATACATCGTTAAGATAAATATTTGCCGCAAGCTCGTAATACTTATCCTTTGAATTATCGCCCTCGAAAAGCATCAGTGCAAGCTGAGAGCCGTCCGCTATAAGATAAGGATCGTCCGCAGTACCGCTGCCGCCTGCATAAGCGGCTGCTGTCTTGCCGTCCCATATATCAAAGCCGGGCTTTGCAATTTGAAGAACAGGATAGTTCTCCGTCACTTCCCAAACGCCTTTCCAATCAAGGTTAGGCATTTCGGTCTTTGCGGCGTCGCCCTTGATTTTGGCAAGATTTGAAACCGTGTAGCTGTCCTTCTGCTCGTCAATATCCGTGCCGAAGCTGCCGAGCGCAAAGCTGTCGTTTATCTTTACAACATTCGCGGCGTAAAAGTATCCGCAGAAGCCTGCCGAATAGCCGCCCGAAGCGGATACCGAGCCTAAAACCGCACAGTCTTCTATAACATACTTATCTTCCTGGTTGGCAGTGCAGCCCAAAAGTCCGCCTGCATACTGCGAAGTGGTCTTTATTGTAACGCTTTCGGAAACATAGCACTTTGAATATGTGACGGTATTCTTCGTGCCGCCGTAAATATAGCCCACAAGCGCCGAAACGAAATAACCGCTTGAGCTTATATACGAATCGGATATATTTATGTTTTTAAAGGAAATATCGCGACCCCATATATCGGCATAAGGGATAAGCGCGCCGGCTGCCGTTCCGTTAAAATACAAACCGAATATTGTGTAGCCGTCACCGTCTATGTTGCCGCCGAAGCGCTCCGCGCTGTCGGTTGTGAACCAGGAATTGGGAGAATTATCCATCCATTCCGGATCTGTTATATCGTTAAGATATATATTAGCCGTCAGCTTGTAGTATTTGCCCATTGAAGCACTGGTTTTATTGTTTTTATCCGCCGTAGCGACAACATCGTGCTTGAGCATATACGCCAACTGATTCGGAGTCTCGATCAAATACGGATCGGCTTTTGTACCCTTGCCTCCCGCATAGCCCGTGGCGACCTCTCCGTTCCAGACCGCGCCCTTAATGCCCTCTGTGAAGGTATCCCCCGAGGTTTTGGGCGATACATCCGCAAAAACCGCAAGATTAACTGTCACGGTGGAAATCAAAACCGAAAAAGCCAGCAAAAAGGCAAGCGCCTTTTTAGAGAGATTCAGTCGATTTATCATTTTCATACTCCTTTCGGTGCGGCGCATTTCTTTGCCGCACCGTAGCTTGGGAAAAAATGCTTATTTAATGCCTGCCGAACAATTCAAAAGTACCTTAACCAAGCATGTTGGTTTAAACTTTTGAATTGTTCAGGTGCAAGGTTTTTGCGCATTTTTGCGAAAAAACCTTGCACTTTTAAAAGAATCACATTTTGATTCTTTTTAAAATCAGGCGACAATCAATGGATACTGACGGTCAAAACAAAGGTTTTGACCCATAAAATCGAGATTTTAACTCGATTTTATATAATTGCATTTGCTAATGCAATTATTCAGTAGACATTATTTAAGTCCGAGGGACTTTATCTGCTTGGTTATTTCCTCGTTAACCTTCTTAACATTGCTGTTAATTGTGGGGAGGAACGCCTGCATTTTTGTTCTTACCTGTCCGGGAGCCACAGCTGCGAAGCCGTTGTATTTATCGGTGCTTTCGCTGCAGAGGGACGCCACGCCGAGAATCAGGTAGGGGTTCTTGTCGTCGGTCTTAACACCGGAGGTCAGCTTGAAGAAGAACTGCTTTGCCTCGTTGTTGATGAAGGCGGAGTTGGTGTCGTAATTATTTACATCGAGATAATAGCGGAGGAATATTCCTGCGGCAACCGGGTTTTTAGAGCCGCGAATGAGTCCCCAGCCGCGGAAAAGTCCCGTTGTGTAAGCCTTTGTTTTGTCGTCATACTTCGGAATGTAGGTGAAGCCTACATCGTTCGGGTTCATCTCAGAGAAATAGCCGGTAGCCTTAAGACCGTAAGCGTTGGTAATAGCAATACCTGCCTTGCCCTTTATAAAGTTCTGCAGCAGGTTGCGCTCGAGCGGGTTTTTAATAAGACCGGCGCTTACCCACTGGGAAATCTGGGTCATTACGTTATAGGTCATTTCGTTTACGCCGTTGGTAATGGTTCCGTTCTTTAAGCCGTAGAAGCCTGTACCGGTTGAAGCAAGCAGCGACTGAACGTCAATGTATCCGCCTATATATTTTTTACCGTCGCCCGCGTTTTTAACATCGGTCATGCACTTTGTAAGGGTTTCAAAGGTCCATTTGCCCGCCTTGTAGTATTCTTCAGGGGTATGTATGTTGTGGTCCGCGAATATCTTCTTATTGTAGAACAGGCAGTCAACCTCAGCCCAGATATTGCCTACGGTATTAACAAGGAAGGGCTTGCCGCCGAGGGTTGACATTTTAATCATACCCTGATCCCATATTCCGTCGGTCAAATCAAGCTGCATAGCCTCAAGCGGCTGCAAGCAGGCGATTGACGCCGGGAAGGTGCCGTTATCAAAGAATATATCGGGCGAGTTGCCTGCGGCAATCTTACCTGTAACCTCCTGAACATAGGTGCTCTGGGGTATGGTGTCGATTTTAACCTTAATTCCGTACTTCTTCTGGAATTTTTCAACAACCTTGCCGTCCTCGTTCTGGTAAGGATTTTTCCAGGTAGCGTATCTTACGGTAGTGCCGCGATACTTTTCGGGATTAACCTTGCCGCCCGTTGTGCCGGCGTTCGGCTTATCCTTGCCGTTTCCGGTGCTTGCGGTACCGCTTGCCTTCGAGCCGCCCGAGGTTGTGCCGGAGGCGTCTGTACCCTTGCCGTCTCCGCCGGAGGTGCTTCCGGAGGTGTCATCGTCCACTATTATTTCGGAAGTGTAATAATCCGAAGACGAATCTCCCGGCGATTTGCGGCAGCCTGCAGCCAAGGCAAATACCATTAAGAGGCATAACAGCTTGACTGAAATGCTTGCAATTTTTTTTGTCATAATTATTTCTCCTTTTTATATTTATTTTTCAGAATATTACTATCCTGTAATTCCGACTCGGTCAATGCTTTCTATAAAGCGGCGCTGAAGTATCATATAAACTACGAGCATCGGCGTTACGAAAAGCACGCAGCCCGCCATTTGGAAAGCAAGTGTTTCGGGCGTTTCCGGGTTAAGGTAATAGCCCATTGTGGTAAGTGCGGTGGGCAGCATATTAAGCGACATTGCAAGTGGGTAATCGTCGCTTAAATACATTGCGCACAGCAGATAATCGTTCCAGTGCCATATAAGCGAGAATACTATTACCGTTGTAATAACAACCCCCGAAGACGGAATTGCAATCTTCAAAAAGGTCTTTATGGGTCCTGCGCCGTCTATCCATGCCGCCTCTTCAAGCTCTTTAGGAAAGCTACTGAAGAACTGCATATAAATGAAAATAATAATTCCGCTGCGAAGACCTATCGAGAACAGCGAGGGCAGGTAGAACGCCGCGGCGCTGTCAAGAAGATCGGGACGAAGATCGACACCCGTCAGCTTATTTAAGAATCCGAATATCCCCAAAATATCAAACTTTGAATAATTTGCCATTCGCGGGATGATAACCAGCATATCCGGTACCAGAATCGTGAGGAACAAAACACCGAGCAATATTGTTTTTCCCTTGAATTTGAATCTTGCAAAGCCGTATGCGGTAACGGCGCACGCCGCCACCTCTATGAGCGCGCTCACGATTTCATACTTCAGGGTTGCCATAAGGCTCGTTGTGTAGTGAAGCAGCTCCCATGCGGTTTTATAGTTGAACGCCGGACTTATCTTCTCGGGTATCCATACCCGCGCGGAGTTAAAGAAACCGTTTCGGCTTACAAGCGATGTGCTCACCATATAGATCAGCGGATATATAATTACATATCCTATTGAAATGAGGAGCACCATTCTGAAAACCGCCGTGACCGCAGGCGAAAAGGATTTTCCGAGCCTGCCGCAGCGAGAGCTTGTTTTGATATTTTCCGTTTTCATTAAGCTCCCCTCCTTTAAGACCACTTGTTCTGCAGGCACTTTCTGTAAATTCCCACGATTATTCCCATTATTCCGCCGACAATAAGGAAGTAGAACCACATCATTGCCGAGGTCTGATCGTAAACCGCCGCACGCATCAAATCGTAAACCTTTAAAATTAGTACGTTGCGGTTGCTTATGAACAGTTCAACCATTGTATATACCATAACGAGCAGCGTTACATTTGAAAGCATCGGGAAGGTTATAAACCAAAATTCCTCCCACTTTGTAGCGCCCTCTACGCGGCTTGCCTCATAAAGGCTTGACGGAATTGATTGCAGCCCCGCAATGAACAGCACCGTTTGTATACCGCTGTTCCAGATAAGATCGAATATGTTGCTTATAATTTTCTGAACATATTCCGCCACCTGATTCGGAAGATCCAGCACCGCCATAACATCCTGCACACTGAACATTCCGCCTGATACCGATTCCGAAACCGAGGAATCGCTCATACCGCCCGTAGTCATACCGGATATCAGCTCTATAACCACGCCCGAGGCTATTATAACCGGCATAAAGTACAGCGCCCTGAAAAACAGCCTGCCCTTGAATTTATTATTGAGCAGCAGCGCCAGCACCAGGCTTAAAAGCACTATGATAGGCAGTGAATAAAGAAAATTGGTGACCGACTTTCTGAGCCATCCGAGGTAATCGGTGTGCTCCGCGATTATGTATTTATAGTTTTTCATTCCGACAAACAGGGTCTTAATGCCGCCCTCGTTTACCGTCATTTGCGAAAAGGAATAAATTACGGACTGTATTACCGGTATTGCGAAGAAAAGAATTACTCCCACAAGCCAGGTTGAAATAAATAACCAGCCGTAACGGCTTTTAAGCTGTTCAATACCCCTGTATTTTTTCTTTTTCATACCTTTTCCTCCCAAATGAGGAAGCCGTGAGCCCGAACGCTTCCCGCAGGTGAATTCAATTCCCCCGATGAATAGTTCACAAACACCGTTACACCGTTTTCGTATACTGTTTCTCTGAGTCCCGAACCGTGTATTTTATGGCTCTTAATTGCGGAATTTCCTATTTTGCCATAAAGCTCCGAAAGCATTTTACTGTCGGAAACAATTCCGTCCTTAAGGTCGCTGTAAAGGCTGTTGTAGAATACCGGCACACCGCTGTCTATAAGCTTTGTATCATACTTTGCGGTCAGTGTGTAGGCAAGCCCCATACCGCCTTCAACTGCCTTGAGTAATTGATCCTCGCGGTCGGTTGCGAGATTGAGGCTCTCGCTTGAAAGCGCCGTTCTTCCCCTTAACGCCATTTGGTAAAACGGAATGTCGTCATCAAAGATCAGCGCTGCGTTCGAGCGTGCGGGTGAGTTGAATATAACATCCGATTTGACCGCCGCGTAAGCGTTTGCTTCGCTTGACATGAATTTCTTTCCGCTTTTCTTAACATTTTCAATGATTTCGGAAACCTGCTCGGTCATGCCCGATTTTGCGTAATACAGACCGGAGCTTTTATCGGTATAATCCGAATAAGCGGTATTTGAAAGTGATGAAAGGCCTATTCCCGGCATAGCTCCCGCTTTTTTAATTATTTTGTTTGTAATATATGTCAGCTTATCACGCGCTGTGAGGGAATACGCCGAATCCGTTTCCCTGCCCAAAAGGGCTATATTGTAATCATATACCTTTGCGCGCTTTCTGTTGGCACGCACCGCCGAATCAAAGTAGGAGGAAAGTCCGCCGCCGGATTTTGAAAATGTTACCGCGTCAAAATCGAAAAACAAGTCGGTATCGGAATTTTCACAGGTCTTTTTAAGCGAGGTAAAGTCTTTTGAAGAACCAAGCTTACCCGCAATTCCGAAACCGCCCGCGGGCTTCACCGAATCAATTCCGGTTTTGCCGAAGCCGCTGAGCGCCAGTGCGGAAACATCTGCTCCGCTCTCCTCTAATTCCTTTACCATAGCCGCAGCGTCCTTAAGCGTGGTGGTCGCCAAAAGCGTTGTATACGGCACGCCGAGGAAGGATTTTGAAATCATTGTTCCGCCGACTGCGGTAATATTAAGGGTGGCAGCCTTTGCGTTTTCCGCCTTGCCCTCGGTTTTTTCAATGTAGCTGCGGTAAAGTCTTGCCATTCCGCTGTAATCGGCGTCTTCGCCCGCAAGCGGGTAAAAGCCTATTTCAAGCGGAGCGTCCGTCATATTATCGGAATAAACAAGCCCCTTGTAATATCTGTTATTGTAAAGCTCCTTTATGTTTGCGGTGTAGCCCCTCAGCTGATAGGTGGCGTATACCGCAGAGTAGCCTATCGAGGTTGAGCCGACCGTTGTTTCAAGCAGGCAGGAGTCCGCTCCCTTTTCGATTATCGCAAAAGCTGCGGTGTCACCGCTTTTTGCTCCGTAGACCGGCAGTCTTATTGATTTTTCGGTTGAGGTCTTATCCCATTTTTCCTTTGAGGCATCCTCGCCGTAGACCTCGGCGGAGTAGCTGTCGCCGGGCTGCGAGACCTCCTTGGGATAAATAAGCGCTCCCGAACCCGATGGGTAAAGCAGATATCCGTTTTTCTCGGTATTTTCAACCGAGCAGAAGAAGGGGGCTACCGAAACCGATATAAGCATATTGCCGCCTTCCTCTATTTCCTTCGGATCAAGCGTCACCTTTAAGCCGTTCTCCCTTAAGGAATAGGTTATCGGAATCATTATTTCGGCGTCGTCAAAGTAATATTCAACCTTGACTCCGTTATCGGTCTTTTCCAAAACGGTACGCCCGTTCTGAACGGCGGCGTTGTAGGATATCAGCTTTGAGGTAGTGTTCTTTTGAACATCGAGATATTCTATGAAAAGCACAGATTCGATTTGCGGATGCCGCTTTATGGGCATTCCGAATTCATCGAACTGCTCCCCGCCCGAATTTACGGGATTTGTTCCGTAAACCTTGCCCGTTTTCAAATCGGTAAGCGAAACGCCGAGCGATGTGCGGTTTATTTCCAGGCGGTAATTTTCGTTTTGAGCGATAAGCTCATCGGAAATATCGGTTGAAAGCTTTTCCTTATCATAGGAAGGTCTTTTTTGAGAAACCCCGGATCCGCCGCAGCCGCAGAGAAGCGCGGCAGTAAGAGCGACAGCGCAAACCGATGATAAATATTTTTTGCGGATCAAACTTAATTCCTCCCGTTTATGAAATAAGCTCCAGCAAAACGGTGATTAAGAAGCCACCTATTTGCTGTATCAGCATTCCGACCAAAATCATCAGGAAAACCAAAACCGCAAGCCAGCAAACGCTCAAAACGCTTGAACCTATAAGCTTTCCGAAGCTGAAATCATGAATTTTAATAAGTCCTATAATCAAAAGCAGCAGCGTATACCCTATTGCCAGCGTATCGAAGCCGTTTAGGAACATCGCCTCGCTCGGCAGAAGTATATTTGTAAGAATAAGCCTTAAAAAGCGTTCGATTATTATGGGCGACAGGCTGTAGCAGGTCACAATGCATATTTCCTTAAGCGTACCCTTGCCCTGCATCAGCGTTGAAATCATCCAGTTGCTTATTATCCACAAAACAACCAGTCCCGCGCTTCTTATAAACACCCAAACCGAGTTAAAGCTTGTGGGGTCATACTGTGTAAACAGAAATCCGCCGCACAGCACCTGTATGACCGCCGTCACATAGAAAAGCGCCGTCAGCACACCGCAGATTATAAGCGAGCCCTGCTTTTTCTCCTTTATCTCATCAAAGGTAAGAACCGGGTGAATAAGCGTTCTTAACATCAGGCGGACCTGCTTTGATTTAATAAGCGTAAGCTTGCGCTTTGACGATATAATGATGAGCGTTACAACAGCCGCAATAACAACTATTACAACAAGAAAAATCAGCCAAAAATACTCGCGCATTAAATCTTTGCGGTGGAACTCAAATGCAAGGCTGTAGGTTTCGCGGTCATAGCCCTCGCGCGCAAGCTTCATTGCTTCCTTATACTCGCCGTCTGTGAGGTATGCCCTTGCAAGTCCGCTGTATGCCGGCTGGAAGTTTCTGTCAAGGCTTATTACCTCTTCCCAGCCTTCCTTACATTCGGTATACTTGCCGTCAAGCGTATCGTCTATAAGACCGAGCACCTTTTTGCCGAAATCGGTTATTTTAAATACCGTGACAGTGTTTTTCAGCTTATCGCTCACCAAAACGTCCGTTCCGTTAAGCGCAATTGCGTTAGCCGCCGAAAAGGTACCCTTTTGGCTGCCCTGACCGAGTCCCCCACCGAAGGCGGTGAGCATACGGCAGGCTCTGTCGTAAAGATAAACCCTTCCGAACTGCGATTCAACACAGTAAACAAAGCCGCTGTCGTTAACGGCAAGCCCTACAATATCCTGGTCTATCTGCGTGCCGTTATTAAAGGTCGTGTTAAAGCCGTCATCGGTGAAATCGGTATCCTCCGAATCCATTATGTTGTTTCCCGTACCGGGGTTCAACTTCTTTATCTGACCCTTTTTATCATAGGTTGAGGTCTTACCCGTTGCGGTGTAAACAAAATCGTTTTTATCAATTACAATATCCACAAATGAATAAGGGAGATTTCTCGCGCTTGAGCTCTTTTTTACATTGTTTGTAAACATTCGCTCGAAAACGGTTTTTATTGCCGTGGCAATATTCGAGGTTACATCATTCGCGCCGTAAAAGCCGGTAAAGGTCTTATCAGGTGCGTAAAGTAAAGCGCCGTAATAAGAGCCGTCGCTCAAAACATAAAGGTACCCGTGCGAGTCCATAACCGTTTTAAGCGGCTTGAAAACAAAGCTTTCGGGTATCAGCGACGATTCGGGGACAACATAAATGTCCTTAAGAGTGCCGTCGGGGTTTGCCCTTAAAACACGGGCGTTATCGGTATCGCATATAAATATTGAGCCGTCAGAATGAACATACAGGCTCTGCGCGCCGGTGTAATCGTAATCAGTGCCGTCGCCGCCCTTTATGTGACCTATTTCTCCCAAAAGCTCATAGTTTGCATTAAGTACCACTATGCGGGCGGCATTATCGAGAATATAGACCCTTTTGCCGTCGGTGAAAACATCGTTGATTGTGGAAAACGGCTTTATGCCGAGCGACAAAGCGTCAATCAATATATCGGTTTCGTACATCGGGCGGCTGTATACCGCCTTACGTTCTTCACCTATATCATCCCAATATGTATAGCTTTCAAAGGGTATCTGTTCGGCGGGCGAAATCGCCGCTACGCCGAAAGCAGAGGACGCCAAACATATGAACGCCAGTAATACAGAAAGAAAACGCGCTGCGTTTTTAATCATAGGTTTTCGCTCCTTTGCTTATTCTTTGATTCCCGCACTGCTCATCGCCTCAACAACATTGCTCTGCGAAATAAGATATATAATAATAGGCGGAATCATCATAATGGTGGTAAGCGCCATTGCGCTGCCGGTTCGGGCTGTTCCGCCCGCAGTCACCTGCGTTACTATCTGCGGCAGGGTCTTAAGCTTTTCGTCAAAAATTGTTCCGTTCGGAATTGATGCCCATATATCCCTGAACGCAAAAAGCGTAACGGTAAGCCATGCCGGCTTAATTATCGGCATTATTATCCGCCAGAATATACGCAGATACCCCGCGCCGTCAATCTTCGCGGCTTCAAGCAGAGCATCGGGCACATAGCCCTCTATATACTGCTTTATAAGGAAAACTCCCAGTGTTCCCGCAAGCTGCGGCAGAATATATACCCAGTAGGTATTTACTATATGCAGCTCCGAAAATATTACATACTGCGGAACGGAAAGGGTGTATGCGTTGAACATAAGCGCAAACTGAATTATCATAAAAATAATTCCCCTGCCCTTGTATGTTCCCTTTGAAAGCGAAAACGCCGCCATTGCGGAAAATACAATATTTAAAATTGAGGTGAAAACCGTTATGAACAGGCTGTTGAACACATAGCGTGAAAGCGGAACCGAAAGACTTGAAAGCAGCGTAGGAAGCGCCACGTAGTTTTCCGTGGTCGGTCGGCGCACAAAAAACGTCGGCGGGAAAATAAGCAGCTCGTCTATCGGCTTAAAGGAGGTTACAACCGCGTATATCAGCGGCAGCATACTGAAAAGCCCGGCGGCGGTTATCAGCACAAAGCAGCATATATTGCCGAAGGTTGAGCGGGTAAAGCGCGTAGCCATTGACTTTTTACGGCTTGACGGTATCAATTTGTAATAAAGTTTTTTAATCATCAAAAGCACCTACCTGCTGACCGTATTCAAGGCTTTTCCGATAATCAGTCTTGTGAACGCCATCATTGCAAACAAAACCACCGCTATAGCCGAGGCGTAGCCCAGCTCATACCGCACCGTCGCCATATCCGACATATGCGTAACAATGGTATCTACCGAGTACTGCACGCTCGGGTAGCCCGCAAGCTCAACCGCGACCGCGCTTATTGAAAAGCTGCTTTGAATTTGCATTACCGCACTGAAAAGCAGCATATGCGACATTGAAGGGAGGGTTATATACCTTAGCTCCTGCCAGCGGTTTCTTATTCCGTCAATCGCGCCCGCCTCGTATAAATCGCGGTTTACATTTTGAAGACCCGAAATATTTGAAAGGAACGAAACGCCCATGCTCTGCCACAGCTGAACAATAATAATTATTGTGAAAAGATACTGCGGACTTTTAAGCCATACTATCGGCTCGGTTATAACGCCGGTTGACAGCAGAAGGCTGTTTATATAGCCGTAGCTGTCGCCCGAAAAGGCGATTTTCCAAATGAAGTAGGCGTTGCCCACAAGGGACGGCGCATAGAACATAAAGGAAAACAGCGTTCGCATTCCTGTGGAAAATTCGTTTACAAGCCACGCAAGCAGAAATGCCAGCAGAAATCCCGCGGGACCTACTACAATTGCAAGCGCAACAGTGTTTTTAAGCACGATTGCGAAAACCTCATCCTCAACGAACATACGCATATAGTTGCCTATTCCCGTGAATTTCGGAGCTGACAGCATATCATATGAGGTCAGACTTAAAACCATGGATGAAATAATCGGCAATACCGTGAATACAAAAAAGAAGGTAAAGAACGGCACAAGCAGCAATATCATAGGCAGCTGCTCTTTAAAGCCGGAATCCCGATGTGCCTTTAGGGGTTTTGCAGCCTTCATCATTTTACTCTCCTTCACTGTATTCTTGAATTTTGCGTGTAATCTCGCTGTCGGCGGCCTTGCTCCATTTAACGATTGCGTCCTTTGCGTTTACACCGTCGTTAAGCACCGACCAGTAAGCCTGATCAAGCGCACGGCCGAGGTAGTAGCTTCCCGGAACCTCGGGAACCTCCTTTACCTTTGCCCACTGCGTGAGAATCTTATCGAGGTCCTCGCTGTCCCACGCCATTTTTTCAAGCGCGCCCACGGTTGCGGTCGCCTGTCTGCCGAGCATTCCTATAAGTGATTCAACATTATTTGAATACCTGGTTTGTGTATCGGCGGCAGTCCACCATTTAAGGAACTCCCAGGCTTCCTTTTTATTTTTGGATTTTTCTATTATTGAGCAGCCCGTGCCGCCGCCGGCAACCGAATCGTTCCCGCCGGCTGTTCCCGGAACGGAGGCTATCGACCAGCGCCCCTTTATTTCGGGAGCTGCGCTGTAAAGCGTTAAATATGTGGTATAGGTGGATATACCCAGCGGCATTGTGCCCGCGCGGAAACGGTTGTAAAAATCCGCTTCCTTCTGATATCCATAATCGGTGTAGAACTTGGTCCAGAAATCGAAAACCGAAATTTGCTCAATTCCCGTAAGTGAGGTGGCGTTAAGCTCCTTATTGTAAAGCGAAAGCCCCTTTTGCCCCATAAGCGTTGCAAACATATTAAGACTGCCTATACCGGTGCTTATCGTCTGCGACGAGGTTATCATCGTATACGGAACATATATATTCATATTGTTCCGCTGAATAATGGCTGATGTGTAAAGGAACTCGTCCCAGTTTTTCGGAATTGTAAGCCCTAAATTTTCGAGAATGTCCGTCCTGTAGAAAAGCATATAAAATGTCTGCGTATCGGGCAGAGCGTACAGCTTTCCGTTATATTCATAGGGCACCTGCGCGTCGGGCTGGAATCTTTTCAGCGTATCACCCAAATCGTCAAATTGATTAAGGTCTGCCAGCGCCCCGCGTATTCCGAGGTTTACAGGCTCGGTTCTTGTCATATGCAGCGCCATATCGGGGAAATTGCCCGACAAAATACCGTTTACAAGCGAAGCGTTGGTTATCTGCACATCAACATGGATTCCCGTCTGCTCTGTGAATGAGTCCCTTATAAGCGTATCAAGCGAGGTTGCCTGATCTCTGCCCCAGTTCACCCAAAGCTTTAAGGCTTTTTCCTTTTCGCCGTTTTCGGTATTCACCGTGTAATCGTCAAAAAACGAAACTATAAGGCGCTTAAAGCTGTAGCCCATTTTTTTGAAAAAGCCGGTTTTTGTGTTTACAAAATCCTGTCCCGCGGGAGCTAACTGTATTGTATCGACGCAAAGCGGCATCTTCTTCATATCGTAAAGCCAGGAGCTTAACGAGGTGTAATTCGAGTAATAATCGCTGACATACTGATGCGCGGTGTATGGTCTGTCAAGCATGTTGTTAAGTACGCGCGACATATTCTTAAGCGCAGAAATATACTGGCTGCTCCGCTTACCCGTAAAGCCCTCCAAATCAGCCACCAGCGATAAAAGCTCCTTATCGCAGTAGGTAAAGGTCTCCTTTAGATCGGGTATCTGTGTGAAAAGCTCGTAATCGAGGTTGACATCGGGTGTGGCGCCGGTTATTTTCACTATGTCTATATACTTATCGCCGAGCTTCTCCACTATTCCGTAAAGGCGGTAGAAATAATCCGCCATTGCGCCGAGGGTCACTTCAAGCGACAGTGTGTGGCTGCCCTTTTCCAAATAAATGTAATAGGGGTCTTCCCCGCCGTATTTCAGAAATTCCCATTTTGCCGAATACGGGAAGCGTATGCCTTTAGCCTCCAAAAACGGAGTTTTGCCGTCAATTTTAAGCCAGCGCCAGCTTTCGGCGTTTATAACATCGCTTTGGCGGTACCTGAACCCTAAAGAGTAATAACCGCTTTCCTTCACCTCAAAATTCCATACAAGGAACTGTCCCGCGTCCTGCCAGGAGGTTCCGCCTATGTAATTAAGCTTTGTAAGGCTCGGGCTGCTCGGAGTCATTCCCGCGTTTGAGTTGTCTGATTTCGGAATAAGGCTTGAAGCGGATTTTAAAACGGCATTCTCGCCCTCAATTACTATTGTTTCGGCAGAGGTGCTTTTATCCTCCTTGAAGTCCTTTGAATAATCCGAATAATCAGTTACAGCCTCTGGAGCTTCAAGTATAAGCTCTGCCACAGCCGCTGCCTGCCCGGGATTTTCCAAAGCTACGGTATGCTCGCCCGCGGTCAGATAAATAGCATACGGCTCAACCGTCTCGCCCGTGCTGCTTTTTGCCAAAACGCCGTAATAATCCTTTATTTCGGTCTGCTCGGGGGTAAGGTCATTGCCGTCCCTGTCGGTTTTAAAGCTTTCCTGCGCGTTTTGCCAAACTCGCGGGAAAACAAGGCTCTTTGCCTCTTCAAACGGCACCCTGCCGTCCGTCTTTAAGGTAAAGGCGTAATCAACGCCGGTATCGACCGCGGTGTATGAAAGTCTTATATTGTAAAGCGCGTCCTTCGGAACGGTAACCTTCCACTCCGCGCCGCAGCCGGTCTTTGAAAATACGACCGCGTTCTTACCGTTCACGCCCTTTCGGGCGGCGCTGCCGTATACGCGCGCCGCGTCCGATGAAAGCGTTATGCTTTTTTCGGCGCTTTTGCGTTCGGCCATATCTGCCGCATAGGTTTTATAGGAAACCAATGAAGCCTCACCGGCGGCAGCCGTTACGGGATCAGTTGCCTGTTCTGCCGATACGGTAGCGCAAAGCCGCGGAAGTGATGACGCGGATATTAAAACAGCCGTCATAAGGCTTGCAAACCGTATAACCGATTTTTTATCCATTGAAATACCTACTCCTTTTTTAATAGGATTGAGAATACCCGAATACCTTGCATTCGGATATTCTCAATCCGGCAAGGCGCACTGCCTTGCCGAACATAATTTATACTGATTTGTTTTACTGACCGTCTGCGGGGGTCTCCAAAACAAGAACATCGCCCTGCTTCTGGTAAAGGCGAACATATTCTACCGAATATTCTGCCGGAAGACTTCCCTCGTTATTTTCTATTGTATTGGTCTTTTCTTCGTTTGCCACCGGGCTGCTTGAGGTAATAAGCTGATTGTCAAAGAGAATATTAACGGTATCGTCGAACTCGCCCTTATAACCCATTCTCGCAAGTGTATCTTTAGTATAGGTTGCAAAGCATTCTCCGTCAATGAAGAATTTCATTTCATCAGCCGTCCAAAGGAAACCGTAGGTGTGATATTCATTTGCCAAATTCTCAGCATTTTTGAACTTGTAGCTACCAACCGCAGCCTGGCAATGGTCATTTTCATCCGACTTATTCGTTTCGTGTATTGTTATCCCATTTTTGTCGGTATAGCCGAACGGTTCTATAATATCCACTTCCATATTATAGCCGTCCTTGCCGGTTAAATCGGTCTGGGCTGCGTTGGGGCTTCTAAGCCAAAGCGACGGCCAGCAGCCCGCTTTATACGGAACCTTTGCCCTTACTTCAAGATAACCGTACTTAAAACTCATTCTGTTTTCGGTGGTTATTGAGTTTGTTGTTAAATATGTTTTGCCGTTGTACTTTGTGGTATCGGAGTTTTTATACGCCGTCATTAAAAGTCTGCCGTTGCCTACCGATCTTACAGTACCCTCGTCAAAGTTGCCGACACCGTCATATGCGGTCATTCGCGGCTGATTGGTGCGCCATTTGGCATTATCAATCGTTCTGCCTTTAAATTCATCATTCCACACGAGGCTGTAGCCCGCCGGTGCGAGGCTGTCATCACCGAGGAATTCGCTTACCGCCTTTTTAAGGGCGATAAGGTCGCGTATATCGGTAACCTTATCACTGTTGAAATCGGTAACATAGGATATTTCAGCACCTATCAAATGCTTTTTAAGAAGAGCGATATCCTGCGCGTCGGCAGCATCGTCGCCGTTTGCGTCGCCCATGCGCTGAGATAATATTTTCAGCCTCGGATAACCGTTTTGAGTGGGAGCAAACGCGCCGTTTTCCCAATCAAAATCGGGCATTGCTTCAAGAGCCTTTTCGCCGATAAGATTTAAAAGATCAGCTTGAGCGCCGAAAGAGTAAGAGCCGATCGAGTCTACCTTGTTGCCCCACTGGTCTATAACAAGATTCGTGAATGTAAAGCAGTTCTCAATTCTGTAGGTGGCCGATCCGTACTTAACTCCGATACCGGAATATGATTTCCAGTCACCGCCGCCATGTCTCAAATCAGCCAGTGAAGCACAGCCGATAAATGTGTACTTGTCGGTCGGCACATTCTTTAAATATCCGATTATGCCGCCTATGCATGACGCGCTTGTATTTGTAGAGGCAACATAAACATTATCATCTACAAAGCAGTTTTTAAACGCAAGTTCATGACCGTTTCCGCCGTAAAGTGTTGCGGCAAATGTTCCTATAGAATCAGCTGAAGTGTTGAGATACGCATCGGAAACCACAATATTTTCAATCGTAACATCGTTAAACCACATTTCAATATACGGAAACAAACCTGCATATTTTGTGCCGTTGTAATAAAGCCCGTAAATTGTATAGCCATCACCGTTGAAGTTTCCGCCGAAGCGCTGATTTGAAGCTGCTTCATACCAACCGTTCGGGTTGTTTGTTCTCCAATCCGCGTCCTGAATATTGTTAAGATAAATATCCGCCGCGAGCTTATAATATTTGCCGTAAGTAGAGCCTACCGCATCAATAACATCGTGCTTTATAAGGTAAGCAAGCTGTCTTGCGGTTTCTATTATATAAGGATCGGTCTCGGTACCGCTGCCGCCGGCATAGCCTGTGGCAACCTTGCCGTCCCAAACCTCGCCTACAATTCCGTCTATATTATCATCAGGTATCACATATGTAGGATAGCCGTCTGCGGAAATCTGCCAAACGCTGTCCCAATTAAGATCGGGCATTGTTTCCTTTGCGGCAGAGCCTTTTATGCTGTTCAAATCCGACACTTTATATGAGTTTGCTATTCCGCCCGAGGTAGTAACGCCAAGCCATTCTTCGCAATACGCGAAGCTGTTTATAACAGAGCAGCTCACGCTTGCGTTCCAGGTAAGATTAAGACCGAGTACGCCGTATTTCAGCGGATTGCCGCTTTTATCCGTTGCAAGAACACCGCAATTTTCAAAATTAAATCTTGTTTCGGCACCTGCGCTTGAGAATCCGACAAAACCGCCGCACCACGGAGCAGTACCGCCCACATTCGTAACATTTATAACAACCGAATCATCTACAAAGCAATTTTGAAAATAAAATGTCTTGTTATTATTACCGTAGCCTCTGCCCGCAACAGCACCCGCCATACTGCTACCGCAAATGTAGGAATCCGCTATTCTTATATTTTTGAAATATCTGTTGTCCTCCCAACTGTCTATAATCGGAAACAATGCGGCATAACCCGCATCCGAAGCAAAGTAAAGTCCTCTTATTGTATGACCGTCGCCATCAAAGCTGCCGCAGAAACGGCTTTCCGTTCCGGTATACCATTCATTAAGCCCGCTCTTTGTGTACCAATCCGAAGCGGTAACATCATTGAGGTATATATCCGCCGTAAGCTTGTAATATTTGCCTGTTGAGCCGTTTGCGATATTTGCTGTATAATCAGTCAAAACATCATAACCGACCACTCGCGCCAGCTGCTGCGGGGTTTCTATTAAATAGGGATCCGCTTCCGTCCCCGTGCCGCCGGCATAGCTTTCGGCAATTGTGCCGTCCCACACACCGGACGCCGCCGTTGCGGGAACTGCTGCGGCTGTAATAACCGCCGATAGGAGCATTGCAAAAGTCAGGATAAATGCCAAGGTCTTTTTAAGTTTTGGAAATTCGCTGTTTTTCATTTTTATAACTCCTTTTCGTGAATTTATTTATACCGGACACAAAATCGCGGTCAAATACTATTTTGCGAGGTAAAGTGTGCTCTTGCCGTCGTTTTTCTGATAAAGGCGTACCCAGTCCACATCATATTCAACCGGAAGATCCGCCGCATAGATCTCGCAGCCGTCATACGGCTTGAAGGAGCTTGACTGCGTGAACAAATGGTTGTTCAGTATCAGGTGAAGCTGCGTATTGAAGCCGTTCATGCCCGAAGCGCCGTTATCGAAATTCTTTGTTATATCATAGGTGTAGTACTTCTTGCCGTCGATATACATCGACATCTCGGTCGGAGTCCACTCAAAGCCGTAGAGGTGATATTCGTTGTTGAGGTCTGCGGAATCGAAGGTATATTTTTCGTTTTCGTCGTTCCACATGGTGTGGTCGCCGTCGCCGTACCATTTATGTATGTTCGGTGCCAGCGTATCAACGCTTGAGAATACCTCAAAGATATCAATTTCTATTGAGTAATCGTCAATGGTGTATATGCGCTGCTTGCCGTCGGGTCCCAGAGAGCCGTAGCTCGAAGACCAGAAGGACGGCCATGCGCCGCGTACAAACGGAACTCTCGCGCGCATTTCCATATAGCCGTATTTCCAGCTCATGGTGTCGTAGGTCGTAACAGACCAGGGCGCCGCAAACTCAATTCCCGCGCGCTTCGGATCCCAATACCTTAAAGCGAACATTTTCATTACGCCGTTTTCAACGCGGGTGGTAAGCTCAGTATTATCGAGCATAAGCTCTGCGGTTGCCGCCATTTTCGTAGCTCTGCTCCAAAGCTTTGTATCAAGTGTTGTTCCCTCGAACTCATCGCCCCATACATATGTGTATCCGAGCTTTGTCGCCGTGAAATCGGAGCTTACCGAGAAGGTGTACGCGCTTCCCTTTTTATATTTGATGCGGGTATAGGTCTGAACGGCAGCTCTTACGGTTGCGTCATGCCCGCCGCCGAATATGAGCTTTTTGCCGGATACCTTTGCGAAATACTCGCCGTCCTTTGCGGAATACTTATAGCGCTTTGTGCTGCCTATAATTATTTCCTTATCCTTTGCGGCGGTATCGTCCGTTACAATTTTAAGAGTGACCGAAGCGTTCTTGGCGAAATACTGCTTGATAGTCTGCGCCGTGCGCTCCGCCTCTTTATTGCCCTTCGGAACTACTATTACATATCCGTCCGGCCCGCTCCAGGAAACGGTCTTGTAATTTATTACGGAAGCAGAGCCGCCGGAATTACCGTTACCCGAATCGGTCGGTATGGCACGGTCGGTATGATAACCATTATCGGAATCCGAGCTTGTTATGTCATCCGACAGATTGCCGCGGCTGTCTGTGCTCAAGGTGCCGTCCGAAGAAACATCCGAGCTTTGATCGGACGAATCCGAAGAATCCGAGGAAACGGAGTCAGCGCCCGAATTCTGCGAGGAGCTCGGTTTTTTTGAGCCGGTATCTGTTTTTGTTTTTTCCTTACAGCCTGCAGAAGCGAAAAGCATGACCGCGCAAAGCAACAGTGCTGCAAACCTTTTTCTTGGATACATGGTATCCTGCCCCCTGACTTATGTTTTTTTGGTTGCGCCTTACGTTTATCGGACGGATAATCAAACGCTTTAACTTTTATAACACGAGTATATATAGGTACAATAGTCAAAAAAGCCGATCAAACATCCGATTTTATTTGTAGAATTATTATATCATACACACATTTGCTTGACAATGCAATAAATTAACGATTAGATGTGAAAAATTAAAATTACTTGTTATTTATTTACAAATAAATGTGTTTAATAAAATGTTTCTTGCTCACTTTATACCATATATATAAATATGCTGATAATTTGTCGCTTGCATTTTACTCAAATTTTGATATAATTTAACCAAGACTTTACACAAAGGTGACGAAGCATGAATAATGAGCGCATAAATTCATTTCCGTTTAACCCAACCGAGTTCCCGTTCAACATTGAAATTTCGGGAATTTCCAACTGTGATGAGGAATATACGGTATACCGCGAGAAGAGCTATTGCTACATTCTGGAATATATATACGAGGGCTCCGGCACGCTTATATGCAACGGCAGAGAATACAAGGTCGGCAAGGGAGACGCATACCTGCTGCCTAAGGGCAGCAATCACCGTTATTATCCCGATAAGACATGGGATAAAATATGGTTCAACATAGACGGCATACTCGTTTCAAACCTTATTTTCGCATACGGGCTGGAAAACACGATAATATTTAAGGGCTTCAACCGCCAAAAGCTTTTTGAGGATCTGTATGAAATCACAAATTCAAAGAAATCCAACGCGGAGATCATGCTTACGGCGGCGATACAATTTCATGTCATTATTCAGGAAATGTATAATTCCACCCAAAAGAACACCTACAACAGCAATGTGAATAAAATCAAAAAAATGCTTGATGACAATATCTACGAGAAGGATATTTCGCTGAAGGCGATTGCCGACGAGCTTTGCATTTCGCAGGCGCAGGTAATCAACATTTTCAAAAAGACCTTTAACATGACGCCGTATCAGTATTTTTCAAAAAAGCGAATCGAAATTGCCGCCTCGCTGCTGCTCAATTCCAATTCGCAGGTAAAGGAAATAGCGGAGCTGCTCAATTATTCTGATCAGCCGTATTTTTCAAACGCCTTTAAAAAGATCATGGGAATATCCCCCGAGAAATACCGCAAGATGAACATTAACAGCGACCTTTCAAAGTCCAACATAAACAACAAGATCCTTATGGAGCAGGCGGAGAATCTCCCCTTTGCGCTTAAGGTTGACAGACATTAAATAATGTCTACTGAATAATTGCATTAGCAAATGCAATTATATAAAATCGAGTTGAAATCTCGATTTCATGGGTCAAAACCCTTGTTTTGACCGTCAGTTTCCATTGATTGTCGCCTGATTTTAAAAAGAATCAAAATGTGATTCTTTTTAAAGTGCAAGGTTTTTCGCAAAATTGCGCAAAAGCCTTGCACCTGAACAATTCAAAAGTTTACACCGACATGCTCGGGTTAAGGTACTTTTGAATTGTTCATCAGGCATTAAATAAAAAAAAAGAAAGCGAGTCCCGTCATGATAAAATTTTCAGCCGAAAGCAATACCTTCTTCCTTGGTACCGAAAGCTCGAGCTACATCATAAAAATACTCGATAACGGTCTTCTCTGCCATAAATACTACGGCGCGGCGGTTGCGTGCGATAATTTCGACTACCTCAATCTTTTCAAAAAGCACGAATATATGCCCGATACCGTTCTTAACGGCGTAAGCGTCGCAAAGGACAGCACTCCGCAGGAATACCCTGCCTTCGGCCGCGGTGATTTCAGAAGTCCCGCGGTCTGCGTTGAGGACAGCTGCGGCAGACGCGTAAACGAGCTTCTTTACAAAAGCCATGAGATATTCCGCGGCGTGCCCTCGATTCCCGGTCTTCCCTATTTTGACAGAAATGCCGAAAACGCCGAAACCCTTAAAATCATTTTATCCGACAGTGTAACAGGCTTTGAAGCCGCGCTTTTCTATTCGGTCTTTGAAGCGGAGGACGCCGTCACGCGGCACACGGTAATAACCAATGTATCCGACAGACCCTTAAAGCTTTGCTCGGCGGAAAGCCTTTCGATAGATTTTGAATCGAAAAATTTCGAGCTGCTCACCCTGCACGGCGCATGGGCAAGGGAACGCCACATAAGCCGAAGACCGCTTGATTACGGTACGACCTCCGTAGAAAGCCGCCGCGGCTCATCGGGTCATCAGCACAATCCGTTTGCGGCGCTCCTATCACCCGGAGCGGATGAAGAAAACGGCGAGGTATACGGCTTTGCGCTGGTTTACAGCGGAAATTTCAGAATTTCGGCTGAGGTGGACCAGTTTGCCTCAACGCGCCTGCAGATAGGAATAAATCCGCACGGCTTCACCTACCTTTTACCGCCGGGAGAAAGCTTTGCGACGCCTCAGGCGATATCTGTCTACAGCAAAAACGGGCTCGGAGGTATGTCCCGCCGCTTCCACGATATGTGCCGTAGGCATTTGGGAGTCTCCGCCGATAAAAGTATAAAGCACCCGATCATTATAAACAGCTGGGAAGCAATGTATTTCGACATAACCGAGGAACGCATTGAAAGGCTCATAAACAGCTGCAAGGGACTGGGAATCGATACCTTCGTTTTGGACGACGGCTGGTTTGGCTGCAGGGAAAGCGATAATTCTTCCCTCGGGGACTGGTATACGGATGAAGCCAAATTCCCGAACGGTCTGCACGGAATTATAGATATCTGCAAAAGAAACGGCATGAAGTTCGGAATATGGTTTGAGCCGGAAATGATTTCGGAAAACAGCCGCCTTTACCGCGAGCATCCCGACTGGTGCATCCATTCTCCCGGCCGCGCTCCCGTTGAAAGCCGCAATCAGTTAGTGCTGGATATGGCGCGCAGCGAGGTGGTTGACTGCATATACAACCAGATTTCCGCCATGCTGTCAAAATATGATATTTCCTATGTTAAATGGGACATGAACAGAAATATTACGGACAACGGCTCTGCGTCCCTGCCTGCCGAAGCGCAGGGAGAACATACCCACCGTTATATTCTCGGTGTTTACAGTCTTATGAAGCGGCTCACCGAAAATAATCCCGGCGTTTTGTTTGAAGGCTGCGCGGGAGGCGGCGGCAGATTTGATTTCGGAATCCTTTACTATATGCCGCAGATATGGACGAGCGACGACACCGACGCGATAGAAAGGCTCAAAATTCAATACGGCACAAGCCTTGTCTACCCGCCCGCTTCAATGACGGCTCATGTTTCCGCCTGCCCGAATCATCAAACGGGCAGGATTACCCCGTTTAAGACCCGCGGAGATATAGCGCAGATATGCAATTTCGGCTATGAATTCGACACCTCAAAGCTTTCATCATCCGAGCTTGCGCAAATCAGCGAGCAGATAAGGCTGCACAAAAAAACAGAGCCGCTGATTTACGACGGCAGCTTTTACAGAATAATAAGCCCGTTTGAAAGCGATTACTGCTGCTGGGAGCTTGTATCCGCCGACAGAAAGCAGGCGCTTGCGGTATTCGCCGTTCAGCGCGCCACGCCGAACACCGGCGGGCAATACATAAGGCTTAAGGGCCTTGACCCCGATGCCGTATACACCGTGTCGCCCAATATGCTTCGGCTGCACGGCAGCACCCTTATGAATGCGGGACTGCCTATAGCAGAGGATTTGACCGACTACAGTACCGTGATATTTGAACTGAACGCAGAATAGCATAAGGAGAATTTAAAATGAAGGATCACCGCATTGCCGATAAGCTTATAGAGCAAAGATTTGAAGAAATAAGCAAAAAAACAGATGCCCTGCCGAAAACGCAGGTCAACTACATTTTCGTAACGGACACCCATGCCGACGAATATCTTTTAAAGGATGAAAACGGCAAGCTGACGGTTTTTGAACCCGAGGATACCGTAAACGACCGCATAAATCAAATTGCAAAGCACCTTGAAATCGCCGTTAACATAGCAAATAAAAACGATAATATTGACTTTATCGCCGTCGGCGGCGACCTTATGAACGCCTACTGCATAAAAGGCAAGGAGCATGTTTTGAGCAATCTGCACAGGTCGGTCGCTCCGCTTAAAAACAGCTTAAAGCCGGTTCTTATTGCCTTCGGAAACCATGACGACAACGCCTTCCAGTTTTTGAATCCGAATATTCCCGCAGCCGAAAAGGAATGGATTATAAGCGATAAGGACTGGAAGGAAAAAGTCACCGATTTGTTCCCCGGAGCAGACGGAGAGGTTCACGATGACCGCTATGAATATTCGAAATATTATTATTATGATCTTAAGAAAAAAAGAACAAGAATAATAATTCTCGACACTATGGACTGCCGCCGCCCGTTTGATGAAAACGGCGTTGTAAACGGAGAAATGCGATTGAAGCGCATATGCTATACCGATCAGCAGCTCGACTGGCTCGTAAACCGCGCAATGACCGCCCCCGCCGATTACAATTACATTTTTATCTCTCACATGGGTATCGATTCCGCCGTGAACAGCAACAGAATGCTCGGCGGCGAGACGCTCCGCGAAATTATAAGGGCATTCCAAAGCCGCTCCTCCTACAGCTTTTCATACACCGATATAAACGGTGAGGAAATAACCGTAAACGCCGATTTCCCCGAAAGCATAAGCGGGAAAATACTGTTTTATTCCTTCGGGCATCAGCATTCCGAAGCGATACTTTACAGCGAGGATATTAACCTCTGGCAGGTTGCAACAGGCTGCGAGAATATGCGCGGCGGCGAGGGTGAAGGCGGAAGCGACGCGTCCGTGAAATGGAAAATTCTCAATAACCGCCGCGAGGGCGACGAAACCGAAACCTGCATTGATATAATCTCTGCAGGTACAGAGGTTTGTCATAAATTCAATATAGGCCCCGGAGACGATGCCGAAATGCCGTATAAATGTGAATAAAATAAAAAAGACTTATCCTTGGTAGGGTAAGTCTTTTTTTAAAGCCGCAGTTTATGTTACGGGCAGGACGGCTTTGCAATGACGGATGTATGCTCAGCCGTTACCCTTATTAAGTTCAGTATCGGCAGCGGTACGCCCTTCGTATCCGAACAGACGCCGTATATACCGCCGCCGACAGCTTCGGCATAATGCCGAATTTGTTCCTCCCGTTGCATTAACGACAGCATTCCGCTTCCGCCGCGGAGCACGCAGCCTACTTAATGCAGCTCATTAACGCCAACGTCATAATTATATACCAATAATGTGCGAAGAACCCGCTTTTTCGTGAAATGTAGCATTTTCGGCGTGAAATGTAAATTTTCATGTAAGCCTGTATTTAACAATCCCTCAGCCGCCTTACGGCGTCAGCTCCCTAAACACCGGGAGCCCTTGGTCTGTACAGAAGCCATCTTTAGGCACATCCGATATCCGCCGTCCGAAATCCGTTACCTGAACTTCTTTCCCGCAATAACATTAATAAGAATATATATTCCTATAAGCAGCGCTACAGAGGCGCAAAGAATGATATACATTCCGCCGATTCCCACGCTTTTTCCGAAAAAGTCCACGCTGCAGTCTACGCTTCGCTTAATTGCATCAACCGCCTCAGGCGGGAAGCCGCTGTCTGCCATTTCCGCAAAAACTCCGCGCATTGCGTGATTTCTCAAAAGACTCGTTCCGTATGTTCCGGGCAAAAACGAAAGCACTTTTTGAAGCCCCGTGCCGAAATTCGATATCGGCATATAAGCTCCGCAAATAAAGCCGTAGCCCGCGCTTACAATCGTTCCCACGGCAGATGCCTGCCCGTCGGTCGATAAAAAGAAGTTAATGCATGAGGAAAGCGCCGTTCCGAACATCGTCAGCAAAAATACATCAAGCACCATGAGCAGAACATCCGACAAAGATAAATACCAGCCCGCCGCACCCAGATATAAAAGGCAGGCAAAAAGCGCAGCTGCGGTAATTATCATCGTTGATATAAGCGTTGAAAGATAATAGCCGAGCCCCAGCGTTCCGAAACGCACCGGAGTCACGGTAAGGTCGTGCCTTGCGCCGCTTGTTTTATCCTTGATCATTAGAAGGTTGGAGCAAAACGACACGGTTACGCAGCTTACTGCCAGCAGCGATGAAATCAACTGCCCGCCGACGCAGCCGTTTATAACTGCATCCGAAGCCGACGCGCCCGCCGATATCAGCGCCGAACGGAAGGAATCGTCATATACCTTTTTCAAAAAGGTCGAATAAAGCACAAGCAGGATTATCGGCGTGATAAGCGAGGAAAAAAACATTCCCTTATCCTTGAAATAAAGCTTTGTATTGCGTTTCACAAGCGAAGTAAGTCCCGTCATTTTCCGTCGCCTCCCGTTAAAGCCTTACCTGTGACCGCAAGGAAAACATCGTCCATTTTTCCCTTTGTCACCTCATAATCCCTGAAAATTTCGGGATATTTCATTATAAGCTCGGTAGCCGCCGCCGTGTCGGGTACAGTCACCCTGTAGGCGTCGCGGATTGCCTCATACGGCCGCCCGAGCCTTTTGATTTCGGCTTCATCCGCGCCGTAAACGGTGATAAAATCACCCGCATATGTATTTTTAAGCGCCAGCGGAGTTCCCTCGGCGGCTATTTCGCCGTGATCCAAAATCACAACATAATCCGCGTCCGCCGCCTCCTCCATATAATGCGTAGTCAAAAATACCGTAAGCTCTTCATTTTTACGCAGCTCGCCTATGACCCTCCACAAAAGATTCCGCGTCTGCGGATCAAGCCCGGTTGTAGGCTCATCCAAAATAAGTATTTTCGGGTCGTGAATCAGCGCGCGCGCAATATCTATACGCCGCCTTTGACCGCCCGAAAGCTTTCCCACGGGGCGGCGCAGCAGCTCCTCAAAATCCAAAAGTGCGGAAAGCCGGGCAAGCCGTTTTTTAAACTCCGCGCCCCTTATTCCGTAAAGCGCCGCGCGGCTTTCAAGATTATCCATTACCGAAAGCTCCTTATCCAGCACGGAATTTTGAAAAACAACGCCTATGCCGCGCTTTATGTAATCCGAATCGCGCTCGGAATCCCTGCCGCAGATTTCCACCGTTCCGCTGTCCTTTGAAAGCTGACCGCAGATTATGTTTATGGTCGTTGATTTTCCCGCACCGTTTACGCCCAAAAACGCGAAGAATTCGCCCTTTTTGACCTTAAAGCTTAAATCGTTTACCGCCTTTTTATCACCGTAGCTTTTACATAGATGTTCAATTTTAAGCAATCCTATTCCCCCTTTTCGATATATGTGCCGACAGCACAACCGAAGCTTTTTTAATTATACCCCCGGCTTATTGAAAAATCAAGCTTTTCGCATATAATAATAAGCGTAAAAAGAAATAAGAAAGCGATGACACCGATGTGTTACGAAAAAATATTGAGAATTAAATAATAAATATTCGGAGGTATGACTTATGTTTGAAATGAGACCTTATGCTAAAAGAAATAATTCCCTTTACAACCCGTTCCGCGATATGGATGAGTTTGAGAAGAAATTCTTCTCATCGCCCTTTGGATTCTTCGACACGAATGTGCTTGATGAATTCAAGACCGACATTAAGGACGAAGGCGACCGCTATGAGCTGGAAGCCGACCTGCCGGGCTTTGACAAGAAGGATATTCACCTTGATATAAACGGTGATATGCTCACCGTGAGTGCCGAAAGACATTCGGAGCACGAGGAAAAGGATAAAAAGAATAAATATGTGCGTTGCGAGCGCTCTTATGGCTCCTACAGCCGCAGCTTTGATTTATCGGGCGTTAAAGCCGATGAGATTAAGGCAAAATACGAAAACGGAGTTTTGAAGCTGACGATGCCGAAGAAGGAAAACACTCTTCCCGAAGCCCGTCATCTTGAAATCGAATAAGCGTTATGCAGTGATCCCCCTGTCGGGCAACAGTCCGACAGGGGGATTTGTTTGTAAGTCCGGCTTATCTATACATATCTCTTTAAAATACTCCTCGGTTTTCTTATCACTAAACCAAATAAAAATTCTGTTTTTGATTCTTGTAAGCAAGACCCTGTAGATATTCAAAAACAGCTCGGAGTTTGGCGAGCTGTCCCTGAACCCGGCATCGCATTTCGCGACCTTTTCCATATGTTATTTCCGGTAATCCTTACGCCAAACAAGATTGTCCTATCGGATAAGACCGACATAATCAAAGCCTCGCATCCGTCCATTATTATATTTTTTCAATTGGTCTTCATTCCTTAACTACAATATTGCGGATCCAGGTCCCTCGCTTCAGCATAACGAAGCCTATAACGCACTTAAGAATTTCCGCACCCTGGCATACTGTGTAAAGCGGCAGAATCGGCACTCCTGTAAAGCGGCTGAGCGAAAATGCCAGCGGTACACTCACCACCCATACAAAGCAGCTGTCAAAAAGCAGTGTGGAAAGCGTTTTTCCACCTGAGCGCAGAGTGAAATATGCGGCATTGGCATAGGCGTTAAACGGCATTATAACCGCATTTATGCATATTAAGGATGTCGCAAGCGAACGGACAGCCTCATCGGTTTTGTAGATCAGCGGGAAAATGCCCGAGACCGCCGCCATCACAAGCCCGAAAGCCGCGCATGAGGTTACCGAAAACGCAATAAGCTTGCGATCGCAGTCCCGTACCTCGTCGGGCGCTCTGCCCGCGCCGAGCATTTGACCGATTATTATTCCGGTGGCGCTGCCGAGGGATATAAAGCAGACCGAGAAGAGATTCCAAAGCGTTGAAGCGATATTATTCGCCGCCACAACATTAAGCCCCCGCGTCGAGTAGCACTGATTAAGCACCGCCACGCTTGCCGACCACAATGCCTCGTTGACAAGCAGCGGCATGCCCTTGAGCGTGATTTTTCTAAGCAGCGGCAAAGCGATTCTTAACGAGCGGTAAACGCCCTTTATATAGGGATAGCGCTTACCGTGGCTGTGCAGCCATGCGGCATTGACCGCAAGCTCGGTGTAACGAGAAATAACTGTTGCGATTGCAGCGCCCTTAACGCCGAGAGCCGGCATTCCGAGCTTTCCGAAAATCAAAACATAGTTTAAAGACATATTGACCGCTACCGCAGCAAGCCCCGATACCATCGGCACAACGGTCTGCCCCGTTTCGCGCATCGAGGAAGCATAAGCGTTATTAAAGGTAAAGGGAACAAGCCCTATCAGCATAACCGCAAGATATTCTCTGCCGTAACGCAGCGCATCCGCCCGCTCTGCGGCGGTCGCCTCTCCGTTAAGGTAAAGACTTATAAGCGCTTCTCCACGAAGCAGCAGCAAAGCAATACCAGCCGCGCCGATAACCGCGCAAATCATAATTTTAAAGCGGAAGGTCTGGCGGATACCCTCGTCGTCCCGCTGTCCGTAAAACTGTGCGGTAAAAATACCCGCACCCGCAACCGCGCCGAAAATGCACAGGTTATATACGAAAAGCAGCTGATTTACAACCGAAACCCCTGTCATCTGCAGTGTTCCTACACGCCCTACCATAATATTATCAAGCAGGCTCACAAAATTGGTTACCGCGTTCTGTATCATCATCGGCAAGGCGACCGTCAAAGCCATTTTATAAAATGCTCTGTCGCCGATATAACGTTTAATCATTCAAATTCCCCTTTTTGCGTTGTAAGATTTATTATATATGTTTATACGGAAAAGTCAAGCTGTTGCATTAATATACACATTATGCATGCTTAATTGCATATTTATCTAAATATGCAGATTTATGCGGATAAATTTTAAAATATTCAAAAAAATATCATAAATATGCAAATTAGGTATTGACAAATCGATTTTGCGGTGCTATAATACCGTCAGACTCAAAAAAAGAAATTATTAAAGGAGACTTCTCTTATGAAACTCACAACAAAAATTATCTGCGGCGTTTCCGCCCTGCTGATGCTCTTAACCTGCGGCGGCTGCGGCAGCAAGAAAGACACAGCATCTGACACCAAAACAAACAGCAATTACACCGCCGAGGCAGGCAAACTTATAATGGCTACAAACGCCACCTTCCCCCCATATGAATACAAAGAGGGTGAAACGATCGTCGGCATAGACGCCGAAGTTGCCAAGCTTATAGCCGATAAGTTGGGTCTTGAGCTTGAAATTGCAGACGTTGAATTTGATTCCATTATCCCCGGTGTTCAGACCGGCAAGTACGATATGGGCATGGCAGGTATGACCGTTACCGACGAGCGCAAAAAGAGCGTTAATTTCTCAGATTCATACGCTAAGGGCGTTCAGGTTGTAATAGTTAAAGAGGGCAGCGATATTAAAACTAAAGATGACTTAAACGGCAAAAAGATAGGCACACAGCAGGGTACTACCGGTTATATTTACGCTTCCGATACACCCGAAAACGGCGGCTACGGTGAAAAAAATGTTGTAGGCTACGACAGCGGTACAGTTGCGGTCGAGGCGCTCAAGAGCGGCAAGGTTGACTGCGTTATAATCGATAACGAGCCGGCAAAGGCTTATGTAGCTGCCAATACGGGTCTTAAAATTCTCGATACCGAGTTTGCCAACGAGGATTATGCAATCTGCTTCTCAAAGAAAAACCCCGAATTACAGAAAAAGGTAAACGACGCGCTTAATGAGCTTAAGGCAAGCGGCGAATTCCAGAAGGTAGTTGACAAATACATTAAAGCAAACTGATTAAAAATACAACAAAGCTGTTATCGGGCGAACCGCGGCGGTTCATCCGTGTCACCTCCCTCTGACGAGGGAGGCTTTGTTGTACAGAATACTATTTGTAAAAGGAGATGCTTTTTTGCTTTCAACCTTAAACGTAACGGCATGGTATCCCAATTGGTTAAACGATTTAAAGGATCAGTTTGAACTGACATTTATAGACGGCAAGCGCTACAAGCAGCTGATTACCGGCTTTCAAAATACCTTAAAAATCACCTTCGGTGCTCTGCTTATAGGTATTGTAATAGGTATTGTAATAGCCGCAGTACGCTCCACTTACGATAAAAACGCCGAAAAGCTGCGCAAAAAGGGCGGTATAGGCTACATATTGCTCAGCATACTCAATGCGATTTGTAAGCTTTACCTTACCGTCATTCGCGGAACGCCTGTTGTAGTTCAGCTTATGATTGCCTATTTTATAATTTTTGTTTCGGTTCGCGACGGCGTGCCGATAGGCATTCTGGCTTTCGGTATAAACTCCGGCGCATATGTTGCCGAAATATTCCGCGGCGGAATAATGTCTATTGATAACGGGCAGTTTGAAGCCGGCAGGAGCTTGGGGCTTAACTATATTCAAACCATGACCCACATAATAATACCGCAAATGTTCAAGTCGGTTCTGCCTACCCTCTGCAACGAGTTTATAGCGCTTTTAAAGGAAACCTCGGTTGCGGGCTATGTAGGCGTTGTTGACCTTACAAAGGCGGGCAACGCAATAGCAGGGCGCACATACTCCTACTTTATGCCGCTTATTACGGTAGCGCTTGTATATCTTGTAATCGTAATTGTGCTTACCAAGCTTGTAAGCATTCTCGAAAGGAGGCTGAGGAGCAGTGATCGCTGACAGCGTACTTATTAAAACCGAAGGGCTTGAAAAAGCCTTCGGCAAGGTGCAGGTTTTAAAGGGCATAACAACCGAAATTCATAAGGGCGAGGTTGTTGTTATAATAGGGCCCTCGGGCTCCGGTAAATCCACCTTTCTGCGCACCCTCAACCTGCTTGAAGAGCCTACGGGCGGAAAAATTTATTTTGAGGGCGTTGACATTACAGATCCGAAAATAAATATAAACAAGCACCGCCAAAAAATGGGAATGGTTTTTCAGCAGTTCAATTTATTCCCGCATATGACGGTTTTAAAGAATATGACCTTAGCGCCCATAAAGCTTTTAAAGCTTTCCAAAGCCGATGCGGAAAAACGGGCGACAGAATTGCTTGACCGCGTAGGGCTTGCCGACCGTGCAAACGCCTACCCGAATCAGCTTTCGGGCGGTCAAAAGCAGCGCGTGGCGATTGTAAGGGCGCTTTGTATGCAGCCCGATGTTATGCTGTTTGACGAGCCTACGAGCGCGCTTGACCCCGAAATGGTAGGCGAGGTTTTGAGCGTTATGAAAAAGCTGGCTGACGACGGCATGACAATGGCGGTTGTAACCCATGAAATGGGCTTTGCCCGCGAGGTTGCCGACCGCGTGCTGTTTATAGACGAAGGTATTATTATGGAGGAGGGCACACCCGAGGAGGTTTTCGGGAATCCCAAAAGCCCGCGCCTTAAGGACTTTTTAAGCAAGGTAATATAATATAAAAAACGCGGTTGCCGCTGTAATGCGGCAGCCCCGTTTTTATTATTCCCTCTCTATCACAACCGCTTGGGAATGCAGACCCTTATATGCTCTTTCGACCGCCGATTTCGGATAAGCGGTCTTATCCTCCTGCCGCATCGGGTCGCAGAAAATATAATTTTCCGAATCGTATCCTATAAGCAGCAGGCAGTGCTCGGGTCTTATCCAGGTTATTTTTTTACCCTCAAATTCCCATGAATCCCCCTTAAACGGCTCTGCCATTTCAATAGTTCCCCAAAAAATCACGGGCGTACCCGCCGATACATATTTTTTGCAAAGCTCCTCCGCGGACAGTCCCTTCACCTGCTTCGCATGAAATTCGGTGCCCGCAAGCGCTTTATCAAGCGCCGCCATTATCACTGGAGCATAGCACCCTCTGCCGCTCTGTGAGCGAGGGTCTCCCCCGAAGGATCTTTCGGGATCAAACGGCGGCTCTGTGCATACAAGGTAATCATCTATAAAATCATCCACCGAAATTTCAATTCCCGCCGCATTCAAAGCCATTACGGCGGTTACGCTTTCGCAGCCCGTAGGCCAGTTATCCGTCTGATAAATGTGCTCGGTATTTATAAGCACCCTTTCGGGCGCATCGTGCTCGATTTCCGCGAGATAATCCTCGCAGCCGCAAAACGAAAAAAGCAAAGCTGCCAAAAAGACCGCTGTGACAGGCTTTAAACAATTAATTTTTGAAAAATTGCATCCCATTCTATTAAGTCAGCTCCTCAAATTTTCCGGCAACCGCATTAAATGCGGCGCCCCCAAAGCTTATTTAATGCCTGCCGAACAATTCAAAAGTACCTTAACCCAGCATGTCGGTGCAAACTTTTGAATTGTTCAGGTGCAAGGGTTTTGCGCAATTTTGCGAAAAAAACTTGCACTTTAAAAAGAATCACATTTTGATTCTTTTTAAAATCAGGCGACAATCAATGGATACTGACGGTCAAAACAAAGGTTTTGACCCATAAAATCGAGATTTTAACTCGATTTTATATAATCGCATTTGCTAATGCAATTATTCAGTAGACATTATTTACAAAGTAGCATAATATTTTTTAAGATCGCGCGTTGTAAAATGAAGTTGAAATAAAATAAAAAAATAGGTCCATAGTGACGAACCTGTGGTAGAATTAATTTGCTACAAAAATTCCGAAAGGATCATCACTATGGACAATCCGAATTATACCACAGAACACAGAAAAGGGCAACATCTTTTAAACGAAGAACGATACGACATTCAAGTGCGTTTAAAAGACGGCTGGTCGATATACAGA
>CDZG01012167.1_pt1 | contig 65109 bp, 58 predicted proteins | sample 557741 | NCBI WGS metagenome assembly CDZG01 (sample SAMEA3182086, study PRJEB8094) | gut metagenome | biome: human; feature: gut; material: Stool; isolation source: human stools | place: Canada | collected 2013-01-21
TTACAGGATCTGCAGGATATCGCCCTTGAGGTAGAGAGACTGCTCGGAGGACAGGCTGGCGGGGTGATCGCGGGACTGCATCAGCGGCTCGAGCAGGCGCGCGTCGCGGCCGGCATCCTGCGCGGCCTCGCGCAGCATCCGGAGAAACAGCTCCGGCGTCATGAACTGGCTGCACGAGCAGGAGACGAGGAAGCCGCCCGGGCGTACGAGCTTCATGCACTGCAGATTGAGCTCCTTATACCCGCGGTAGGCGCTTTCGAGCACCTTGCGGCTCTTGGCGAAGGCGGGCGGGTCGCAGATGACGAGCCCGTACTGCCGTCCTTCGGCGGCATACTGCCGGGCAAGGTCAAAGACGTTCGCGCAGGTCGTCGTGACGCGGTCGGCCACGCCGTTAAGTTCTGCATTTCGCCGCACGAGGGCCAGCGCCTCCTCCGACACATCCACTGCCTCGACCGACGCCGCACCGTAGAGCGCGGCATGGATGGAAAAGCCGCCGGTGCAGCAGCACAGGTCGAGCACATCCTGCCCGGGCGCGTAGGGCTTCAGCCGCCCGCGGTTTTCCTGCTGGTCGAGGAAATGGCCGGTCTTCTGCCCGTTTTCGATGCAGACGAGCATCCGCGCGTCGTGCTCCCGGATGACGATTTCCTCCGGGACCGTGCCGTAGACGCAGGCCTTGATCTGCGGCAGCCCCTCTTTTTCGCGCACGGGCAGATCGTCCCGCTCATAGATCCCGCGCGGGGCAAAGATCTCCGCGAGGATCTCCACCAGCGTTTCTTTCCACTGCTCGAGACCGAGGCAGGCGATCTGGAACGACAGGCAGTCGGCAAATTTGTCGACGGTCAGCCCCGGCAGCCCGTCCGACTCGCCGAAGACCACCCGGCACGAGTCGGAAAAGCCCAGCGTCTGCCGCGTCTGCCACGCCGCGCGGATGCGGCGGGCGAAAAAGTCACGGTCGATCGTCTCCTCCGCCCGACGCGTGAGCACGCGGACGGTCAGCTTCGACCGGGCGTTAAAGAACCCGCGGGCCACGAAGTGCTGGCGGCTGTCCAGCACGTCGACGACGCAGCCGTCGATGCAGATATCGTCCGCCCAGTCCAGCTCGTTGTCATAGATCAGCTTCTGCCCCTTCAGCACACCGGCTTCCTCCCCCCGGCGCAGGCAGACCTTCGGATAGTCCATAGCTCCTCCTATAGCTCGAGCGTATAGCGCTCGCAGGCATTGATGATGGTGGTGCCGCCGCGCTGCAGCACGCGGGGGATCGCATGGCCGTACTCCGTATGCACGTGGCCGTGGATCAGATAGCGCGGCTGATAGCGGTCGAGCAGCGGCAGGAAGGCCTCAAAGCCGCAGTGGGCAAAGTCCTCCGCGTCGCCGAAGCCGCGGGCCGGGGCGTGCGTAAGCACGATATCGACGCCGCCCGCGCGGCGGATCTTCCAGCCGAGCTTCCGGATGCGGGCTTCCATCTGCCGCTCGGTGTACTGGTTCCGCCCCCCGGAATACAGGGGGCTGCCGCCAAGACCCACGATCCGCAGGCCGCCCACCGTCACGAGCTTGTCTTCGATGCACTCGCAGCCCTCCGGCGGGCGCGATTCGTAGTTGTCGTCATGGTTCCCCCGGACATAGAGCAGGGGCGAGCGGCCGAGCGTGGCGAGAAACGTCAGATATTCGGCCTTCAGATCTCCGCACGAGAGCATCAGATCATACTCCCGCAGACAGCCGGGCTTGTAAAAATCCCAGAGATAGCGGCTCTCCTTGTCCGCAAGCAGAAGCAGCTTCACAGCAGCGGCCCCCTTTTCTTCGGCTGGAGCGCATCACGGTAGACGCCGAGCAGGCGCACCATCGGCTGCGCCATCGGCAGCAGCTCCTCATAATCCGGGATCTTGCCGGTGACATTGCTGCACAGCCAGTCCATACGCAGGATCGTTTCCGGCGAGAACCACTGCTCGCCGTCATTGCGCAGCGTGCCCTCCTGGTCGGTGATGCGGCGGTGGAAGGGCGTCAGCTCACCGTGCACCAGCGCCTCACGCAATACCCGCAGCAGCTCCCGCGGGCCGTCCGGCACACTGGGGGCCAGCTGCACGTCGACCGCGCCGCTGGCAAAGCCCCACCAGTAATTGACCGCCCCGGCGGCACTCAGCTCGTCCCAGCCGCCGCGCAGGATGCTGCGCGCGAGGCGGATGTAGATCTCGCCCCAGTTGCGGATCGGCAGCGCCTCGCGCCGCGGCTTTCCGTCCTCTACGCGGCACAGGCCGCGCCAGCCGTTCTCTTGCCCCGGCCGCTTGAGGTCGTGGGCGCAGATCATGCCAAGCCCCTCCGCCGCCAGCGCGGCGGCAGGCTCCTGCTCGCAGCACGACCAGCGCAGCAGGATCTGCGCGTCCGGCCGCGTCAGCTGCGCGCCGAGGGCAAAGGCGTTGATGGCCGCGGGCGTACCGAAGACCGGCGCGTCGGCGACGTAGCCGATGCGCGCGTCCTCTGCCAGCGTCCCGGCCAGCGCGCCGAGCAGAAATTTGGCCTCATAGATCCGGCTGTAATACGTCCGGACGCCGGGATACGGCATATCGACCGAGCAGTTGAGAAAGCGCACGCCCGGATACTTGGGCGCGAGCTTGCGGCAGGCGAAGATCAGCGGCACCGTCGTGGTGAAGACGACCTGCGCGCCGTCGGCCGCGGCCTGTTCAAGCGCGTCCTCGGGACTCGGATAGTCCGTCACGAGATAGACCCGCGCGTCGACGGCCTCGCCGAGCGCCTGCACCAGCTGGCGCCGCCCGGCCTCATGCGCGGCGATCCACGGGCTGGCCTCCGGCGCGCATTCGTAGACGAACGCCGCGCGCAGGCACCCGCGGAAGCCGGTCAGACGGCCAAGCAGGCTCTGCGGCTCCGGTGCAGCCTCGGTCTGCACGGCGATCTTGCCGCCCTGGGCGACAGCCTCCAGCTCCGGCCAGATGGCGCGGATGGACCGCTCCAGCTCCGCCTGCGTCAGCACGCGCAGATCGCCCAGCGTGTACGCGTGCAGCCAGGTCAGCAGCGCCTCCGCTGTCGTGACGGGCGGCGCTGACTGCGTCAGCTTGTCATAGGCGGTCTTGAAGGTATAAAAGGCCGTGAGGAACGCGCGGCGCTCGAGCTGCGACCAGACGTGCTCGGCGTCGAAGCCGAGCGCGGCCTGCAGCTTCGGATAGTCGCCCAGGCGGTTGAAATGCACCTGATACAGGCCGCAGCGCTCATAAAAATGCAGGAATTCATAGTAGACCCGCACAGCCGGGTCGTCGGAGTACAGCGGCAGCACGCGCGTGACGTACGCGCGGATGGTCGGCGCGCCGAAGCTCCGCAGGACGCTCACGCGCTTGTTGCCCTCCTGCACGTAAAACTGCCCCATATACTCAAAGCAGCGGATGGGGTCGACGATGCCGGTGTCGCCCAGATGCGCCTCGCAGAGTGAGATCCACTTGCTTGCAAACTCCGTCCCCAGGTCCAGCAGCGGCATGAAATTCGCCGCGAAGGCCGTCTGCCGCCCGGCGGTATTCATCCCGACGATCTGGGCGATCGGGATCTCCAGCTCGCCCAGATCCACGCGCCCGGCCACCACGCCGCCCTGCAGCAGCTCCTCGAGGACCTGCGGATAGGGGTCGCGCCCGCGGTGGACGCAGTCGCGGTAGCATTTCTGCCCGGCTTTGAGCGCCAGCTTGAACTGATGCAGCGCTTCTTGTCTGTTGATGCTCGCGGTCATGATCCGGTGTCTCCCTTCTCATTTTTATGTGCAAGAGCCGCCCGCGGTTCGGGCGGACGGCTCAGATATGATACTTATATTTCCTGTCTGCCCTCCAGGGCGCGCAGCAGCGTCACCTCGTCGGCATACTCCAGCTGGCTGCCCACGGGGATGCCATAGGCCAGCCGCGTCACCTTCACGTCCATCGGGCGCAGCAGACGCGACAGATACATAGCCGTGGCCTCGCCCTCGGTGTCCGGGTTCGTGGCCATGATGACCTCGCGCACGCCGCCCTGGGATACGCGGGAGATCAGCTCGCGGATGCGCAGATCGTCCGGGCCGACGTGGCTCAGAGGCGAAATGACGCCGTGCAGCACGTGGTAGACGCCGTGGTATTCCCGCGCACGCTCCATGGCGATGACGTCCTTCGGCTCGGCCACGACGCAGATGAGCGAATGATCCCGCTCCGGGTCGGCGCAGACGCCGCAGAGCTCCTGATCGGTCAGATTCTGGCAGACCGGGCAGAGCCGGACGCTGTTTTTCGCGTCCACGATGGCCTGCGCGAAGCTGTCGGCGTCCTCCTTCGGCAGCGACAGCACATAAAACGCCAGCCGCTGTGCCGACTTCATGCCGATGCCGGGAAGCCGTGCAAACTGTTCGGTAAGCCGCTCGAGCGCGGCCGGAAACGCGCGCATCAGAACAGACCGCCGAGGTTCAGGCCGCCCGTGAGCTTGGCCATGTTGGCGGACTGGTCGGCCTCTGCCTTGCGCATGGCCTCATTGACGGCCGCGACGATCATATCCTGCAGCATTTCCACATCTTCCGGATCGACTGCTTCGGGATCGATGGTGATCGACTTGAGCTCGCGGTCGCCGCCGCATACGGCCTTGATGACGCCGCCGCCCGCCGTTGCCTCATATTCCTTCGCCTGCAGCTCCTCCTGCATTTTCATGAGGTTCTCCTGCATTTTCTGCGCCTGCTTCATCATCTGCATCTGGTTTCTGCCGCCCATCGGCATACCGCCGCGATATCCGCCTTTTGCCATGTCATGTTCTCCTTATCGTCGTAAAAATTATTTTATCGTAAAAATGTCGCTGTGCTGCTCGCCGAACTGCACGAGCGCGTCCATGGGATCCTTGCCGAGGTTCGAGACCTGGTTCTTGAGCGCGAAGCGCACTGCGACGGGCCTGCCCAGCAGCGCGGACGCCTTTTCGCGGATCAGCTGCTCGATGGCGGGCTTTTTGACCATGCCGAGCACGAACTCGTTGTCCGCCGCCATGATGAGGGTGTTTTCGCCCTGCAGCACGGGGTGCAGCGGGCCGTTGGCCGCGAAGAAGCCGCGGTCCTTGGCCGAAAGCTCCGCCCGAAGCTTTTCCGAGAGCGCGGGCCAGAAGCCCGCGGGTGTCTCCGGCTTCGGCGCGGCGGGCGCCGGCTGCGCCGGAGGCATCTCCGGGAGCTGGCCGCGCGCGGGATCATCCGCGTCGTCGGGGAAGGGCGGGCGGTCATCGTCATATTCGTCGCCGGAGGTCTGCGGCGCAGCCTTGACCAGAACGCCGGAGGCCAGCTGCTCCTCCACGCGCGAGATGCGCGCGTTCAGCGCCTGCGCGTCGAGCCGCAGCGCCGGTTCGCACAGCTGCATGAGCAGCAGCTCCGCCGCCACGCGCACGTCGGTGTTCTTGCCGAACGAGGCGCGGGTCTTCTGCGTCTCAGTCAGCACGCGCATGAGTTCGCCCGGGCTGAACATGTCCTGCAGCGCCAGCGCCTGCTGCTCCGTCGCGATGCCGGAGAGCATGGCAAGCCCGCTCTTCGGCGCGGTATGCAGCACAAGAAGGTCGCGGCACAGCGCGCACATCTCGCCGAGCAGCGCGCCCACGTCCTTGCCCGCGGCATAGAGGGACGAGAACACCGTCAGGGCCTTCGCCGTGTCCTGCTGCGCGATGGCCTGCATGAGCTCCGCCGTCCGCCGCTCACCGGCAAGGCCGAGCGAAGCGTAGACGCTCTCGAGCGTCACCGCGCCGCCTGCCGCCGAGGCACACTGGTCGAGCAGGCTCACGCCGTCGCGCATGCCGCCGTCGGCAAGGCGCGCGAGCAGGTTCACCGCGTCGGGCTCGATCTCGATATGCTCCTGATAGGCGATGAAGTTGAGCCGCGAGGCGATCTCCTCTGCCCGCAGGCGCTTGAACGCGAACCGCTGGCAGCGGGAGAGGATCGTCGCCGGGACCTTCTGCAGCTCGGTCGTGGCGAGGATGAACAGCAGATGAGCCGGCGGCTCCTCGATGATCTTGAGCAGGGCGTTGAACGCCGCCGTCGAGAGCATGTGGACCTCGTCGATGATATACACGCGCATTTTGACCGTGCCAGGCGTATAGATCGCGTCGTCGCGCAGCACGCGGACGGAGTCCACGCCGTTATTCGACGCCGCGTCGATCTCCAGCACGTCCATGCAGCTGCCCTCGTCGATGGCCCGGCAGGACGGGCACACGCCGCAGGGGTCGCCGTGGTTCGGATTTTCACAGTTGACCGCCTTGGCCAGGATCTTGGCGCAGGAGGTCTTGCCCGTGCCGCGCGTGCCGGTGAACAGGTACGCATGGCTGAGCCTGCCCGTCTCGAGCTGCGCGCGCAGCGTGTCGGTCACGCTCTTCTGCCCGACCACATCCGAAAACGTCTGCGGCCGGTATTTCCGGTACAGCGCCTGATACATCCCCGTTCGCCTCCATTCTGTCTGGTATTATACACGATTTTTACGGGAAAGAAAAGAGCCGGGGCAAAAATTGCCGTTCTGCATCCCGCCGCAGCAAAAAGGCCTTCCCCTATGAGGGGAAGCCATTGGGGGGCGCTGCCTTTTGTAGGGGCGGGGCAAACAAAGCAGCCTTCCCCGCAAAAAGGTGCAGACCAGCGAATCCGGCCCGCACCTTCTATTGATGGCAGATATTCTACAGAAACTAGTTACAAATCTGATACCCCCGTATCAGGCGGCGCGTACCAGGACATACGTAAGGTGACCACCGAGTGGAACGCCAGACCGAAACATTGCAGCCCGCCTAAAATCAGATGCAGCATGCACCCCGCGTCCCCAAGCACTCTTTTCTCCCCTATCTTTTCTCTTGCGAGAGAAAAGATAGGGCCGCCGGAGGCGCGTCAGAAACGACCACGACGGAACGAATCCTTGCAAGCAAGGCTTCTTATCCTCTGTGCTCGTTTCTTCCTTTCCAAACCGCAAACTGTATTTGCGGTTTGGGTTTTTTCTATGCAAATCTGCGACAACCTCTCAGGCGCGTAGTTTATGCCATTATTGGTACGCCAGCTCCCCTGGGAGGGGAGCCTTGGTTTCAGCGTTTTTCTTTCATCAATTTCTCCATCACTCCGTTTTTGCGGAAAAACACCAGCAGCGGCACGCCGAGCAGGTAGAGGACGACGGCTTCGCCGAGCAGGACCTCGCCGCCGTTGATGAAGAAGCCCTGCACGAGCGCGGTCGGCGTGAGCACATACGCCAGCATCGCACCGACGAGCACCGCATTGGCCAGCATGATCGGCACGGGCACGAGCCAGTCCTTTTTGACTCTCGCGGCAAGCAAACAGCCCAGCAGCGTCCCGGCCGTGCCGATGACGATATCGAGCGCGGAGACCGTGGAGAAGATGTTGGAGATCAGGCAGCCCAGCGTGAGGCCGACAGTCAGCGACGGCTCGAGCACGACGAGCACGCATAGGGCGTCTGCGATGCGGAACTGGATGTTGCCGTAGGCGAACGACGCGGTCAGGATCGTGATGGCCGCGTAGAGACCGGCGGCGACGCCGTTCAGGGCGATCTGGCGGGTGGTGAGTTTTTTCATGGATGGTTCCTCCTTCTGCAATTGCCGGAGGGATAAAAAGATGGACGCAGTGCGCCCATCTTTGCTTTTCAGCTTTCCCTAGTTTTATTTAAAGACAGGATGGTCACGAACTGTCTGCGCCGGTTTCCGGCGCTATGCAATTGCGGCTGTATTCTACAAAAAAGCCGTCCGTTTGTCAACCGAGAATTTTCTGCCCCGCGACAAATTTGGCCGTGAGGTTCCGGTCGTCGGCCAGATAGGCCGCGCGCTCGAGCCGGGCGCGGACCGAAAGCTCCTGCGGATGGTCCAGCGCCGCGTCGTCCAGCACGACGGCGTCAAATTCATAGCCGTCCAGGAACGAGCCGACCTTGCCGAAGAACGCGCCGCCGCCCATGGTGGCAAGATAGAACGCGCGGTCAAACGACAGGGGCTTCACGTCCTGGTCATACAGCCGCCAGCGGAGCTTCGAGGCCTGGATGGCGTGGGTCATGGCGCGGAGCATGCTCTCATGGCTGCCGCCGGCGACATCCGTCGCAAGACCGACCTGCAGACCGTTATCGAGGAATTTATTGATCGGCGCGACGCCGGAGGCGAGGTTCATGTTCGATTCCGGCGAATGGGCGATGAACACGCCGTTTTTCTGCATCAGCGCCTGCTCGTCCTCGTTCGAGTGGACGCAGTGCGCCATGATGCACGGATATCCGCCGCCGAACATGCCGAACTGCTCATACGCGTCGCCGTAGTTCTTCGAGCGCGGGCACAGCTCGCGGATCCAGGCGATCTCCGAATAGTTTTCCGACAGATGGCTCTGCACCGGCAGGTCGTATTTCACCCGCAGCCGCGCCAGCCCGAACATCAGATCGTCCGTGCACGACGGGATGAAGCGCGGGGTCAGGATGGGCCTGACGTGGGCATAACGCTCCTTCGTCTCGCAGATCCAGCGCTCGGTGTCGCGCAGGGCCTGGTTGGTGGAGATCTCGCGCAGGTAGACCGGCGAGTTGCGGTTCATATTGACCTTGCCCACGAAGCATTCCAGCCCCATCGCGTCCAGCTTCTGCATAAGAAGCTCCGTCGCGGGCACATGGATGGTGGCGAAGATGGCCGCGCGCGTGGTCGTGCTGCGCAGCAGATGCGAGGCGAAGCTGCCATACGCCCTTTCGGCGTAGTCCAGGTCCTTGTATTTGGATTCCTCCGGGAAGGTATAGGTGTTGAGCCACTCCAGCAGCTCCATATCCATGCCGAGCCCGCGGAAGGCGAACTGCGGCGCGTGGACATGCAGGTCGGACATGCCCGGCAGGATCAGCCGATGGCCGTAATCGAGCACCGGCAGCGCGGCATAGCGCGCCGGCAGCGTCTGAAAGGCGCCGGTGACGCGCCCCTGCTCCACAACGATGCTGCCCTGTTCCAGACAGACGATCTCGTCCATGCTCCGGCTGAAGCAGATATCTCCCTTTACTATATAAGTGTTCACTGTTCCGTGCTCCTTTGTTCTCAGCGCTTTTCCGCGCGTGCCGCGCAGACGCAGGCCGCTTGTGGTGCCTGCCCATTCCAGAATATCATATCATAATATCGTGCAGAAATTCCACTTATGTTCTTGGGCGTTCTTCACGAAATCAGCCCGCCGCAATCGGGCAATTATAACAAAGCGCCGAAAAAACTAAAAAAGTTTTTGGTCGGACCTTCATTTTTTTGTATTTCTATCCCGCAAATGTGAAAAAACAGATTGCTTTTTTGTATAGAATCAATTAAAATACAGGTATCCAATTTTGCTGCGCGGGGCTCCGCACAGCAGGACTGTGACTTCCGTCACAAAATTTTTTAGGAGGAACGAACACATGAAAAAGATCATCGCTCTGCTTCTCGCCGTAGTCATGGTCTTCGCGCTGGTTGCCTGCGCTTCCACCGCCAAGACGGACGACACCGCGGCCGAGACCACTCCGGCTGAAACCACCGAGACCACCGAACCCGCTGCTGAAGAGACCGAGGCTCCCGCCGAGGAAGAGACTCCGGCTGAGCCCACCGGCGATGCTGTCGGCACCGACATCAAGATCGGCGTCGTTCTCATCGGTGACGAAAACGAAGGCTACACCTACTCCCACATTCTCGGCATCCAGGAGGCCACCAAGGCTCTGGGCATCAGCGAGAACAACATCGTCTGGAAATACTCCATCGGCGAAGACGAGAGCTGCTATGACGCCTGCGTCGACTGCGTCGACCAGGGCTGCCAGATCGTCATCACCAACTCCTACGGCCATCAGTCCTTCTGCCGTCAGGCCGCTGAGGAATATCCCGACGTGCAGTTCGTCGCTATGACCGGCGACACCGCCAGAGCGGATGGCCTTGCAAACTTCCACAATGCCTTCACCGGCATCTATGAAGCCCGTTACGTCGGCGGCGTCGTCGCCGGTATGAAGCTGCAGCAGCTCATCGACGAAGGCAAGGTCGAAGACAAGAACAAGAATGCTGACGGCAAGATCAAGATCGGCTATGTCGGCGCTTATCCGTACGCAGAAGTCGTCTCTGGCTACACCGCATTCTTCCTTGGCGTGCAGAGCATCGTTCCCGATGTCGCCATGCAGGTCCAGTACACCAACTCCTGGTTCAACATCACCGCTGAAAACGAAGCTGCCAAGGCTCTGATCGCCGACGGTTGCATCATCGTCAGCCAGCACGCTGACTCCACCGGCGCTCCGTCCGCCTGCCAGGAAGCGCTTGACGCCGGCACCACCGTCTACTGCGTCGGCTACAACGTCGACATGCTCGCAGTTGCTCCGACCGCCGCTCTGACCTCTCCGACCAACGTCTGGGAAGTCTTCTATGAGTATGCATTCAACGCTGTTATGAACGGCGAGTCCTTCGACACCAACTGGAGCCAGGGCTATGAGGCTGACGCTGTCAAGCTCACTCCGCTCGGCGAGTCCTGCGCACCCGGCACCCAGGAAAAGGTCGACGAGACCATCGCAGCCATCAAGGACGGCAGCCTGCACGTCTTCGACACCAGCAAGTTCACCGTTGGCGGCGAAACTGTCACCTCCGCGTTCGCAACCGATACCGACGGCGACTTCACGCCCGATGCTGACGAAGCGATCTTCGACGGCTACTACCATGAGTCCTACTTCCAGTCCGCTCCGTCCTTCCAGCTGCGGATCGACGGCATCACCGAGCTGAACTAAGTCCAATACGCACATAAAAAAGCGGCTGCTTCGGCAGCCGCTTTTTTTGAGGTAATAGGGAATCGTGAATCAGTGTGGTGTGCCGCAAAAGCGGCACATTTTTTAATTGCTGGCGCAGCCAGCACCACACTTCTTCACACTTCACGCTTACTTTTTACTTCTCAGTAGTTCTCTTCCCGCAGCTCAAAATAGCTCTGCGGATGGCTGCAGGCGGGGCAGACCTCCGGCGCCTTCGTGCCGACGACGACGTGCCCGCAGTTGCGGCACTCCCAGACCTTGACCTCGCTCTTTTCAAAGACCTGCGCCGTCTCCAGATTGTGCAGCAGGGCGCGGTAGCGCTCCTCATGGTGCTTCTCGATCTCGGCGACCAGGCGGAAGCGCTGCGCCAGCTCCGGGAAGCCCTCTTCCTCGGCGGTCTTGGCGAAGTCCTGATACATGTCGGTCCATTCGTAGTTTTCGCCCGCGGCGGCTGCGGCCAGATTGGCCTTCGTGTCGCCGATCCCGGCCAGCTCCTTGAGCCAGAGCTTCGCGTGCTCCTTCTCGTTCTCCGCCGTCTTCAGAAACAGCGCCGCCATCTGCTCGTAGCCTTCCTTTTTCGCCACGGAGGCGAAGAAGGTATACTGGTTTCTCGCCTGCGACTCGCCCGCGAACGCGGCGCGCAGATTGGCCTCCGTTTTCGTGCCTGCATACTTGCTCATATCTGTGTCTCCTTTTCAATTCAGATTTAAAATATCGTGTCTTGCTTTCCGTGATTCTATTCTAGCATACCCGTTTCAATTTTGCAAGTGATTCTTATTATTATTTTATTTCCATCTTGCCTCTCCCTCCCCCATATGCTAAGATACCCCTGACCACCACGAAAGGAACCCATGCAATGACAAAAATCTTATTCGTCTGCCACGGCAGTATATAAACAAAAACCTCAGGATGCTTGATATTCCTTACTTTTTCGTAGTAGGTCGGTATTGTTTACTACCGACTTACTACTTTTTTATTATCTATGCCTCGACACGATATAAAACTAAAAATTGAGGTTTAACCATGAAGATCATATCTGTAACCAATCAAAAAGGCGGCGTCGGTAAGACGACGACAGCTCTGAATCTCGCTTCTGCTTTGGCGGATGAAGACAAACGCGTGCTTCTCATCGATAACGACCCGCAGGGCAATCTCACCGCATCTATGGGTTACACCCCAGCCGAGCAGAAATACACATTGGCAAATCTGCTGCTTGCCGCCATCGATTATCCGGAGGATCTGGAGCTGCATCTGCCGCGCTGCATCCTGCATACAGACAGTAAGCCGGATCTCATTCCCGCAAACCGGCGCTTATCGGATGCGGCGGCGCGGCTCCAAGTCATGCAGATCTCGCAGTACAGAGCCGTGAACGAATCCGAATGCTGCGCGGAAAAGATGCTGGCGCAGGTGCTGGAACCGCTGCGCGACGCCTATGACTACATTATTATTGACTGTGGACTCAAGCAGGAGCTTTTGACCGTCAATGCGTTGAGCGCGTCGGATTACTGCATCATCCCCGTGCAATCCCACTTCCTCGCATCCGAGGGCATCCCGGATGTGCTTGATATGGTACGTTCGGTGCAGAAGCATTTCAACCCGGATTTGAAGATCGCGGGCATTTTACTGACAATGTACCAGTCCCGGCCGCAGCTCTGCAAAAGCGTACAGCAGAGCGTCCGGGAGGTCTATGGCGATGATTTGCACGTCTTTGACCGGCCCATCGAATACACCATTCGCATTGCGGAATGCCCCATGGCTGGTATGAGCATTCTGGACTACGAGCCGGGTAATCCCGCCGCAGAATCCTATCGGAATCTTGCTTCGGAGGTGCTGCGGCTTGGCTAGAGCGAACATGAACGAGATGCTGCGCAAGCGCATGAGCGCGACCCAGCAGGCATCCGAACAGCAGACCGGCGACGCGGCGTATGAACAGATTTTTCAGATGCCGGTGCCGCAGACAGAAACACAATTTCGTGACGTGCCGATCTGCAAGCTGCGCCCGTTCTTTACCGCCGATATCGGCTTTCACCCCTACCCTCGCGCCAAGCTGGAAGCCTTTGCGGAAGAATTAAAAGAGAACGGCTTGTATGAGCGGATTCTGCTTCGCCCCATCGCAGGAACGGATGAATTTGAGATTTTGGCCGGGCATAACCGCACAGCAGCGGCAAAGCTGGCAGGATGGACGGATATTCCGGCAACAGTTATGAACGTCAACGACCAGCGTGCCATCAGCATTGCGATTGCAACGAATCTTCTGCGGCGGCAGGATCTGACGATCATCGAGCGCGGCAAGGCGTATAAAGCGTTGCTGGATGCCCGAAACCGCTGCGGACAGCGAAATGCGGCAGTTGAAACCTTTGGCGACAATCGCCAAAGGTACAACGCGAGAAAAATTGTAGCTGAGTTTTTCGGCGTGACAGAGTATGAAATCCGCAAGGCGGTCAAGCTGGCACAGCTGATCCCGCCGCTTGCCGAGATCGTGGAGAATGGGCCGAAGAAGCTGAATCTGGCCTGTGCCGACCTGATTGCAGATTACGATACAGCGACGCAAACGGCGTTTGTCGAGATGTGCCAGATCGAAGGCTATGCGCTGAACAAGCAGACAATGACGTTTATTCAGACGCAATGCCCGCCGCCGACAGCGGATCAGCAGGCAATCTACGCCGCATGGCGGGAAGCGCGGGCAAAAGCTACGCAGCGGGCAGCCGCACCGCCGAAAAAGCTGAGCTTTGACCGAAAACGGTTTGCGCCGTACCTGAGCAAGTTTAAAAGCGACAAGGAAATTGAAGACCTGTTTCTGGAGTTTCTCAGGCAGCGCGCCGGATGAAGCGCGGCTAACTTTATAAAAACACGACTTTTTACAAGGTCGTGTTTTTTTATACCCAAATTCAGACGAAGGAGGTATCGAATTGCCCGGAAATCAGATCCCTTGCACGGCAGACGACCTGTATCGCCTGCTGTGTCGCTATCGTATTCCGCCCTAGCATACAAAATAAAATACAAAGGAGCTGTTTCCATGTACGAAGTATATCAGGATCATCCAAAACAGGCACGGCTCAATATCCGCGTTGTGCTTGCCGTCGCATTTCTCGTCTGTGCCATTGGCGCGGGCATTTTTCTTATCACCCGTCTGGTCAGCAAGCCGCTGACCAAAGAAGACGCTCGCGGCCAAACTGGCATCGTCTACGATTCCAGCGCTGTTGAGGGCGGCTGGGATAATCTCAGCCCGGAAGAAATTGCGGAAAAGCTGAACGAAAAAGTCGCGGAGGGCATGATCAATATTTCGATGAACACTGCGCCCTATTTCGAGGACGGCAAAGCCGAGGGCAACGTCATGATCGTAAACGAATCGATCAATAATTACCCGCAGCAGGTCGAGTTCATCCGCAACGACACAGGTGAACAGATCTACCAGAGCAAAGCGATCCCCGTGGGCAGCAAGATCGAACGTGCTGCCCTTGATGCGGAACTTCCGGCCGGCACGTATGAATGCACAGCCATGTTCCACAATCTTGACCCGGTCAGTGGCGAAACCATCGGCACAGCCGGTGCTATCATCAATATCACCATTAAAAACTGATATGTAATGACCAATGTCAAGAGGCAAAATACCTGCGACAGGGACAAAGTTTTGGTGCTGAAAGGCATTCTGAAAGAGCTACGGTATCAGTCACCGGCATTGGCCACTCTGATATACGTGGATTGGTTACCGACAGGTCAATGGTCCGCCGTGAGCGCTGCCGTCTAATAGCGTGGATCGCAAAGCATTGCACCGACATAGTTTTTTCGCAGATCGCTCGAACCGTAAATGTCCGAAGCTCCTTCGGGATGCCTTCCGGCATAAGCGTTCGGCTGCTATGCAGCCCTTGGTTATCCGCCATCACAGCGGGATGGCAGGGTCAAGGCCGCAGCCGCGTCAGCGGTGCGAAGCAGCCTTGACGCTGGCGGCACGTTGTGATTCTTCATGCATAATGCTCCGTCATCATGCCCCAGATAAAGCAAGCCAGTTCTCTGGCGACCGCCGTTTTGGCAACATTGGATTTCTTTCCGTTCTTTAAGGTCATCCGATAGTATTTTCGCCGGAGTCTCTCGTTCGCTTTGTCTGCGTATTCAATGACAGTTGGAGAATTTCCTTCCTGACGAGCCGCCAATACACTTGATTTATACCCGATTTTACCGCGTGCAAAGCTTTGTGCGGCCTCTACCAGCAACATCCGCACATGCCGGTTTCCGGCCTTGGTGATGCCGAGCCGGTTTTGATCGCCGCCACTGGAATCTTCTCCCGGCGTAAGTCCGAGAAAAGCTGCGTAATGACAAGCATCCGGGAAGCGGCGGAAATCCCCGGTTTCTGTGATCACGGAAAGTGCCGTCTGCGTTTTGATACCGAGAAAACAGGTCAACTTGTGGACATTTTCCCTGTATTCCTCCTCAGACGCAAGTTCCTCGATTCGTTGCTCGATCCGTCCAAGCTTTGCCGTCAGATAGTCGTAGGTCAGCAGATATTCTTCCAAAATCTCCTGATGCAGTTCCTCAACACGCAATGTGCGGAGCCAGCTGAGATGTGTCTGCGTCCAGTGGTTTTGGGTCCCGTTATAGTGACACCCATGCCGCAGGCAGAAGGAAAGAATTTGTTGCTTGATCTTTTTCAGGGCAAGACGGTGGTCATCCCGCATCCGAATGAATTCCTTGACCTGCTCATCCTTCTGTGTGGGAATATGCACCGGACTGTAATCATGGTGTGCAAGGCATCTGGCGATCATGGCTGCGTCGCGCTTATCTGTTTTGACCCGCTTTTTCCCGCCCGGCACAGGCATACTTGTCGGTGCAAGGATCACGCACTTCACATTGTGTGCCGTTAGCTCATGGTACAGTGTAAAGCCGAGGCAACCCGCCTCATAACCGCATATGAACAGCACATCGTCCCCATAATGGAAACGCATGGCTTCAAGATAATTGATGACCTTACTATAATGGGCATTGATTTTTTGAGGATACTCTGCCTGTTCTTTTTCATTTGTGTAACAGCAGAGAGAAAAACTTTCCTTGTGGACATCCATTCCGACGTAAACTGTGCTATAATTCATTTGATGACCTCCAATTTGTATGCGGTAATCCCTGTTCCTGTGGTGACGTTCTTACCCACATTATACAGGTAAATCCGCGTCTCTACAAATTGGAGGTCATTACATATTGTCTAATTCTAATTACAAAAAGGAGTACACACCATGAAAAACTTTAAGAAGATCGTTTCCCTCATCCTTGCGGTCTGCATGATCGCGTCCCTCGCTATTTCCGCTTCCGCCGCCAATACCGTTGATGCTTCGGGCGGCACGGGCACTTCCTCCGTCACCCTGTCCTCGACCGCGGACGGTTCTATCGGCGGCGATCCCGCGGCCACCAAAATGAGCGTTACCGTGCCCACCGTTTTGCCCATTGCCGTTGGTACGGATGGCACAGTCAGCACCGCTTCCGATGCGCGCATCACCAATAATTCTTTCGGCGCGGTCAAGGTTGCGAATGTTTCTATCGAAGCCGCACAGGGCTGGAGCCTGACGGCGTTTGGTGACAAGGCAACGCTCGCCAAGGAAAAAGTAAATTCCAACAAATTCGGTTTCCAGCTTGCCATCGGCGGTGGTGCTGCGACCGCGACGGACGGCAAGAACGCCAGCAAGCAGACGCTTCTTGATACGGCCATCGAGGGCTGCTACATGAGCGGTGTGGGTGATACCAGCGCCAACACGGTTGCAATTACCTATGATGCCATTGTTACGCCCGTCAGCGAGGCCGTTGTCAACGCCGCCATCGCGTCCGTGCTCTTTGTTATCGCGTGGGACGCGGTCTAATTCAATCGCCTATCGCACAGGGGAACGCGCAAGCGTTCCCCTTAAATTCTAAAAGGAGGTATTCAATGTGAAGAAAAAACGAATCCTCGCAATGTTTCTCGCTGTCGCATCGTGCCTGTCGCTGGCCGTCAGCGCGTCGGCGGCAAACGCAGTCAACCGCAAAGCTACGGATTTTAGGGATTTCGACCGTACTGCATGGTACGCCGAAGCCGTGTCTGCGGCTGTGGATAACGGCCTCTTGTACGGCAAATCCAGCGCCATCATCGACCCCAACGGCGACATGACCCGCGCAGAGATGGCGGCGATCATCAACAGGTCTTTCGGGTGCTACAAGACAGCGGATATTTCGCAGTACAATGACGTATCCAAGAGCAAGTGGTATTACAAGGATGTTGCACTCGCCGTCCAGATGGGAACGTACAACGGACGATCTGCTTCTGCAATGGCCCCGGACGCGCCGATCAGCAGACAAGAAGCCATGACCGTTGTGGCCCGTGCGCTGGAGCTGGACTACGATTCGTATTCCAAAACAGATCTGTCCGCATTCTCCGACCGTAGTGAGATTTCTAATTGGGCGCTGCCTTATGTGCGCGCAATGGTAGGCGCTGGCTATATCCACGGCAGAGGAAAAATTCTTGCGCCGCTGGACAATATCACGCGCGCCGAGTTTGCACAGATTTTCTATAACATTATCGGTACTTACATCGTGTCCAAGGGTACTTACGACAAGGACATTAAAGGCAGCGTATTGATTCGCACCGACGATGTGACGCTCAAGAATATGACCGTAGACGGTGATCTTATCGTCGGCTGCGGCACGGCGGATGGCAAAATCACGCTGGATAACGTGACTGTCAAGGGCAGATTGCTTGTCTGGGGCGGCGGCACGAAAGCCGTGTACTGCAACGCTGGGACGAATATGCCCGCTGTTGTTGTAGCCCGCGTAGACGATGCGGTCAAGGTCATTTATGACAGAGATTCCACTCTCGCGGTCATTGACACGATCAAAACCCGTATCACCGAGCGCGCAAAGCAGAACAAAGAAACTGAGATTATCTTTTACGATGTCAGCGGCCTTAGAGAAGCACAGAAGCAGCTCAACGCCATCGTCGCGGACAATCAGATTGCTCTTACTGCTCCTGCTCATCTATATGCTCTGGTCGGAGAATCCAGCGTGAAGGCCGAGTTCACAAACAACAGCAAGAATGACACCTACAAGGTGGAAATTCGCCGGAACAAAGATAACGCTCTGATTGCAGATGCCTTTGAGCTTGCCGCAGGAAAATCCATCTCGGCATTGACGTTGCTGGAAGCGCCGGAGTTCGGCAACACCGACTGTACCGTGACAATTACGGCTTACCGTGACGGCAAGCAGATCGGCTCCGTGCAGACAGAGCTGACGCTGCACACGGCGTATCTCTGGCCCAAGGAGGTGCAGTGATGAGTAAGGAGAAAGCTATCACCTTATTGCTGACACTGGCAATGATTCTATCACTGGCCGTAAGTGCGTCGGCAGCGGAAACAACCGAGGCCCGTGTGCCGGTTACGCTCACCGTGGTTAATACGGTTTCTCCGATTTCGTGTACGGTTCCGGCGTGTCTGCCCGTGTCGCTGGTGGACGGTTATGTAGTCTGCGCCAACAACGCCGCCATCACAAATACTGGAAAGATCGGCGCAATTAAAGTCACAAAGGTTGACGTGCAGGCAGGTACGTTTGAAATCGGAAATTTTGACGATTTTAGCGCAGGCAAAAACAGCATCGCACTGAACATCAACGGCTGCCAGACCAAAGGCGCAGGCGCTTTGACGCTGGCAGAAAACGCATTTCCTGCAATCCCTGCGGAAAAGTCGCTTGCCATCCGCTACCGCGCAAAGGTGTCCGCAAGCGAGGCTGTCACCAACGTCGCTGCGGCAACCGTCGTGTTTACGATTGCTGCCGTCATGGAGGAGGGTTAAAACATGAAAATGAGAAAATTTGCAGCTTTGATGCTCACCCTCTGCATGATGCTATCTCTGAGCATTTCGGCGTTTGCGGCCAGTGATGCGATTGCCAGCGGCACAATTCAGAGCAGCGGCATCCGCTGGGAGCTGGACAGTAACGGCTGGCTGACGATCTCTGGCTCTGGCGAAGCGCCCGTATTCCAAAGCGCAGACGACCAGCCGTGGGCGGACTATCGGGAGCAAATCACGGAAGTCTGGTATGACGATATGAGCACCCTGACGATCTCCGACCTTGCGTACTGGTTCGAGGGATGCACGGCGCTGACTACCGCCGAACTGCCGCTGGCCCCGGTCATTGGCAACCACGCCTTTTATGGCTGCGACAATCTGAACACGATCACCATGTACTATGGCGAAACGGTTCTGAAAAGCATCGGTGAAGATGCGTTCTGGCGCGAGGCCGATGCTGGCGATACGCTCTATATCGCCTACATCATCGGCTATCCGGAAGCGACGGTGCCGTTTTACTCCTATGATTGGATGGCATCCAATCGCAGCAACCGATATTTCTACGATCTGTACGGCGTGTACTCCAACGCAGATGGTGCAGCGCCAACGGAAACAGAATCCGGAGCTAAGAAAGCGCCCGCGAAGGTGGCATCCCGTGCATCTACTGGTATTGTCGGCACCTGCCCATCCTGCAAAAAGAACTCTTTGCAGGGAACATACGTTTCTCAGTCGCACACATACAGAGGCCATGCCGAATATTACGAGTGCTATCTTTGCCATTATATTCAAAATTTGGGCACTTATGTGTATAAAGACCACGGTTCCGGCTCGTATGGTTCGTGGACTTGCCCGGACTGCGGCAGCCATACATGGATTCTCCAGAATGAGCAGGCAGCAACCTGTACCAGCAACGGTTATCGTTCGTACTTCTGCGCGTGCGGTCAGACAAAAAGTGAAACCATCTATGCAAGCGGCCACAGTTATAGCTACGGAAGCTGGGAACAGTATTCGTCCAGTCAGCATTGGCGCACCGGTTCTTGCCGAAACTGCGGTGCAACGGACTACGATTATGCTTCGCACAGCATAAGCTATGGTTCATGGAGTAATTATTCGGATAGCCAGCACAGCCGAACGGCGTCCTGCCGTATCTGCGGATACAGCACCACGGACTACGGTTCGCACTCCTACTCTACCGGCGCATGGAGCAAATATAGCGATACACAGCACCGGCGTACAAAAACTTGTTCCGGCTGCGGCGCGTCCACTTTTGACTATGTGAATCATAGCTATTCTTATGGCACATGGACAAAAGCGGACGATACGCAGCACAAGCGCACGAAAACCTGCTCCGCTTGCGGCGATTCCGGTTATGAGTATGCCGACCATACCGATACGGATGGCGACGGCAAATGTGACACCTGCGGCGCAACCGTTTCGCTGACAATCAAGTGGGATGCAGGCACGAACGGCGGCACGATCGACGGCAAGGCCAGCTTTTCCAAAACCGTGAAGCCGAACAGCAAGCCGACCGCGCCGGGCAGCGTTCCCGTCAAGACCGGCTACACGTTCAAGGGCTGGTTCACGGCCAAGAGTGGCGGCAGTCTTTACAGTACGGTCACGATCACCAGCAGCACGACATTTTACGCGCAGTTTGAAGCGAACAAGTACGCTGTGACGTGGGATTTAGACACGGGTCAGAGCGAAACGACCGAACAGACCTACGGTGAAAAGCTGGTGCTGCCTACCGAGCCGACGCGCAAAAATGCAGAATTTTTAGGCTGGTTCACATCGGCCACTGGCGGCGCGGAGGTCGATTCCAACACCATCTATACAACGGATGGCGAAACGACCTATTATGCGCACTGGGAAATTACGGAGGTCTTTTCCGTGACTGTACCGGTTACATTGCCGCTTGTCATTGACGAGAGCGGCGAGGTTCACACTGGCGCGGCAGAAATCATCAACGGTTCCACCGGCGAGGTTGTCGTGTCCGCTGTCAGCATCAGCACGAAAAATGGCTGGCAGCTTGTTCCGTTTGATACCGATATGGCGCATGAAAAAGTGGATGCACGGCTGCTTGGTTTCAAAATCAATGATTCTGAAACGACGAAAACCGGAAACACAGAAACGTTTACACTGGCCGCGCCGTGGGAGATTGCAGAAAACGGTAAACTGCCGCTCTCCTATGATGCCATTGTCAGCGCCGTTTCCAAAGCAGTCACCGAGCAGGAGGTTCTGTCCGTCGTGTTCGTGCTGGAATGGGGCGGTGAATAAGTGTATGGGCGAAGAAGCCGTAGAGCAAATGACCGTACTCGTCGTCGAACCTGGATATGCGCCATACGAAAAAACGATTCCACATGATGTCTACGCCATGCAGGAGATTGTAGGCGGCCTGATTACTGCTATTTATCCGTATGAGGAACCGGTCGGCATTGTTGCAAACGATGAAGGACTTCTTCTGGGGATGGATTTCAACCGTAGCGTCGAGGGCGGCTATGGTGGTCTGGTGGGTCCTTTTTTCGTGTGCGGTTTGACGGAGGACAGCTTTTGTTCGCTCCCTCCCGACCAGATGGAACGCTTTAAGAAGAAATTTCATAAGGCTGAGATTCTGGTAGGCTTTTGCGGAAATGAACCAGTCACATTGAAGGTCGAGCCGAAGCAGAAAAACGCGACGCCCGAAAAGCAGCGCAAACCACCGTCGCAGGAGCGTTGAAATGGGGTTTGAACTGACCGGGGCAACACCGGACGAACGTCTCAAAGAACTGACCGAAAAACTGGAACAGGGTGTCAGCGAGATTTTTACCAGTGGGCGCTACGCGGAATATCTGTCTGCCATGTCAAAATTTCACACATACAGTTTCGGCAACGTCATGCTCATTCTCATGCAAAACCCGGCTGCATCCTGTGTGGCCGGGTTTCACGCATGGAAGAAGAATTTTGATCGCACAGTCAAGACCGGTGAGCATGGCCTGAAAATCCTTGCGCCCTGTCCATATCGGCGGTTCGTCGAACAGGATAAGTTGGACAAAGACGGCAAACCTGTGCTTGATGCGACGGGCAAGCCGCTCCGGGAGCGGACACTGGTGCAGCTTATGAGATTCCGTATTGTCACCGTCTTTGACATTTCACAGACCGAGGGCAAGGAGCTTCCCAGCATTGGTGTATCGGAGTTGAGTGGAAATATTGACCGGTTTGAGGAACTGGCGAACGCGATCACAAGCGTCTCGCCGGTTCCCATTTTGTATAAAGCGCCGCATGGAGCAGCAAAAGGCTGTTTCAACCATGTCACGGAAGAAATTTTGGTACGCCCCGGCATGAGCCAGAAGCAGACGGTCAAAACCATGCTGCATGAAATCAGCCACGCCACACTCCACCGGCGCAAGAAAAACGAACCGCCGTCCAAAGACCAGCACACGCGCGAGGTCGAAGCCGAAAGTGTGGCGTATGTGGTCTGTCAGCATTTTGGCATTGACACATCTGATTATTCGTTCGGCTACGTCGCCGGTTGGAGCAAAGGCAAGGAACTGGATGAGCTGAAAGCGTCACTTGATACAATCCGTTCCTGCGCCGCCGGTTTGATTGACGCCATCGAAAAGCAATGTCCGTCGTTAGCAGTTTCCAGGCAGCGTACCGTGTCTGCCACGCTGGAGCGATAGCGGGAGGTGCATGACGTATGCCCGTTTACACCCGGCAGGATTTAAGCATCATGCAGGCGTGGCCGCTGGAACGCAAAATTCGTGTGACACAAGCTAAAATTCTGGAATGGCATCACCACTATGGCGGCAAGATTGCCGTTTCCTTTTCGGGCGGAAAGGATTCTACCGTGCTTCTGGATTTGGTGCGGAGGGCATTTCCGGACGTTCCGGCTGTGTTTGTAGACACCGGCTTAGAGTACCCAGAAATCCGTGAGTTTGTAAAGACCGTTCCGAATGTGACGTGGCTGCGGCCGGAAATGCCGTTTTCAAAGGTTTTGACGACGTATGGCTATCCTATCATCTCTAAAGATGTTGCCAGACGCATCTATTACGCGCGGCAAGGCAGTCCGTGGGCGATCCGACACCTGAATGGCCTGAACGCAGACGGCACACCTTCAAAATACAACGAGCGATATGAAAAATGGCGTTTTCTTCTGGATGCGCCATTTCTCATATCAGACAGGTGTTGCGCTGTAATGAAAGAGCGCCCCTTACATAAGTACGCCAGAGAACATCATCTATATATGATCCTTGGCACGATGGCAAGTGAAAGCGTTCGCCGCCAGAGCAGCTATTTGAAAACCGGCTGCAATGCGTATCTCAAACGCGACCCAACTTCCCAGCCGATGTCATTCTGGACAGAGCAGGATGTTTTGGCCTACCTCAAAATGACGGGTATCTCGTATGCGTCTGTCTACGGTAAGATCGTCGAGGAAGCCGGAAAGCTGACAACGACCGGCGTAAAGCGCAGCGGTTGTATGTTTTGTATGTTTGGCGCACATCTCGAAAAAGAGCCGAACCGGTTTCAGTGCATGGAGGTCACGCATCCAAAGCAATACGATTTCTGCATCCACAAACTCGGCTGCGGCGACGTGCTGGATTATTTGCATATCCCATATACCACAAAGGAGAGAACGCTAAGCATGGAAAACGAAAAAGACTACCAACCGGACATCCTCAATTTTTTAGAAAAGATTGTCCAGCGGAACACCCTTGCCTACAAAGAAGATTTTGACGTTGACAAAGAAATTCTCTGGAACAGTGCGCAGGAATCCAGTTTGGAGCATCGTTCTTTTCTCTGGATGAGCCGTCCGTGTGGAACATGGTGTGTGCCGGAGCGCGAGACGTATTTGCAGGACAGCCGCGCTTACAAAACGTGGACGTTTTACGCAGACCAGCCGAACGGCATCAAAGCGTACCGCGTTGTGGTAGATGGTGTCCGCGACGGCAAGCTGGCGGGGAAGGTCATTCATCTGGACTATGCCAAACAGGTACAGCGTGTGGTCAAATCTGCGCTGCCCATTGCAAAGGTGCAATACCGCGATAAGGACGAGTATTTTTGCGAAAGCAGCCATGAAACATTCATTCACCGCGTATTGCGGCTGGAGGAAAACACACACGACATTCGATATGTACCGGAATGTGAAGCGGAATTGCAGCGCCTTTTATCGCTGGAGCACCAGATGGAAAAGCAGGATAAGCGTCCTCGACGGACAAAATCTGTTACCATGCAGCGGTAACGGAATCAGCACCGCTTGCGGTGCTGATTTAGCAAGTATGTCGTTTGTTAAACGACCCTTGTTAGGGGCGAACCCCTAAGACCCCCGCGTTTTGCGTCTCACGGTGAGACGCATTTCTATATGACGATGCGCCGGAAATGCGTCTCATGGTGAGACGCATTTCAACTGGACAGGAGGGATTTTTTGCGCAGTCGATCACATTTCACTGGCGTATGGCTGAACGACGCGGAATATCGGCAGCTCATGCAGCTCTGCAAGAGCAGCGGTCTGTCTGCCAGCGCCATGATCCGCAAGTGTATTCTGGGCGAAACGGTCAAGCCGCGCCCGCCGGATTGCTATGCGGAACTTCTGCGTGTGCTGTCTGGTATCGGCACAAATATCAACCAGCTTGCGCATTGGGCGAATGGCAAAGGCTACGTCACACAGGCACAAATTCACGACGCTGCGCGTTTTGCACGGGAGGCGTGGGAGTTGGTGCGGGAGTCAATATAATGGCATACGACAAAATTATCACCATTCACTCTCGGCTTGATCGCTGTCTGGATTACGTTCAAAACGAGGAAAAGACAGATTTGTCCGATGCCGTAGATTATATTTGTAATCCCGTCAAGGCGGGATTGCAGACAGCAATCAACTGTACGTTAGACAAGACTTTTTTGCAGATGCAGGAAACCAAACGGCGCTGGGATAAGCATGGTGGGATTCAAGGCTATCATATCATCCACTCCTACGCGCCGGGAGAGGTCACACCGGAACAGGCCCACGAAGCAGGCGTGGAATTTGCACGGCGGCTGTTGGGCGACAAATATGAAGCCGTTGTCTGTACGCACACCGACCGTGACCACCTGCATTGCCACATCGTTTTCAATTCCGTATCGTTCATGGACGGGAAAAAGTACCGGAGTGACTTCAAAAGCTATTTCCATGATCTGCGCGGCATCTCCAACGAGGTCAGCCGGGGACGCGGATATTCCGTGATCGAGCCGGACGGAAAAGGTGCGTCCTATGCTGCATGGAACGCAGAAAAGCGCGGCAGCGGTACGATTCGTGACCTTATCCGCCGTGACATTGACGCAGCACTGGCTGGAAGTCTGACCTATGATACGTTTTTGGAAACGCTGCGGCGGCAAGGCTATTCTGTTAAGCGCGGCCCGAATGTCAAGCATACCGCCGTCCGTCCACCGGGCGGGCAGCGGTTTGTCCGCTTGGAAAGTCTTGGCCTTGGCTATACGGAAACAGAGCTGATGCAGCGATTGAATGAGCAGCGGCATGAATCAGAACCGACACAACCAGTGTTCTCAGCACAAAAGCGCTATACCGTTCACCGCCGTCCGCGTCGCTATCCACCTGTCAAGCGCGGCAGTTTCCGGGCATTGTATCTCTACTATCTGTATCTGCTATCCCCACGAAAGAACCGCCCACAAAAGGTTCCATTTGAAACACGGACCGAAATCCGTCGTGCAAAGCAGTATCGGCAGCAATTCTTCCTCTTGCAGAAGTATCGTATCGATACAAAACCGGAGCTGGATATGCTGTCTGATGCACTGGCAAATGAGATGCAGATTTTAGTGGATCGACGCAAGGAGCTATACGCATTGCGCCGGGAGCAGCCGTCTGAACAGCTTGACGCAGACATTGACAGCCTGACCGCACAGCTCCGGCCCTTGCGTCGGGAGCTGCGGCTATGCGGAAAAATCGCGGAATACGCGCCGCGGATGTTAAAGCAGGTGCGGGAAAGCAATTTACCATCAACGGAAAATCACGCGCCGGATAAGGTGAAAGAACGCCCCCACAAGAAAAGCCAAGTGGACATTTCAAGGTAGCGTAACGCCGCCAGATTGCCGGATTTCCGTATCAGTCCTTCTCCGCCTTTGTAATATGCAGCGTAACAGGAGGATTATCGTAGTCAGAAACGCCGACGATTGTTGGGGCGATCCATTTCAGCACAAGTTTCCGAGTTTCCGGCGCTGACTTCGTGCCTGTCCAGAAATTGTGCCAATGCGCGCGGCGCATGTGTGGCTGTGAAGAAGCGTATGTTGTGTCGGCACCAGAATCTTCTTGTTTTCTTGGTTCCGCCGACACGCTGCGAGCCTTTCGGACGGCGGCCCCGATGCGGAACCCAACGTCCCATTTCCGAATTTCCTCATATTGATCCCGAATCTGGCCGGTGCTGCTCCGCTTGGTGATGAAAGCCTGCTCGGAATCTGGTGCGATTTCTGCATTCTGCGCGCAAAGGTACAAAATGATTTGCAGCGTTTTCTTATATGCGGCAGATTCTTGTGCGAGATTTTCAAGGTCAGTCATCAACCGTCTACGGACCTCCGGGTGTTCATCTGGAACGTTATTGAAAGCCTCCATTCTTGTGTGTGCAATACTTTCTTCTAACGTTCCTTCGTCAATGTGGATCGGTTCTCCAATCGTATAGCCATCGCCGGTCAGGTACAGTAAACGGAGTTCCTTGTCATTGGCATTGGCATCATCTTCTAAATGGACGAACACACCGTGGCATGGGTATCCCAAGAAATCAAAGATGCCTGCAAATTGTATATAAAAACATTGATATTGGATTTGCAGAAGTATTTCGGAATTGATGGTCAGTTCTTCATCTTGACCAAATAGCAGTTCTTGTAAGTCCGGGTCAATGATGAAAACTTCTTTACTCTGACGCCACGGTGCAAGAGCGGCGATGGCTTGCGCGTCCGTTATAGCGTTCATGCGCGTATCGAAGGAATCTTCCAGCCCGTCCATCGCTACGGCAATAGCCGCAGAGATCGGTGCGTAGCACCACGACTCCCATTTTGGAAGGCCGTTCGTCCCGTTCATGCGATGGAACATCTCCATTTGTTCCCACGCATTCGGGTACTTTGCTGAGATCCTTCTCAGCAGTTCAAGCGGCGGGTATTGTGCCTGATTCATTGGCAACACCTCCATCTCAAGTTTACCATGTAGCTTTTGAAATTTCCAGATATTTTGGGAAAATAGGCAGGATTGCATAGCGTATATCCATGCCGCTTGACGCGCGGCAAATTCAAGAAAACAACTCAGCACCAACAGAAAATCATGCGCCAGACAAGGCGCGGGAAAGGAGGCATAGCCTATGGAGGTAAGCGGCGAAGCTGCTGATCTCGTCATGAAAGAGGGCGTTCAAATCTCAGAAGAAGCGATCAAGCTGCTGGCACGAGGCGCGAAGAATCTCGCGGCACTTCTGTATGCGCTGGCAAAGGACCAGAAAAAGCTCTACGGCATGGTCGGGATGAACCGGCTGCTCAGTGAGCAGCGCCCCATCGAGGTTTTACCTTTGCGCACGGAGGATTTTGATGATTTCAAACAGCGGGCTAAAAAAGTCGGCTTGCTGTTCTCTGCCATCGTGGATAAAAAAAGCGATGCACCGTACATCGAAATCCTGACCAACATCGACCATCTCTCACAGGCAAATTATATCTTGGAGCAGATGGGGTATCAGCCGAAGCAGCCGGAGGATACACAGCTAAAAAAAGCGCAGACCCCTGTCCAACCAGAATCATACTTGCAAAAGCAAAGGAGTGGCTTGACGCAGGGGACGACTTCGACCAGTGAGGAAAAGCAGCCGGTTCGCGGACGGTTGGCGGCCTTGCGCGCTACCGCAGAGCGAACGCGGCCAGAACCCCAGCGTGAGCTGGAACATATTAGATAGTAAGGAGTGTGAACATCATCGCAAACTTAGCAGAATTAGTGAATGAGAAGAACCAGAGCAGCGAGCTTTGGCAGGCACAGCGTCAGTCAGACCGTGAAAATGCAAATGCCATGCAGGACGCGGGCATCATCCAGATCACCAGCGACCCGGACGCTTATTTGCGGTATTTGAATTGTCAGGCTGACAATCCAAGTTACAGCGCAGGAAATGTCGCACTCGTCATGGTGCAGGATCAAGGCGCGACCGTTTTCGGAACGAAAGACCGTTGGAAGGCTCTGATGCGCAGCGTCAGTCCCGCGGAAGAAAAGAATGGCGTCAAGATTTTCACCCGTTCGTCTTTCGGAAAGGGCTATACGCTGACAGACGTGTATGATGTTCGGCAGACAACCGGACGCGACCTGAAACACACAGCATTGCAGCCAGACAGCAAGGAAATGACGGAAGCCCTGAAAACGCTTCTGAATTACTGTGTTGTGCCGCTGGTAACGGATGAAAGTATTCCCATGCCCGCTATCTATGACCCAAACCAGATGAAAATGGCGATCAATCCGAATTATGGCGGTGCAGAAGCGTTCGCGGGCATTGCCACGGAAATCGCGCACGTTCGCTTTCATGCCAAAGGCTACAATCAGAATTATTCACGGGAGGATTACGAGCTGGATGCGCAGAGCGTCGGCTACATGATTTGTCGCCGGTTCGGTGTTCCATGTGAAGCGCCCGACGTATCAAATCTGGCAGCATTTTATGACGGTTTTGAACCGCAGGATCGACGGCAGGCACTCGGTCAGATTCAGGACATGGCGCAGAAGATCGGCGGCAGCATTGAACGCGCAATTTCCCCACAGACACGCACAAGAAATATGAATCGTACCGCGCGATAAGACGATTCACCGTCACCGACCCGAAATCACTTTGCCGGTTGTGCTCCCCTTGCGGGGAACATACTCCGCTGGCTGTCCGCAGTCAAGGCCGGCCGATGCTGGCGCATCGACCGCAGAGCCAGCCAGTGTGCGCACTGGCTGGGCCTTGACAGCGACCACCCAGCGGAAGTGTGGCAGCCAAGGGGAGCAAACCAGAGAAGCCCGCTGACGCGGGCTTCCCGACTGTGGGAAACGGTGCGCCCGACCGGGATTGCGTCCCAACGTGAGATTTTTTGCGTCCCAACTTGGGACAGAATATTTGAACTGGAGGTTACGCCTATGAAAAAACTGCTTTTTATCATTCCGTCGGCCCTGCTGCTGTTGGCCGCTGGTACGCTCGTTTTCTGCAAGCGCCACGCCGAGCGAAGCGGTCTTGCCTGCATGGATATTGACCTGTGAGGAATCAAAAGAAGTCATTCCGCAACGCCGCCCCTGTATGGGCGGCGTTTGTCATACCTGTTGTCTGGTTAGCCGTGCTGATGGCAGAATGTTATACGCCTGGAATGACCATCTTTGACCTTGCCGCGCAATTCTCCGAAGTGACCCAAACGCCGTTTTCTCTGCATTGGACGCCATACACGATGAAGTTTATCGGCATCTTTTTACTGCTTTACGGAGGCGCGATCCTGTTCTACTACACCGGGCAGAAGAACACCAGACCCGGCGAAGAACACGGCTCCGCGTCGTGGGGCAGTGTCTGGGAGCTGGACAAGAAGTACCGCGACAAGGATGCAGGCAAAAACGTCATACTGACCCAACATCTGCAAATGAGTATGAACGGCAAGCTGCATCGCAGAAACCTGTTGCAGATCATCGTCGGCGGTTCTGGTTCGGGCAAGACGCGATTCCTCGCAAAACCAAACCTCATGCTTGCCAATGCGAGTTTTATCGTCACTGACCCAAAGGGCGAAATGCTCCGTGCCGTCGGAAATCTGTTTCTGGAGGAAGGTTATGTTCTGCGCGTTTTTGACCTGATCGACCCGTCAAAATCAGACTGTTACAACCCGTTTTGCTACATCCGAAAGGATGCAGATGTGTTCAAGCTGATCGACAATTTCATCAAAAACACCACGCCGAAAGGTGCGAAAGCAAATGATCCATTCTGGGAGAAATCCGAAACCGCGCTTGACGCTGCGCTCATGCTTTACCTGCTCCACGAAGCACCGCCCGAAGATCAGAACATGGAAACCATTCTCTACATGATTGAAAACGGCGGCGCAAAGGAAGAAGATGACGATTATCAATCTCCGCTCGATCTTCTCTTTGAAGCCTTGGAGGAAGAACAGCCAGACCACATTGCCGTGCGGCAATACCATATTTTCAAGCAAGCCGCGGGCAAAACAGCTAAGAGCATCTTGGTGAGTGCTGCTGTCCGTCTTGCATCGTTCACGCTGCCGGAGATTCAGCGCATCACAGTAAGCGACGATATGGAGCTTGGCAAGCTGGGCGAACGGAAACAGGCAATTTTTTGTATCATTCCGGATTCTAACGATGCGTCTTTGAATTTTCTGGTAGGGATGCTATATACGCAGGCGTTTCAAGAGCTTTATTATCAGGCAGACAAGGTGCATCAAGGAGCGCTGCCCGTGCCAGTGAGATTGATGTTTGATGAATTTGCGAACGTGGCCTTGCCAGACGGCTATGCCCGATTGCAGGCGACTATGCGATCCAGAAACATTATGTCAACCATCATTCTGCAAAACATATCGCAGCTCAAGGCACTGTTCAAGGACGATTGGGAGGGCATCATCGGCAACGCGGACAGCTTTCTCTATCTCGGCGGCAACGAGCAAAGCACACACAAGTACATTTCGGAGCTGCTTGGAAAAGAAACAATCGATACGAAAACGTCAAGCCAGAGCAAAGGCCGGAACGGTTCATTCTCGCAAAACTTCCAACAGACCGGGCGTGAACTTATGACCCCGGACGAGGTGCGGCGGCTCGACAACAAAGATGCAATCGTCCTGATTCGCGGCGAAAAGCCGGTCATTGACGAGAAGTACGATATTCTGAAGCACCCGAACATCCACCGCACGGAGGACGGCGGCGCACCGCCGTATCTCCACATGCCGCTGCGCGCATTTGCAGCGGACGATCTCTCATTCCCCATTGAAAATACCGACGATATTGAAATTTTGGAGGAATCTACATGATGAAACAAACTTTTTCCCCGCGGCGTAAAGAGCGCCGCATTATGGCCGTCTGGACAAGCCTTGTGCTGACAACGGCACTGTTCACGACCTCGGCATTTGCGGCTGACAGCGATCCGCTGACCATCGTGAACAATCTTTCCGATTTTATCTTTTCCTGCATTAAGGCAATCGGCATTATCATCCTCGGCTGGGGCGTTGTGCAGCTCGGTATGTCCGTGCAGTCGCACGACGCGACGCAGAGAACGCAGGGTGTTCTTTGCCTGTTCGGTGGTCTGCTGATTGCGTTTGCAAAAGAAATCCTGACGGCGATCGGTGTGGTGTAAGCTATGAAGCAGACGAAAAACGCAGTCGAGCGCCATGTGCTTTGGAGCGACATTCATCTTGACTTGGACGATTGGCGCGACTTTCTTATGGAAAACTATCCGGAGCTGCCCGAAGATAAGCTCTATGAAAAGATGCACGAGCTGAACGCCGAATACCTCGACGACGAGCGTCGAAATCTGGACATTCAGTTTTCACAGCCGATCCTTGTCATTGGCGACATTGGCCGATGGAATGGCCGGGTGCAAGGATATAAGATGGTCAACTCCGGCAATATCCGTGACTGCCTGTACTCGGATACAGATAGGACAGAGTGGTATGTGGATAAGAACGGCGATCTGCGCGCAGATGCCATTCACCACGACGGCACGAATCACTATCTGTACCGTGTATTCAAGCGCGGGACTTCCAACGCACAGATTGAAAATCTGCAAAACAAAATCTATTGCAGGAGAGCAACGCGCGCGGACATTACAAGGGTCACGCAGCGGCTTGGCGACAGCATTGCGGCCATCTACGGATTTCGGCTTCCAAAGCAGCGGGCGCGGCAGCACGACGCGAGGTAAAACAGGACACGCAGAAATGCGTCTCACAGTGAGACGCATTTCTGCGGAAACTTCATCGAGGGGATGATTAAAATTTGAGTGATAATTGGGTCGTATCGACCCTCGAAAATGCACTGAATGGCTGGAACAATAAGCTGGCCGAAATCTGGTCACTTGTTTCGCAAACGCCGGAGAGCTTTCGCGGCGGCGAGATCTGGACAGTCATTGTCAGCATCCACAACGCACTGGTAGGCTTTGGCTATGGTTTGCTGGTGCTGTTTTTTGCAATGGGTGTATTCCGCTCGGCAGCCAGCTTCCGTGAACTGCAAAGGCCGGAATTTGCCCTGCGGCATTTCATCCGGTTTCTGCTGGCAAAGGTAGCAGTAGGCTCGTCGCTGGAGCTGATAACCGCAATTTATCAAATCTGCGGCGGCGTGGTCAGTACCGTTATGGGTGGCATTGGTTCTGCAATTTCTACGACGGCAACACTGCCAGACAAAATTGTAGAAGCCATTGAAGATGTGAGCTTTCTGGAGTCTATTCCGCTTTGGCTGGTATCGCTGCTCGGAAGCCTATTGATAACTGTCCTGTCTTTTGTGCTGATCCTGACTGTCTACGGCCGCTTTTTCAAAATCTTTGTCTATACTGCGATTGCCCCGTTGCCGTTGGCGTCATTCGCCGGAGAAGCCACCTCGCGCACCGGGCAAACGTTCCTGAAAAGCTACGTCGGCGTCTGCATGGAGGGCGCGGTCATTGTGCTGTCCTGCGTGATTTATTCGGCGTTCCTGTCCGGCGGCAGTACGGCGCTGGACGAATCACTGCCCGCCGTCACAATGGTCTGGCAGTACATCGGGCAGCTCATGTTCAATATGCTGGTCCTGACTGGTCTTGTCAAAGGCTCTGATCGACTGGTACGGGAGATGATGGGATGATGGAAACACCGATCATTGACCGCTTCTGGGCGATGCCAAGCAAGAACACGTTCTCTATCCCGCCATTTCACGCTCTAATCGAGCAGTACCGCAGGGATGGCATCAGCATTGATCCGTTTGCAAATGCGGCGCGGCTGACTGCCATCACAAATGACCTCGACCCCAGCTATGACACGGACTACCACATGGACGCGACGGACTTTCTTTCCCTGTTTCCGGATCAAACCGTGGATTTCGTGTTGTACGACCCGCCGTTTTCCAGCCGACAGGTCAGTGAATGTTATCGGCGCTTGGGGCGCACGGTCAACATGGAAACGACGCAGAACAGCTATTGGCGGCGGCACAAGGAGCAGATCAGCCGCATTGTCAAGCCGGAGGGCATTGTCATTTCGTTCGGCTGGTGCAGCGGCGGTATCGGTCTGAAGTACGGGTTTGAAAAGCTGCATATCCGCCTTGTCTGCCACGGAGGGCATCACAATGATACGATTGCCGTTGTGGAGCGAAAACGGGCAAAGGGAAAAGCGCCCTGCGCGGGCGCTTTTCTCTTTTCCGGTTATAAGAACTCAAGCGTTCTGGATTCTCCTGGCTGCAAATCTTTTGCGTAGTGATGGATCACGTCTGCAAAGATTTTCTCCTCGCGCTTTTTGCGGATGAAATGGATGATCCATGTCGCGGCAAAAAACAGGATGCAGGCGATGAAAAGCAGGATGCAGACGGTTTCGTGTGCTGCCGCCCAGCGTGGCCAGAACAGTTTCGTTGCGACGAAGTAGCAGCCGAGCGGCAGAAGCCGCAGTTTCCAGAGGATGCGGATAACGATGGGCAGACTAAGCAGGACAAGCGCAACGATCAAGAGCTGGTGTCCGATGACACGGAATAAAGGCAAAAATGCAGTCATAGTATTTCTCTCCTTTTATCAAGTTTTTATCTATAAATATTATACAATATCTATGTTTTCTTGTCAAATTTTCAACATTTTTATTGAAAAAATTTTTCGCTGGGCCGCGATGCAGGAATCTTGACCTGCGACTCAATATGGGGTATAATATAGCCACAGAAAGGAGCTGACGCTATGAGCATCATTCCAATGCGTGACCTGAAAAATACCGTTGAGGTCGAGCGCCGCTGTGCGGAGGAAAATGGTCCTGTCTATGTCACGAAAAACGGCTATGGTCGGCTGGTCGTGATGGACATTGAGTATTACGAGCGCACCATGCAGAAGATGGCGGAAGCAAAGGCGGTGCTGGATGGTCTGGCCGATGTGAAGGCCGGAAAGGTCGTTGACGGAAACGCAGCAATTCAGAATATCAGGAGCAGATATGGAATCTAAGTATTCGTATTTGCTGACGCAAAAGGCCGAGGCCGATTTGGACGGCATTGTTTCCTATCTTTCGCTGGAGCTGTCAAATCCAAAAGCGGCGTCCGACTTCATGGACAAATTGCAGGCCGTGATTGAAGAAACGCTGCTGTTTCCGTTGAGCGGTTCTCTGGTCAACAATGAGTTTCTTCCCGACACGGCGGTCCGGAAAAAAGTGATCGGAAATTATGTGATGTACTACCTTCCGGACACGGAGCAGCACATCATCTATATTCTCCGTCTCATCTATGGCCGCCGGAGCGTCGAGGAAATTTTAAGGCAGTTGGAAATCTAATATCGGCATATTGGAAAAGCGCGTTGCCCATCGCGGGCAGCGCGCTTTTCCATATCTATTTCATAAGAAAGAAGGTAATCCATATCGAAGTCAAAATTCCAAAAGAAATCCGTGCGCACCGGGAAACCATCTTTTTCGGCTTGTCCGCGCGGCAGTTTATTTGTGCGGTGTTGGCTGTCGCTCTGGCGGCTGGTATCTATCTCGGTTTAGGAAATATCATCGGCAAGGAGGCTGCAAGCTGGCTCTGTCTATTGATAGCCGCTCCGGTTGCAATCGCCGGGTTCTTTCACTACAACGGCATGAGCTTAGAACAGTTTCTTTGGGCGTTCATCAAATCCGAAATTCTCTGCGCAGGCCCGCGCCGGTTCGATTCTGTCAATCTCCACGAGGAAGTGTTTGCAAACATTATGGAGGACACGTTGGAATGATGAAATCCCTGTTGGCTGCAAACCGCAGCGAGAAAGATTCTTTTCGGATTCCACGCAGTGTCCAGCAATCCATTCCCATCCGCCGCATCTTCGCGGACGGCATCTGGCAGGTCGGACAGAAGTACAGTAAAACGTGGCGCTTTTCGGACATCAACTATGCTGCGTCCTCGCTGGACGACCGGCGCAGCATCTTCCGTTCGTATGGCGCGGTGCTGAACAGCCTGCCAACCGACGCGACCGCAAAAATCACGATCATCAACCGCCGCCTGAATCCGGTTGACTTCCAGCGCACAATGCTCATGCCGGAATGTAACGACGGCTTGGACTACTATCGCGGCGAGTATAACCAGATCATTCTGGATAAAGCCGCCGAAAGTAATAATTTGGTGCAGGAAAAGTATATCACGCTGTCTATCGGCTTACGGAAGATCGAGCAGACACGCGCGTATTTTCGTCGTGTCGATACAAACCTGTCCGCCAGCTTTGGGCGGCTGGATTCAGGCGCTTACGCCATTTCCTGCGCCGACCGTCTGCGGCTCCTGCATGACTTCTTTAGACCGGGCGAAGAAGCGTCGTTCCGGTTCGACCTGTCTACGAACATCAAACGCGGCATCGACTTCCGCGATTTGATTTGTCCGGACGGGCTGCAATTCCGCGCCGGATATTTTGAAATGGGCGGCAAGTTTGGGCGCGTCCTGTTCATGCGTGACTATGCCAGCTTTATCAGCGACGAAATGATAAAGGACCTGTCTGACTTCTCCAGAAACCTGCTGCTGTCCATTGACATTCTTCCGATTCCCACCGAAGAAGCGGTACGCGAGGTGCAAAGCCGAATCCTCGGCGTGGAAACGGACATTACACGCTGGCAGCAAAGGCAGAACCGGCAGAACAATTTCACAGCGACGGTTCCGTATGACTTGGAGCAAATGCGTACCGAATCAAAAGACCTGTTGGAAGATCTGACCGCCCGTGACCAACGGCTCATGTTCGCCTGTGTGACGCTCGTTCACATCGCGGACAGCTTGGAGCAGCTTGACGCAGACACGCAAACGCTGCAATCCATTGCGCAGGAAAAGCTCTGCGGTTTCTCTGTTCTCCGCTACCAGCAGGAGGACGGCTTGAACACCGTCTTGCCGTATGGCCTGCGTCGCATCCACGCTTTGCGGACGTTGACCACCGAGAGCTGCGCTGTTCTCATGCCGTTCCGTGCGCAGGAGATCCAAGACCCCGGCGGCTTGTATTACGGTGTCAACGCCATCTCTAAAAATCTTCTGATCTGTGACCGCAAGCGGCTCATTTCACCCCATGCGTTCTATCTCGGTGTGTCCGGTTCTGGTAAGTCTGTTGCCATGAAGAATACCATTGCCAACGTCGCGCTGTCCACCAACGACGACATTATCATCATCGACGCGGAACGCGAATACGCGCCCATTGCGCGGGCGCTGGGCGGCGAGGTCATTGAAATCTCTCCGAACAGCCAACACCATATCAATCCGCTCGATCTACAAGACGGGTACGAGGACGGCGAAAATCCCATTGCGATGAAATCCGAACTCATAACCAGTATCTTGGAGCAGCAAATGGGCGCGGGCTTACTGTCCGGTTCTCAGAAATCCATCATCGACCGATGCACGGCAAGCGTCTATCAGAACTATTTCCACGCAAAGGGCGAACTTCCTATGCCGCTCCTGTCCGACTGGCGCGCGGAGGTGCTGCAACAGCCAGACCCCGAAGCACGGGAAATCGCCCTTGCCGCCGAGCTTATCACGGAGGGCAGCTTGAACGTATTCGCGCATCCGACGAACGTGGACATTAACAATCGCATTGTCGTTTTGGATTTGTACGAAATGGGAGAGCAGCTCCGTCCGACCGCCCTTGTTGTGGCGCTCGAAGCCATTCAGAACCGCGTCATGGAGAACCGCAAGCGTGGAAAATATACCTGGGTGTTCCTCGACGAAGTGTATTTGTACTTCAAGTACAAGTATTCCGGAGAGATTCTTTATCGCGCATGGAAAAGATTCCGCAAATACGGTGCTGCGTTGACGGCGGCATCGCAGAACGTAGAAGAATGTCTGAAATCCGAAACGGCGCGTCTGATGTTTGCCAACTCGGAATTTCTGCTGCTGTTCAATCAGGCCGCGACGGATCGGGCAGAACTTTCCAAACTCCTGCATATCTCCGATACGCAGCTCAGTTACATCACCAACGCCGAAGCCGGTCACGGCCTGCTGCGCATGGGCGGATCCATCGTGCCATTCGTCAATACCATTCCGAGGGACACTGAACTGTATAAATTGATGACGACAACACCGGGAGAAAATTTAGTATGACGATCACGCTTGGAAGTCTGTTTGACGGTATCGGCGTGTTCCCGCTGGCGGCAAGCAAATGCGGTATCACGCCGATCTGGGCGAGTGAGATCGTGCCGGACGCTATTTCCATCACAAAGCGCCACTTCCCGGCGATGGTGCATCTGGGCGATATAACAAAGCTGGACGGCGGGAAAATACCCGCCGTCCACGTTATTACCTTTGGCTCGCCCTGTCAAAATTTGTCATCCATCGGCCCGCGAGATGGCTTGTCTGGCGCAAAATCCAGCCTGTTTTATCAGGCAATCCGTATTATTGAAGAAATGAGGGATGCCAGTGGAGGGTTATATCCAGCTATCATTGTTTGGGAAAACGTCATTGGAGCTATGCAGCAAAATCTTAAAAATGACTATCTTGCCGTACTCAAATCCTTTGCGGGCACCGAGGTTTCAATGCCTGATTCTGGACAGTGGGCAGATGCCGGAGTGGTGCGAGGGCGACGGTGTGATCTGGCATGGCGTGTCATGGACGCGCAGTATTGGGCGCAGCCCCGGTTGGCCCGTCGGGAAAGAGTCTTTGTTGTGGCAGATTTTACAGGACAGCGTGCCGCAGAGATATTATTTAACACCCGGTCAATGCACACGGATTCTCGGCTTTGCAGCGCGAGTGGGCTGTCCGCCGCCGAAGATCATAGAGGCGCTTCTCTTGAAGCAGGGCGGCAGATACCCGTTATCCTACCCTTTTACGGATTCAAAATGCGCGGAGCAGCCGCAAACCGAAATCGGCAACAGTTCATCCGGAGCTTTGGAAAGCGGACAGATGTCTTTCCGACTATTCTAGCGTCCGAACAGGCTGCGTTCGCGTATTATTATGAGGACGATCCGCTTGCCGGCTGCATCCGCTATCCGACCGAAGCGGAAAGTGAACGCTTGATGGGGTTGCCGCCAGACTGGACAAAGTACGGCGCAGACGGCGCGGAAATCCGAAGCTCCAGCCGCTATGCCACGATTGGAAATTCTGTCGCGCTGCCCTGCGCGGAGTATATCATGGAGGGGATTGCGGCAGCTTTGCAGAAATAGGTCTCACGGTGAGACGTATTTCTGCAATGTCTGCTTTTACAAAGCCAATTTCAAAATTCAACATTAAATGCGTCTCACCATGAGACGCATTTCGGAGGTGAATACCATTCCAGACATTCGAGAACGAAACGACCGGCCAAAGGACAAGCAGCCAAAACATCAAGTCACATCCACCGTCCAACGCCAGATGGTGCAGAAATTTGTAAAAGAGTTGAGCGACAGCGCGAAGCAGCCTGACCGCTCGGACAGCGCGGAGCGCATTGCAACAGAGCAGGTAGAAACGGCTGCCCGTGAAATTGTCCACGAAGCTGTTCAACTGCCGCGTCGTGCAATCCAGTATTCTACCCGCAGAAGATCAGAAGATTCTTCTGCGAGCGTGCAGCCGGAGCGGTCCGACCAGCCGCGCCATGCGCCGGAATTACCGCGAGAACGAACAGACGCGCCGCGTACCCGGCCAAATGCAACGCCGCCGCAGAGCACATCGATACCCGCACCACAGGAGCAGGCCCGCCGCGCCTATGTTCAGCAAACCGCAAAAACGGCTACGCCAGCGCCGCCGATCACGTCGGAGCAGCCGCAGCATACCACAGTGACCGTGCCATCGGCAGAAAATGCACCGCGTCAGCGCACGGACGATGTGCGCACCCGGCCAGAACCGCAACGGTCACAGAGCGCACCGCCGCCAGCGCCGCAGGAGCAGGCCAGACGTGCCTATGTCCAGCAAACCGCAAAGGCGTCCACCACAACAAAAGCGCCGGAACGCTCGACAATTCCCGACACCACGCCGATTGAAAAACAGCCGCGCCAACGCATGGAGGATGTACGCATACGGCCAGAATTGACGCAGCGGCAGCACAAGCCAGAATTTCAACCACAAGAGCAAGGCCGCCGTGCCTATGTCCAACGTGCAAAGAAATCCCGCGCAGAAAAAACGTCTGCGCGGGATCATCTTCATATAGGACAGCCGGAAATCCGGCTTACGGATGATATGCCGCAGAACGCATCGCCACCGATCCGCGAAAAGCCAACGTTTACAGAGCTGCGCGGTGAACCGCATCCCGAACCGACACCAGAAAATGCGTCGAACGTTCAGCATATCAAGCAGCCTGGCGCGTGGACACCACGCAAAGAAGCGCTGCCGATCACGCGCAGCAAGGGGCAGACGATTCGTGAACGGCCAGCGGTCACACAAGCGCACGATTTACCGCCCGTACCGCAGGCGCAGGCGCGGCAAGCCTTTGTAGAAAAACAAGCGCAGCTCTCCCAAAATCCATCTATCGAATCCATCTATCCATCCGAACCGGCTGCCCCTATTCTGCCGCAGCCGCCTGTTTCGGAAGCACCCGCAATTACGCCAGAGCGTCAGCCGCTCACGGCTGGCAGCGGTAAACCGGCTCCATCCGTCCAGCCGTCAGCACCGGCACAAGCTCCACCAATGGAACAGCCCCCCGCCATCCGTGAAAAGCCGAAGCCAAGCGCTGCACCGCGGGAAAGACCCCGGCGCGGCGTTTCCATTCGGACAATGGATACGGAACAAATCAGCACGCCAAAGGTGAAGCCAAAAACACCTGCATCAAAAACCGCTGCAAAGCGGGCACGGAAATCAGCTACACAGGACGCACAGCGGAAAATGCTCCAAAAGAGCAATAAGCGTGCTGCCAGAGCAGCCGCCGCAGCCGCGAAAAAGCTGGTCGAAGCCGCGGCAAAGGCGGTCAAGGAGCTGATAAGCGCCCTCGCCAGTTTGGGCGGCGGCACGGCGCTTTTTGTCGTGTTTTCCATCGTCATTGTTGCGGGGGCGTTTTTGGCTTCTCCGTTGGGGATTCTCTTTGCTGACGAACAGGAAAGCGAAGATACCGTTCCGCTGGCAACCGCCATTGCAGAAATTCAGGGTGAATACCACGCAGAGCTGGAACGCCTGCAAAATGGAGATTATGTGTCCGTCCAGATTATCGGACAGGCCCCGGATTGGCGCGAAGTCGTAGCTGTGTTTGCGTCCAAAACGGCAGGCGCGGAGGACGGCATTGACGTTTTCACGCTTGACGAAGAACGTGTGGATCTGCTGCGTCAAGTTTTCTGGGACATGTGCGAGATCACGACGGCAACGCAAACCGTTGACGTTCCAGACAGCGATTCGACCGGCGATGTGGACGACAGCCACACAGGAATTGCGCTGACCATCACGATCACAGCTAAAACCGCCGAGCAAATGCGCCTGATATACGCTTTTACAAAATATCAGAACGACGCGCTGGATATTCTGCTCGAAAATCTCGGCAGCTTGAATATCCCGATGGGTTCGCTGACCATTTCGCAGGAGGATGCGATTGCACTGCTTGAACATCTCCCGGACGATCTTGACCCGGCACGAAAGGCCGTCGTAGAAACGGCGGTGCAGCTTGTCGGGCGAGTGTCGTACTTTTGGGGCGGAAAATCTTTGTCCCTCGGCTGGGATGACCGCTGGGGCGTTCCAATGGAGGTCACAGCCGCAGGCAGCGGCTCCACCGGCACGGTGCGCCCGTTCGGACTGGATTGCAGCGGTTTCGTCGATTGGACGTTCTACAACGCGACGAATGGCAGCTACTACCCCGGACGCGGCGGCGGAGCTGCCACACAGCACAGCTATTGCACGAACATTTCATGGAGCGACGCGCAGCCGGGCGATCTTGTATTCTATCCAGACGATTCCCACGTCGGCATTGTCGGCGGCAAGGACGCAGACGGCAATCTCCTGATCGTCCATTGCAGCGGCGGCGCAAATGGCGTTGTCATTACCGGCTTGGCTGGTTTTACGACCGTAGCCAGACCGGATTACTTTTCAGACTGAAATACGTCTCACGGTGAGACGCAATTCGACAAAGACCGGACTGGGGCGATTCTCCAGTCCGGCTTTTTGATACATATTATAATGTAGAATCCTGAAGAAATGCGTCTCACCGTGAGACGCATTATTTTTGCTTGAAAACCCGGTCCGGGAAAACCGAAGCGTCGATCAGGTCAGCGGGGTCAATGTCCAGCGCGTCAGCAAGGTTGAAAAACACATCCAGCGAAAAGCTCTTTGCCAATCCCGGCGCTTCAATAGCACTGATAAGCGATCGGCTGATCCCCGCTTTTTCAGCCAACTGTTCCTGTGACATCCCACGCATTTTGCGGAGCGCAGCGATGGCAATGCCAAGATGAATAAATCGGTCGTGATTCTTGAATGAAATATCTTTGCCCATACACTGACACCTCCTGCGTATAAGCAAATTATACGAGCTTCCATAAAAACTTTCTGTCTGAAATGGTATTGTATTGATTTAATCTGTGAGCAATACTATAATAATCAAAAGCGAATTAACGCATACGAACATATTTGCACACAGTTTACAGAGAGACAGAAAGCAGGTGTTGGAATGGCTACGCCCAAAAGCTGTGCGATCCTTGGACACAATCCCATGCGGTTTGCATGGGGCTTTGATGAAGAAGCGGACGAATGTCGCGCGATGAAGCTGGAGCTGGCGCAGCAGATCATGGTGCTGCGTCAACAGGGTGTAACGCAGTTCTATGTCGGCTGTGACTACGGCGTAGGCTTGTACGCAGCGGAGATCATCAACGTTCTGCGTGACAACGATCCGAAGCTGCTGCTGTTCTGCGTCACGCCGCACGAAGAACAGGCAACCAAATGGACGCCGCAGCTTCGGGAGCGGTATTTTGATATGCTGACCAAATGCACGCACCTGAGCGCGGTCAGTCTGCATCCGCAGCCGGACGCGCAGCTTGAAGCCTATCGCACGATCATCCGGCAGGCCGATATGGTGTTGGCGGTTTATGATCCGTTGTCTGCCAGAGGCAATGCCGCAGACCGGGCAATCCAGTACGCGCAGGAATGGAAACGGCCAATGCTGCTCATTCATCCGGACACGCTGAAAACGGAATACGCTAACATAGAAGTTTGATATGCTGATTCGCAGGTTTTCACTATAATAGCGATAGAAAAAACTTCGTAAATCTCTGTAAATTTACGATGGCACGTTAAAATCTCCCTGCAATCATCAGCCTTTGCTGGTTCTACCGGACCAAAATTTTGACGGCGAATAGCTTTTAAGCCACGCCCAAAAAGCTGATCTTCTGAACAGCCTGTTTTTTGCTGTCCATCGATGGATGGACATACAGCCGCAAGGTTGTTGTTATATCTGCATGGCCAAGCATTTCGCTGACGCTTTTTATATCAATGCCACTTTCAATACACCTCGTTGCGTAGCTGTGCCGGAGCGTGTGATAGCAGCGCTTTTTCAAACCACAGCGGCGCAGAACGGATTCAAAATAATACTGATAGTTTCGCGGTTCCATTGGTTTGTCCGAGCGGCCGGTCAGCAGATAGGCGTTCTCCGGCAGACCGGAAACGGCTTTTTTCAGGAAGATCATCATATCTTCCGGCAGCGGAACAATGCGTACAGAAGATTCGCTTTTCGGTGTCTGCACGATCAGGCGCGTGTTTCCATTTTGCCGGATACGCTGTGCCGCACGTTCGATCCGAACCGTGCCGTTCTGGAAGTCAATGTCCGAAACGCGGAGCGCACAGACCTCGCCAAGCCGCAGTCCTCCGTTTGCCGAAAGAAGAATCCCTGCGTTCTTGTGATTGGCTGACGGTAAAAGAGCTTTTCCGATCTGTGCAAGCTCCCACGCAGAAAATGGTTCGATGCGCGGCTTTTTTGCCGCTGGCAACGGAACATTTAAGGCATCACAATAAAATTGAAACTCTCTGGCAGCAAATCGAAGCGCACTCTTGAGCAGAACACCAATATCCCGGACACTTTTTGCCGATAAGCTGCCGCCGGACAGGCGACCGGTTTTTTGCTTTTGATTCAGAAAATCCGTCAAGCACTTTGCCGTCAGTGCCGTAACCGGGAGCATCCCCATAAACGGAAGAATGTGCTTCTCGATCAGAAACGAATACCTGGCGCGGGTGGACGGTTTCACATCGACCTGCGCCAGATACCATGCAAAAAGCTCTTTTACCGTCAGGCGGCAGCTTCCCACCGGACGCTTTACAAAAGTTCGTTTACGTTCTTCCAGCTTTGCCTTGACCTCGGTATAGGTTCTGGCATAGACAGAAGCATATTTTGCTTTTCCGTCCGGTTTCCTTGCACTGATAAATCGGCCTTCCCAACGTCCGTCTTTTCGTTTGTAAATGTTCTCACCGGTTTTTGCCAAAGAACTTCCTCCTTCCACCTGACGGTATTTCTGACTGCGAATAGGAGCGGAAAAGGCGCTGACACCTGAATGGAAAGAAACCGCACCATTTGTTGCAGATCGATAATCGCAAAGAGAGTGCAAATTTACAACATTTTGCCGCCCAAGCGCATTGACTTTTCTCCGCTCTGCTGTATAATGAAGTCAGAAATAAAGATATTTTGCGTTTTTGTGACTTCGTAAATTTACAGAGATTTACGAAATTCAGTACCATCAGGATTTGTGTGTGCAGATAGTATCCCATATTTCCCTCAGCACATACAAAATCTACTTTTACAACTTCATATTGCATCCGAAGATGTGTAGCCGTTGGACTGTCGGCCGGTGTTTCCGGCAGGGTGGCGGCGAAACCGGAATGTACCTACTCTACCCGGAGCTGTGAGCATGAGGAAAACGTCGAGGCGGGAAACCGCTGGGCTAAAAGGCCGTCATTGCAGGAAACCCCTGTGAGAAGACAGACGTGATCCGCGAATGGGAATTTTCTATTCAGATTGCAAGTCAGAATACTTTGCTATCTTCAAGTCTGTTGCAGCGCTCTGCTGCGATAGGCAGGATGAATCCGCGCTGCCTGAGAACGGAAGTATTTGATGGCCTGCGGACACGAAACACCAATTTCTCTTTGAGAATTGGTGCTTTTTTCATCTATTGGGGATTTTTGCGGGATTGCCCCGCGAATTGCAAAAAAGGAGGTATGTTCCCATGGCCTACGTCGATACACGGGCAGTAGCCAGGCGCGAAAGACTGATTTACGCACACATCGAACGGACTCTCTCTCACAAGCACATCCAGTTTGCCTTAGAGCATCAAAACGACACGCTGGAGCAGCTCACCAATTACCTGCGTGATTGCATGGTGGACATTGGGCATCTGCCGCGCAAATGCGAAGTGGTTGGCAGCGAATACATTGCCATGCGCTTTGACGGCTGGGAAAATGCGCTGAACACCATCTATTCTGGCAACAAAAACGATGCGTTTACGCCACTCAAGGTAAGCAAACGAAAAATCGTACAGGATTTATATAAAGAGCAGGCTCGCATTGTGGATGCCGAGCTTGCGGCGCAGACGCGCCCGCGCACCATGGTATGGAGGGCGGGCGAATGAATCAGAGAAAACGCGACCTCCATCTTGCGGAGTTGGTCGAGCAGGAACTAGCAGCAAAGACCGTATCTGCCCTCGCCCAGGAAGATATTCAGTTTGCGCTTGACCACCAGAATGACAGTTTGGAACAGCTTCAGCAGTATCTTCAGCGCTGCACAGAAAAGCTGGGGCATACACCGACCAGAACCGAAGTCGCGGGAGGCTCTTATATCGATCTGCGCTTTGGTTCGTGGAAACGTGCGGTTCGGGACATTGGCACTTGGAAAAGCAGCATGGAATACTTTCCTATGCCGCTTGAAAATACAAAACGATATAAGGACGAGCTGCAATTCCAGCGCGACAAGCGCAAGGCAGACAAGAAAGCCGAGCGCAAGGCCAAGCGGCTTGAGCGCAAAGCAGAGCAGGCCGCGACTGCCGAGGGCGGAGGTGCGGCAGAATGAGCAGCGGAAAGCCGAAACGTTTCAACGGTCAGCAATGGATGGAGCAGTTGATTCGCCAGCGCACCAACGCGGCGCTTGCTGGTTTACCGCCTGCGGAACGCCGCCTGCGGCATGACGAGGAACGCAAGCGGCAGGAGGCCATATATCGGCAGGAGCGCGATGAAAAGCGGCGCGTCAAGAAGCTGCTCTATGAGCAGCGGATGCAAAAGATGGCAGAAAACCGCAGCCTGCATCAGTTGCCCGAAGAAAAGGTCTCTCCACAATAAACTGGCTGCAATCTGTTTGGGAACGGATTTGCATATAGACCTGATCTCATCCCCCTGAGATCAAGCTGCCAGCGCGTCACCCCCTGACGCGCAGAAATCCCCGGTTCCGAATTGGGAACGCGGAACCGGGGGATCTCAAAACAAATATACCGGGCCTTCGCCCGTCTCAATAAGGCGATACGCGCCGACAACTGAATAGCCACAGCGAGAGAGAATATTGCCCCGGCGAAGCGACGCGACGAAACGAGCGCACCAACGGGCAGAAAACGCGGTCTACGTCGCGGCGGGCGGGAGCGCAGGAACCGGCATCGTATCTGTGGTGTGAAGCATGAATTTGTTGTTTGCAGCAGCTTTTGCTGTGACATAAAGCATCCCATCTCGATGCAGAGCTGTTCCTCGGCTGCATCGGATCAAGTGCGAGGAACGATTTTTATGCAGACAGAAAGGAAGTCAAGCATGAAACGGAAGATTTTCAATTCCCGCACGCTGGCACTGATTCTTGTGCTGGCAATGGCCGTATCGCTGTTTACGTTCAGCGCATCGGCTGCAACAACCGAGTCCCTGAGTGGACACGGCAGCAACATTTCCACCATCACTGCAACCGGCGTAAATTATGAAACCGTCGAGTATGCAACAAGCACAGACCCGCACGGAACGATCTATGACTATTATCTGGCTGTTCCGGCAGAAACCGCAAACGGCACGGAGCTGACTGTGGCATTTACACCGGCTGCAAATGTGTCGAGCAATTTTGTCATCTCCAAATTCGGTGCCAACGTACCGAACCCGCCTCAGGGTATCAACTACATTTACTCCGGCGCGTCCAACACCTACACTGCAACGATGACCGACGGCGCAGCACTTGTGACGGCCTACGTTCACAATGATGTCAGAGGTGCGTTCAGCACATTTGACACCTATGCGTTCCATTTCTACACCTCGAAACCCGTCAGCATTTCCACCGGCGATCCTGTGTTCATCGCATGGAATGGCAATACTGGCTCTGTTGCTGGCCGCTACGGTTCCAACAAGATTCCCGGCGAATTTACGCTTTGGGTCGATACCCCGACTTCTGTGACAGTAAATGGTGTTGCGCAGTCTCCGGCACTGGAAAGTGAAACGGATGACAACTGCGGCTACACGATCACAACTTCTGAAGAAAACACACTTTCCATTGTTGTGGTCGCAAAGGGCGTAACCTACACCATTTCCTGCGGCACCAAGTCCCACACCCTGGCCGGCAGCGCACCGACCTCGGTTGTGAGCTATCTGCCCCTTGGCCAGTTCGCCAACAACTCCGGTTGGGGTTATCTCGGCACAAAGTTCGTAGGACCAAATAAAACTGCTCCTGAAACGACCGGCGTTTCGCTGGGTGCGTTCGGCGGCTTTATTGAGTTCTACTTTGAAAATGGTATCGAAGATAAGGCTACCAATCCCTATGGCGTTGACTTTGTGATCTACGGCAATGCGTTCAACGGCAACCCGGAGGCCGGTGCTGTGCAGGTTTCTGTCGATGGCACTACATGGTATGAGCTTGCCGGTTCCAACTACTATAAAAGCAATTTTACCGCCAATAATCCGGCAAATGGTTTCTCCAAGTTTTACACCGGCACTCTGCGTAACACCAGCGTCATTTACACCAAGGGTTCCAGCAGAGTAACCGCCAAACTCGGCAGTTTGAACGCAGCCGATTGCTGCCCGGCAGCATGGTTCCCGCTGACCACAAACTTTACTGCCTTTGAAAATGATCCGACCGGTGGCGCTACCTGCGATAGCCGTGTTTCCGTCAATCTTAGCGGTAACACGCTGACTTTTACCGGTGTTACGGCGATTGCAGATTCGGACACGACGGCTGACTATGCGTTCGGCTATGCAGACGTTACTCCGAACGGCAGCCCCAGCGAATACGGTGAAGCTGTGAACCCCTATACGCCGTACACTTCCGACAAGACCGGCGGCGATGGCTTTGACCTTGCTTGGGCCGTTGATATTGCAACCGGCGAACCGGTAAACCTGTCCGGTCAAAAGGTGAAATACGTCCGTGTTTATTCCGCTGTTTTGGATTTCGGCAGATTTGGTGAAACTTCTCCGGAAATCACCGGCATCTTTACTGCAAGAGGCACGAGCGGCAGCGCCGCAACGACTGATTTGGAAGTTTGGGGCGATGATATAATCACTACGTCCAATAAAGCGGCTGTCAGTGTTAATGCTGGCAGTTATAAGATCTATTCTGCTGAGGATTACGTTTTCGTGAACGGTGTAGCTGTTGATGCTTCTGGCGAAGATGGATATACATTTGATATTGCATCGGGAGCAAAGGTTCAGATTATTACTCAGAGCGGAACTGAATCTCCCTATGTAACCGTTTTGACCTGTGCGTGATTGATATGAGTAAAGAGACAAACGCCAAAAATCAGAAGGGCACCCGCATTAGCGGGTACCCTTTTTTGAAAAGAATACTATCCGCTCTGCTGTGTATTTCGCTCATATTGTCGAGCGGCGTTATAGTTTTTGCAACTAACGAATCATACACTTTGACTGATGCGCTGGGGCAAACTAACATAGGCACCTTTGATTATAACAGCAAAACATATAACGTTTATTTGTTTAAATTTGATGCAACACAATATACATCCCTGACTGTATCTCAACCAGACTCAGCGACTTACAACAACGTATATACTGCGCATGATTCCACTGGGGGATCATGCAAAGGTAGACCTATTACCGCTGGATCAGAATTGTATACAACGGCAAAAAACTTCTTTTCAGGAACAATTTTCAGTGAATCTATAAATGAACATTTGGACTCACAATATGACCATTTGTTGTTGCGACTATCCAAGAGTGGGCGTGGTGGCGGAACAAAAGGCTATTTAATTATTGAATGGAAAGGCAATATCGCACCGGAAACGTCTGCGGACACATCTACGCTAGAAGAAACTGTACGCAAAGTCACAGATGAAAACGCTGATAATTTCTATCATTCCGGCGACCGTTGGAATGGTCGGCATTGGAGCAAAGACGGCTTCTGGGCGGATATGCAGCCAGCATTGACAACAGCGCAGAACCTTATTGCAAATCCCAAGGTGGAGCAGTCCGTGGTAGATGCTGCAAATACAGCATTGTCTGCGAAAATCGATGAACTGATTCCTATAACGGAAGCCAATTCAACGGCGCTCTATGAGACTGCCAATACCACATGGCGCTGGCGACAGGGAGAACTGAGCGATACGACCGGAACACCGGTCAGCGCAGATAACTGTACCGCTATTACATGGGATGCCTATGAAGCGGCATGGACAGCGGCAAAGACGCTGTTGGATTCGCTCTATGTGGATGGTACGGCTCCAGCTATTGATCGTCAGCCAGAACTTGATGCTGCGGTGTCGGCGGCTGATCCGCACAAGCTGGTCAACGCGGAGCTTTACAACACTGCTTACGAGGACTATCTGAGCAGCAAGGCAGAAGCCGAAGCACTGATCGAGCAGTATGATCCGGCCAAGCTGAACGAAAGCGATTACAGCACGGAGACGTGGGCGGCGTATGTCAGCGCCTACAATGTGCTCAAGGCCGATATGGAGTACCGTATCGTCCGCGGCACGACGGAAGATTACGCCATGCTGAAAGCGTTCAACGGCTATTATGCCTACAATGAAAGCGGTCAGTGGACGCATTATCCGGCACATATTGACGCGCTGAAGGATGCCCGCAAGCAGCTTGCCAGCACCAAGGACGTTACCATTTCCTTTACCTATATCAACAACTTCTCCGCACAGTACGAGGGGTTCCGGGGGAAAGGGACTGATCTGTATGCCAACGCCAGTCTTGGCCTGACAAGTGGAAACGCCACGCTCGGCGCGGCGTTTGACCTTGCTGGGATCACTGTTGATACGCACAATGACACGACGCTCCCCGGCTTGGGGACGAGCAATAACGGCGATGAAAACCCGGTGTTCGCACTCTATGTCAACGGCAGCCATTACGGAGATTACCGTTGGTCGGCAAAAGCAAAGTGGAACAACGTCCAGCTCCATGAACGCGACGTTGTTCGTCTGGTGCGTATCCCGCTTCAGATGTTCAACAGTGAGGATTCGTCCGGCTACGATTCTTCCAAAGTCTCGATCCTCCCTGCATCCCCCGGTTTCGGCTACTACGAAAACAGCTATGCCATGATCCACGCATCGGCTCCTGCCAGCACGACCGTGGGCGATCAGGCTGCGTTCTCGGCTACTGTGACCGGCGCATACGCAGGTGCATCCGGCAGTAAGAGCGCAGAGAACATCACGCTCTTTATCAGCGACCCGTCGGAGACGGAAACGCTGTCGCAGCCGACGCACAAGACAACGGCGACAACGGATGCCAGCGGCAATCTGGAATACATTTTCAGAGAACCCGGCTATTATACCGTCGCCATGTTCAATGTGACGCCGGACGATATGACGTATAAGTCTGTGTACGGCGAGGTCACGATTGGCGAGTATTACTCCCTGTATGCGGGTGATTACGCCATCGTCCATGTCACCAAAGCAGCAGACATCAATGCGCTGATTACCAAATACCGCAGCGAAAATCTCGCAGCGGCCAAAGCGTATTATGAGCGTTTCTATGACTATGATTTCACAACTGCGGACTATCGGACATTTACATCCGCATATAACGCGCTGAAATCCAACCAGACCTCCGCAACAACGTTCAAAGAGCTGATGGATTCGTTTGATGCAGACTATGCAGCATTGCAGGCGGCAGGTGCAAACGCACTTGACCATGCGGCTATCATTGCTGCGATCCGCAAGAACCTATCCTATCTGCCGGATGATTTGAGTACGCTGACTGCGGGCAATAAGGATTTGGTTGAAGAAGTTCAGGCCGCTTACGCCGCTTTGAACTCGTATCAAAAATCGTTGTTGACTGCGAACGAAAAAGCAACGCTGGAAGAATTGGCTGCGATCAAAACTGAGGAGCTTCCGGCTGTCGCTGTCGTGAATCTGGCTCTTGATGCGGATGAAAGCAAATTCCCGAAAATCACAGATGCCACTATGGGTGCGGCACAATTCGGTTACGAAAACCTGAAGTGGAAACAGACCCCGAATCCTGACGGCAGCCTGCCCTCAATGTCTGGCAACTGGTGGAGGTTCTCTGGCAACTTGCCGGAAACTGCCTTGGCTGGCGATTATGTGTTCATTCGCTATTATCTGGACACAACGGAAGAACTGTACTGGCCTGTCTGGTCGGTTGATGGTGGAAAAACGTGGCTGCGTTCCGAACCGCAAACGCTGACAAGCGTTCACGGAGTCGATTGGCCCGGATACTACCTGATTTCCTACCAGATTCCGAAAACCGCTGAGGACGGCAGCACCGTGACTTTCTCCATCAAGATGGTTTCCAAAACGAAATACCAGCAGATGTTTGAAACGCTCGACGAAAAAACAATTGCCAAGCTGAAAAATGCGGCTATCGCGGTCGTCGAAGCTGCGTTCAATGCCTGCAAGCAGAGCGAATACGATACAGCCGGCATTAAGGCTCTGACAGATGCAATGAACTCCGGCGAAGATAACATCAATGCAGCGGAAACGGAAACAGCAATCAAGACCGCCCGTGATAATGCCGTCGCAGCGATCAAGGCTGTTCCGAAAGCAAAGTCGAGTATCGTTTCGACGGACAAGACCCAGTATAACTCCGGCAAGACGGTCGGCTCGGTCACAGTCATCGTGGAGAACACGACGTGGACCGACGATGATGTCAACAACAAGCCGCCGATCACCGGCACACTTGTTTCCGGTGAATATGCCCTTGGCGAAAACGACAGCATGATGACCATGATCCTGCAAGCGCTGGAGTTGGGCGGATACACTTGGAACGACATTAAAACTGTGACCAGTGATTCCTATAAGACCACCTACATTGCATCCATCGATCAGGGCGAAAAATCGCTGGCTGAAAAAGAAGGCGCGGCCGGTGCTGGCTGGATGGGGACGCTGAATGACTGGATGGTCAATCAGGGTTACGCTGCCTTCACGGTCAAAAACGGCAGCCTGAAGTCTGGCGATGTGATCCACGTCATGTATACCATGGATCTTGGCGAGGATCTCGGCAGCTCGTGGACGAACAACGAAACAACGTTGTCCAGTCTGACCTTCAGCAGCGGCGAGCTGACCCCGGCGTTCAGCGGTGCGACCACCGATTATCTTCTGGTCATTCCCAACAAGCAGATCGGCACACGCATCGACTACTCCGCCGCAAATAAGAACTTCCAGACCAGAGCTTATCTGAACACCTACGGCAGCGATAACGCCTACTATGCAAACGGTGACATTATGGCCGTTTCGTCCGGTGATGTGATCTACGTTGGCGTTGGTGATAAGAACTGGCCCACCATGAACAAGGCATCCAACTACACAACGACCCGCTATACCATCACCGTCGTGCAAAAAGGCAGTGTCTCGGACGTGGAGAAGCTCATCAACAATCTCCCGTCTCCGGGCAAGATCACGCTGGCGAACGCAGCAGACGTGCGCACCGCAAAGGCACAATTCGACCTTCTGAACAATGCGCAGCAAGCGAAAATCTCTGGCGCGCTGAAGGACAAGCTGAAGAAGTGCAACGATGTCATTACGAATCTGGAGGCGGCGAAGCTCGTCTCCGACGCCATTGCGGCGCTGCCGGATGTGCCCGGAACGGACGATATTGGCGCGATCCGCTCTGCGGAAGAAGCCTACAACAAGCTGACGGATGAGCAGAAGGATTATCTGACGCAGCGTGAGGTCAACAAGCTGAACAGCGCGGTTTCCGCCGTTTCTACGCTGGAAGTCGGTTATGTAACTGGTCTGATCGCTCAGCTCCCTGCAAAGGACGCTGTGACAGCACAGGACCGTGCAAGAATCGATGCTGCGCGCACCGCATACAACAACCTGACCAAAGCGCAGAAAAAGCAGGTCAGCAACTATAAGAGACTGACCGATGCAGAAGAAGCCTTTGAAGAACTCGGCAAGACCGCGTTCTATGAGGATGCTCTGAATAAGGTGCTTGCCTACGTCCAGAAGGAAGCTCCGAACCCGTCGTATAATGGTGACTCGAACGGTACAGAGTGGGCGGTCATGTCCGTGGCCAGAGGAAATGTCAATGCCACTGTCTGGTATGACACCTACCTCAACAACACCGCTGCGGCAGTCGCCGCGCGGAACGGCAAGCTCGACACAACGTCCAGCCAGCGTAAACACACCGAGTACGAACGTATCATTTTGGCGTTGACGGCGCTCGGTGAGGATGCGACGAAGTTCAAAGGCTCCAACGGCACGGTCTACGACCTTGTAGCACCGCTGTTCGACAAGACTGCCAGCGGCACTTACCGTGTTTCTGAGCAGGGCAACAACGGTACCGTCTTTGCGCTGATTGCGTTGGATTCCGGCAGCTACTACAAAGACGCGACCGGCAATGCGGCGCGTGAAGCGTGGATCAAGACGCTTTGCGACAATCAGTTCAAAGGCAAGGTCAAGGATGGCGGAGGCGCATGGAACATCGACGGCGATCATCCCGGTGCAAGTGTTGACACGACGGCCATGGCTGTGCAGGCATTGGCCCCGTATTACAGCACAAATACCACGGTCAAGGCTGTCGTAGATAAGGCGCTGGAATGGCTGTCCTATGAATACCAGACGACCGGCGATTACGCCAGCTCCGAAGCCGCCGCACAGGTCATTGTTGCGCTGTCTGCCATGAAGATCGACGCAAAGACCGATGCCAGATTCCAGTATAACGGTGTCAGTGTCCTGTCCAACTTCCTGAGCTATGCGGATGAAACGACAGGTGGATTCCTGCATGTCAAGGTTGATCCGGTCAGCGGCAAAAAGGCTACGGCAAATCAGATGGCGTCCGAACAGGCGGCCTACACGCTCGTTGCGTATGACCGCTATGTCAAGGGCAGCAACCGCCTGTACGATATGTCTGATGCGACAAAACGTGCAAACGCAACCGTGCAGGAAGTCATTGACCTCATCAGCCGTATCGGCACAGTCGGTGAGGGTAGCTACAACGCCATTGCAGAAGCTCGTATCGCCTACGACAAGCTCTCCGCCGAGGATCAGGCCAAGGTCACGAATTACGGTACTTTGACCGCAGCCGAGGACGCTTACAAGACGATTCTGAGAAAGAAGCAGACGGATCAGTACACAGCTCTGAAATTGCACTATGATGAACTTCTGAATAACAAGAATAAGAAGTACAGCACAGCGGCGAAGAAGAAGCTCGCAAATATTCTCCAGCAGGCACAGACGGATATGAACGCTGCGAAATCCTGTGAGCGCGTCATGGACGTTTACACCAAGGCCATTGCGGACCTTGATGCTGTGAAGCCGGGTGATATTGAAGTGACGTTCCGTCTCATCGGCGCGCTCGAAGCAACGCAGGATGTTGACCTGACGAATGACAGCTATCTGCCCGAATACGTCACATGGGTTCCCACCACAACGTATGCACTCGCGGAGAACGCTACGGTTTATGACCTCTTTACCGAGGCCATGAGCGATGCAGGCTTGCGGTACATCGGTGCGGAGAGCAACTATGTCAGCACCATCTATGCGCCCTCCTGCATGGGCAGCTATGCTCTGAGCGAGTTTACCAATGGTAAGCGCTCCGGCTGGATGTATACCGTTAATGGTTCGCACCCGAATCAGGGCCTTAAAAATTGGACGCTGAAAGACGGCGATGTCGTTGTCTGGCATTACATCAACGACTACTCGCATGAGGTCGCAGACTGGTTCAACGATCCGAAGTACCCGTCGCTGGGGAATGGCACCTACTACAATGGCTGGCTCCGCGCTGCGGACATTGCACCGGAGCAGTACGTCCAGCAGCTCCTTGGCAAGATCCTGACAGTCGGCAAGCATGGCACGGTCGAACCGAAGTTGACATTCCAGCACATCGGCAAGTCTGTCACCTTCACCTTCAAACCGGACACCGGCTATAAGGTCAAGGATGTCAAGGTCAACGGCAAGTCTGTCGGTGCGGTCAAGACCTATACCATTGACAAGCTCACGGTATCGACCAGAATCGAAGTTGAGTTCACCAATGGTAAACTTCCGTTCACTGACGTGCGTGAAAGCGACTGGTTCTACGAGGATGTTGTATTCGCGTATGAAAACGGTCTGTTCGCAGGCACCAGCGATACGACGTTCTCTCCGAACGCATCCATGACCCGCGCGATGCTCGTCACGGTTCTGTATCGCTTGGAGGGTGAACCTACGGTTTATGGCCGCAGCGGATTCTCCGATGTGACGTTTAACAGCTATTATGAGGACGCTGTGACATGGGCGGCAGACAATGGCATTGTCAACGGCACCAGCACCACGACGTTCTCTCCGAACGCAAACGTCACCCGTGAGCAGATGGCGGCAATTCTGTACCGCTATGCGCAGTACAAGAAGTACAATACCGCCGCAAGCTCCAGCTTGAACGGCTTTACGGACTATGCAACTGTCTCCGGTTATGCCGTGACACCGATGCAGTGGTCGGTTGCCGAAAAGCTGGTCAACGGCAGCGCCGGTAAGCTCATGCCGACCGGCAACGCCACCCGCGCACAGGTTGCAGCCATTCTCCACAGATTTGTTGATAATGTAGCTAAGACCACAAAATAACACCTTGCAGCACAGGACTGCCCCACGGCAAGCATTGTGTTGATTCATTCGGCGTAGACGGCGAGAGATTTTTCGCCGGGGCAAGCTGCAAAAATGCAGGAATCCTTTGTGGATTTCAAGTTTTTGCAGTGAAGCCCCGGTGGAAAAGATCCGTCGTATGCCCGGATGCAATCGGCACATTGTTTGCCGCACAAGAGGGGCAGCCCTGCTTGCCGCATTTTAGGGGGAAATACAAATGAGAAGAATCAAACGAATTTCTGCATGGATTCTGGTCCTCGCTATCTTTTTGTCGCTGACGGTTCCCACGTTGGCAGCATCCAGCATACAGAGCGAAATGCGGGGCAGCGCCGCCTACATGGCGTCTGCTGTCAGAGCGCCGGACGTTGGTTCCATCGGCGGCGAATGGGCGGTTATTGGACTTGCCCGTTCCGGTTATGCTGTTCCCAAAGATTATTTTGACAACTACTATGCAAACGTCGAAAAGTATGTAAAAAACTGCTCCGGCGTGCTGCATGAAAGAAAATACACCGAGTATTCCCGCGTCATTCTCGCGCTAACTGCCATCGGGCGCGACCCGTCCAAGGTCGCGGGATACAACCTTTTGACCCCGCTTGGCGATTTTGAAAAAACGATCTGGCAAGGCATGAACGGCCCAATCTGGGCGTTAATCGCGCTGGATTCCGGGAATTATGAGATTCCGAAAAATCCCGCCGCAAAGACACAGGCCACGCGGCAGCTCTACATTGATGAGGTCGTCAAGAATCAGAATAAAGACGGCGGTTGGGCGCTGTCCGACACGGCGGATTCCGACGTGGATATTACCGCTATGGCGCTTCAGGCATTGGCAAAATATCAGGACCAGAAAGCGGTCAAAACCGCGACAGATAAGGCACTGACTTATCTGTCCAATGTGCAGGACAGCAAGGGCGGCTTTGCGTCGTGGGGAACGACCAATGTCGAATCCGTCGCACAGGTCATTGTCGCGCTCTGTGAACTGGGGATTTCTTTGGACGACAGCCGTTTTGTGAAAAGCGGTCACACGCTGACGGAAAATCTTCTCTCGTTCCGACAATCCAATGGCGGGTTCTATCATGTCCTCGATGGTTCGGATGGCAATAATCAAATGTCCTCGGAACAGGGCTTTTATGCCCTCGTCGCCATTGACCGCGCAGCGAACGGTCAAAACAGCTTGTACCGCATGGGCGACGTGACGAAGAACACCTCGAAACCCAACACAAGCGTCAGCAAAGGCAATGTGGACGCTTCTGTGAATGTCCCCGGCGTGACCGCTCCCGGCACAACATTCTCAGACATCAAGAATCACGCGAACAAAGCTGCTATTGAAGAACTCGCGTCCCGCGGCATCATCAACGGCATGGGAAAAGGGACATTCATGCCAAACAAGACTATGACGCGCGCAGAATTTGCCGCTATCGTCACCCGCGCCCTCGGTCTGGCTGCAAAGGACACGAAAGTCTTTACGGACGTTCCCAGCAGCAAATGGTACGCCGGTTATATCGGCACAGCTAACAGCAGCGGCATTGTCAACGGCGTTGGCAGCGGCAAGTTTAACCCGGACGGCACGATCACCCGGCAGGAGGCCGCCGCGATGGTCGCCCGCGCCGCAAAGCTGTGTGGTCTTGATACGTCGATGGACGCGGCAGCGACGAAGGATATGCTGGCACAGTTTGGCGATTATCGGAGCGTTGCAAGCTGGGCGAAGGAACCGATGGCGTTCTGCTACTCCGTCAATATCCTCGACCAGAGCGACCTCAATATCGAACCCACGAAAGCAATTCTGCGCTGCGAGATCGCGCAGATGCTCTACAATATGCTGACCGCTGCGGAGTTGATCTAACATGACATTTTGGCAGAAACACAAGTGGAAAATCATTGTCCCGGTGCTGATCGTTCTGGCGCTGGCAGCGGCCTTTGTCTTTGGCGACCGGAATATGCCGAAGCAGAAAGACACGTCAGAGCAGCCGACGATCACCGCTCCGGTGGAGACACCGAAGCAGGACGCAGCGGCGGCAGACACACCGGATGATGTTGAGACAGAACCGGTAGAAACACCCGCCGAAAGTACACCAGAGCCGCCTGACGACCCGCAGACGGACAAATCTGCGCAGAGTGATACCGAGCAGCCAGAATACGTTTCGCCGGAGGAGGTTCAGGCCAGCGCGTCCGGTGAATACGAAGAAGTCAATGGCATGATGATCGATACCGGCACGGGCAAAGACAAGTATCAGACGGACCCCGTGCCGGAGGGCAAACCCATCCCGGTCGAGCCGGAGGACGTTGAAATTGGCGACGCGGAATACACTTGCACTCTCTCCATCTCCTGTGCCACCATTCTGGATAACATGGATTTGTGTGACCCGGAAAAGGTGGAGCTTGTGCCGGAGAACGGTTGGATTATGGAGCCTATGACCGTCACGTTCTACGAGGGCGAGAGCGTATTCAATGTCTTGCAGCGGACGTGCAAGCAGCAGAAAATTCACATGGAGTTTTCCAACACGCCGATCTACAATTCCGCCTATATCGAGGGGATCAACAATCTCTATGAATTTGATGTAGGCAATCTCTCCGGCTGGATGTATCAGGTCAACGGCTGGTTCCCCAATTACGGATGCAGCCGCTACCAGCTCAAGGATGGCGATGTGATTGAATGGGTTTATACCTGTGACCTCGGCAAAGACGTTGGCGGCGATTACTGGAACAAAAGCGAATGAGAAATAAAGATGCCTTTTCAGGCTATCATCCGACAATCAATTTCCTATACTTTGCGCTGGTTCTGCTTTTCTCGATGTGCCTGATGCACCCGGTCTATCTGGCAATTTCCCTGACCGGAGCATTGGCGTATGACATTACGCTCAAAGGCCGGAGAGCGGTGCGGTTTGCCGTCATGGGGTTACTCCCCATGGCGGCGCTTGCCGCGCTCATCAACCCGGCGTTCAATCACGAAGGGCAAACGATTTTGACCTATCTGCCCTCTGGCAATCCGCTGACGCTCGAATCCATGCTTTACGGCGTAGCGGCTGCGGTCATGTTGGCCAGCGTCGTATTGTGGTTCGCCACATACAATGAGGTTATGACCTCGGACAAGTTCGTGTACCTGTTTGGGCGTATCATTCCGGCGCTGTCCCTCGTTCTCTCCATGGCGCTGCGATTTATCCCGAAATTCAAGGCGCAGATGCAGGTCGTTTCCGAGGCGCAAGCCTGCATCGGGCGCGACACCAAAAACGGCAGTGTGTTCCGCCGCGTCGGAAATGCTATCAAAATCTTCTCGATCATGGTCACATGGAGCTTGGAGAACGCAATCGAAACGGCGGACTCCATGCGTTCGCGCGGCTACGGATTGCCGGGGCGCACAGCGTTCTCCATCTATCGTTTTGATGACCGCGACAAAGCTACGCTTGCGTGGTTGATCTTCTGCGGCGCATATCTGATTTCCGGCTGGATGGCAGATGGCGCGTACTTTAGATATTACCCAACCGTCAAAACCGCCGCATGGACACCCATGACCGTGAGTTTCATGCTCGTCTATCTCGCACTGGTGCTGACACCGGTGATTCTCGACCGAAGGGAGGACAGACAGTGGAAGTCTTTACGATCCGAAATTTAACGTTTGCATATCCCGAACAAGAAAAACAGGCAATTTCCGACCTCACACTGTCTGTCCAGCCGGGCGAGTTCCTGGTCCTCTGCGGTCCTTCCGGGTGCGGTAAAAGTACGCTGCTCCGGCAGCTCAAAACCGTCCTCGCGCCGCACGGACGCAGAAGCGGCGAAATCCTGTTCGACGGAAAGAAGCTCGACGAGCTGTCCCAGCGCGAACAGGCTGAGAAGATCGGGTTTGTGCAGCAGAGCCCGGAGAATCAGATCGTCACGGATAAGGTCTGGCACGAGCTGGCATTTGGTCTTGAATCCCTCGGCTATGACACGCCGACCATTCGCCGCCGCGTTGCAGAAATGGCATCGTTTTTCGGGATTCAGGAATGGTTTTACAAGTCGGTCACGGAGCTGTCCGGCGGGCAAAAGCAACTTTTGAATCTTGCATCGGTCATGGTGCTCCAGCCGAAGGTTCTGATTCTCGACGAGCCGACAAGCCAGCTTGACCCGATCGCCGCATCTGATTTTCTTGCCACCCTCGGCAAGATCAACCGCGAGTTGGGAACGACCGTCCTCCTGACCGAGCATCGTCTGGAAGAAGCGTTTTCTTTTGCATCGCGCGTCGCGGTCATGGACGGCGGCAAGCGCCTTTGCACCGGCACGCCCGCGGAAGTGGGCGCGGAACTGAAGGCCCGCGGCAACGCCATGTTCCTCGCCATGCCCGCCGCCATGCGCATCTGGGCGGCGACGGATTCTACGGCGGCCTGCCCCATTTCCGTCTGCGACGGACGAAACTGGCTGCTCGATTATGCGAAAACACATGAACTGCAATCTGTTCCAGAAGAAAGCAGAAACGCACCGGACACGGAAACCGTTGTCTCGGCGCAAGAATTGTGGTTCAAGTACGACAAAGACCTGCCCGATGTGGTCAAGGGCTTGTCACTGAAGCTGCATAAGGGTGAATTTCTCGCCCTGCTCGGCGGCAACGGCACGGGCAAAACAACGTCTATGAAGCTCCTTGCAGGCTTGAGGAAAGCCTATCGCGGGGAACTGACCATTACCGGCACGGTCGGGATGCTGCCCCAAAATCCACAGGCGCTTTTTGTAAAATCCACAGTACGCGAGGATTTGTTGGAAATTCTTCCGAAAGCAGAGCGCAAATCTGACCGGCTGGTGCAGGTCGTTTCGCTCTGCAAGCTGGCGGAGCTGCTTGACCGTCACCCCTACGACCTGTCAGGCGGCGAACAGCAGCGCGCGGCACTTGCTAAAATTCTCTTGTTAAACCCTGATATTCTGCTCCTTGATGAGCCGACAAAGGGGCTGGACGCGGAGTTCAAGCAGACGTTCGGGCAGATTTTACGGACGCTGCAAGCGTCCGGCGTGGCGATTTTGATGGTCAGTCACGATGTTGAGTTCTGCGCAAAGTATGCCGACCGCTGCGCCCTGTTCTTCGACGGCAATATCGTCACAGAATCCGAACCCAAGACGTTCTTCTCCGGCAACAGCTTTTATACGACCTCCGCGAACCGCATTGCGCGGGATGTGCTGCCAAAAGCAATCACGCCGGAAGATGTGATTCTGGCGTGTGGCGGCACGGCCCAGCCGGAACCGGCGCTACCGGAGTACCAGCGCATCCCGCCCGCACCGGAAAAAGCATCGCGGGCAGCGACAAAACTCCCAGTCTGGCGAAGGGTGCTTGCCGCCGTGTCCGGCGCGGTGCTGTTATTTTGCATCATTCAGGCCATTGGCGTGACGGATTTGACCAAGCTCATCGACGCGAACGGCATGACGGCGCTGGCAGGTGACCAGCTCAGGCAATACGCCGTCCTGCTCGGTGCGCTCCTTGTGTTTGCACTGTCCATTGGCCGAAAGGCAGAACGCCCGGATTATCTCATCCAGACACCCGTGGAAAAGCGAAAGCTGAAAAAGCGGACGATCCTTGCAACACTTTTGATTCTACTGCTCATTCCGTTCACACTGTTTATTGGAAATTACTACTTTGAGGGGCGCAAATACTACTTTATTTCGTTGCTAATTCTTCTCGAATGTATGCTGCCGTTCTTCCTGATTTTCGAGGGGCGCAAGCCGCAAGCGCGCGAGCTGGTGCTCATTGCTGTGCTCGTCGCACTGAATGTTGCGGGGCGCGCCGCGTTCTTCATGTTACCGGAGTTTAAACCGGTCGTTGCCATGACGATTCTCGCGGGTGTGGCCTTCGGCGGCGAAACCGGATTTCTCGTCGGCGCGATGACCATGCTTGTCTCGAATATGCTGTTCTCGCAAGGCCCGTGGACACCGTGGCAGATGTTCGCCATGGGCATCATCGGCTGGCTGGCAGGTGTCTTGTACCGCAAGGGTGTTCTTCGCCGCAGCCGCCTGAGCCTTTGCATCTTCGGTGTGATCTGCTCGACCATTGTGTTCGGCGGCATTATGAATCCCGCATCTGCCCTCATGTGGTCCAATACGATCAACTGGAAAATTATCTTGAGCTATTACGTCACCGGCATCCCGGTCGATTTGGTGCGCGCGGTCGCAACGTTCTTCTTCCTCTGGCTTGGCGCGGAACCGATGCTCGAAAAGCTCGACCGGATCAAGACCAAATATGGCTTAGCGGAGTAAACACAAAGTCCTTCTCCTGTTTTCAGGAGGAGGGCTTTGTGCTTCTCTTTCTCTTAATTTGCTGTGTCGAACGGTGCTGAGAAATAATTTTTTATAGGAAGTTTTTGCGCTTTGCGCGAAAAGCGGGTTTTTTATCTTTTTGCAGACTGTTAGGGAGTAGAGGGACAAAAAGGAGCAACGTATGGACGCACAAAATGAACGGTTTGAACGCTACAACGAAATCACATTTGAAGCCTACTGCAAAGCGGCAATCGACCATGCCATCCGGCGCGGTATCCAGAAAAAAGAGCGCCGAGCGGAAATGGAACGGCCCTTGTCTGCGCTGAGTGATGCACTGCTTTTCAAGCTGAATCCAAGTGACCCGCCGCAGGAGGCTGCATTAGAAGAAACTGTGCCATTTGACGTTCGCGGACAGCGTATCGTGGTTCACAATGCAGAGCTGGGACAGGCCCTTACATATCTTCCGCTCCGCAAACGTGAAATTACGCTCCTGTACTTTTTTGCCGACCTGACCGATGCCGAAATTGCCAAAATGCTCGATATGAGCGTCAGCGCCGTCCAGCGCCAGCGCAACCGCGCTGTGTGCTGGCTGAGAGATTTTTTGATGGAGGCACCATGAAAGAAATTCCGTATGCGTTAATATGCGCCGCGCAGCGCGGCGATACCGAGGCCATCTTAATGATCCGCCGCCACTTTGAGGGATACATCGCCAGCAAGTGTCTTGTGACCTACGACGATGGAGACGGGCACAGCTACACATTCCCAGATGATGAGCTGCGCTATCTGGCCGAAGCTGCACTTTACGCCGCAATTTTCGGTTTCCACTGTCACGAACCGCCGTCTGATTTTGCAATTTGAGCAGTTACGAAAAGTGGCGAAATGCGTCTCACCGTGAGACGTATTTCGCCACCAGAAAAGGAGCTTGCCATGATGTATTTTTCTGAAGAACGCTGCGTGATGTGCGGCGAGATCATCCCGGAGGGGCGCATGGTGTGCCTGCGCTGTGAACGGGCGGCTTCAGAACAACCCAAAACACCGGATTGCCGATCCGGGAAAACACAGCGCCAAAAGGCACTGCGTTTTCCCCGGTTGATAATCAACCGCAACAGGTAACGAACCTGATTACAACTGAATAGGGTCAACAGATACGTTTTGTATGTGTGAGCCAGCAATGGGTGCGCGGGGATGCGACGGAACAGGGGGTGAACCGATTCCGGCGCGGAGCGACGAACACCAGCATTGCGGACAAGCCTTGGCAGGCTTGCGGGCGACGACCACATACAAAGAACAATGATACTTGCGTTGGCTATGCGTCACAGCGTAGAACGCCCCGCCATAAGCATGGAGGGAGGTAAAGCCTATGGAGCAGCCTTGCCCGCTGCCGTCTGCGAAGCCTTTGAAAAAATGATCGATGTTATTGTAGATTTGCGTGGAATATCCAACGCGAATTTTGACGAAATGCGTCTCACCGTGAGACGCATTTAGGGGGTATCCCAATGAACAGAAAAACCATACCATTCCCCAAACAGAGAGAAATTAGAACAGAAAAAAAGCTGGGAAATACGCGCTACGTTGTGATAGGCTGCTGCAACGATCAGGGCGGCACCGTTTCTGAAAAGGTCAAAAGTCTCATCAAGCTGGAAGCAAAAAATATTGTTTCAAAATGTGATGAAATTTGACAAAAAATCTGACATTTGATATAATATTAGTGTCAGAAAGTAAGAAATGGTGACTGCCGGAACGGAGGATAATATGATTAGGCAGTCTTATAAAATCACCGCGCTTTATTGCCGTATCGACCATGGCAGCCGTAGCGCCATGTCTGCGGCCTGTGCGCAGAATCAGCAAAAACGACTCGTCCATTACGCAAAGGAACAGGGACTTCATAATCTGCAAATCTTTTGCGACTGCGGCTACTCCGGCTGCAATACAGATCGCCCGGAATATCAGAAAATGCTTGCTGCCATCCGCACAGATCAGGTCAGCAATGTCGTTGTTCTGAATCTGTCTCGTCTGAATCGCAGCTATGAGAATCAGCATCAACTGCTGTTGGAGCTTGAGAAACACAACGTTGTACTTCACAGCGTTCTGGAGCAGCTCTCCGGTTCCATCGTTCCCGTGTTCAGCACGTTTCTGAAAGCGGGGTGTGCATGATGGGCGAATGGCAAAATGCACAAGCTGAAAAATGGGCAGCTCTCTATGTCCGTCTTTCGCGTGACGATGAAAATGAGGGCGACAGCAACAGCATTGCTCACCAAATTGAAATTCTCAGCAAGTACGCGCGTGACCGCGGGATCACGAACTTCAAAATCTATAAGGACGACGGCTATTCGGGTACGAATTTTAATCGGCCCGGATTTCAGGAAATGCTAACGGACATTGAGGCAGGGCGTGTCAGCACGGTCATTGTTAAGGATATGTCGCGGTTTGGCCGAAACTACTTGGAAGTTGGAATGTATACGGAAATCCGATTCCCGGAGCTGGATGTTCGCTTCATTGCAATCAATGATGGTGTCGATACGGACAGCGCAGCGGATAATGATTTCACCCCATTCCGAAATATCATCAACGAATGGTATGCCAAGGATACCAGCAAAAAAATCCGCTCCTACATGAAGTCAAAGGGAGAGTCCGGTAAGCGATTGACGACCATACCGATTTACGGCTTTACACAGACCAGCGATACGGATAAGAATTGGATCATTGACCCGGACGCGGCCGAAGTGGTCTACCGGATCGGTATAGATATTCTCAATGGATACGGCCCAACTCAGGTTGCCACTCGGTTGGAACGTGCAGGAATTTTGACCCCGACGGCATATTTTGAGAGTAAAGGCATGAGCTACCGTGTCGGAAGTATGAAGCAGCCCTGCCAATGGTCCGAATCAATGGTATCAAATATCATGGACCACTATTTAGAATATCTCGGTCATACCGTCAATTTCCGGACGCACCGCAAGTCTTATAAAACCAAGAAAACAGTTGAAAATCCGCCGGAGCAATGGCGCGTATTTGAAAATACGCACCCGGCTATCTGGACGGAAGAAATTGCAGAGGCAGTCAAACGAGCTGTAACCAATCGCCGCCGAGTGACCAAAATGGGCGATATGGGAATGTTCTCCGGCTTAGTCTACTGCGCAGATTGCGGCAAGAGATTGTATTTTTGCAGAACTGTCAAATGGGAGCATACACAGGAATGTTACACCTGTTCCACCTATCGCAACCGAAACGGGTGCAGCGCCCATTACATACGCGCCGTGGTGCTGGAACAGCTTGTACTGGAGAATCTGCAAAAGGTGATCTCATTCGCCCACTTCAACGAAGAAGCCTTTGCGGAGATGCTGATGGACGGGCGCAAGAAAGCACTGGATGCAAAACAGGCAAGCGTAAGACGCGCACTGAACCGACAGGAACGCCGCATTGCAGAGCTTGATACGATCATCCGCAAGCTCTACGAGGACAACGTGTGCGGGAAGCTGACGGACGAGCGTTTTACAAAGCTCTCAGCGGGTTATGAGCAGGAGCAGACAGAATTAGCCGCCAGCGTTCAAAATCTGCGCAGTGAGCTTGCAGTGGCGCAGGAGCAGACCGGCAATGCCGAGAAGTTTCTGAAGCTTGTCCGAAAGTACACCGAGCCGAAAGAATTGACCGCCGTGATGGTGCAGGAGTTCATTGAGAAAATCATTGTCCATGCTCCGGATAAATCCAGCGGACACCGCGTACAACAAATTGACATTCGCTACAACTTCATTGGAGAGATGGAGTTTTCCGCAGAGTACGCAAGAAAAACAACAGCATGACGCCGAAGCGTCATGCCATTGCCAAAGAAATTATAAAACTTCTTTATCCGGGTCCCCCATCAGGGGAGCCTTTTATGTGGGCTTTTTGCGTGCCCAGAGTTCGCTCAGGAGGGTGGCGCTGAGGACGAGGGCGGCGCCGGCGAGGCCGGCGGGGGAGAGGGGCTCGTGCAGCACGAGGGCGGAGAGCAGCAGGGCCGTGATGGGGTCGAGGTAGCTCATCAGCGCGACGGTCTGCGTGGGCAGGCGTACCATGGCACCGAAATACAGCGCGTAGGGGATGGCCGTGTGCGTCAGCGAGACGAGCAGCATCAGTCCCGCGGACAGCGGTGTGACCCGCAGCCCGGCGAAGCCGCCCGTCAGCAGCAGATACGGCACGAGCACCAGCCCGGCCGCGCCGAGCTGGACGATGGTCTTGTCATAGGCGTCGACAGGGCCGAGATATTTGCGGTTGACAGCGGTGATGAGCGCGTAGAGGACGGCCGAGCCCAGCGCGAGCGCGATGCCCGTCATCGCGCCGTCATTCAGCCCGCTGCCGTCCAGCACGCCGGAGACCAGCACCATGCCGAGCGCCGCGAGCAGCACGCACACGATCTGCCGCCCGGTCAGCTTTTCCTTGAACAGCAGCGGCGAAAATGCGATGAGCAGCACCGGGGCCATATAGTAGCAGAGCGTGGCGACGGCGATGGTCGTATAGCG
>CDZG01016250.1_pt1 | contig 64808 bp, 57 predicted proteins | sample 557741 | NCBI WGS metagenome assembly CDZG01 (sample SAMEA3182086, study PRJEB8094) | gut metagenome | biome: human; feature: gut; material: Stool; isolation source: human stools | place: Canada | collected 2013-01-21
GCATTGAAAAATCCGCGCTTGAAAAATTAAGAAAACAATTTTAAAATATATTTATAAGTATAAAAATGTAACGTAAGGTTAAAATTTCCTGTCTTTACAGACGAGGGGGAAGAAAAATGGAAGATAGCAGAATTACCGAGCTTTTCACCCTGCGGGATGAAAGTGCAGTAACCGAGACGGAAAGCAAATACGGCGGGTATTGCCACGCGCTGGCATTTAATATACTTGGGGACCCCAACGACGCAGAGGAAACGGTAAGCGACGCGCTGTTTCAGCTGTGGCAGGCAATACCGCCGGAAAAGCCGAAAAGCCTTGGGGCTTATTTTGCAAAAATCACGCGTAATATAGCTCTTAACCGAATTGAACGCAGCAGCGCGAAAAAGCGCGGCAGCGGCGAGCTTCCCCTCGTTTTGGACGAGCTTGATTACTGTGTGCCCTCATCTCACAGCACCGAGGCAGCGGTTGACGCGCGTATGCTCTCGGCTGTTATCAACCGTTTTCTTTCCTCGCAAAAGGAGACTGCGCGCGCAATATTTTTAAAGCGCTACTGGTATATGCGCCCGATAAGCGAAATAGCCGCCGAAACCGGCTTTTCCGAAAGCAAGGTAAAGGTAACGCTTATGCGAACGCGCAACGCGCTGAGAGAATATCTCGGCAGGGAGGATTTTAACGTATGACGAACAAGGATATTTTAAACGCCTTAGGCGATATTGACGAAAGCTACATTACCGGGGCAAACGGCAGAATAAAGAGCAAAAAGGGCATTGTTATAAGGTATTCGGCTATGGCGGCGTGCCTTTTAATAGTAGCCGTTGGAGTATTTGCCGCTGTGAAGCTGATACCGCGCGGCAAAATAAAAAACAGCGCCATCCCCAATAAATCATATGAAGAATATGACGGCAATGTTGCAGACTATGATGGCGATTACAGCACAATTGAAAAAAGCGACGGCACGAATACAAACGGAGCCGCCAAGGGAAACAGCGCGACATCATCGGAAAATTATATTGCTTATGTTAAAAGATGGGACGAAAAAACAAACACCGAAAAATTCCCCATAGTAAAAATAAACGGTACAGAGTACAGTGTGGCAAACTGCCAGATTCCGTCCGATAAAATAGGAAACAGCATAACAAGGCTTACGGTGCTGGGCAAAGATGAATACACAAACAGCGAATACGCCGCAAATGTTGAAATTTATGAAATAAAGGGTATTTCGTCAGAGTGCGCCGCGGCGGTAAAATACGATGCGGGCGGAAAATACTACGTCTGCCGCAACTCACACTACAAGCCCGAAACGCTGGGACAGTTTATGAATGATTTAAGCCTTAAAGAAAACCTTACCTTTGTTTCCTTTGGCGGCACGCAAATGAAAAACGGTAAAGTTATTTGCGACGTTGAATATACAAATGTGGATAAAGCGAAGGTATGGAAGCTTTTGTTTTCGGACACCGCAGCCAAAGCGGTAAAGGACTATGACTCTATGAATTTTGAAACGGCGGCGGATATAGCCATTGATTTAAAGCTTTTGGGCTATGAAAATATATCGCTCGCCGTTACCCGCGACGGATATTTAACCACCAATATTTTAGATACGGGCAAGGCATTTTATATAGGCAAGCCCGCGGCGGAAAAATTTTTAAGCTACCTTGAAAAGGACTGCAAAACAACCGTAAAGCATAAATATGATTATTCAGAGTCGACAAGCGGCGGAGGCTCGGGTAATTCCGCAAGCTACAGCGTAAGTCACTCGGTGGGAAGTAATTGATATGTCGGAGCGGAAATTGCGTACAGCGGCGGTAATTACGGCTGTGTTTATACTGATTTTATTTCTTATTCCCGTGAAAATCAACTATAATGACGGCGGCACGGTGCAATATAAGGCGGCGCTTTATACGGTGGTAAAATGGAACTGTTATGTAGAGCCGGAAGAATATATTTATGAAGGCTCAACGTATTATTCATATAAAAAATATAAAAACACCTCGGTTTATTTGTTTCCCGGCAGCTTAAAGGGCATAGATGAGCTTTGGAAAATCGAACAGAAAAAGAAAGGGGTATGATTTATGAGCAACACTAAAAATTCGGCGATAAAGAACATTACCGCAGCGCTGCTTTGCGTGGCGCTTGCAATCGGCGCGGGCTGTATGATAAAAATACACAGGGATAAAAAAACAGCCGTAAATTTAAAAAGCGCGGAAACCTACGACGAGGTTTACAACAAAATAAACAGCCTGAAGCTTAAAACCAATATCCTTTACGGCTTAAAAGACGGTATGGCAAAGGGCAGCAGCCGTAATGAAAAAGCAGAATATATTGAAGACAGCAACACGTCCGCCACAACAAACGGTGCGTCGGAAACCGCCAAAGCCGATTACAGCAAAACCACAACGCAGGTAGAAGGCGTTGATGAGGCGGATATTGTAAAGACCGACGGGAAATATATTTATATTCTTTCAAGCGATTACACATTTTACACCTATGTGAAAATAATCGATTCGGGCAGCGGTAATCCCAAACAGTTAAACGATATAAAGCTTGAAAATTTCAACACAAGCGAAATGTTTTTAAGCGATAACCGTCTTGTGCTTTTGGGACGCGCGCCGAACAGCGATAAAACGGCGGCGGTAATTTACGATGTTACAGACCCCGAAAAGCCGAAAAAGGTAAACGAATGTAAGCAAAGCGGCGGCTATGCCGATTCGCGGCTTATAAACGGTAAGCTTTATATTGTATCAAGCTACGGGGTAAACGCCGAGAATATTAAAAAAGACGATATTTCAACCTATGTGCCGTATGTCGGCTGCGGCGAAAAGACCGAAAAAATAGCGGAGGACTGCATTTATATGTATGATAAATGTATGGAATCAAGCTATACCGTGGTGTGCGGCTACGATATAAAGGACGGCGCGAATATATCGGCAAAAACTGTTTTCGGGGGACTCAGCCGCATTTATGCGTCGACCGATAATATAATTGCAACCTCTGCTTATTATGACGAAAAGACCCAAATAGCGCGTTTTGAAATAAGCGATGGTAAGGTTGAACTTAAAGCGACGGGCGAAATAAAGGGGTACCTTTTAAATCAGTTTTCAATAGACGAATATAAGGGGCATTTCCGCTTTGTGCTGACAGAAACATCAGCCAACGGCGGCACCCAAAACTCGCTTGTTATACTCGACGGCAATTTAAAGGAAACCGGAAAAATAGAAGATATTGCGAAAAACGAAAGAGTGTATTCGGTGCGGTTTATGGGGGATGTGGCTTACTTTGTCACCTTCCGTCAGGTTGACCCGCTTTTCAGCGTGGATGTAAGCGACCCGACTTCTCCCAAAATAATAGGCAGCCTTAAAATACCGGGCTTTTCCGATTATCTTTTCCCCTACGGCGAGGGCAAATTGCTCGGCGTGGGCAGAAGCGCCGATGAAACCACGGGCGCAGTAACCGGAATGAAATTATCACTTTTTGATATTTCAAACCCCGCAAACGTTACCGAGAGCTTTAAAACGGCGGTAGGCAATACCTACTCAGAGGCGCTTACAAATCACAAAGCGACACTTGCCGACGCTGAGAAAAACCTTATTGCGTTCCCCTATAATGATGAAAAGGGCACGAAATACCTTATATACTCGCTTGAAAGCACGGGCTTTGCGCTTAAAGCGGAAATTCCGCTGGGCGGCGACGGCAGCACCTGGGGCACCTGCCGCGGGCTGTATATAGGCAAGCTCTTTTACGCCGTGACCGATAAGGAAATAGCGGTAATAGATATGCAAACCTTCCAAAAAACAGCAGAGCTTAAAATTAAATAGCCGCACGATTGACAAAGCCGGGCACAAGTGATATTATAGATACAGCACAAATTCTACAAGGAGTACTACCATGACTGCAAAGATATTTAAACCCTTTGTTTGCGCTTTCATCATAATTTCACTTTTGCTCGGCGTTTGCTTTACAGCCTCCGCCGCAGACGGAAACGACGGACATATCACGGTTGACACGGTTACCGCCGTTAACGGAGATACGGTGGTAGTAAAGCTTACCATGTCCGAAAATCCGGGAATTATGGCAATGACGATTTCGGTTACATATGACAGCAGCGTTTTGACCTATGAAAAGTTTTACAGGGGCTATCTGCGCGACTATACGGTGGCTGACCACCCCGATGAAAATTTAATTCGTTTTGTAAATTGCGAAAACGGCAATGCGCGGAATAACGCCGTAATAGTCAGCTTTCAGTTCAAGGTGAAGGACAGCGCCGCCTTCGGCTTTTACCCCATAAATATAGAATACAAGCAGGGGGATTTCTGCAACTGGAAGCTTGAAAAGCTGATGCCGAAAATAACCTCCGGCGGGGTAAACATCAAGTTTAACGGAAAAAACTGCAAGCATAAAAAATACGGCGAGTGGAAAACCGCCGCGTCTGCGGGCTGCACAGAGCCCGGAATCGAGCAGCGAGCCTGCCTTAAATGTGGGCACAACGAAATGAGGGAAACCGCACCCGCGGGTCATGATTTTTCAGAGGAATGGACGGTTGACGAGCCTGCCACGAAGGAGAAATCGGGTAAAATGTCACGCCACTGTAAAAGATGCGACGCAACTACGGATCTTCTCACCTTTTCGCTTGAGGACGCCGATAAAAACGGAATCGGAAACAATGCGGATTCCGCAGTAAAGCCGTCCGATTTTACCGACAGGCTGAAGAACGAACAGCTGCCGGACAGCGGCACGGATTCATCGGGCAATTCTTCAGGCGGCGGAACGGATAAAACCGATAAAAACGGCGGCGGAAAGCCGTCTGAGCTGATACCCGTGAAAAGCGGCAGTGCGCTTGATAAGATAATAAACGCTCTGCCGGTCGGAATTAAAAGGCTGAAATGGGTTTTTATCGTATCATTTTTCGTGATTGCAAGAAGTGTTTTGTTCCTATAAGGCGGCGGGGTAGAAAAATTATGAGCTCAATGAAGGAAAAAATGCATACGGGCGAGTTGTATCTGCCCGGGGATAAGGAAATAACCGAAAGGCAGATAAAATGCCTCGATAAGCTTTATGATTTCAATATGACCCGCCCCACCGAGCTTGAAAAGCGCGAGAAAATGCTTAAAGAGATGTTTGCGGAAAGCGGCGAGGGCTGCTATATAGAGCCGCCGTTTTTATCGGAGGCTTACAAGATATGTGCAGTTCATGTATTCCCCGGCGTTTTCGGAATGGCACATAACAAGAATGCGTATATTCACCGCAATAGCGGGCTTGGTGCTGTCGTTTTTTAAAAAATTCTGAATTGCAGACAAAAACAGGGTCTATCCGAAAGGATAAGCCCTGTTTTTTTATAACTTATTTTTTATTCAGCTTTCCGAGCTGGCTTATTGAGGAGGAAATTGTCTTTTCAAAGGCTTCCTTGCCGTATTTGTCAACCTCGGCTTTGTTTTTGTCCCCGTGGGTCAGGCATCCTGCACCGCCTATGCAGCCGCCTACGCATGCCATGCCCTCAATAAAGTTGGTGTCTCCGATTTTTTTACGCGCCTTCATAAGCGCAATCTTGCACGCCTCAATGCCGTCGCAGGAAACGCCCTTAAGCTCAAAATCGGTAATATCCTGTTCTTTAAGCGCTTCTGCAACCGCGTCGGAAAGACCGCCGCTGCGGGCAAATATTCTGCCGAAGTAGGAGGCGTTGTCAAGCACATCCTCCGCAAGCTCGGTTATTTCAAGGTCGCGGCTGTCAAACAGCGCCTGCAATTCCTCAAAGGTTAAAACGCAGTCGATATACGGGCGAACCTCATCCTTTTGGAATTCCATTTTTTTTGCGGTGCACGGGCCTATAAATATGACCTTTGCGCCCTCGTCGTGCTCTTTAATATATTTTGCAATGGTTGCGGCGGGGGAAAGGTTGTGCGAAATATGCTCGGCAAGATCGGGGAACTGACCCTTAATATAGCTTACGAACGCCGGGCAGCAGGAGCTTGTTAAAAAGCCCTTTTCAGCAAGCTCGTGTGCTTCCGCATAGGCCACCATATCGGCGCCGAGAGCTGCCTCGACTACCGTGTGAAAGCCGAGCGCCTTGATTCCGGAAATTACCTGACCGATTTTAGCGTATGTAAACTGGCTTGAAATGGAGGGAGCCACAACGGCGTAAACCTTGTTATCTTTATTTTTAAGCATGCTTATGGCGTCAATTATAAAGGATTTATCGGTAATCGCGCCGAACGGACACTGATAAACGCATGCGCCGCAGGAAATGCATTTTTCGTTATCTACGCAGGCAGCCTTGGTTTCGGTCATTGAAATCGCGTTCACCTTGCAGGCGCTCATGCAGGGGCGCTTGAAGTTGATTATTGCGCTGTAGGGGCAGACCTTTGCACACTGGCCGCACTCAACGCATTTTGTCTTATCAATATGCGCCTTCTGCTGGCTGTCAAAGGTGATAGCGCCTCTGCGACATACATCCTCGCAACGGTGGGCAAGACAGCCGCGGCATGCCTCGGTAACATCATAGCCGCCCATCGGACATTCATCGCAGGCAATTTCGATAACCTCAATAACATTGGGATTTTCCTCATCCCCGCCCATTGCAATCTTAATGCGTTCTTCGAGTATAGCGCGCTCCTTGTAAACGCAGCAGCGCATTGTCGGCTCATTGCCGGGAACGATCTTTTTCGGAATATCGAGCATATGCTCCTTAAGCGTTCCGTTCCATTCCTCGCGCGCAACCTCGCGCAAAACCTTATACTTTAAATGCTGAACCTTTGTGTCAAACTTTCTCAATTTCAATTTTGGGTCTCCTTATCTTTTACCGCTTTTAAACGGAGAAATATAAACTAAAAGTAGCTTACTTTTATGCGTTTGCCCATTTTTTTAAGGCAATCGGACAGCTCTGTTACAAGCTGCATTTTAATATTGAAGTTTATCGGCAAATCGGGGTTTTGGTGCGCCGGGTTTATCGCCCTGCCGACGAAGAAGTTAATATCTGTCGCTTCCTCAAAAAGCAGGCGGCAGATAAGCGAAGCGCCGTCCTTTTTAACGCCCCACTGCGAATAGCTTTCGTTATCCTTTAAATAGTCCCTTGCGTAGGAAAGCACCTTGTTTATGGTTATAACGCCCTCGGTCACAAGGTCTACGCCTTCAAGCTCGGCTATCGGCGGTACGTCCTTATCAATAAATTCAAGCTTTGGCTTTAAGGGCTTGCCGAGATATTTCGCCGCAATCGAAGAGGTTGTTCCGCCGCAGATTATGTGCTTGCCTTCCTTCGAGAAGAAAAGGGTCATCATTCTGTCGCAGTCATCCCTGTTTGAGGGCGGGCCGAACAGTAAATTCATAGGCTCGCGTTTTCTTATTTTCACTACGCAGGCGGTGGCGTCATCACCCGGCTTTTCACCGTAAAGGCGGTTGCACTCGTCAATCAGAATGGTAGAAAGGGTCTTCGCGGTGTATCCGACGGGGTAGAAGGTCTTCATAAATTCGACTATGTCCTTGCGCTCCCAGCCGAAATTATACTCTGTGCCTATTCCCGCATGGGGGCAGCCGTCGCTCATAAGCACGAACATATCGCCCTCCTGCAGCCTTATTTTTGATTGGTAAATTTTTTTACCCTCAATATTAAGCTCGGTTTTGGGGTAATCGTACTCCTCGCCGTCACGCAGAAGTATTGCAACGGGATTGTCGTACTGAATAAGCTCCGCCTCATTGCTGCCGACAATGCGCAGAATCGTAAAGGTGGAGTACGCCACCTTGCGCACCGAGCAGACGGGCAGGGTGGCGGCAATGGTCTGCACGCAGTCTTCAAGAGACAGCCCCGCCGCTATCATAGTGGAAATTATTTTTGAGGTAAGTGTGGAAAGAATACTTGCCTTAACGCCGCTGCCGAGTCCGTCGGCAAGAACTACGACCGTTGAGCCGTCATCCTGCTCTATCACATCGATATGGTCGCCGCAAAGCTCTTCGCCGTCATGGTAAATACTGCGGTAGCCGATATCCGCGCATAGATTATTCATCGGTCATCGACTCCTTAAGCTTTGTAAGTGCAATTTTGGTTTCAGCTGCGGTTTCACCGAGCAGCGACGCTATTTCCTGAACTATGCGCATCTGCTTATCCACGACCTTATCGGCGGTTTCGACCGTCTGGCGGCTCAGCTCTTCCTTGCGCTGCCTTTGCTGCTCTTCATCCGAAACATCGCGCATAATGCATATAAGCGCCTTGTATTCCTTATCAAGTACGATCGTCTGCTCAATATATTTATCGTATTCGGCAAGGTAGACCTTTTCATCCCTTACCGTTCTGCCCGTGCGCTGCACGTCCATAAACGGCTTGGGGTCTAAAATGCGTATTATCGGCTCGCCCATAACGTCCGATTCGCGCGGAATGTTCATAAGCTTTAATGCCGCGCGGTTTATCTGCTGCACCTCGTATTTATCGTTAAGCACGACTATGCCGTTCGGTGTGTTGTTTATAATATTATCCGAGAAGTTTTCGGCGCGCTCCTTTAAGAAGGGCAGACACATTGAAACCTCGGCTTTGCCCTGAACTATGGCGACCGCTTTCTCGCGGCAGGTGTTGTAGCCGCAGGAGCCGCAGTTAAGCTCGTCCTCCGGTCTTAATTTACCCATTCGGCGCAGCGCCTCGCGTATCTCGCTTTCCGACGGATATGGCAGCTTTCTGCCTATGTACTCCATTTCCTTGCGTAGGGTAAATGGGTCTGGCTGCGCAACGTTAAAGTCCTTTTTGCCGGCATAGTGCGCCACGGCGTAATAATCCCTTATGGGCATTCTGTGGTATTTTTCCATAACCGGGCCGCCTATGCAGCTGCCCGCGCACGCCGACATTTCTATAAAGCAACGCTCAAGGTTGCCCTCTTCAATATCATGCAGCGCTGCCATGCAGTTTTCCACGCCGTCTACCGCTAAATATGTATAATCGGGGCGCATATTTTTCTGCATTGTTTTAAGAATACCGCCCGTGGTGGGGAAAAATCTTGCAAGGCTTTCTTCTGTTTTATCCAGCTTTTTCTCGGGAACAATACCCGCCGCCTCAAACCATTCGGTCAGCTCCTCATAGGTCAGCACCGCGTCGGTAATGCCGGTGTAGTAGTCGGCTTCGTCCTTTTTTGCAACGCAGGGTCCTATAAACACGGTTTTGGCATCGGGGTATCTTCGCTTAATGTCCTTGCAGTGCGCCTGCATTGGGGAGAGCACGTCGGCAAGGTAGGGAAGACATGACGGATAATACTTCTGAATCAGCAGGTTAACAGAGTGACAGCAGGAGGAAATTAAAATATTGCGCTCATCCTCGTTCAGCAGTCTTTCATATTCGCGTTTTACTATGGTAGCCCCAACGGCGGTCTCCTCTGCATCGGCAAAGCCGAGCTTTTGAAGCGCGGCCTTTAATTCCTTAAAGCCAACGCCGTCATAGTTTGCTATAAACGATGGGGCAACGCTTGCGATTACGGGAGCGCCCGAATCGATAAGCACCTTTACGCGCTCGGTCTCGTCGGCTATCTCCTTTGCGTTCTGCGGACATACCACAAAGCACTGACCGCACAGAATACACTCGTTTCCGACAATATTCGCCTGATTTCCCGAAAATCTGATAGATTTCACCGGACAGTGCCGAATACATTTATAACAGTTTTTGCAGTTGGATTTTTTCAGCTTTAAAAATTCCGACATAGCGAAAGGTCAGTCCTTTCTTATTTTAATATGTATTCTTCAAAAAAGGATTTTGCGGTTTCCGGGGATACCGAGTAAAGCTCACCGTCCACCGTAACGCAAACTCCCTGCTGGCAATTGCCCATGCAGAAGGTTCCGCCGAGCTCTACTCTGTCGCTCAGTTTGTTTTCGGCTATAAGGCGCTGAAACTCCTCAACAACCTGCCTTGAGCCTTTTAGATGACATGAGCTCCCGATACATACTGTTACTTTCATTTTCTGTTTTCCTCCGTTTTATATTTTGACCGTATTCCGGAAGCGGAAAGCTCCCGGAATACGGGCTGGTTACTGATAATCGACCACTCCCGCCCACGAGAGCAGCATTTCGCGTTCCTCGGAGTTCCCCTTGACCGACTGCGAGGCGGCGACGATAGGCAGCCATTTTTCGATATACTGCCGTGAAACTCCGCTTTTTTTGCAGAAAAGCTTTATATATTTTTCGGCGGCATCATCCTTTTTTTCAAGACGGAAAAGAAGATATGTCCTTGCCGCGTCGGCTGACGCATTGCCCCGGGTCGCGTGCGCCCAGTCTATAATATACGGCTTTCCGCTGTCGGTTATGATAACATTCGAGGGGTTAAAGTCCCCGTGGCAGACCTTGTCATGCCGCGGCATGCCCTCAAGCCGTGTGTGCAGGTCGTAGCGGGTGGCGGCGTCGATATCCGCCATATCGATCTTACGGTTCATTTTATCCTTAAGCTTTGTGAGCAGGGGGGATTTTTTAGAGTGAATTTCCGCCTGAATATCCACAAAGCGTTCAAGGTATTCGTCTGCTTTATCGGGGCTTTCTTCCATCAGCTGCGAAAGTGTTTTGCCGCTTATATACTCGCTGATAATTGCCCATTTGCCGTCCTCGGTAGTGACACCGAGAATTTTCGGTATATTAAGCCCTGTTTCCTCAATTCGCGCCTGATTGAGCGCTTCGTTCAGTATATCTGCCTTGGAATAGCCGTTTTCAAACACCTTTATAACACGTCCGCCGTCCTTATATACCGTTTTACCGGTGCGAACCGCGATTATTTTATCAAGCTTCATATTTCCGTCCCCTTTCCTGTTATATTTTTTCGTGTGTGCCGTAATAGGCGTTCAAATACATCTGCTTTATCTCGCCCATCAGCGGGTAGCGCGGATTCGCGCCCGTGCACTGGTCGTCAAACGCCTGCTCTGTCATGCTGTCAAGCCTGTTTAAAAAGTCTTCTTCATCAGGCACATAGTCGCGTATGGTTTTCTTTATGCCGATTTTTTCCTTAAGAGCGTCCAGTGCCGTAATAAGACCCTCAACCTTTTCGTCGTCGGTTTTGCCGCTGAGGTTCAAATAATCGGCAATCTCGGCATAACGCGCCTTGGTGTGCGGGTAAGCGTATTGCGGAAAGGTTCCCATTTTTGCGGGACTGTCCGCAGAGTTAAAACGGATGACCTCATTCAACATAAGCGCGTTTGCAATGCCGTGGGGTAAATGATGAAAAGAACCCAATTTGTGCGCCATTGAATGGCACACGCCCAAAAACGCATTGGCAAAAGCCATGCCCGCCATTGTGGCGGCGTTTGCCGTTTTTTCGCGCGCCTCGGGGTCATTTGCGCCGTTTTCATAAGCGCGGGGGAGATATTCAAACATAATTTTAAGGCTGCGCAGCGCTAAGGAATCGGTATAATCGGTCGCGAGCATTGAGGCGAACGCTTCCATACCGTGCGATATCGCGTCAATTCCCGAGGCGGCTGTAAGCCCTTTCGGCGCGGACATTTGGAGGTCAGTATCCACTATTGCCATATTCGGCATAAGCTCGTAATCGGCAAGTGGGTATTTAATGCCCGTATCGCTGTCGGTAATAACCGCAAAGGGAGTCACCTCCGAGCCTGTTCCGGCAGAGGTCGGCACGGCTATGAAATAAGTCTTTTTTCCTATTTTCGGGAAGGTGTAGATGCGCTTTCTTATATCCGAAAAACGCATTGCCATATCTGTAAAGTCGGCGTCGGGATGCTCATAAAGCACCCACATGATTTTCGCCGCGTCCATTGCGGAGCCGCCGCCTACCGCTATTATAACATCCGGAGCGAAGTTTGTCATTTGTTCCGCGCCTTTTTTTGCGATATTCAGTGTCGGATCGGGCTCGACCTCGGAAAATACCGTATAGCTTATTCCGATTTCGTTCAGCTTGTCGGTTATGGGCTTTGTATAGCCGTTGCCATACAAAAAGCGGTCGGTAACTATAAATGCCCTTTTGCGCGGATTTACCGCCTTAAGCTCATCAAGCGCTTCGGGCAGGCAGCCCCTTTTAATATAAATCTTTTCGGGCGAGCGGAACCAAAGCATATTTTCTCTCCTCTCGGCAACGGTTTTAATATTAAGCAGGTGCTTTACTCCCACGTTTTCGGAAACCGAGTTTCCGCCCCACGAGCCGCAGCCGAGGGTGAGGGAGGGGGAGAGCTTAAAGTTATAAAGGTCGCCTATGCCGCCCTGTGAGGAAGGTGTGTTTACGAGTATGCGGCAGGTTTTCATTCGTCTTGCAAATTCGGCGAGCTTTTCTTTCTCGGTAATCGGGTTTAAATATATTGAGGATGTGTGCCCGTAGCCGCCGTCGGCAATTAAGCGCTCCGCCTTTGAAAAAGCATCCTCTGTGTCCTTTGATTTATACATTGCAAGCACGGGGGAGAGCTTTTCGTGGGCAAATTCCTCTGTCGGCTCCACGCTTTCAACCTCGCCTATCAGTATTTTTGTGCCGTCCGGCACGCGGACGCCCGCAAGTTCGGCAATGGTTTTCGCCGTCTGACCCACTATTTTTGCGTTCAGCGCGCCGTTTATAATAACGGTTTTGCGCACCTTGTTTGTTTCGTCACGGTCAAGAAAATAACAGCCGCGTTCGGCAAATTCCTTTTTGACCCTTTTGTATACCTTATCAAGCACTATTACCGATTGCTCCGACGCGCATATCATACCGTTATCAAAGGTTTTGGAATGAATTATAGAGTTTACCGCAAGGGTAATATCCGCCGAGGAATCGATTACCGCAGGGGTGTTTCCCGCGCCTACGCCTATTGCGGGCTTGCCGCTTGAATATGCCGCACGCACCATGCCCGGGCCTCCCGTGGCGAGGATCATATCCGCCTCCTTCATGATGAAATTCGTCATTTCAAGGGAGGGCTTATCTATCCAGACTATGATATCCTCGGGAGCGCCCGCCGCTACCGCCGCCTCGAGCACGGTTTTTGCCGCCTCGGCGGTAGAGCCCTTTGCACGCGGGTGGGGACTTATTATAATTCCGTTGCGCGTTTTAAGTGCGAGCAGTGTTTTAAAAATTGCCGTGGAGGTCGGGTTGGTGGTCGGAATTACCGCCGCTATAACGCCGATCGGCTCGGCAATTTCGGTTATGCCGTATTGCTTGTCCTCCTCAATAACGCCGCAGGTCTTGGTGTCCCTGTAGGCGTTGTAAATATATTCCGCGGCGTAGTGGTTTTTAATCACCTTATCCTCAACCACGCCCATACCGGTTTCTTCAACCGCGAGGCGGGCTAACGGAATACGCTGACGGTCGGCGGCGGAAGCCGCCGCTTTAAAGATACTGTCCACTTGACTTTGTGAATACTCCGCAAATTTTTTTTGAGCTGCTCTGACTCGTTCAAGAGCTTTTTCGAGAGCCTCCGCGCTGTCAATTACAGGATATATCTTTTTCATGGCATTTTCTCCTTCGATAAGATTGTTAATATTTTAACATACTTTCATGCGGATATGAAATGCCTTTAAGCTGAGGAGAACCGAACCGCATACGCCTTGCACACGAAAATTCCCGGTTATATCTTGCCTTGTTTTTTAACGAAAAGCTTTCTGCCTGTAAGATTCCGCAAAGTTTCTGCCGCCGCATTTTTTTGATCGGCGCAGCACGAATTTGCAGGAATACGCGGTATTTCAAAAATCAGTGCAAGACAGGCGGGGAAATGCGGGGAGCGAAACCGTATGGAGTTCGGCTCTGCTCAGCTTAATACATACCGCTATATATTAAAGAATATATATCAGTATTGTCATTATATATTTTTTTATACGAAAAATCAAGGCTATTTGCGGTATTATTTTGTTTTTAAACGCGAAAAAACGATTCCGAAGCTTTTGTCCGGCATATTTTTCCGATATTCGGAATATTATTTACTAAATAATGCACGGAGAGAGGAAATAAGGATGGAAGAAAGAATAATTAAAACGAGCGTTTTTTTTAACGATACTTTATTCAACGAAACCGCAGAGCAGCCGATAGATGTTGACCTTACCCTGCCCGATTACTGCCCGGATATTTCAAAAATTTTCAAATGCCGAGCCTTTGCGGGTGTTTCCGCGAAGTCCTTAAACGGACGGAATATAACGGTTGACGGCAGCGTTTGCATAACCGTGCTGTATTCTGACGATGAGGGAAGGCTGTGCTCCTACGAATACCAGTATCCGTTCAGCAAAAACCTTGAAATGGAGGAGGAATGCACGGGCGGAAGCCTTTCGGTGCGGGCAAGGTGCGAGTATGTAAACTGCCGCGCCGTCACAGGCAGAAAGGTTGATATTCACGGAGCGGTCGGCATTACCGTAAGGGTCTTTAAACGCAAATCGACGGATATAATATCCGACGCGGACATAAGCGGAATCGAGCAGAAGTGCGAGAGCGCCCCCGCGACCGTACCGATGGGCTGCTCGGAAAAATACCTGATGATCGAGGAGGATATTCCGATAGGGCAGGGTCAGCCGTCCGTATGCAGGGTGCTGCGCTACGATGCATGCCCGTGCGTGAAGGAAAGCAAGATAATAAGCGGAAAGATTGTTGTAAAGGGCGATATGTCGGTAAAAATTCTGTACTGCGCAGAGGAGGGAACGCCGCAGACCGTTAAAACCGTTATTCCGTTCAGTCAGATTGTGGATATGGAGGGCGTGGGGGATTCCTGTGAGTGCGATACCCGCGCGGATACGGCGTTTCTTGAAATAAAGCCGCGTTTGTCAGAAGGGGAAACAAAGAGCTTTGCGCTCACCGCAAAGCTGCTGCTGACCTGCAGCGCCTACTGCGGAAACGATATCGCGGTGATAACCGACGCATTTTCGCGGAAATACCGCATGAGCATGAAAAAGGAAAGCATATGCTTTGAAAAGATATGCGATACCGTAAGAGAAAATTACAACTGCAAAAAGAGCATTGAGCTTGACGGGCCGACCGCAAAGGTTTACGATATCTGGTGCGATCTGCAGTCGGTAAGCACAAAATTCGAGACCGAAAGCATGGTGATATGCGGAACGGCGGTAATATGCCTTATAACGGGAGATGAGGAGGACAGAGCTTCATATTTTGAAAAGGCGGTGGATTTTGAATACAGCTATCCGCTGAACCGCAGCTGCGAGAACCTCAAAAGCGACCCTGAGCTTGAAATACTTTCCTGCGGCTACACCCTGACAGGGGCAGAGAGCATGGAGATACGAATAGATATAGGAATAAACGCCTCGATATACGAATGCAGGAAAATGTCGCTTATAACCGATATGGAAACAGATAAAAACGCTCCTGCGGAGCAGACAGCGAAATGCGCTATGACAATATATTTTACCGGCGACGGTGAATGTGTGTGGGACATAGCAAAGCACTACAACGCGAGCGTCAAGGAAATAATGAAAATAAATGAACTGGAGGGCGAGTGTCTGCCCGCAGGAAAAATGCTCCTGATACCTGCGCTTTAACAAAAACACCCCTGCGGAATTTATGTTCGCAGGGGTGTTTTTATGCCTTAAATACAGCATATTTTACGGTAATTGCTCCTGCGTTTCGGTATAAATATAAAAATTGTTAAATATTTGTCGAAAAAGTATTTGCAAATGCCGGAATATGTGTTATACTACATAGGTATATGTTTATTATCATATGTGATAATTACATACAATTAATCGAAGGAGGATTCGTTTAATGCAAAAAAAGATCAGTAAGCTTCCCTTTAAGGGAACAGCTGAACAGGAAAAAAAGCTGCGCGAAATAATTGACGCCAACAAGCACGATAAAAGTCTTTTGATGGCAGTTATGCAGCAGGCGCAGGACGTTTACGGCTACCTGCCTATGGAGGTTCAGGAAATGATAGCCGAGGGAATGGATGTACCGCTTGAAAAGGTTTACGGTGTTTCCACCTTCTATGCGCAGTTTTCGCTGTCACCCAAGGGTGAGTACAACATATCCGTATGTCTTGGCACCGCGTGCTATGTTAAAGGCTCGGGAGATATTTTCAACAAGCTGAGCGAAAGACTCGGAATCGGCGCGGACGAATGCACCGAGGACGGCAGATTTTCGCTTACCGCCTGCCGCTGTATAGGCGCTTGCGGCTTGGCACCGGTGCTTACTGTTAATGACGAGGTTTACGGCAGACTTACTGTAGACGATGTTGACGGCATACTTGAAAAATACGGCTTCGGTAAATAAATCCTGAAAGGATACTCCGCATATGAAGATCGGTACTATAAGAGATTTGCTGGGCGCACAGGTCATCTGCTGCGAGGACGGGCTTTCACGCCATGTTTATTCTGCCTGCGGCAGCGATATGATGAGCGATGTGCTGGCGTATGTAAAGGATCAGGCGGTACTGCTTACGGGACTTGTTAATTTACAGGTTGTAAGAACCGCCGAAATGATGGATATGAACTGCATAGTGTTTGTGCGCTCCAAAATGCCCACTGCCGAAATGATTGAGCTGGCAAAGGATTGCGGTATGGTAATTCTTGCTACCGATAAAAGAATGTACGAGGCCTGCGGTATTCTTTACAGCAACGGTCTTGTAGGGAACAGGGTTAAAAATGCCTGAGGCTTTGAAATTCCACTTTGACGTTGACGGTGAGGATTTTACATCGGCAGGTAAGGCCTCGGTTCAGGTCAAGAAGAATTTAAGGCAATTAGGGCTGCCGCCCGAAATAATACGCAGGGTCTCCATTGCAATGTACGAGGGCGAAATTAATATGGTAATTCACGCAGGCGGCGGCGAAGCCGATGTTACTGTGAGTGAAGACTGTATTGAAATATTCCTGCACGATAAAGGACCGGGAATTAAGGATATTGAGCGGGCTATGCAGGAGGGGTACTCCACAGCGTCCGACCAAATCCGTTCCTTAGGCTTCGGCGCGGGAATGGGGCTGCCCAATATGAAACGCTATACCGACAGTATGGAGATAAACTCCACGGTGGGCGTGGGTACGGACATTACAATGAAGGTCATGCTTTGAAAAAATATTTTCGGCAGGTGCTCAAATGAACAGATATGAACATTCGGTTTACCTTGACGAAAAAAAGTGCAGCGGCTGCACCGCGTGCTTAAAGCACTGCCCAACAGAGGCAATAAGAATACGCGAGGGTCATGCCTCAATTGACCCCGATCGCTGCATTGACTGCGGCGAATGTATAAGGGTATGCCCGCATAACGCGAAAAAGGCGGTTTGCGAAAAGCTTTCGGCAATGGATAAATTCAAGTGGAAAATCGCATTGCCTGCGCCCTCGCTATACGGTCAGTTCGATAATTTAGAGGACGTTGACTATGTGCTTGACGGTCTTATAAAAATCGGGTTTGACGATGTGTTTGAGGTTTCCGCCGCGGCGGAACTCGTCAGCGCGTACACAAGGCTTTACCTTAAGACCGAGGGGGTTAAAAAACCGGCTATAAGCTCGGCGTGCCCGGTAGTTATAAGGCTTATAGGTTTGCGCTTTCCATCCCTTACCGATAATATTATACATATGCTGCCGCCAATGGAAATTGCGGCAATGCTTGCCCGCAAAAAGGCAAAGCGGGAGCACCCCGAATTAGCGGATGAAGAAATAGGCGTTTGCTTTATTTCGCCCTGCCCTGCCAAGGTAAGCTATGTAAAAAACGGGTTTGCGGGCTATAAAAGTCAGGTAGATACGGTGGTTTCGATTAACGATATTTACTTTCAGCTTATAGCCAAAATGCAGCCGAAGGCGGATATAAAGTCGCTTTCAAACTCGGGTATGATAGGCATTGGCTGGGCAAGCACCGGGGGAGAGGCTACCGCAATATTCAACGAAAGCTATTTAGCGGCGGACGGAATTGAAAACGTGATACGGGTGCTCGATCAGGTGGAAAACGGCAATATACCGCCGCTTGAATTTATTGAGCTTAACGCGTGTTCGGGCGGCTGCGTAGGCGGGGTTATGACAATGCAAAACCCCTTTATAGCAAAAGCACGGCTGCAAACGTTAAGAAGATATTTGCCCGTTTCGCAAAACTTCCTTTCAAAGGAAGAAAGCTATATTCCCGAAAGCTACATCTTCAACGAAATACCTACCTATCACCCCATTTCACGACTCAGCGACAGTATGGCTGAATCAATGCGGATGATGGCGGATATTCAAAAGCTGCGCGATACCTTACCCGGTATTGACTGCGGCGCGTGCGGGGCGCCAAACTGCCGCGCGTTTGCAGAGGACGCGGTAAGAAATAAATCCTGCGGGGCAAAATGTCCCTTATACAAGGAGGGCGACGGTAAATGACGGTGGAAGACCTTTTAAAAAACGGTTTCGGCGCGGTTGCAGCCCCCGAAACGGACAGAGAAATAACCGGCGTTTATATAGGCGACCTTTTAAGCTGGGTAATGGGCAGGGCACAGTCGGGCGACGCGTGGATAACCATAATGTCCAACGCCAATATTGTGGCGGTAGCAGCTCTTGCGGACACTGCCTGCATAATAGCGGCGGAGGGTGTGGAAATACCCGCGGATGTTTGTAAAACGGCGGAAGAAAAGGGTGTTAATATACTTTCATTTACCGGCTCTGCATATGATGCGGCGATAACGCTTCACTCGCTTTTATGAGGTATTATTACGATCTGCACATTCACTCCTGCTTATCGCCCTGCGGGGATAATGATATGACTCCCGACAGCATTGCGGGAATGGGGGAGCTGAATAAGCTTGATATTATGGCGCTTACCGACCATAATACCCTAAAAAACTGCCCTGCGTTTTTTAAAGCGGCTTACAGGCACGGAATAATTCCCGTGGCGGGAACAGAGCTTACAACGGCTGAAGATATTCACGCGGTTTGTCTGTTTGCCACACTTTCGGGCGCTATGGAATTTGAAAACCTGCTTGAAAGCAAGCGGATAAAAATTAAAAACCGCCCCGATATTTTCGGAGAACAGCGCATTACCGATGAAAACGATAATATCACGGGTTATGACGATTATCTTCTTATAAACGCTACTTCTTTTCCGCTTGAAGAAGTGCCGCAGGCGGTGGAAAAATACGGCGGCGTGTGCTTTCCGGCACATATCGACAGGCAGTCAAACGGCTTGCCTGCAGTGCTTGGGTTCTTCCCCGAAAAACCGTACTTTCCTTTTGCGGAGGTGCACGACGGGGAAAAGGCGGCAGAATATGCCGAAAAATACGGCAAAAAAATTATAACAAGCTCCGACGCTCATTATTTATGGGATATAAACGAGCGCGGCGCTTACATAGAGCTTGACTGCGGCAGGGAAAACGCCGCACAGGCGCTTATAAACTATTTACGGGGTGCGGTATGAAGGAAATATCGCTTAATATACTTGATATAGCCGAAAATTCGGTGAAGGCTAGGGCAACGCTTACGGAAATTACCGTAAACGAGACCGATGATACGCTGACGCTTAAAATTTCGGATAACGGCTGCGGAATGACGGCGGAAACGCTGAAAGCCGTAACCGACCCGTTTTACACCACGCGCACCACGCGCAAGGTGGGAATGGGGCTGCCGCTTTTAAAAATGGAAGCGGAGCAGACGGGAGGCACTTTTTGTATTTCATCAAGGGCTGAAAGCGAATACCCCGAAGACCACGGAACCGAAGTCACGGCGGTTTTCAATAAAAAGCATATTGATTATACGCCGCTCGGAGACGTTGTTTCAAGTATTGTGACCTTAATACAGGGTCACCCCGATACCGATTTTCTGTTTATGCACACCTATGGGGACAAAAGCGTGACCCTTGATACAAGGGAGCTGCGCGCGGTTCTTGGGGAAGTGCCGCTTAACAGTTATGAGGTGCTAAAATTCATAGAAGAAACCTTAAGAAAGGAAGAAAACATATGAAATCATTGGCTGAATTACAGGCAATAAAGGAAAAAATGCGCGATAAGGTCATTCTTCGCGAGGGCGTTAACAGCGTTCGCGTAGTTGTGGGAATGGCCACCTGCGGTATTGCGGCAGGCGCGCGCCCCGTTTTGAACGCTTTGGTTGAGGGCGTTAACAAAGAGGGACTTACGGAAAAGGTGACCGTTTCACAGACAGGCTGCATAGGCATTTGCCAGTTAGAGCCTATTGTAGAGGTCTTTGAGCCGGGCAAGGAAAAAATAACCTATGTTAAAATGACTCCCGAAAAGGCAGCGCGCGTAATTGAGGAGCATCTTAAAAACGGTAACGTCGTAAACGAATATACGATAGCCGCTCATAAGTAATAATTTGGAGGTAAAAAAATGATTCGTGCACATGTGTTGATCTGCGGCGGTACCGGCTGTACCTCTTCGGGAAGCCACGATATTCAAAAGGCGTTTGCCGAGAATATTGAAAGCTGCGGACTTGCGGACGAGGTAAAGCTCGTACAGACAGGCTGTTTCGGTCTTTGCGCTTTAGGACCGGTTGTTATCGTTTATCCCGACGGTACCTTTTACAGCAGAGTAACCCCCGAGGACGTTAAGGAAATTGTTGAGGAACACCTGCTTAAAGGACGTATTGTTGAGCGCTTGGTTTACAACGATACCGGTAACGTGGCTGATGAAATTGAGGGTAACGTATCTTTAGGCGACACCGCTTTCTATAAATCGCAGAACCGCGTGGTTCTTCGTAACTGCGGCGTTATTAACCCCGAGAATATCGACGAATACATAGCTATGGACGGCTACGCTGCTCTCGGTAAGGTTTTAACCGAAATGACCCCCGAGGACGTTATTAAGTGCGTTACCGATTCGGGTCTTCGCGGCAGAGGCGGCGGCGGCTTCCCCACGGGCAGAAAGTGGGCTTTGTGCGCACCGAATAAGGCTCCGCAGAAGTATGTTGTATGTAATGCGGACGAGGGCGACCCCGGCGCGTTTATGGACCGCTCGGTACTCGAGGGCGACCCGCACTCGGTAATTGAGGCTATGGCTATTGCAGGCTACGCAATAGGCGCAACAGAAGGCTATGTTTACGTTCGTGCAGAGTATCCGATAGCCGTTCACCGTTTGCAGATAGCTATTGACCAGGCGCGTGAATACGGGCTTTTGGGTAAGGATATTTTCGGCTCGGGCTTTGATTTTGATTTGCATATCCGCCTTGGTGCCGGCGCGTTTGTTTGCGGCGAGGAAACCGCACTTATGACCTCTATCGAGGGTAACCGCGGCGAGCCGAGACCCCGCCCGCCGTATCCTGCGGTTAAGGGTCTTTACAACTCACCCACTGTTGAAAACAACGTTGAAACCTTTGCAAACATTCCGCAGATTATTCTTCGCGGCGCCGAGTGGTTTGCTTCAATGGGAACAGAGCGCTCTAAGGGTACTAAGGTATTCGCTTTGGGCGGTAAGATAAAGCACACGGGTCTTGTTGAAATTCCCATGGGTACGACTCTTCGCCACATAATTGAAGATATAGGCGGCGGTATTCCGAACGGCAAGAAATTCAAAGCCGCTCAGACAGGCGGACCCTCGGGCGGATGTATTCCCGCAAGCCTTATTGATACCGAGGTTGATTATGATAACTTAACCGCTATCGGCTGTATGATGGGTTCGGGCGGACTTATAGTTATGGACGAAGACACCTGTATGGTTGATATGGCTAAATTCTTCCTTGAATTTACGGTTGATGAGTCCTGCGGTAAGTGCACACCCTGCCGCGTAGGTACAAAGAGACTGCTTGAACTCCTTGATAAAATCACCAAGGGCAACGGCACGCTTGAAGACCTTGACAAAATGGAAGAGCTTTGCCACTACATTAAGCAGAACTCCCTTTGCGGTCTCGGTCAGACTGCGCCTAACCCCGTGCTTGCAACCCTTAAATTCTTCCGTGACGAATATGTGGCTCATGTTACCGATAAGGTATGTCCTGCCGGCGTATGTAAGGATCTTGTTTCTTACTCAATTATTGCCGATAAATGTAAGGGCTGCACAAAGTGCGCCCGTAACTGCCCTGTGGGCGCTATCAGCGGTACTATTAAAAATCCGCACGAAATCAATCAGACCGCTTGTATCAAGTGCGGCGCTTGTATTGCTAACTGCCCGTTCGGCGCAATAATTAAAAAGTAAGAAAGGAGCCTTAGAAAATGGATATGTTAAATGTTAAAATAAACGGTATTTCGGTAAGCGTAGAAAAAGGCTCTACCATATTGGACGCCGCGCGAGCTGCGGGCGTTGAAATTCCCACACTTTGCTTTATGAAGGAGAAAAACGAGATAGGCGCCTGCCGTATCTGCGTGGTTGAGGCTAACGAGGGCAGGGGCTTCCGCATTGTTACCGCCTGCGTTTACCCCGTAAGCGAGGGTATGGAGGTTCTTACCAACACCGAAAAAATTCAGAAAGCAAGAAGAACTACCTTGGAGCTTATTCTCTCAACCCACGAGAAAAAATGCCTTTCCTGCGTTCGCTCCACAAACTGCGAGCTGCAAAAGCTCTGCCGCGATTACGGCGTAGAGGAATCTGCCTTTGAGGGCTTTAAGCCGACTTACGAGCTTGATACTTCAACTCCCCACCTTGTAAGGGATAACAACAAGTGCGTGCTTTGCCGCCGCTGCGTTGCCGCCTGCAACGAGCAGTATGTCGGCGTTATAGGCGCTAACAACCGCGGTATTGATACGGCAATAGGCACTCCGTTTGAGGTTGGTCTTTCAAATGTTCCGTGTATCTCCTGCGGGCAGTGCACCGTTGTATGTCCTACAGGTGCATTGGTTGAAAAGGACGATACCGATAAAATCTGGGCGGCGCTTGCCGACCCCGATAAGCACGTTGTGGTACAGACCGCTCCGTCTATCCGCGCTACTTTGGGCGAATGTTTCGGTATGCCCATAGGCACCAATGTTGAGGGCAAAATGGTTGCGGCTTTGCGCCGTCTCGGTTTCGATAAGATTTTCGATACCGATTTTGCCGCCGACCTTACAATAGTGGAAGAGGCTAACGAGCTTGTTGAGCGCATAAAAAATAACGGAACACTCCCGATGATAACCTCCTGCTCGCCCGGTTGGGTCAAGTTCTGCGAGTATTATTATCCCGATATGTTAGAGCATCTTTCTACCTGCAAATCACCGCAGCAAATGGCGGGAGCGGTTATTAAGACCTACTATGCCGATAAAATGGGCATTGACCCGAAAGACATAGTTTCCGTTTCGGTAATGCCCTGCACGGCTAAGAAATTTGAAATAGGCAGGGAAGACCAGAGCGCGGCGGGCGTGCCCGATGTCGATATTGCCATTACCACCCGCGAGCTTTCGCGTATGATAATGCGCGCAGGTATCAACTTTGCGTATCTGCCCGATGAAGAGTTTGACTCACCGCTCGGTGAAGATACGGGCGCGGCGGTTATATTCGGTGCTACGGGCGGCGTTATGGAGGCGGCGCTCAGAACCGCTAACGACTGGCTTACCGGTAAAGATAATACCGATATTGACTTTACCGCAGTGCGCGGCACACAAGGCCTTAAACAGGCAAGTGTGAATATTAACGGCAGTGATATAAAGGTTGCCGTAGCCTCGGGCGCAGCGGCTGCCAAGTGCGTTATGGACAGAATGAAGAACGGCAACCCCGACGGCTGGGCATTTGTTGAAATAATGGGCTGCCCCGGCGGCTGCGTAAACGGCGGCGGTCAGCCGATACAGCCGCAGTATGTAAGAGATACTGTTGACTTAAAGGCTGTAAGGGCTAAAGCGCTTTACGATCAGGACGCTTCAATGGCGCTGCGTAAATCGCACGAATCCCCCGTTGTAAAGGCGCTTTACAGCGAGTGGTACGACGGTTTCGGCGGTCACAAGGCTCACCATGATCTGCACACAAGCTATGTTCCGAGAAAAAAATATTCAAAATAATCAGTTTTTTTGATTTACAATAACGGAAAAGCGGCAGCCGTAAAATTTGCGGCTGCCGCAGTTTGTCAATAAACTCAAAATTTGTTTTTGCGGCGATATCGCCGCATTTTTCGTTTTTCCCCATGCCTGTGCGGCGGAAAAACACCTTGTGAGCGAAAAACCGCTGAATAAGCGGTTTTAGGAGGACACCGGGGTCAAAGAAAATTCGCGCTCCAAGCGATTATTTTCTTTTAGCACCGCAAGAGTAGGGAGCGCAGTCCGAAAATCTTTGATTTTCGAGCGAGCGGCGTTCCCATAGTGTGACAGGACTCGAACCTGCCGCGGTTTCGCTCGCCGCCTTTTAGATTGCGGCTTTGCGTTCATTTTTGCAAGGCGTTAGCCTTGCTGCAAATTTCTCGCTTGCCTAGGGGAGCATGTCGATTTTTTGACTGAAATATTTGTTAAATTATTTATATGAAAAATGCGCAGAATAATTCGGGGAAGTGATTTACTTGAAAATTTTGCGTATTTTTTTTAAGTGCGTTTTTATACTCGCTCTGCTGCTCGATACTGCGGTATTCGGCGCTGTCATATATCTGAACGGGAGCATAAGCGACAATTACAAAATAAAAAAAGGGGACGGACTCACCTTTAATACCGCCGTTCCGATTACAGCCGAGTACGAGGGCTTAAAGCTTTCGCAAACCGGTAAGACCGAGCAGATAGGTGAGGAATTCGATGTTAAGCTTAAGGCGTTCGGAATAATACCCTTTTCCACCGTTAATGTTGAGGTGGTGGACGAGCTGCATGTTTCGGTTTTGGGTACGCCGTTCGGCATGAAACTTTATACCGACGGCGTTTTGGTGATTGATATTACAACGGTTGAAACGGTTTCGGGCAGCATTTCTCCGGGGGAAGACGCCGGGGTTAAAAAGGGGGATTATATCCTCTCTGCAGACGGCAAGCAGGTGCTTACAAACGAGGAATTAAGCGCTGCTGTTGCAGCATCGGGCGGTAACAGGATAAAGCTTGTAATAAAGCGCGGCGGTACGCAGAAAACCGTGTATGTAACACCTGCACTTTCAAAAGAAACAAACAGCTACAGAATAGGACTTTGGGTGAGGGACAGCTCCGCCGGAATCGGTACGCTTACATTTTACAGCCCCGCAACGGGAATCGTCTGCGGGCTCGGCCACGGTGTATGCGATGAGGACACAGGCGATCTTCTGGAGCTTAAAAACGGCGAGATAGTATCTGCCGAGATAGTATCGGTGGAAAAGGGGAGCAGCGGCAGTCCCGGGCAGTTAAAGGGGAAATTTACCTACGGCACGATAGGTAAGATTGACTGCAACTCCGAAAAGGGAGTTTACAGTGTTTTAAAGGGAAAGCTCGGCTTTTCCCGACTTACCGAAACCGCTTTAAAACAGGAGGTAAGGGACGGAGACGCTCAAATTCTCTGCACCGTTGACGGCAGGGAGCCGCAGCTTTATTCCTGCCGCATAAAAAAGCGCAGCTCTGCGTATCTTTCGGCAACTCAAAATATGACCGTGACCGTAACCGACCCGGAGCTTTTAAAGCTCACAGGCGGTATTGTGCAGGGCATGAGCGGAAGCCCTATTTTGCAAAACGGAAAGCTTATAGGCGCGGTAACTCATGTTTTGATTGACGATCCGACGACCGGCTACGCCATTTTCGCCGAGAATATGCTTAAGGAGGCGGAAAGCACTGCGGGAAACGCAAAGGTAAGGAAAGCCTCGTAATTTAAAAATATTATGCCCCGCATGCCGTTTCGTGCAGCATGCAGGGGCTGTGAATACTTTTAGCTTTAAAGTTTTATTTCTATACTTTCATTCGGCGTTAGGCCGTATTTTTTACCGTCCCACAAAAGCGTGCCGCCGGTAACATCCGATTTAACGCACAGCTTTTCTTTTGACAGGTAAATATACACCTTTCCGTTTCTTACGGGCAGCGTTCCCTCAATAAACCCAAATCTACCGAGTTGCGGGCGTATTTCAAAGGTTTCATAGCCTGCCGATGTCCCCGTAACGCCCAAAAAGTATTTTCCGAGCAGATATATAGGCGACGCGCCCCATGCGTGACAGAGGGATTTCTGATATTTGCCGCCGTACATTGCGTAATGCTCCGCGCCCGACATGGAGGGATCGAATTCCTCCCAAACCGTGGTGGCGCCGAGGTCAAGCATGCCTTTCCAGTATGAGGTTATCATATTGTATATGTAGTCGGTATCGCCCGTTTTACCCATTACGTCAAGCTCATATCCCTCAAAATACGGAGTGGTTATTTTGGTTACGGCGTCGTTATACAAAACGTTTTTGATTATTGATTTTCTTTGGAGTTCATCCGCAATGTCATACATTATCGCGAATATATTCGCGTGCCTTGTAACGTTGTTTTTGCCCGACGAAAAGCTGTCGATATAAGCGCCCTTTTCTTCATTCCAAAAATAAGCGTTTACCTTATCTTTAAGCCCGGCAGCCTTTTTGCCGTATGCCGAGCCGTCTTTCCCCGCAATTTCGGAAAGTCGGCTCATGGCGCCGTTTGCGGCTATATAGAGCATTTGCTCGGCGCAAAGCGCGCCCTCTTTGTCCATATCCGACCAGTCTATAAAAATCCAGTCGCCGTATTTGGCGGTTATAAAGCCGTTTTCATCCTCACGCCCGCGGCAGAAGTCCATAAGCGTTACCGCGCGCGGATATATTGTGCGGATAAATCCGGCGTCGCCGTAGTTTTCGTAATATTCGAGAAGCCCTATTACCCAGTAAAGACTGTAATCGGTTATGGTGTTGATATGCTCGCAAAACGGCTCCTTGCCGCGCAGACCTATAATACTGCGGCGGGCGGTGTCGGCGTCATCACACATGTATTTAATAAATTTAAACGCCTGATATGCGTCGCCGCCCCAAAGCCAGCGGTCGCGCTTTACCGCCTCGGTTAAAACCTCGCGCATATTAAGCCTTAAGGTATATACGCACATATCCCAGATTTTGTTTACATCCTCATTATCGCACTTAAAGCTCGCAATGTTTCCGAGCTTCTGATATTCAAGCTCCGCGCGAAGATTATCGGGTTTGCCGCCCGTAATGAAAATGTACCTGAAAGCGCGCTGCCTTAATTTGTAATCCCGTGCGCCCGAAACATCCTCACGCACCACGGTAAACCAAGTATCAAGCGCTTCCTCGCGGGATTCGCCGTAGCTTACATGCAGTTGATTTTCGGGGGCAACCCCCTCAATATACAAAAATCCGAAAATTTCTTTTCCGAAATCGTAAAGCGCGCCGCCGTTTATTTCCTCTGCCGAAACAGGGGAAATGGCTTTGTATGAAAAGGGGAAAATTTCGGGGTTTGACTGCGGCGAGGTATACCTTTCGTCAAAGCCCGCAGGTATTTTTTCTTTACATTCGTTAAGGGTGAACCAGTCGCTGTCGGTAGATAATACGTCGCTTTCAATATACGCCGCGGGAAGCCCCGTAAGATTCATAACATGTATCTGAAAAGTGTGTTTTCCTTTTGTTACGGGAATTTCTTTTTCGCTTGGGTACATTCTGCCCTCTATTTTCAAATATCCCTTGCCGTGTAAATGTAGCTTTAAAAAGCCGTCCGACGAAATATCTTTTTCCGCAAACAGCACAATGTTTTTGTCAACATCATACATTCTCCAGTCCGTCGGAATATCCATGTCGTACTGCTCGCGGCGCGAGTTCGAAATGTTTGTGTGAAAAATTTCCCAATCTCCGAAATTCCATATCCAATAGCTTTTCATAATCGGTCTCCCTAATATTAATTACAATTATAATTATACTGCACAAAAAGAAAAAGTACATACACAAAATCAATCGTTTTGCATGCGAATTTTATATTTTTGTGAATAATATAAGATAGCCTTATATTAAATTTCCACCTTTAATTTTCGGCTGATATTCTGCCTGCCGATAAAGGAAGCCGCGCGGGTTTAATTCAGCTTTTCCTACGGTATTCTGAGGGCGTTACGCCGCATATTCTTTTGAAAGCGGTTGAAAAACAGTTTGAATTGTCAAACCCGCAGACAAGCGCGATTTCGGCAACCGAAAGCGACAAGGTATTAAGCAGTTTTTTAGACTGCTCGATTCTCAGATTTAATATATAAGGCAGCAGTGACAGCATGTGCAGCAGGGGATTGATTATGATTTTAAGCTTGTCAACATCTTCATATTCATGCTTTAAGCCGTTTTCACATATTGCCGAAAGCTCCTCAAGGTTAAGGCAGTATTTTTGCGAAAGCGCGCGTATTCTTTCAAAGGCTTTTTCTTTATTTATACCGTATCTTACAAAAGAGCCGCTGTTGACGAAAAACACATATTCCTCTATGCCCGCGTGGCACATTCCGAAAAAAATGTCTTCGCCGCTTTTTTTGCAAACCTTTTGCCGGCAGTTCATGCGGTATTCCCAGGCGGCTGAATTTGTTTTTACAAATGAACAAAACGGGTTGTTGTGAACATTATGCTCCGGCAGCCCGGCGATTCGCTTTCCGTGCAGCGGTTGAAGACCGACAGATCATAAAACTGCGTTGTATCCTCAATGTGTATCTGCGGATGGTTTTTCTCCGAATCGTTGCGGATAAAATACCCTCGTGATTATCCTCAAACGGTACTAAATGCAGCTTATGATTCGGGAATGACGCATTCGTCTTTTTCATAACTGCGGTGGGCAAGATGAAAAGCTTGTCTGCCGCTTTTGTAAAGCTGCCGCAATCTGATACAGCCAAAAATGTATCAAGCAACTGATTATACTTAACGCTCCTCTGTAAACTTTTGGTTTATGCCATGATAACATATCGGCTATTCCGTGTAAAAGCCTTTAGGGTTTATAACAAAGGCATGAAAGACGGGTTTAATATGTCAAAAGCGCTTATTGCTTTTTATTCAAGAGCGGATGAAAATTATGTTAACGGTACTCTTATAATGCTGAGGGTCGGAAATACCGATGTGCCTTCTTAATTACTGGAGCACAATGCCCAAGGCGGTGTTTACCTTTTTGGAGCATTTTGATTTCACGGGTATAACAATAAAACCGTTCTGTACCCATGAGGGCAGCGGACAAATTTTGTTTGTATAGCCGATAACTGACAAAGAATATAATAAATTTGGGGAATAAAAAAATGTCAGGTATTTTTTCTTATTGCAAATTCTTCGCTTTTAAGCTCTGCTTTGTGCGTACCGTCTTCAAAGGTAAAGCCCTCGGGCAAAAGGATTTTTCCGTGCAGCTTTTCAGCCGCGGTTATTTTTAAAATAAACGAATTTTCATCGGTACGCTCCCAATTGATTGCAATTTTGCCGTTCGGCGTATCGTAATGCGCACAGACGCTGTTCAGCTTTTCCGGGAAAAGCGGCGCAATATCAACATTCGTCACATCCCTGCCCGTCGGGTTTATTTTTATACCCGCAAGGTATGTATAGAACCATGCCGAAACATCGCCCCAAAAATGGTGATTGAGCGATAACACTCTGCCGCCCTCGGGGTAAAAGCCCTCCCAAAGCGTGGTAGCGCCCCGCTTTATCCAGTTGCCGTAGGACGGATAATCGGGTCTTACTATCATATTATAGGCTAAATCGACATATCCGTTTTCGGCAAGCACGCGGTAGAGCACCCTACCGCCGAGCACACCTGTGTAAAAATGCCCGTTTTCATAATCTATATATTTAATGAGCAATTTAAGCGCTTTCGGCTTTTCCTCTTCCGTGAGCAGACCGTAATATATCGCCATTGCCTGCCCCGTTTGGGTGCCGCCCTTAATTTTGCCGGTTTCTTTGTTAAAGAGCTTTTCTCTGAACGCCGCCTTTACCCTTTCGGCAAGTGACAGCGCAAATTGTCTTTGCGGCTGCTGCCCTAATACCTCATACACAAATGCGGATTTTACCGCTATATCGTAGGTCAGGATAGTATCGGTCACGGCAAGCGGAGTTTTAAATTCATCCTCTTTAACCCCCGGAGGACACCAGTCGCCCAGCCCTATCTCCATAATTCCATCTTTGTCGAGCCTTGAAAACAGGTAGTTTAAATAGCGCATTAACGGAGTTGACAGTTCTTCCAATATTTCTTTATCGCCACGGTATATATAGGTGAAATACGGCAGGTTTATTATGACATTATCCCATGCAGGGCCGTTGCCCCAATGATACCCCCAGCCGCCGGTCGGAATAATGCCGGGCAGCTGACCGTTATCGTTCAGCGCTTTGTAGATGCTGCGCATCCACTCTTTATAGCATTTTTCGGGGTACAAATTCAAAAGCATTTGCTCTGCTGAAAGGGAAGCGTCTGCTGTCCAGCCGTTCTTTTCCCTTTGCGGGCAGTCGGTCGGGAAATAATTGAAGTTTGAAATATCCGAACGGACTGCGGCTTCCTGTATTTTGTTTATAACCTCATCAGAGCAGGCGAATTCCCCCGCGCAATCCGGCAGCGAGCTTATTTTAAGGTAGGTAAGCAGGTCTGCGTTCGCCTGCTCCTCGGTTATACCCTCTGCCAGCACATAGCGGAAACCGTTATATATAAAGCTCGGTGTATGGGTCTGATTCCCGTCCTTGCAGATATACTCGCTTTTTTGAACAAAATCCTTTTGTAAATCGCTTTGCTGCGCAAAACGGATATTATCAAGGCAAAGCTTTCCGTCTTTCAGCCATTCGCCGTGCCGCAGGGTGATTTTCTGCCCTGCTTTTGCGTTTACCGAAAGTCTGCAAACGCCGGTATTATTCTCCCCAAAATCGTAAAGCCAACCGTTTTTACAGCGTTTAACGGAAACAGGCTTTAACTCCCCGTAAATACGAACGGGGTCGGCGGTACAAAGTCTTTTTTCTCCGCGCGGTGCAGAGGTATTTACCGCGTTCTTAAAGCCTGAATCGTCAAAATTCGCAGTATGAAAATCCGAAATTTCAAGCCTCGCGTCATAATATTCGCCGCAGCGGTAATCATCAAATAATATGGGAGAATCGCAGACCTTAAAGCTTTCGTCGCTTTCAATTACTGTTATATTTCCGTCCGAATCGGTCATATTAAGCCGTAGGGTAAAGCTCGGCGCACCGCGCCACGGGGCTTTATCAAAATCCCAAATTGCCCCGCCTGAGTTATTCTGCAAGCCGTTGCCCAAAAGCACGGCGATTATATTTTCGCCCTCGTTTATAAGACCGCTCACATCATAGCGGTCATAATAAATAATATCGTCCGGGTTGCTGATATACGGTGCCAGAAAGCCCTTTGTAATATCCTTACCGTTAAGAAACAGCCTGTAAAACCCCGCCGCACCTATTATAATTTCGGCGGTTTCGGGTTTTTCAGCGGTGAATTTTTTTCTGAAAAAGGGCGCGGGTACGAAATGCCCGATATCCGCGTATTCTGCTCCTGCGGATATAAATGCTTGCGGAAAATCCATTGAAAAGTCTCCTTTTATGCTGTAATAGCTTTCGTTTTTTTGATTTGTAAACAATTTTCATGACCGCCTTATCGCAATCGGAAAAATATTTGCGCGGAATTATAAATTCATCCTCAAAAAAGCTGTAGATCTCGTTGCTGTCGGGTGTAAGTCAATTCCTTTCGGATACCTTTCTTCCGATTATATATACCTCTGCTTCCGTTTTGCCTGTGCTTTGCAGGATACTCTTTTCAGTAAACGGCGGAAGTATCCTTTTGAATATCAAAGGTAAGAACGGTTTCATCGGCATCCGCTGCGGTCGATAGGGTTAAGCAGTCGTTATGGATGCCGTTTTCAAAGCGGTTTTCGGCAATGAAATGCCTGCCGTTACTTTTATAATAAACGCTTTCGGTATTTATTTCAAGCTCTTTTTTTATTGCCGAGGTCTTTGCGCCGTAGTAAAAAATTTGACCGTTGTGAAAGCTGCCGCCGTCATTTTGGCAGCCGCAGGCTATATCCTTACCCGAGATAACACCGCAGACCATACTTCCGTTACCGTATATATCGGCAATTACGGAGTTTTTACCGGGTGTATTGGCTTCTCCTGCGGTATTCCGAGGGTGTTACGCCGCATATTTTTTTGAAAGCGGTTGAAAAACAGTTTGAATTGTCAAACCCGCAGACAAGCGCAAATTCGGTAACCGAAAGCGACGAGGTATTAAGCAGTTTTTTTAGACTGCTCGATTCTCAGATTTAATATATAAGGCAGCAGTGACAGCATGTGCAGCAGGGGATTGATTATGATTTTGAGCTTGTCAATATCTTCATATTCGTGCTTTAAGCCGTTTTCATATATTGCCGAAAGCTCCTCAAGGTTAAGGCAGTATTTTTGCGAAAGCGCGCGTATTCTTTCAAAGGCTTTTTCTTTATTTATACCGTATCTTACAAAAGAGCCGCTGTTGACGAAAAACACATATTCCTCTATGTCCGCGTGGCACATTCCGAAAAAAATGCCTTCGCCGCTTTTTTGTAAATCTTTTGCCGGCAGTTCATGCGGTATTCCCGAGCGGCTGAATTTGTTTTTACAAATGAACAAAACGGGTTGTTGTGAACATTATGCTCCGGCAGCCCGGCGATTCGCTTTCCGTGCACGGTTACATAATAGCCTATGGAATTAAGAAACGGAATATAATTGTTTATATCCGTTATAAGTGATTCTTTCATTTCTGTCACACTAAGGTTGTAAAGAAAAATGTAAGCGATTTGCGGTTTTGCAAACTTTTCTTGCGGTATTTTGAAGATGATATTCGCTTGACAAAACCCGTCTTACATATTCTTATGCGTGCGGTAATCGTTAGGCGTAACGCCGGTGTGTTTTTTAAAAAGCCGCGAAAAATAAGAGTAATTTGAAAAGCCTAAAAATTCGGAAATCTGAGCGTTTGTATAGTTGCTGAAAAGGAGCAATTCCTCCTAGCAATTAACAATGTCCTGCAAAGGAGGATAAAAAAATGTGCGTTCAGACAAAAACGCTGCCGTAGGAAATCCTACGGCAGCGTTTTTGCGTTTGTATCAGATTTCAACCCTTGTTACAAAATAGCCTTTGAAAAACAAGGTATTCATCCGATATCTGTTTGGTGGAGCATAGCGGGATCGAACCGCTGACCTCTACACTGCCAGTGTAGCGCTCTCCCAGCTGAGCTAATGCCCCAAAACGGAACATTACTATTCTAACACATATCTGTTGAAATTTCAAGAGTTTTTTTAATTATTTTTTAATTATAAAATACAATCAGCCACCGTAGGAGGAGGTTATGCCAAAATATTCCTCAAGCGTTAAGCCGCTGTCAAATATTTTTTTGGCGTTTTCGACTCCGACATATCTGTAATGCCACGGCTCGTACATATATCCGGTAATAGACTCCTTACCCTCGGGGTAGCGCAGAATAAATCCGTACTTATAAGCGTTGGCGGCAAGCCATTTTGCTTCTGCTGTGTTTTTGAATCGGTAGTCGGCATAATTGATATCAAACGCAAGACCTGTCTGATGCTCGGAATATCCGGGGCGGGCGGAATACCTGTCCGCCGCCTTTGCACCGTCGCGCCTTACATAGCTGTTATAAAGGTTTTTCTGAACGGTGTAGCTTCTAAAGCCAGAGCAGACCCACATTTTAAGATTTTGCTCCGCCTTTGCGGCGGCAAACATCTTATCGAGTGCGGCTTTAGCCTCGGGGTTTACACCGGGGTTGTAATTCTGCGGCAGGGGATAGGTCTTGTTGACTATGAGTATTCCGTCCATATATGTCATTTCGACCTTTACGGGCTCATTAACTGTCACTTTAAATTCTGCTTTTATATCGGGATTATCGACCGAGGTGACGGTAACGACGCAGCTTCCCGCGCTTTTGGCGGTTATATTTCCGTAATTGTTGACTGTAGCAACCGCGGTATTGCTCGATTCCCATTTTTCCGCCTTGTTTGAGGCGTTGACGGGGGACATGGTTACGATAGGCATAAATCTGTCGCCCACAGTAAGTGTTCTTTCATATGCACTGAGCTTGATTCCGTCTACATGGACGATTTCGGGCTTTGGCGGCTCTGAAGACTCTGCAGATTCCGTCTGCTCCGACGAAGCTTCGGAAGCAGCGCCCGCAGCAGTTAGGGAATCGCTTGAAGTATCACTCACTGTGCTCTGAACGGGCACGGAGGACTGGGATATTCTGTCGGTTTCTTTATTTGTTCGGCACGCGGCAAGGGCTGAAAGCACCAATAAAGCCGCGAATAAAGCTGAAAGCCTTTTCATGTAAATCACCCTGTTACAATAATAGCATACCTATATTTATTTTACAATAAATAATTGCAAAAAAACGGAAAGCGCGCGAAATGTCGAAAAAAGGGTGCGAGCTGCAGCAGAGCCTGCCGGAATCGGGTGTAAATTTTAAATTTGTCGTAATCGGTATTAACAATGGATTGTCGGTAATAATATTTTCGGTGATCAGATGATAATAACAATTACGCGCACAATTATTCTTTATATTTTCGTGACCCTGGGAATAAGGCTCATGGGAAAGCGGCAGATAGGGGAGATGCAGCCGAACGAGCTTGTTGTCACTCTGCTTATTTCCGAAACAGCCGCCATTCCGCTTCAGGACACCACTCAACCTATCTTAAACGGCTTGGTTGCCATTTTTGTGCTTGTGATACTGGAAATCATGATTTCAGTTTTGTCTATGAAGAGCAGATTTATGCGCAAGATAATGAACGGAAAATCCGCAGTCATAATTAAAAACGGTGTCATAGATCAGCAGATGATGAAAAGTGTCAGAATGACGGTACTTGACCTTGTGGAGCTGCTGCGCGGTCAGGATGTTTTCGATATATCCACAGTGGCGTTTGCGGTGCTTGAGGTCAACGGCAATTTAAGCGTACTGCTGAAATCCGCCGAACAGCCCGCCACGGTCGCCGATTTGAAGATAGAAAAGAAAAAGGCGCTGCTGCAGCTGCCGGTTATAAGCGACGGAAAAATAGTTAAGGAATCTCTTGACTTTGTAGGGGCCGATGAAAAGGATATCCGCAAAAAGCTTAAAGGGGATAATGTTGCGGATGTCTTCCTTATGACGATGGACAGGGAAGGCAATCACAATATTATAAAGCGGAGGGAAAAGAGATGAAACGATTGATACCCGCCGCAATACTCTTGGCTGTGGTGCTTATTTCCTATTTCGGAAGCCTTAAATATATTAACGACAGCTGTGCCGAAGCCGACCGATTGGCAGATAAATGCGAAGCCGAATACAGAAGCGGAAGAAACGCCGAGGAGGAGATAGAAAGGCTTAAAAAGCTTTGGGATAAAAAGGAGAAAATGCTTTCCTTTTTTGTGAATCATGCCGATATTGATAATATCGAACTGGAGCTTTCATCTCTTACTGTATTCGCTTCGGAAAAGGAGGACGCAATGTTTTACGACCATATTGAAAGCATGAGAACCATGCTGCACCAAATAAAGGAGGATACGGTACTGAGTACGCACAGTGTATTTTAATGCCTGCCGAGCAATTCAAAAGTACCTTAACCCGAGCATGTTGGTGTAAACTTTTGAATTGTTCAGGTGGAAGGTTTTTGCGCAATTTTGCGAAAAAACCTTGCACTTTAAAAAGAATCACATTTTGATTCTTTTTAAAATCAGGCGACAATCAATGGATACTGACGGTCAAAACAAAGGTTTTGACCCATAAAATCGAGATTTTAACTCGATTTTATATAATTGCATTTGCTTATGCAATTATTCAGTAGACATTATTTTAGAGTATCTTCACTGCTGAATGTAAAAAAATCCCCGCCGGATTCCTTAAAAATCTGACGGGGATAACGCATATTCCGGAAGATTATTTGACTATGGATTCTCCGGTCATTTCTTTAGGCTGGGTAAGACCCAAAAGCTTAATGATCGTCGGTGAAATATCGCAGAGTCTGCCGCCCTCACGCAGCTCGCACTGCTTACCGATTACCGCAAACGGAACGGGATTTGTTGTGTGCGCGGTAAAGGGCGTGCCGTCCTCTGCCAGCATACGGTCGGCATTGCCGTGGTCGGCTGTAAGCAGCATTACGCCGCCCATTTTAAGGGTGCTGTCCTCTACTCTGCCAACGCAGGTATCAACCGTTTCAACCGCCTTTTCAGCCGCCTCAAACACGCCGGTGTGACCTACCATATCGCAGTTTGCAAAGTTGAGTATTACAACGTCGTATTTACCCGATTCAATAGCGGCGCAAACCTTATCACAAACCTCGTTTGCGCTCATTTCGGGCTGTAAATCGTAGGTTGCAACCTTGGGGGAGGCTACCAGTATTCTGTCCTCACCCTCAAACTTGACCTCTCTGCCGCCGTTAAAGAAGAAGGTTACATGCGCATACTTTTCGGTCTCGGCAATGCGCAGCTGGGTCATACCGTTGTTTGCCAAAAACTCACCTAAGGTGTTGTTAAGCTCCTCAGGCTTAAACGCAACCTCAACGTTCGGCATAGAAGCGTCATACTGGGTCATACAAACATAAAATACCTTTTGTCTGCCGCCCTTGCGCTCAAAGCCCGCAAAATCATCATCCACAAAGGTGCGGGTTATCTCTCTTGCTCTGTCGGGGCGGAAATTGAAGAATATAACGCTGTCGCCGCTTTTTATTCTTTCTGTACCCGAAATTACGGTCGGGAGCACAAATTCATCTGTAATGTGCTTGCCTTCTTCGTCAATTTCGGTGTAGGATTTACGAACAGCCGCAGCCGCGTCGTCAGCCTGAATGCCCTCGCCGTAAACCAGCGCGGCATATGCCTTGCCTACGCGTTCCCAGCGGTTATCGCGATCCATTCCGTAAAATCTGCCCATGACCGTGGCAAGCTTGCCTACGCCTATTTCTTTTAATTTAGCGTTTAAGGTATCAATGTAATCCGCAGCGCTTGCGGGCGGCACATCGCGGCCGTCAAGCAGGGCATGAACATAAACACGGTTAAGACCGTTTTTCTTTGCAAGCTCCAAAAGCCCGTAAAGGTGCTCAATATGGCTGTGAACGCCGCCGTCGGATAAAAGCCCCATTAGGTGCAGTGCGCTGTCGTTTTTCTTGCTGTTCTCAATCGCGTCTAAAAACGCCCTGTTTTCAAAAAAGTCGCCGTCTTTAATCGATTTTGTAATGCGGGTCAGCTCCTGATAAACGATTCTGCCCGCGCCGATATTGGTGTGACCTACTTCGCTGTTGCCCATCTGACCGTCCGGCAGACCTACATCCATGCCGGAAGCACCTATCTGCGTGGTGGGCCACTCGGCGAAAATTTTATCAAGCCGAGGGGTTTTGGCGGCTTTAATGGCGTTGCCCTTTGTCTCGGGGTTTATGCCGAATCCGTCCATTATGGTTAAAACAACGGGTTTTTTCATTTGCTTTGCTCCTAAAAAATTATTTGCTTGCCGCCTTAACGATTACCGAAAAATCCACTGCCTTTAATGAAGCGCCGCCGATGAGTCCGCCGTCAACATTAGTCTTGGCAACCAGCTCGTCGCAGTTTTTGGCGTTCATAGAGCCGCCGTACTGAATGGTAACAGAGTTTGCAGCCTCTTCGCCGTAAGCCTCGGCAATAGCGGCGCGGACATAGCCGTTGCCCTCGTCTGCCTGCTCTGCGGTAGCTGTAACGCCGGTGCCTATAGCCCAAACAGGCTCGTATGCGATAATTATATTCTTAAGCTGCTCCTTTGAAATATTGGTAAGCGCCATCTTGGTTTGGAATTTAAGCAGCGTTTCGGTGTAGCCGAGCTCTCTCTGCTCAAGGGTCTCGCCCACGCAAACGATTGCGGTAAGACCTGCGTTTACGGCTGCAAGTGTACGAAGATTTACAGTCTGATCGGTCTCACCGAAATACTGTCTTCTCTCGCTATGACCTACTACAACGTATTTAACGCCGCAGTCCGTCAGCATTTTAGCCGAAACCTCGCCCGTGTAAGCTCCGCTTTCCTTAAAGTGAACATTTTCGGCGCCTATTTCAATGTTTGAGCCCTCGGCTGCGGCAACAGCTGCGGCAATATCAACGAAAGGTACGCAAAGCACTACCTTGCAGTCAGCGTCAGCTACGAGCGGCTTCATTTCGTTTATAAGCGCGGTGGTCTCCGCCGGTGTTTTGTTCATTTTCCAGTTGCCGGCGATAACCGCGGCTCTTTTTGCTTTATCCATTTTAAAATCTCCTTTTATATTACACACTTCAAGGCTTGCACCGGGCAAGCCTTGAAAGAAAGTTAATTATTTATCATTAAGTGCGGCAATGCCGGGCAGCTCTTTACCTTCAAGGAATTCAAGAGAAGCGCCGCCGCCTGTGGAAATATGGGTCATCTTATCGCCGTAGCCGAGTGTGTTAACGGCTGCTGCAGAGTCGCCGCCGCCTATAATGGTTACGGCGTCGGTTTCGGCAAGGCTCTTTGCAACTGCAATAGTGCCTGCTGCCAGGGTCGGGTTCTCAAATACGCCCATAGGTCCGTTCCAAACAACGGTCTTTGCATTCTTCACTTCGTTTGCAAAAAGCTCCGAAGTCTTCGGTCCTATATCAAGACCCTCGTAATCAGCGGGAATTTTGTCGGCGTCAACCGTTTTAACCTCGATCGGTGCGTCTATAGGATCCGGAAAATGATCGGCTATATTGCAGTCAACCGGCAGAAGAATCTTAACGCCCTTCTCGTCAGCCTTTTTGAGCATATCGCGGCAGTAGTCGATCTTCTCGGTATCGAGCAGCGACTTACCAACGCCGTAGCCCTTAGCAGCTAAGAAGGTGTAAGCCATACCGCCGCCGATAATAAGGGTATCAGCCTTATTGAGCAGGTTTTCAATAACCGAAAGCTTATCGGCAACCTTTGCGCCGCCGAGAATGGTAACAAACGGACGAACCGGGTTTTCAACCGTATCGCCGAGGTATTTAAGCTCCTTACCGATAAGATAACCGGCAACAGCCTCCTTCACATAGGAAACAACGCCGACGGTTGAGCAGTGCGCTCTGTGGGCGGTGCCGAACGCGTCATTAACAAAAATATCAGCCAGAGAACCGAGCTCCTTTGAGAACTCTTCACCGTTCTTGGTCTCTTCCGCGCGGTAGCGTGTGTTCTGAAGCAGAACTACATCGCCGTCATTCATAGCGGCAACCGCAGCCTTGGCATTCTCGCCTACGACATTATCATCAGCGGCGAAAACAACCTCTTTGCCGAGCAGCTCCGATAAGCGCTTTGCAACGGGAGCGAGAGAAAGCTCGGGCTTGGGCTCGCCCTTCGGCTTACCGAGGTGTGAGCAGAGAATAACCCTGCCGCCGTCGGCAATAAGCTTTTTGATTGTGGGGAGCGCCGCGATTATGCGGTTTTCGTCGGTAATAACGCCGTTTTTAAGCGGTACATTAAAATCGCAGCGAACAAGAACCTTTTGACCCTTTACGTTAATGTCGTCAACGGTTTTTTTGTTAAGAGCGTTCATTCAAAAACATCCTTTCAAATATGTGTAAAACATTATACTTTTATTTTACCACATTTTTCTGATTTTTCAATATTTATTTTATCCCGCGCCGTAAAATTTAGCCGAGATCTTCCCATTTATAATTGTGCAGCTGACCGAAATTACTGAGCTCCGGGTAATTCCACTGCCGCAGCGTCTCGTAAACCGCAATTGCAACCGAGTTTGAAAGGTTAAGGCTGCGTATTTCGCCCTGCATGGGTATTCGCACGCACCTTTCGGGATTTTTTATAAGCAGCTCCTCGGGCAGACCCTTTGTCTCCTTGCCGAATAAAAGGTAGCAGTTATCAGGATAATTTACATCAGAATGTGTCTGCCTGCCCTTCGTGGTGAAATAAAAATAAGTGCCGTCATTCTTTTCAAAAAAATCCGCAAGACTGTCATAATAGGTAATGTCAAGATATTTCCAGTAGTCAAGCCCCGCGCGTTTCAGCTTTTTATCATCTATTGTAAACCCCATAGGTCCTACAAGGTGCAGCCTTGCGCCCGTAGCGGCGCAGGTGCGCGCCACATTGCCCGTATTTTGCGGTATTTCGGGCTCCACCATAACAATATTAAGCCTCGGCATATGCTTTTTCCTCCGTCTTAATATTATTTTCGCGGTTTTTCTCGGCCAGATCCGCCCGCGCGTTTGCAAGCATAAGCTTTATTCGGTTTTCTTGGTTTACCTTTGACGCGCCCGAATCGTAGTCAATAGCCACAATATTCATATCGGGGTTTTTCTCCTTAAGCGGCTTCATCATGCCCTTGCCGCATATGTGGTTCGGCAGGCAGCCGAAGGGCTGCGTGCAAACTATATTGTGCACGCCCTCGTCGTTTAATTCCAGCATTTCGGCGGGCAATAACCAGCCCTCGCCCATTTTTGTGCCGAAGCCCATAAAATCCTTTATCAGATCCATTGTATGCGCAATGGGAGTCGGCGGGGTGAAATTGCCGTCCGTTTTCATCAGCTCGATTATTTCATTCTGCTGCTTTTGCAGATAACCGAATACGAAATTAAGCACAGGCTTTCTGATCTTATGTAATCCGTAAAGCTCAATGTCCGAAATATTTGAAACTATGCAGTACATAAAGAAATCCAAAAGCCCCGGCACTACGACCTCTGCGCCCTCGTCAATTAAAAACTGTTCAAGGTTATTGTTGCCGAGCGGGGAATATTTTACATATATTTCTCCAACTACGCCTACTTTTACTTTTTCCTCGTTTTCGCGCGGTATTTCCGCAAAGCGCGAGAGTATCATTTTGCAGTTTTGCTTAACCTTTTTAAAGGATATACCCTCGGTCTGCATTTTGTTTGCAAGCAGCGCCGTCAGCTCGTTCGCTAAGCTTTCAGTCTGCCCCTTGTTTTTTTCATACGGCTTGCACTGGTTTACCAGGCTTAAAAGCATATCGCCGTAAATTATACCGTAAAACAGCCTGTGCAGCATAGGCAGGGTAAGCTTAAAGCCGGGGTGGCTTTCAAGCCCGGCAAGATTTAATGATATAACGGGTATATAGCCGTAGCCCGCGCGCTCAAGCGCCTTTCTTAAAAGGAAAATATAGTTTGAAGCACGGCAGCCGCCGCCCGTTTGGAAAAGTATGAGCGCGGTTTTGTGCGGGTCGTATTTGCCGGAATTGAGCGCGTCAATAAACTGCCCAATAACCAAAATTGCGGGGTAGCAGGTGTCGTTATGCACATATTTAAGCCCTGTTTCTATAATTCTGTGCCCCGAGGTTTCAAGCAGTTCCATTTTGTAGCCGTAATCTTCAAATATCTTTAAAAATATTTTAAAGTGGCGCGGCAGCATATTGGGCACAAGTATTGTGTACTCCTTGCGCATTTCCTCTGTAAATGGTATGTACTTACGCTCTTCCACTGCCGTCACTCCTTTCGTTAAGCGCGCCTATAAGCGAGCGCAGCCTTATTTTTACCGCGCCGAGGTTGGTTATCTCGTCAATTTTAATTTGGGTGTAAAATTTGCCGCGGCTCTCTAAAATTTCGCGCACCTCGTCTGTTGTAATAGCGTCCACCCCGCACCCGAAGGACACCAGCTGCACAAGCTCGGTATCCTCATGCTCTGCGGCGTAGCGCGCCGCGCGGTAAAGCCGCGCGTGATAGGTCCACTGGTTTAGCACCTTTACCGTGAAAGGCTCTGCGAGGCGGAAAACGCTGTCCTCGCTCACCACAACAAAGCCGAGAGTATTAGCCAATTTATCAATGCCATGCCCTATTTCCGCGTCTATATGGTAGGGTCTGCCCGCCAAAATCATAATGCGCCTGTTGTTTTCCCGCGCGAATTTAAGCGCCCGCGCGCCCTCTTCTCTTACGGCGTTCATATATTCGGCGTATCTTTCAAGACCGTATTCGACCGCCGCCCTAACTTCGGATTTTGTAATTCCCTCATAAAATTTGCCGAGGTAATTATAAAGCTCCTTTGCAAGCTCATTTTTACTGTTTATATTAAGGTAGGGGTATAAAAATTTAACCCTTTTCAGTTCCTCAACATTGCCGTTTAAAAGCTCGGAATAATAGGCTACAACGGGGCAGTTGTAGTGATTATCGGTCATTTTTTCGTCCATATTGTAGGTAAGGCAGGGGTAGAAAATCGCGTCAACACCGTCCGTTATCAGCGTTTCAATATGCCCGTGCATTATTTTTGCGGGGTAGCACGCCGTATCGGACGGAATGGAAAACTGCCCCTTTTCGTAAATGCGGCGGGTTGACATGGGCGATACTTTCACATTAAAGCCGAGCTTTGTAAACACAGCGTGCCAAAGCGGCAAAAGCTCGTACATACCGAGGGCTAACGGCATACCCACCGTACCTCGCGTGCCTTCTTCCGATTTAAGACTTGTAAGGTAATTCCGCTTAAATTCGTAAAGGTTCGGCAGCTGCTCGCCGGCAGTCGCTTTGCCCAGTCCCTTTTCGCACTGGTTGCCCGAAATAAACTTCTTGCCGTCGCCGAAGGAGTTCACCGTAAGCCTGCAATGATTGGTGCAGCCCTGACATACCGCCGACTTTGCCGTGTGTGTAAAGCTTTTTAAAGCCTCGGGCGAAATAATGCCCGATTTCTCACATTTTTTAGAATAAAGCGCCGCGCCGTAAGCCCCCATAAGCCCTGCTATTGAGGGGCGTATAACGTTATGTCCTATTTCCCTTTCAAAGGCGCGCAAAACCGCGTCATTATAAAACGTGCCGCCCTGAACGACTATTTTTTCACCGAGTTCCGAAGCAGAGGAGGCGCGAATAACCTTGTAAAGCGCGTTTTTAACAACACTTATCGAAAGCCCTGCCGATATATCCTCAACCGTTGCGCCGTCCTTTTGCGATTGCTTAACCGATGAATTCATAAACACCGTGCAGCGGCTGCCGAGGTCAACCGGTGCTTTTCCCTCTAATCCCTTTGCGGCAAAATCGGCTATTGTGTAGCCCATAGCCTTTGCAAAGGTTTCAAGAAACGAGCCGCAGCCTGAGGAACACGCCTCATTTAACATTATGCTGTCAATAGCGCCGTTGCGTATTTTAAAGCACTTAATATCCTGCCCGCCGATATCGAGTATAAAGCCGACATCCGGCTCGAAATATTTTGCGGCGGTGTAGTGCGCTATGGTTTCAACAAGCCCCAAATCAACTGAAAAGGCATGCTTTATAAGCTCCTCGCCGTAGCCCGTTACCGCCGAGCCGGCAATAGTTACGCGGTCGCCGCATTTTTTGTAAATTTCGGTCAGCTGCTCGCGCACAATTTCAACGGGGTTGCCTTGGTTGGAAGCGTAGTACGAATAGAGTATCTCGTCATTTTCATCAAGCAGGCACAGCTTTGTGGTGGTGGAGCCGCAGTCTATACCGAGGTATGCTTTGCCGCTGTATTTTTCAATATCCGCGTTTTTAACCGATGATTCGGCATGGCGCTGTTTAAACTCGTTGTATTCATCTTCATTTCTGAAAAGCGGCTTTAACCGCCCCTTACCCGACGACACATTCGCCGCGTTTTCAACAAGGCCTAAAAGCTTATCGGCAGTAAATACTTCGGGCTGCTGCTCTGCATAGTAAGAAGCGCCGAGCGCCACCGCAAACCGCGCGTATTCAGGGAATACCGCGTGCTCATCGTCCAATTCAAGGGTTTCCTTAAACCTTTGCCCCAAGCCCTTGCAATAATAAAGCGGGCCGCCTAAAAATAACACCTTGCCGTCAATTTTTCTGCCCTGCGCCAGTCCCGCTATGGTCTGGTTTACTACTGCTTGATAAATACTTGCCGCAACATCCTCTTTACGCGCTCCTTGGTTTAAGAGGGGCTGAATATCCGTCTTTGCAAAAACGCCGCAGCGCGAGGCGATGGGGTAAAGCCTGCCCGCGTTAAGGCTCAATTTATCAAGCTCGTCAACCGTTATGTTGAGCAGCGTTGCCATTTGATCAATAAACGCACCCGTGCCGCCCGCGCAGCTGCCGTTCATACGCTCGTCTATTCCGCCCTTGAAGAAGATTATCTTTGCGTCCTCGCCGCCCAGCTCTATAACGCAGGAGGTATCAGGCTCGCGCAGCTTTATCACCTGTGCCGTGGCAAAAACCTCCTGCACAAACGGTATATGCGCCGCCTCTGCAAGCCCTAAGCCTGCCGAGCCCGATATTGCCGCCTTTACCGCTTTATCGCCTGCAATTTCCTTTGCAAGGCGCAAAAGCTCCGCCGTTTTTTCGCGCACCTGCGAAAAATGGCGCTCGTAGCGTTCAAGCAGTATCTTGTCCCCGTTTCTCAAAACTATTTTTGCCGTGGTAGAGCCTATGTCTATTCCTAAAAACAACTCCGTTGCGGTGTTTTGTAACTCCATTGATTTTTCTGTCCTCCGCAAATTACTATCATATTATTATATAACATTTAAGTTAAAATTACAACAGCGGAAAATTGTAAAATTTCGGTGACTTTTCGGCTTCGCTTATAAGCACTCTTTAAGCGAAAAACCGCTTATTCAGCGGTTTTCAGTCTGTCACTGAATTTAAAAAATTGTTTTTGCGGAGGTAACGCCGCATTTTTCGTTTTTCCGGTGACACATGCGGCGGAAAAACACCTTAATAAGCGAAAAACCGCCGGATGAGCGGTTTTTCAAGGGCACTGGATTGGAGTGCCCACGGAGCATAACAACCGACTGCCGCCTGCTGCGGCGGATAAAAGGAGGGTGCTATGGCGCTGCGGTCGGCAGAAAAACGAAACTGCAAGGAAGTTTTTCGCCGGGCATCGCAAGAGTGAGGAGTGCAGTCCGAAAATCTGTGATTTTAGAGTGAACGGCATTCCCGTAGGGGGAGCGTGCCGACTTTTTCGACACGATTAGTTATTTTATTATGCGGCTTTTATCCTCCGAAACCGCGCGTTCTATAAATTCATCCGCCGACATAGAGCCGAGGTCGCCGTTTTCGCCGCGCTCTCTGACCGAAAGCGTGCCGTTTTCCACCTCGTTATCGCCGATTATAAGCATATACGGTACCTTTTGCAGCCTTGCTTCGCGAATTTTATAGCCTATCTTCTCGTTGCGGTCGTCAACCTCTGCACGAATACCGTTTTCTTCAAGGCGGCGCTTGATATCATAAGCATAGTCGCAGTGGCGGTCGGCAATGGTCAAAAGCTTTACCTGAACCGGGGCTAACCACATCGGGAATGCGCCCGCATATTTTTCAATAAGCAGCGCGAGGGTTCTTTCGTAGCAGCCTATTGAGGTACGGTGAATAATATAAGGGTTTTTCTTCACGCCGTCGCGGTCGACATATTCCATACCGAATTTCTCTGCGAGCATCTGGTCTATCTGAATGGTGATGAGCGTATCTTCCTTGCCGTAAACGTTCTTTATCTGAATATCGAGTTTTGGCCCGTAGAACGCTGCCTCGCCTATACCTATCTTATAGGGAATTTCCAGGTGATCGAGTATTTTTTTCATAACTCCCTGCGCCTCATCCCACTGCTCGGGAGTGCCTATATATTTATCGCGGTCATCGGGATCCCACTGTGAGAAGCGGTAGGATACATCCTCATAAAGTCCCAAGGTTTTAAGCATATAAATCGCAAGCTCCAGACAGCCGCGGAACTCCTGCTCCAATTGTTCGGGGGTGCACATTAAGTGACCCTCGGAAATTGTGAACTGGCGGACTCTTATAAGGCCGTGCATTTCGCCGCTGTCCTCGTTGCGGAAGAGGGTAGAGGTCTCGTCATAGCGCAGGGGCAGGTCGCGGTAGGAGCGTGCGCGGTTTAAATATGCCTGATACTGGAACGGACATGTCATCGGGCGCAGCGCAAAGCACTCCTTGGTTTCGTCGTTCGGGTCGCCCAAAACGAACATACCGTCAAGATAGTGATCCCAGTGGCCCGAAAGCTTGTAAAGCTCGCGCTTTGCCATATAGGGGGTTTTGGTAAGCTGCCAGCCGCGGCGCGCCTCTTCATCCTCAACAAAACGCTGCAAAATCTGAATTATTTTAGCGCCCTTGGGCAGCATTATCGGCAAGCCCTGACCTATAATATCAACGGTGGTGAAAAGCTCCAGCTCGCGCCCTAACTTATTGTGGTCGCGCTTTTTAGCCTCCTCCAGCATATTAAGGTGCGCTTCAAGCTCGCTCGCCTTCGGGAAAGCCGTGCCGTAAACGCGGCAGAGCATTTTCTTTGAGGAGTCGCCGCGCCAGTATGCACCCGTGGCGGAGGTGAGCTTAAACGCTTTAACCGCACCCGTGCTCATAAGATGCGCGCCCGCGCACAAATCGGTAAATTCGCCCTGCGTGTAAAAGCTTATATCCTCGCCCTCGGGAATATCCTCCGCAAGTTCAACCTTGTAAGGCTCGTTCTTTTCTTTAAAGAACTCAACCGCTTCGTTTCTGCTCTTGTAGCTGCGCTCAAGCTTTATATCCTCTTTGACGATTTTCTTCATTTCCGCCTCGATTTTCGCAAGGTCCTCGGGCGTAAATTTGGTTTCTAAGTCAAAATCATAGTAAAACCCGTCGTCAACAGCGGGACCGATTGCAAGCTTTGCGTGGGGGTAAAGCCTTTTTACCGCCTGCGCCATAATGTGTGACGCTGTGTGGCGGAATGTCCGTTTGCCGTATTCATCATCAAATGTTAAAATTTCAAGCTCGCAGTCTTCGTTCAGCGTATCGCGCAAATCGGCGTTTTTGCCGTTTATTTTAGCGGCGCAGGCATTTCTTGCAAGCCCTGTGCTTATTTCCTTTGCGGCTTCATAAGCGGAAATTCCGGCGGGGAATTCCTTTACGCTGCCGTCCTTTAAAGTAACCTTTATCATAACCTATACCTCCGAAAAAATAAAGCTCCGCCCCTCGGTTAAGAGGGACGGAGCAAAATTAAACAATACTCCGCGGTTCCACCCGCATTCCGTTTTTTTAAACGGCACTTTACTACCCTTAACGCAGGTAAAACGTCCGTGTTGCAACCCACGGCGCTCAAAGGCGGTGTTCGCTTTTTTCGGAATTTGCGCGGCTTTCAGCCGATGGCACACGCTCTCTTTTAAATTCTGATTGAAAAAGCTACTGTCCTTTTCAACGCTTTAACACATATATAATAGCGCGTTTGAAGGCGGTTGTCAAGTTCTTTTTTAGCTATTGGTTCGTGTCAAGCTTTTGTAGGAAAATTTTTTGATGAAATCTCCCGTTATCTGTGTTATACTGTTTTTCACAAGAGTATGCCTCCTTAGTGTTTTGGGCCCTTCAACCTTATTGAAACACATTTTGGCATACTCTTGTACTGTTTTTTCCTACATTTATTTTACACTAAGGGGACAAACCTGCAATATGCGCATTTTACGGCTTGAAAAGCGGCGGAATATAGTGTATAATAGATTTCAAATGCAGATTGAAAAGTGATAAATTTTAAAGGGCTGGTGCGGTATGACGAGAAAACAGGCGAGGGAAGAGGCGTTCATTCTTGTTTTTGAAAAGGAATTTAACAATAACGGTACGGACGAAATATTGGAAACAGCAAAGGAAGTAAGGGATTTAGAGCCGGATGAATATATAAGCCGAGTATTTCCCGGCGTTTATGACAATATAGAGGAGATTGACGGAATCATTTCCGAGAATTCGGTAGGCTGGAGCATTAAAAGAATTTCCAAGACCGCTCTTTGCATATTGCGCCTGGCGATTTACGAAATGAAATATTTCGATGAGATCCCCGTTTCGGTTTCAATCAATGAGGCGGTCGAGCTTTGCAAAAAATACGCCACTAATGATGACGCTTCCTTTGTAAACGGTATTCTTGCGACCGTTTCCAAATCACTCTAATATGATAACCGAAATTGCCGCAATAACCGTAAAGCAGCTTAATTTCTATGTTAAGTCACTGCTTGAGGGCGACAGTCATCTTCAAAGCGTGACCGTAACGGGCGAGCTTTCCAACTTTAAAAACCACTATGCCAGCGGTCATTGGTATTTCACCTTAAAGGACGGGGACGCCGCAGTACGCTGCGTTATGTTCAGAGCAATGGCAAGCAGCGTGCGCTTTGACCCTCATGACGGCGATACCGTGGTGCTGCGCGGCAGAGTGTCCATTTATGAAAAGGACGGGCAGTACCAGTTTTATGCCGAGCAGATGCTCCCGGTGGGTGCGGGGGCACTGGCTATGCAGTTTGAACGTATTAAGGAAAGGCTTAAGTCCGAAGGGCTTTTTGACGCATCCCGCAAAAGACCGCTGCCGAAATACCCCGAAAATATAGCGGTAATAACCTCCGACACGGGCGCCGCCGTGAGGGATATTTTAAGCATTCTTGACAGGAGGTATCCTGCGGCGCGTATCATAATGTGTCCGGTTACGGTGCAGGGTGAGAACGCCGTGCCTCAAATGCTCTCGGCACTTGACAGGCTTTACAAACTGGGCACCGCCGATGCTATTATTATAGGCAGAGGCGGAGGCTCCGCAGAGGATCTTTGGGAGTTTAACGATGAAACGCTTGCGCGTAAAATTGCTTTGTCTTCCGTGCCTGTAATATCGGCAGTAGGGCATGAAACGGATTTTACAATTTGCGATTTTGTCGCCGATATGCGCGCACCGACCCCGTCTGCCGCGGCAGAGCTTGCCGTGCCGAATTCGGAGGAGCTGAAAAAACGGTTCGCAGGATTTGAATCGGCGCTTAAAAATGCCCTCAAGGCGAGGTACGAGCGGGCAAACGCACGGCTTTCGGGCGCTCTTTCATCCCGCTTTTTCAAAGCGCCTGAGGCTGCGATAACAGAACGACGCGCAGAGCGAACCGACAGAGCGGCGGATAAGCTTATATCGGCATATTCAGCCTTGCTTTTAGAAAAGGGCGCGTATATTGCGGAATTTGCCGCCAGACTGGACGCTTTGAGTCCGCTTAAGACCCTTGCACGCGGCTATGCGGTCGCCGTGAAATCCGGAAAAACGGTGCGGTCGGTAAATGAAATTGAAATAAACGACGGTATAACGCTTAAATTTGCGGACGGAAGCGTTAAGTGCGAGGTAACCGAAAAGGAGCAGAGAGTATGAGCCGAAGCAACGACTTTGAAAAATCGATTTCGGAGCTTGAAAATATAGTATCGCTGCTTGAAAGCGGAGATATTACGCTTGATGAATCAATAAAGCTTTTCGAGCGCGGAACGGAGCTTGCGGGAGAATGCAGAAAAACGCTTGAAACCGCAAAGCAGAAAATAATAACACTGACGCAGGCGGAGGAAGAAAATGAGCAGGAGCTATGAACGGTTTTTACCCGATATAGAAAAGAAGCTTGAGGGCTTAATTGCCGCCGAAAATTCCGCGGCTGAAGCGATGAGCTACAGCCTTTTATCGGGCGGAAAAAGAATCAGACCGATTCTTCTGCTTGAATTCTACCGCCTTTTCGGCAGACAGGACGGTAATGCCCTGAATTTTGCCGCCGCGATTGAAATGATTCACACCTATTCGCTGATACACGACGATCTGCCCTGCATGGATAACGATGATATGCGCCGCGGCAGACCCTCCTGCCATAAGGCGTTCGGGGAGGATACCGCACTGCTTGCGGGCGACGCACTGTTGACGCTTGCCTTTAAAACAGCGGCGGATACAGAAAATATTCCGCCCGACAGAGTGCTTAAAGCCATAGCCGTATTAGCCGAAAAGGCGGGAATAAACGGAATGGTGGGCGGTCAGGTGGAGGACCTCGCTGCCGAAAAAAGCGGGGCGGATATTGAACGGCTCCGCGGGATGTACCTTAAAAAAACCTCTTGTCTTTTATCGGCGGCGGCGGTCTGCGGCAGTATTTTGGCGGGGGCAGACGCAGAGAAAACTGCTTTAGCCGAAGAATACGCCGAGAAATTGGGGCTTGCTTTCCAGATTATAGACGATATCTTGGACTGCACATCTGATGAAAAGACCCTCGGAAAGCCCATAGGCAGCGATGAGAAGAACGGTAAAACCACCTATGTGACTCTGCTCGGTACAGACGGCGCGCGCGCAGCGGCGGCGCAGTTGTCTGATGAGGCGCTTGCGGCGCTTCACGAAATAGGCGGCGACAATGCGGCCTTATGCGAACTTACCGCCGAGCTTCTTGACAGAAAGTATTAAAAGGAATGTAATTATAATTGGAGTATAAGCTGTTAAGCAAAATAAAATCACCCGATGATGTCAAAAAACTTAATTATGACGAAATATCACTGCTTTGCCGGGAAATACGCGACTGCATAGTATCCACCGTTTCAAAAAACGGCGGGCACTTGGCGTCTAACCTCGGCGCGGTGGAGTTGACGGTTGCTTTGCACAGGAGCTTTTCTTCACCCGAGGACGCGCTGATTTTCGATGTCGGCCACCAGTCCTATACACACAAGCTTTTAACCGGCAGGTTTGATAGATTTTCCTCTATACGCACCGAAAACGGACTTTCGGGCTATATGCGCCCGGATGAAAGCGAGCACGACCCGTTTATAACCGGGCACAGCAGCAATTCCATATCCGCAGCATACGGTATTTACCGCGCTAAAAAGCTTAAGGACGAGGAAGGCACGGCGGTCGCTGTGATAGGCGACGGCGCTATGACGGGTGGTATGGCATATGAGGCGCTCAATAATGCGGGCTCGGGCAGAAGCAATTTCATTGTGGTGCTCAACGATAATAAAATGTCAATTTCCCGCAATGTGGGGGCGCTTGCGCGCAGCCTTACAAAAATGCGCAACAAGCCGCATTATCATCATTTTAAGTTTGCTCTAAGCCGCTTTTTACTGGCGATTCCGCTTATCGGAAGACCGCTCAACAACGCAATTTTCACGGTCAAAGAGGCGGTCAAGGAGCTTGTTTATCACGAAAATATCTTCTCTGCGCTCGGCTTTAATTATTTAGGGCCTGTTGACGGGCATGATGTTAAAGCAATGGAGCAGCTGTTTGATATTGCAAAGTCCTATTCCCGCCCGTCTGTTATACATGTTATAACCACAAAGGGAAAGGGCTACGCTTATGCGGAATCCTCCCCGAAGGATTACCACGGTGTTTCGGCTTTTGATATTGATAAGGGCGCTAAATTCGGCGGCAAGCGCACATATTCCGATGTCGCGGGAGAGGCTCTCTGCAAAGCAGCCGAAAGGGACGAAAGAGTTTGCGCAATAACCGCTGCCATGACCGCAGGCACCGGGCTTGCCGAATTTGCTGGCAGATTTAAATCACGGTTCTTCGATGTCGGCATTGCCGAGGAACACGCCGTCACCTTTGCGGCGGGGCTTGCAAGCGCCGGAATGAAGCCCTATTTTGCGGTCTATTCCTCGTTCCTGCAGCGCGGCTTTGACCAGATAATACATGATGTCGCAATAGGCGGCTTTCCCGTTCGCCTGCTTATCGACCGCGCAGGAATCGTAGGGGAGGACGGCGAGACTCATCAGGGACTTTTTGATGTCGCCTTCTTAACAGGTGTCCCCGGGATGACAATTTATTCCCCGACATATTATGACGAGCTTGAAAGGGATATCGAGTTGTCGGCAGAAAGGGACGAAATTGTCGCTGTAAGATACCCGCGCGGCTGCGAAAAATCGGGTGCGCCCAAGGAAATTACGGGCGATTACACGGTATTTGAAGGGGTCGGCGATAAGGCGATAGTAACCTACGGCAGAATTTTTCAAAATGCTATAGAGGCGCAGAAGGCGCTGCCCGACATAACGGTCATAAAGCTCAATAAAATTTACCCGATTTCGGACAGCTTGATAAATGATATAGGTAAATACAAGGAGCTGCATTTTTTTGAAGAGGGAATAAAAAACGGCGGAATAGCTGAACTTTGCGCCGCAAAACTGCTTGAAAACGGCTACAAAGGACAGTATAATATACATGCGGTGGATAATAAATTCGTACCCACCGCCGCGGTAACGGCTGCGCTTAAAAGCGTCGGGCTTGATACCGACAGCATGATAAACGCTTTAAAGGGGGCTTATGAATGACCGAAAAAACACGGCTGGATATCGCTCTCTTTGAACGCGGCTTTGCCGAAAGCCGCGAAAAGGCAAAGGCACTTATAATGGCGGGAATAGTTTTCGTCAACAATCAAAAATCCGATAAAGCGGGGAATACAGTAAAGCCTGATGATATAATCGAGGTCAGAGGGGAAACCCTAAAATATGTAAGCCGCGGCGGCTTAAAGCTTGAAAAGGCTGTGGCAAGCTTTAATATAAGCCTTGAAGGCTGCGTTTGCGCGGATATCGGCGCCTCCACAGGCGGCTTTACCGACTGTATGCTGCAAAACGGCGCGGCAAAGGTTTATTCTATAGATGTCGGCTACGGTCAGCTTGCGTGGAAATTGAGAACGGACGAAAGAGTGGTAAATCTCGAACGTACCAATTTCAGATATGTGACTCGCGAGCAGGTGCCCGATGAGCTTGACTTTGCTTCGGTCGATGTTTCGTTTATATCGCTTTATCACATTTTTCCGACACTGCGTACTCTCTTAAAGGAGGGCGGGCGTGCTGTCTGCCTTATTAAGCCGCAGTTTGAGGCGGGGCGCGAAAATGTCGGCAAAAAGGGCGTTGTAAGGGATAAATCGGTGCATATCGCCGTGATTGAAAAAATTATCGGCTTGATTGCGGAGAATAATTTTTCGCTTTTGGGGCTTGATTTTTCCCCGATAAAGGGGCCGGAAGGCAATATTGAATATTTATGCTTTATAGAAAAGGACGAAAAAAGCGAAAATCGCTGCGAGGTGAATGCCGCGCAGGTGGTTGAGTCATCATATAAAGCATTGGAGAGGTGAAATTATGAAGGCGGCGGTGTTGCCGAATCTTGATAAGCGCGGGGCATACGATGTTGTACTGAAGCTCGGCGAAATACTGAAAAATGAAGAAATAGAGGCATATTTGCCCGAGGGAATAATTTTTGCCGGCTTTAAGCAGCTGCCCGAGGACGAGCTGTACGGAATTGCCGATATTATAATTACGATAGGCGGCGACGGAACGATAATCCGTTACGCTAAGCGCGCCGCGCTCGATAACAAGCCGGTGCTTGGCATAAACGCAGGCCGGATGGGATATCTTGCAAATATAGAGCAGAACGAGTTGGGTCTGCTGCGCAAGCTGAAGCAGAATGAGTATTTTGTGGAAAAGCGGATGATGCTCTCTGTTACGGTGTTTGAGAACGGCAGGCGGCTCGGCGAATACAACGCCCTTAACGACGCAGTCATAACCGGCGGCTTTATTTCGAGGATAATCGATATTTCGGTGGGCGTCGGCGGCGATAATATCAATTACAGAGCGGACGGGCTTATCCTTTCGACCCCCACAGGCTCGACCGCCTATTCCATGTCTGCGGGCGGGCCGATAATAGACCCGCTGACCCAAAGCATGTGCATAACGCCTATCTGCTCGCATTCGCTTTCGGCAAAGCCGATACTTTTGGGCGCGGATAATACCGTAAAGGTCAAGGCGTATTCAAAAAAGCGAACCGATATATATTTGACTGTTGACGGCAGAAAGGTTGCCGCGGTGAAGCCGTATACAGATATTCTGATACGCCGCTCAAAGCAGTATGCGAAGCTGATAAGACTTAACGACAGGTCATTTTATAAAACACTTTCCGGCAAATTCAGAGACGGCAGGAGCATTTAAAATGAAAAGTAAACGGCAGGAAAAAATTTTAGAGCTTATTAAAGAAAAGATATTTTTAACGCAGGAGGAGCTGCAGAACGCGCTGATAGAAGCGGGGTATGATGTTACGCAGTCAACCGTTTCGCGGGATATTAAAAAGCTGCGCATTGTAAAGGGGCATGACCGCGACGGGAATTACCGCTACATAGCCGCAGAGCAAACCGCGCCGCGTTCGGATAATCACTACCGCGAGCTGTTCGCGCATTCGGTGAAAAGCGTTGCCTATGCGCTTAATAATGTTGTTGTGAAGTGCTATACGGGAATGGCTTCTACCGCCTGCGTTGCGGTGGACGAGCTGTTCGGCGATATGATGCTCGGCTCTCTTGCGGGAGACGATACGATAATAATCGTTACTTATAACGAGCATGGTGCAGAGCAGCTGTCGCGTGAGCTTAAAAATCTGCTTGTATAGCGGGGAAGAAAAATGCTTAAATTTCTGCATATAGAAAATATAGCTGTAATAGAGCGCTCGGATATTGAATTCTCATCGGGCTTTAATGTCCTGACGGGTGAAACGGGCGCGGGAAAATCCATAGTGATTGATTCGATAAACGCGGTGCTCGGCGAGCGCACTTCGAGGGAGCTTATCCGCGCGGGGTGCGATACTGCAGAGGTGTCCGCAGTTTTCGGCGAGCTTGATAACGCGACCGCCGCGGCGCTGTCGGATATCGGCGTTGTGCCGGATGACGACGGCAATATTGTAATAAGGCGTCGGCTTTCCGCAGCGGGTAAGGGGCTTATAAAGCTCAATGACCGCCCCGTAACGGCGACTGAGCTTAAGGAGGTCGGCAGGCATCTTGTAAATATTCACGGTCAGCATGATAATCAGGCGCTTTTAGACCCGGAACGGCATTTGGATTATGTTGACGCGGTGGCGAACGACGACCCCATTAAAGGTAAATATTATGCGGAGTTCCGTGAGATAAACAAAATCAGAAAAGAGCTTGCCGCTGTTCAAACCGATGAGGATGAAAAGCGCCGCAGGGTCGATTTGCTTAAATACAGCATAAACGAGCTTGAATCGGCGGGAATAAAGCCCGGCGAGTATGACAAGCTTCGCAGGAAGCTTGAAATCGCAAGGAATTACCAAAAAACCGCAGAAGCGCTTGCCCGCGCGTATTCCGCACTTAAGGGTGACGATGAGCTTGACGGCGCGGTATCATTGTTAAGCGGCGCGGAAAAAGCCCTTTCGTCCCTGCGGGATGAGGAATGGGATAAGAGGGCTTCCGTACTGTCGTCTGCGGCATCGGCTGCGGAGGATGTGAGCGCGGCTATTTACGATTTTCTTGAAAATGCGGAGTATTCGGATATAGATCCCGATGAAATAAACGCGCGGCTTGATACGCTTGATAAGCTTATGCTTAAATACGGAGGCGGAGAGTGGGAACTGCTCAAAGCGCTTGATAAGGCTCGCGAGGAGCTAAATGACATCGAGTTTTCGGATAAAAAGGCGGCAGAGCTGTCAGAGCTGCTTGACAGCTCCGTGGAGAGGCTTGTGGCTCTCGGCGAAGAGCTGACCGAGGTAAGAAAAAAAGCCGCGGCGGTGTTTGAAAAGCAGGTCTGCGATATTCTTTCTTATCTTAATATGCCGGATGTCCGCTTTACCGTGCAGTTCGCAAAGGGCAGATACACCAAGCGCGGGTGCGATACTGCGGAATTTATGATTTCCGCAAACCGCGGCGAGAGCATAAAGCCGCTTTCAAAAATCGCCTCGGGCGGCGAATTATCCCGCGTGATGCTGGCAATTAAAAGCGTGCTGCTAGGCCGTGACCCCGTGGGCACTATGATTTTTGATGAAATTGATACGGGAATCAGCGGTTACACCGCAGGAAAGGTGGGAACGCAGCTCAAAAGGGTTGCGGAAAACAGGCAGGTGATATGCGTAACGCATTTGGCGCAGATAGCGGCAATGGGGGATACGCACCTGCTTATTGAAAAGAAGGCGGAAGGGGACAGAACCTTTACAAGCGTTTCACCGCTTTCCTATGAGGACCGTATCAACGAGATTGCCCGAATCATGTCGGGCGCACAAATGACCGAAAATTTATATAATTCAGCAAAAGAGCTGTTAGACAGGAGTAAACAACCATGAAAATTTATGATGAACTTGTAGCGCGCGGACTTATTGCGCAGGTAACGGATGAGGCGGAGATACGCGAGCTTATAGATAACGGCAGGGCGACCTTCTACATAGGCTTTGACCCTACCGCGGACAGCCTGCATGTGGGCCACTTTATGGCGCTTTGCCTTATGAAGAGGCTGCAGATGGCGGGCAACCGCCCGATAGCCCTTATCGGCGGCGGCACTGGGTATATAGGCGACCCTTCGGGCAGAACCGATATGCGCTCCATGATGACACCCGAGCAGATTCAGCACAACTGCGACTGCTTTAAAAAGCAGATGAGCCGTTTTATAGAATTCGGCGAGGGCAAGGCGCAAATGGTAAACAACGCCGATTGGCTTTTAAAGCTTAACTATATTGATTTGCTGCGCGATGTCGGCGCCTGCTTCTCTGTTAATAATATGCTGCGCGCCGAATGCTACAAGCAGCGCATGGAAAAGGGACTCAGCTTCCTTGAATTCAACTATATGATAATGCAGAGCTATGACTTCTACCACCTCTTTAAAGAGTACGGCTGCAACATGCAGTTCGGCGGCGACGACCAGTGGTCGAATATGCTCGGCGGCAGCGAGCTTATACGCAAAAAGTTAGGAAAAGACGCATACGCCATGACAATAACTCTGCTGCTTAATTCCGAGGGTAAGAAAATGGGCAAGACCGCTTCGGGGGCAGTTTGGCTCGATCCCGAAAAGACCTCACCCTATGAGTTTTACCAGTATTGGCGCAATGTTGCCGACGCTGATGTTTTAAAGTGCATACGCATGCTCACCTTCCTGCCGCTTGAGGAGATAGACAAAATGGATGAGTGGGAGGGCAGTCAGCTCAACACCGCAAAGGAAATTTTGGCTTACGAGCTCACAAAGCTTGTTCACGGCGAGGAGGAGGCGGAAAAGGCACAGGCTGCAGCCCGCGCAATATTTGTCGGCGGCGGCTCGCATGCCGATATGCCGTCCACCGATTTGTCCGATGAGGATTTCGCCGACGGCGAGATCGGTATTTTGGCTATGATGGTAAAGGGCGGACTTGCCGCCTCTAACGGTGAGGCAAGGCGCTTGGTTCAGCAGGGCGGCGTGAGCATAAACGATGAAAAAATTACCGACCCCAAATTTGCACTTAAAAAGAGCGCGTTTGAAAATGAGGTAATACTCAAAAAGGGTAAAAAGGTATTTCATAAGTTTAAATATTAAACATCGGCCGCCTCATAACGGCATCAAAAATCCGAAGCCTGTTGTTATCTTTCAGGATATCAACAGGCTTCGGTTATTTGTTTTCCGATTAAATAATGTCTACTGAATAATTGCATTAGCAAATGCAATTATATAAAATCGAGTTAAAATCTCGATTTTATGGGTCAAAGCCTTTGTTTTGACCGTCAGTATCCATTGATTGTCGCCTGATTTTAAAAAGAATCAAAATGTGATTCTTTTTAAACTGCAAGGCTTTTGCGCAAAATTGCGCAAAAACCTTGCACCTGAACAATTCAAAAGTTTACACCAACATGCTAGGTTAAGGTAATTTTGAATTGTTCAGCAGGCATTAAATAATAAGCTCAATAATAAACACCGCGGCGCAGGAGCATACGGCAACTCCGAACAGGCTCACGCCGAAGTAAGAAAGCAAAACGCCGATCACAAGCGCTGCAAGCCCCGACCATATGCTGCCGGTGGAGTTTATAATTGCGGGAAAGGTCATTATTGCAAGGGTGACATACGGCACATAGTAAAGAAACGAGCGCAGCGTCACATTGGTTATCTTTTTTCTGATGAGCGTCAGCGGCAATACTCTTATAAGATATGTTACGGCGGTCATCACAGCTATGTATATATAAATATTATGCTTCATCGCCGTTTACCTCCGCGTCCTCCCTTACGGGGAAGAGGATCGCCGCAAGCAGCGATATTATCACCGTGAGAATTATTATTCGCATACCGTCGGAAACGTTCGCCAAAAGCGAAATTTTTGAAAACGCCAGGCTTGCCGCCATTGAAATTATAACCAGCGCCGCTATAACCTTGTTTTTTCTTGCGGGCGGTATTATTATTGCCAAAAACATACCGTAAAGTCCCACGCTTAAAGCGCTTACAAGCCGTGCGGGCAGCACATTGCCCATTATAACCCCAAACAGCGTGCCGAAAGCCCACCCGGGAATTGCAACCGACATTGCGCCGTAATTGTAAAACGGATTAAGCGTACCGGTGACCGAAACCGAAATACCGAAAATTTCATCGGTCACATCAAACGCCATCAGCATACGGTGTAAAAGGGAAGTTTCGGGCGCTATTTTTTGGCTTAGAGCGCAGGACATAAGCAAATACCGCGCGTTTACTATCAGCTCGGTTATTGCAAGCTCTATATAAGCTGCACCGGCTCCGATAAGTGTAAAGGCGGCGTATCCGCCGGCGGACGCGTTTGTGAGCCCGGACGCCAAAAACGCCTGAAATGCGCCGAGTCCCGCTTTTTTCGCGGCTATTCCGAGGGTGAACGCTACGGCAAAATAGCCGAGCGCTATGGGAATGCCGTCCCTTAATCCTTTAAAATACCATTCCCTGTTGTTTGACATAAAAAACGCCGTTCCTTAAAAGGGCACGGCGGGTACGGCAATAAATACCGTACCCGCCGCGCCGAAAATATTACCGAATAATATTTTACATACTTAAAACGCCGCCGTCAATAGTTTTTTAAAATTTTATTGCTTGCAATTACAGCTTTTGCCCGCACTCCGAGCAAAAAGCGCCGCCTTCCGCTATATCTGCGCCGCAGTTCGGGCATTTAGTATTGAGCTTTGTGCCGAATTTACTGCAAAATTTAGCGCCCGCCGACATTTGCGCCTTGCAATTCGGGCAGACAACCGCTCCCTCTGCTACCACAGCGCCCGCGGAGTTTACAACAACGGTTTTGCCGCCCGATAAAATGCAGGCTTCTATTACCCGAAAAATTTCGGCTGGCAGCTTTTTCTGCTTAAAGGCGCCCATTCCCGCGGTTATGGCAAGCGGCCATGCGATAAACAGCCCTATTGCGCCCGCACCTATTTTATCCGACCATTGCCCTTCACCTACCATTACGTTTAGCTGATTGCCTACAACCGCCATTTGAATGGATACCGCAAGCCTCATTCCCGAAATGGTTTTCCAGCTGTCCTGCGGCTGACTTGCCTGCATAACGTAACCGTCGGTTGTGCGGGAGCTTTGCACATCCATCCCCTTTTCGCCGCGGAAAAAGTTTTCAAGGCGTGCGGCAATCGTTTCCACATCCACTCCGTTTAACATAAATACTCTTGATTCTGACATTTTTAAAAACCTCCGTCTATTGTTTTTCAATATAGCCGCTTATAGGCTCGGTATACATATTATCGTCCGTTACGGGCTTATAGCGCTTGCCGTCATAAACATCGGTAAAGCCGTTTGTCGCTTTATAGACCTCGTTTGTCTCGGTATCGTAAACGCGCTCGTAACCGAGGGCCGCGTCGCTCTGCTTCTGGCTCATAATATCCTGACTTTTGTTGCGGCTCTCCCATGATGACATAAAGCCGTCCATAGTCTGGTTAAAGTTTTGACTTATCTGCTTTGAAAGCGCAACCTTTTCATTGCTTGCCTGATTTGTTGCGTTTACAAAGCTTTCCGAATAATCAAGCGTTTTCATACACTCGATAAGCACGCTTTCCCACTCTATAAAGGTGTCCTTTGCGGCGGTTATTGCCACAACATTATACGCCATATAATATCCGCCGTCCGCCTGCTTCAGCTGATAGCCCACAACCGTTCCGTCGGATACAGTCAAGCTGCCGAAATCCACAACGCTTGCCGAAAACATTCCCTCGCCTTCCTTGCCGCCGTCTGTGAAGGTTGCGCGCAAAAGCTCCTCACCGAGCGAATAAGCTTTTAAATTGCTGTTTGAAGCGAATCTTTCGGTCACGGTGAAATTGTCGTAACGGGGGAAGGTAAAGCCCGCGTAGGCGGTATCAATTTTAGAGGCAAAATCGCCGTAGGCGGAAAAAATCTTGAAGAAATTCTCGGTAGAGGGGTTTTCAAGCACAACCGCGTTTGCAAACAGCGCCAATTGCGTATCTCCCTTATTATAAAGGCTTTGATATGCCGCCTTGCCCGCCTGCGAGTGCAAGAGGCACTCCGCTTTAAGAAGAATATACATACCGTTGAGCGGCTCGTTAGGGTCGCTTACGCGTATGGTGTGGTAAATATTCGCGCCGCCCGCAGTTACCTTCCAGCCCTTGGGTATTGTAATGCTGAAATCGGCTGTCTCATATTTTTCGGTTTGCACCGCTTTTGCCGCTGTTTGCGTGACCTTTATGCCGCGCTCGGTCTTTACGGTTTTTGTGCCGTCACTGTTTGTTACGGTCTTGCCGCCGCAAGCGGTAAGGCAAAGCGCAAGCAGGGCGGAAATTGCAGCGGAAAGTATTTTGTTTTTATTGATATTCATATGCTTTACTCCTTTATTCGTCACGGTAGGTATTGTAAAATTTGTTGCAATCGTATTTATAATATTCGGCGTAGCCCTCGGTCATAATTTCCGAAATCGGTAAGAGGGTGTAATCATCGGTTATTACATGGCTTGTGCAGATATTGCGCACATCCTGGTAATAGTTTGTAAGAAGGGTTATTTTTCTTAAAGTAAGATTGCAGTTAAGGTGCTGCGCGGCGGGATAATATGGCGAAACCGAGCCGTCGGGCGCTGTCTGTGCGTTTTTATCATTATCATCAAGCGGTTCTGACGCATACACAATCTCATAAAACGCGCAGTTCGTCATAAGAATATTGGTGTTGAAAAGTCTTATCGGGGTCTCGTTTCCTATCGCTGTTAAATCAATATCGTAGGCTATGTATTCCCGCCAGCCCATATCTCTGTACCAGTTCCACCCGGCAGTGTTTTTATCAAGGTATTTAGCCGTATCAATAAGGCTTACCTTTTTGCCTGTAATGGCTAACATCGGCGTGCGGTGGCGGTAAACTTTATCGGCGTTTAAAAATTCCTCGGTGCAGTCGGTGAGCGTTTTACCGTCGGATGAATAGCGGTAAACCTTTTTAAAAAGAGGGTATTTTCCCGTATCGATTTTTTCGGGAATATAAGAAGTAACAGGCGATTGACCGCTGAGCTTGTAGGCAGAGCCGTCCTTAAAATAGAAATTGCAGATTTCGCCGTCGTAGGTGGCGTCCCAATACCTCACCTCGCTGCCGGACGGCAGCGTGAATGTTTCCAGAATATTTTTGCCGTTTGAAAGCGGCGAATTAAAGTTTGCACGGTAGGTCTTGCCGCCCGAAACTATCATATTGTCAATGTCGGTGCTGTAGGAGTGGTCGACAAAGCAATCAAACTCTGAGGTTATATCAATAATGCCCTCGCCGCCGACGATCTTTTTGTAATCCGATTGGTCATACGGCCGGCCGCGCTCCTTTAAAAGCGCCTGCTCCAGCGTTACAGGCTCCGCTTGCGTTGAGGCGTTAAGCGACGTATCCTTTTCAGCGGTAGGCCCGGAGGTTTTACCGCCTTTATCGGCGCACCCGCAGAGCAGGATGAAGGCAAGTAAAAGAGACGCCAAACCCCGCATTTTAAATTCTGAAATTATTCTCATTTTTTCTCTCCTCACGGAAAAAATTTTCTTATAAAGATTTTAGCATATATATCATATCAACAAATAAATAATTTCCGTTATGGCATTTGCCGGAATGGAAATTATTACACTTTATTTTTTGACGGTTTTGTTGTATAATATAAAAAAACATTACGGATGTGAAAATATGAGATTTTGCGACAGGCTTAACGAGTATATAGAAACGCTTGACTGCACTGCCAAGGAATTAAGTGAGCTTTCAGGTATATCTGCGGCGACTGTGAGCCGTTACCGATCGGGAGAGCGGCTGCCCGATGCCGAAAGCGAGGCCTTTTCATCCATTGTAAACGCGCTGACGGCTATTGCCGAAAAGAAGGGAATCGCCCTCGGAGCAGAGGAAATACGCTCACAGCTTCTTGCCTGTGACGGACTCGTGTCAGCCGATAAGGAGCAGCTGCGGCTTAATTTCAATACGCTGATTTCCGTGCTTGATATAAATATTTCAAAGCTTTGCCGCAGCACAAATTACGATAGCTCAACTATATTCCGCTTCAGAAACGGCTCGCGCCGCCCTGCCGACCCCGAGCAATTCGCCGAGGCGGTGGCGTCTTTTGTGGCAAGGGAGATAAATTCTCCCACCGACCTTGCCGTGCTGACAGAGCTTATAGGCGAGGAGACCGACGACCGCTCCGCAAGGTATGAAAAAATCAAGGAATGGCTGCTTTGCGGAAAATCGGGGGATACCGAAGGCGGCGGCATTTCGGGATTTCTTGCAAAGCTTGACGAATTTGATTTAAACGAATACATTAAAGCGATTCATTTCGATGAAATGAAGGTGCCGTCTTTACCGTTTCAGCTGCCGACCTCAAAATATTATTACGGTCTTCACGAAATGATGGAAAGCGAGCTTGACTTTTTAAAGGCGACCGTGCTTTCAAAATCAAAGGATGATGTTACGCTTTACAGCGATATGCCCATGACCGAAATGGCGAAGGACCCCGATTTCCCGAAAAAGTGGATGTACGGCATGGCACTCATGCTTAAAAAGGGACTGCACCTTAACAATATACACAATATTGACCGCTCGTTTGAGGAAATGATGCTGGGGCTTGAAAGCTGGATACCGATGTATATGACAGGGCAGATATCCCCCTATTACCTCAAAAAAACGCAGAGCGGCGCTTTTAATCATTTTTTGCGGGTGTCGGGTGCTGCAGCGCTTTCGGGCGAGGCGATAGCGGGCTGTCATGACCGCGGCAGATACTATCTTTCAAAAACACGGGACGACATATCCTATTATAAAAACCGTGCAGAGGATCTTCTTAAAAACGCTTCGCCGCTTATGGATATTTACCGTGAAGACAGCGCGCGCGGACTCAGGGCTTTTCTGCTTGCCGATGCGGAAAATACGGGTAAGCGCCGAAACATTCTTTCCGTGCCGCCGTTTTATTCCGCAGAGCCGGAATTTCTTGAAGAGCTTCTTAAAAAACGCGAAATACCGGCAGAGGATATCGATAATATCCTTGAATTTGCGCATTCACAGCGCGAGCTTGCCGAAAAAATCCTTAAAAACGGCGGCATAACCGATGAAATACCTATCATAAGCCGAGAGGAATTTGAACGCCATCCGACGGTGCTTCCGCTTTCGGGAATGTTTTACGGTAAGGATATTTGTCTTACCTATGATGAATATTCCGAGCATATAAGGCAGACAGAGCGGTTTATGCAGACACATGAAAATTACATTGCCGAATTTACAAAGGCAAACGCGTTCAGAAATTTGCAGATTTTAATTCACGAGGGGCAGTGGGCTATGATTTCAAAGGGCAACGCTCCCGCGATTCACTTTGTGATTCACCACCCGAAGCTGCGCAGCGCAATAGAAAATTTTATTCCTCCGGTTGTGGAATAAAAAAATCGGCTTGATATATTAAAAATAAAAGAGAATAATAAGCTTATAACAGAAGAAACGGAGAGTTATTATGTATAAAAATATTGAAAAAGAAAAAGTTATAAATCTTAAAGACCTTGTGGATTACAACGAGGGTCAGGTGGTAAGCAAGACGCTTGTGCAAAACGAGCTTGTAAGTATGACCGTTTTTTCGTTTGATAAGGGTGAAGAAATTTCCTCCCATTCAGCCAGCGGCGACGCGATGGTGACCGTGCTCGACGGAAAGGGAAGATTTACCGTCGGCGGGAAGGAATATGTTTTGTCCGAAGGGGAGACCCTTATTATGCCGAAGGGAATACCGCACGCAGTGTTCGGGCTCGAAAGATTCAAAATGCAGCTTACCGTATCGTTTTAAGAAATCCGTTATATAATGACGGTTACAAGTACACAGCGTGGAATCGTCGAATAATTCGGCGATTCCACGCTGTGTACTTATTTTATTGTAAAAACACACAAGGTTTTTTGTGAGTTTTCACAATTTACCAAAAAATATTAAAATTTTTCTTGACTTTTCAAATGGGATGGGTTATTATAATTAGCAAGTAATACTATGTCGGAGTAACAATGAGGAGTATTTTTGTCGAAAATTACAAGAATGCGTCGGACGAAGAAATCGTCGCGCAAATATGCGGCGGAGACTATGAGCTTCTGCCCGTAATTTTCGGTCGGTACGATAAGCGAATACGCTATTATGCGGATAAATACTGCCGCGAAAGCGACCGCGAGGACGCAGCGCAGGAGGCAAGCCTTGCGCTTTATTCCGCAGTGAAGAATTACGATAAAGATAAATCCTCGTTTTCCTCCTTTGCCTCACTTTGTATAAAGCGCTCGGTTATTGATTGCGCAAAACGGGCGGGCAGAAAGAAAAACATTCCCGAGGAGCTGCTTGAGCCGATAGAGGATGTAAGCATTCCCGATTGCAACAGTCCGGAAAAGATTTTCTTTGATAAAGAGGCTTATAAAGCGCTTACGCACAGTATAAAGCTTGAATTATCGGGAATGGAGCTTGCGGTTTTGCAGCTTTTCCTTTCGGGGAAAAAATACATAGATATTGCGGACGAGTTGGGCGTTTCCGAAAAATCGGTAAATAACGCGCTTATGAGAATCCGCAGGAAGCTTAAGGATAAACAGGGAAATTGATTCCTTTTTATTAATATGCCCATGTAGCTTAAAGCAGAGCGTTGAAACCAAAGATGTCGGTGCGATTCCGTCCGGGGCTAAATTTTATCATCAGAGAGGTAGAAAACATGTTTGAAGACAAGACGTTAGTTTGCAAGGATTGCGGTGAGGAATTCGTATTTACTGCAAGGGAACAGGAGTTTTACGAATCCAAAGGCTTTGTAAACGAACCGCAGCGCTGCAAGCCCTGCCGCGATAAGCGTAAGAATGCCGGCAGAGCTCCCAGAGAAATGCACGATGCAGTATGTGCTGCCTGCGGCGGCGTTGCTAAAGTGCCGTTCATCCCGAGGGATGATCGCCCGGTATATTGCAGCGAGTGCTTTGCAAAAATGAAGGAAGAAGAAAACGGCGGAGCTGCAGAGTAATAATTCTTTGGTGCGCGTGTCGAAAAAAATCGCCACGCTCTCCTACGGGAATGCCGTTTGCTCGAAAATTACGGATTTTCGGACCGCACTCCCTACTCTTGCGGAACACACAGAAAATAATCGCTCGGCGCGCGAATTTTCTTTGACCGCGGCGCCATAACGCCCTCCTTTTATCCGCCGCAGGCGGCAGTCGGTTGTTATGCTCCGTGGTTACTCACCCCGGTGCCCTCCTGAAACCGATTATTCAGCGGTTTTTCGCTTACAAGGTGTTTTTCCGCCGCACAGGCATGGGAAAACGAAAAATGCGGAGTTACCGCTGCAAAAACAAATTTTGGGGTTCATCGACAGACTGATGACGAATCGCCTTTCGGCGATTCGTTTTTTTATACCTGCAGTGCTTGCAGAGTATGATGACATTTAATTTAAAATAAAGTTACAATTATTCATATTTTCGT
>CDZG01000081.1_pt1 | contig 64560 bp, 59 predicted proteins | sample 557741 | NCBI WGS metagenome assembly CDZG01 (sample SAMEA3182086, study PRJEB8094) | gut metagenome | biome: human; feature: gut; material: Stool; isolation source: human stools | place: Canada | collected 2013-01-21
CACCCACACTGTTTGAGGCGCGCCTCAAACAGTGTGGCATAAAGCACAAGCTGATAAAACCGTACACTCCCAGACACAACGGTAAGGTAGAGCGTTCACATCGCAAAGATAACGAATACTTCTATGCTACTCATTCATTTTACTCTTTTGATGACTTTAAAAAGCAACTTGCTGTTCACAACAGAAAGTACAATAATTTCCCTATACGCCCTCTTAACTGGAAATCTCCTGCCGATTATTTGTATTCCTTTTTATCCTTCGGCGAAGTTTTCTGATTTTTGTAACACATCATTGACAAACCTACAAACTTTTTATAATTCCGAATCCGTGCCGATAAATTCGCGTATCAGTGAATTTTGCGGTATGAGAGAGCTGTCGATAGGGCAGAAGTGATCAATGCTTTCAAGCGTTTTCATAAAATACGGGTTATCCGCGCATTGAGCGGTCTCTTCCTTTAAAGCGGAAAGCTCGCTTTTATAAAGGCATGGCTCGTATATATGGAGGGTTTTAATCATTAAATCGGCCCGATTTTTAAAGCAGTAAAGGTATTTTTCTTCGCCTGCGGTAACACCCTTCCAAAGCTTTAAGGTCTCTGCGGGGGATGTGCTGCGGAATATTCTGTCCCGCAAAATTCGCCTCGTCAGCCTTATTTGACGGCTTGTAAGCAATACCTTGCCGTTTTCGTCCTCAATGCTGCGGTTCACGCTTATATACACCTTAAAAAGTCTGTCCTGCGGAATTATTTCGGTCAAAACGGGATTCAAAGCGTGCAGACCCTCGGCTATTACGATGCTGTTGCCCGAAATATCAAGCTCATGCGCGTTTTCGATTCTTATTTTCTTTAAAAAATCAAATTTCGGAAGCGCTGCCTTGCCGGTCATCAGCGCCTCGTTAAAGCATTTGTTTATAAGCGGAATATCAAGCGCGTTTACCGATTCGATATCCCGCGTGCCGTCCGGCAGCAGCGGCAGTGTTTCCTGCGGCAGGTAAAAATCGTCAAGAGATACAACATCGGTTTTAATGCCTTGCTTTGCGAGTGCTTCCCGCAGCATATGCGCTGTTGTGGTCTTCCCCGAGGAGGACGGACCTGCAATAGCGATAACCTTTATGCTTTTATTTTGAGCTATCCTATCAGCCGCCGCGGATATTTCGTTCAGATAGTGCCGCTCGGCGCGCATGACTAATTCCTTCGGGCTTTTTTCCGCAAGATCATTTATTGTCTGCAGGGTACTTTTCATAGAATTTCAGAATACCGTCCTTCCGTTTTTTTATTTCGGAAAACCGACTTATATATTCATATGGATATTTAAAGTTGAAAATGCGTTCAATATTATTTCCGCCCGGTTCTCTCATTTTTGTTACGGCAGACGCGCCGCAGGCAAGAATTGTGTGGGTCTCGTCCATAGTATAAACGTTGTAAAGACATTCCGTTCCCGGCTTTGCATAGCCCACGTTTTCAAGATTCCCGACGGTTTTGCTCTGCCTGTACATATAGTATGGGTAAATTCCCGCATTTTCAAGCGCTTTTTCCGCAAATTCCACCATTTCGGCAGCCGCCGCGCCCATTTGCGCCTCGGGGAACATCCCCGATGTGTTAAGCGTTGACGAACGCTTCATCGAAAGCGAATGAACGGTAACGCTTTCGGGGCATAGCGCCAAAACGCGGTCAATTGTATTTTTAAAGCTCTCCGGCGTATCCCCCGGCAAGCCCGCTATAAGGTCGGTATTTATGTTTTTAAAGCCGCATTCCCTTGCAAGTCTGAACGCCGCTTCCGTTTCCTCGGCGGTGTGCTTTCTGCCTATGTTTTTAAGCACATCGTCGTTCATGGTTTGTGGGTTTATGCTGATTCTTGAAGCGCCCATTCGTTTTATGACTTCAAGCTTTTCTCTTGTTACGGTGTCGGGTCTGCCTGCCTCTACCGTGTATTCCGCCGCGCTCTGTACGGGGAAATTCTCCGCCACTGCCGACATTATTTCTTCAAGCTGCTTATCGGTTACGGAGGTGGGAGTTCCGCCGCCTATATAAATCGTTTCAAGCTTTAAAGAAAGCTTTTTCGCTATTTCCGCCGTAAGCCTTAATTCCTCGCATAAAAGGTCTATATACTGCGGAATAAGCCTGCGCGCCTGCTCCACCGAGTGCGAAACAAAGGAGCAGTAGGCACATCTTGTCGGGCAAAATGGAATTGAAATATAAAGGCTGTAGGAGCTTTTGCCGGAGAGATCGGTTATTCTTTTCTCCGCTGCAACGGTTTTTTTGCAAAGCTCTGTTTTTGAAGGCTTTACATACAGCGCGTTTTTAAAATACTGCTCTGTCGCAGCCTCGCCCTCTGCCCTGCAAAGCCGCGAAAAAAGCTTGGCGGGGCGAACGCCCGTAAGTATTCCCCACGGCGGGGTATAGCCTGACGCCGCAACAAAGCAATTATAAAGCGCGGCGGCTATAAGCCGTTCGCACTCTTTCTCATAATTTTCCGCGCTGTTTTCAAGCGTTTTTTCATCGGTATAAGTATTTTCGCCGAGAATAAGCTCCGCCGACAGGCGCGTCACACCGTTTTCGGATGACAGAACGGTCACGGCAGCGCGGTCGGAACGGCTACGGTTTTCGCATATTTCGATTTTTTCAAACGGCAGAAAAATTCTTATCAGCTTTTCAAGCTCGTAGCCGAATGAGTGACCTATTAAACACAGCTTCATTTTTTACCACACAAACATATTGTTTTCTTTTTCGTATCCCACGGTAGTAAAATCACCGTGACCCGGGTAGACCTTTGTTTCCTCCGGCAGGGCTATCAGCCGTTTAAGAGATTTTTTAAGGGCTTTAAGGCTGCCGCCCGGCATATCGGTTCTGCCCACGGCGCCCGCAAAAAGCGTATCCCCCGAAAAAAGGCTTTCGCCCGAAAGGTAGGAAACGCCGCCCACGGTATGCCCCGGGGTTAAAATAACCTCAAAATCAATATCGCCGACGCTGAATTTTTCGCCGTCGCAAAATGTGCGGTCGGCAGAAAAGGGGGCTATATGCGCATGAAATTTATCCGATAGATTAAGCCCGGTATCTCTGAGGGCGGGTGCGTCAAGCTCGCCTATACCTATTTCTACGCCGGTTTCGTCTCTTAATGCTTCCGCTCCGCCTATGTGGTCAAAGTGCGCGTGGGTTATAAGTATCATTCGCGCTTTGCCCTCGCTCGCCTTTAAAAAATCCGCGGTTATTTCGGTTTTAAAGCCGGGGTCTATAACCACCGCCGCCTTATCGGTTGAAATTAGGTAGCAGTTTGTTTTAATCAGTCCTAAGTGTATTGCTCTGATTTCCATTTTTCCTCCATATATCGGTATCAAACAAAATTGTAACCGGTCCGTCGTTTATTAAAGATACCTGCATATCCGCGCCGAAAATTCCCGTTTCAACGCTTTTAATGCCGTTTTTACGCAATTCCTCACAGTAAAGCATATACAGCTCATTTGCTTTTGTCGGTTCCATCGCACCTGTGAACGATGGGCGGTTGCCCTTCTTAACGTCGGCGCATAAGGTGAACTGGGAAATTACCAGCATTTCGCCGTTTATATCACAGACCGAACGGTTCATTTTACCGTTTTCATCACAGAATATTCGCAAAGCCGCTGTTTTTTTTGCGAGCAGCACCGCGTCCTCCGGGGTATCGTTCGTTTCGGCACCGAAAAGCACCATAAGCCCATTACCGCATTTTCCCACGGTTTCGCCGTTTACCGCCACGCTTGCGTTTTTTACACGCTGAATTACCGCTTTCATTACTGATTTATCCTTTCTACGCTGAAAACGCCCTGAAGCTTTTCGAGCCGCGCTATAATGCTTTTAAGGTGTTCAACGCTTTCAGCCGAGAGCGACATTATAACCAAGCAGTTGCCGCTCTTTGTTTGTCTCGCGCTTATGCTGTGCACCGGAACGCGCATATTCTGCACCGCGTTCATAACGTCTATTAAAAGTCCTTCGCGGTCAATTGCCGAAATCTGCAGGGTAGATATAAATTTCTCCGACTGGGTGCCGTCCCAGTGCGCGGGAATCCAGCGCTCCGGCTCGGGGGAATCGGCAATATTAACAGGCACGTTATTGCAGTCCCGCTTATGAATTGAAACGCCGTGACCTCGGGTAATAAAGCCTATAATATCATCGCCGGGCAGGGGAGTGCAGCACTTTGAAAGCTTTATAAGGCAGTTATCAATGCCGTCCACCACAACGCCCTCGGACGATTTACTGCGCCGCGTTTCGGGCACGGTAACAATTTCCTGCGGCTTCTGTGCGGCAGTGCGCTTGTTGTAATCCTCTTTTATTCGCGGCATTATTTTTGAGAGCAGTATTCCGCCGTAGCCTATTGCGGCGTAGAACTCGTCCGCACCCGAAAATTTGAGCCGCTTTGCAATGTCATCTATAAACTCCGCACTTTCATTCTCGGGCAGATCTATTCCGTTTCGGCGGAATTCGCGCTCAACATCCAGCTTACCTGCGGCGATGTTTTCGGCGCGTTTTTCCTTTTTGAACCACGAGCGGATTTTTGATTTTGCCTGAGAGGTCACCGCAATATTGAGCCAGTCGCGGCTGGGCCCGTGCCCCGGCTGATTGGTGGTTAAAATTTCAATTACCTCGCCGGTCTTTACCTCGTGATTTATCGGCACTATTTTTCCGTCTGCCTTGGCGCCCACCATTTTAATGCCTACCGCCGAATGTATTGCAAAGGCGAAATCCACTATCGTAGAGCCTACGGGCAGATTTATAACATCGCCTCTCGGAGTAACCGCGAAAACATCCTCCTGCGATAAATCGACCTTTATACTGCGTACAAGGTCTGAAGCGTCTGTGGAAGCCGCCTGCGAATCAAGTATCTGCCTTATCCACTCAAGCCGCCGCTCCATTTTGGCGTTATTATCGGTAATGCCCTCTTTATACTTCCAGTGCGCCGCTATACCGAACTCTGCGGTATGGTGCATTTCAAAGGTGCGAATTTGAATTTCAAAGGGTATTCCCGCACGGCTTATAACCGTGGTGTGGAGCGACTGGTACATATTAGGCTTAGGGGTGGAAATATAGTCCTTAAACCTATTGGGTATCGGGCGGAACATATCGTGCATAATACCGAGAATATTGTAGCAGTCCGCCACGGTGTCGGTTATAATTCTTATGGCGTAAATATCGTAAATTTCGTCAAAGTCCTTGCCCTGAACATACATTTTGCGATATATGCCGTATATTGACTTTATTCTGCCCTGAAACGCCATTTCCACGCCCGGCATTTCTTCATGAAGTCGCTTTTCTATGCGCTGTTTTATTTCCTCCAATATCTGCTCGCGGTGCTGTTTTCTTAACATCAGCAGGTCTTCAATTTCCTTGTAAGCAACGGGGTCAAGGTGCTTAAGCGCCAAATCCTCAAGCTCCTCCTTAACGGGTCTGATACCGAGCCTGTGCGCTATCGGCGCATAAATTTCCAGCGTTTCAACCGATTTGTCCCTCTGCTTCTGCGGGGACATCGCATCAATAGTGCGCATATTGTGAAGGCGGTCTGCAAGCTTTATAATTATTACGCGTATATCCTGACCCATCGCAATGAGCATTTTCCGGAGGCTTTCCGCCTGTTGCTGCTCCTTGGTGGTGAAATTCAGTCTGCCTATTTTGGTAACGCCGTCAACCAGCAGCGCAACCTCGTCGCCGAACTCGCGCTTTATGTCATCAATCGTGGCGTCGGTATCCTCCACCACATCGTGCAGGAGAGCCGCGGCTATTGATTCGCTGTCCATTCCGAGGGAAACGATTATAAGCGCTACATTAAAGGGATGGATATAATAGTCCTCGTTTGTCTGCCGCTTCTGACCGTCATGCTTCAGCACGCAGTATTCAAAAGCCTTTTTTATAAGCTTTTGATCGTACTTTCCGCCGAAATCCTGCATTTGTTTATACAGCCTGTCGTAATCTCTTTGCTGTGCCTCGGTCATTTTGCCGTTCCTCCCTCCGAAAGCTTTTTGTATGTAGGCGAATTGCAAAGCTCGTTTCTTTTGCCGGTTGTTTTCAAAACGCCGTCCTTATTTTTTTCAATGAGCCCCAGCTCCGATAAAACCGTAAGCGATATTTCCGACTTGGCATATCCCGGGTCTTTGAGCGATAAATATTTTATCCGTTCGGCGTTCGTACCGAAGGGACCTATCATGCGATATACCGTCCCCGTTTCCTGCCTTGATGGCAATACATCGTTTATATTAAATCGCTTCCCCGATAAGAAAAGCTCCAAATTATCCATTTCTCTGAAAAGCCTTTCATCATCAGTTCCGCTCATGCGAAGTGCCTTTATTCTGACGGATAAATTGTATTCCCCGCCGTAAAAATCGGTTTCAACGGTTACCGCCGCGTCTAAAATATCACCTTCCTTAAAGCAGAAACGCTCGGGTGTTACGCCGAAAAGCAGCGCCTGAAAGGTGTTTTCCGCCTTTGAGAAGAGCAGACGGAGGTGCTTTCCGCCGCCTATGGGGGTGATTCTTATCAGGGTGACGCCGAAAACGCCGAAAACAGGCGTCGGATTTCCCGCACCGAACGGTTCAAGCTGCTTTATCGCGTCTGCCAAATCGAGAGAAAGCGCGGAGGGCTTCAGCCGACAGTCAAGCCTTAATGTCGGGGGAACGAAGGGTATTCCTTCGGCGTATTCATTTATCTTTTCCCTGAAGGCGGCGATATTCTCCGTTTTAAGGCTTACGCCCGCCGCCTGCTTGTGCCCGCCGAATTTTGTAAGCAGCGAGGAAGCATATTTTATTGCGTCAAAAACCGCAAAGCCCTCAATGCTGCGGGCAGAACCGGATGATACATCACCGTTTTCGGATATCACGACCGATGGCTTGCCGTAGCGCTCGGTTATCCTTGCCGCCGCTATGCCCACAACGCCCGGGTGCCAGCCTTTGCCGCTGACTACTATGACCCTGCGGTGGGCAAGACCTTCTTTTTCTATAATCTCTGCCGCTTTTTCGAAAATTTCATTTTCGGTTTCGCGGCGCTCTGTGTTAAGCTCATCTATCCTTTTCGCAAGCTTGAGCGCTTCGGATTCATTATCTGTAGTGAGGAGCCTGAATGCAATATCGGCATTACCGAGCCTTCCTGCCGCGTTTATTCTCGGCGCTATTCCGAAGGCTATTCGGGAGGCGTTCATATCGCCGCATTTGATTCCCGCAACGCTCATAATTGCCGAAAGCCCCGCAGACGGCGCACTTTTAAGCTTTTTTATTCCATCCTTAACAATGCTGCGGTTTTCGCCCTTCAGCGGCATAACGTCAGCGGTGACGGCAACACTTAAAATATCGGCGTATTCAGACAGCAGCTCCTCCGGCTCTGCGCCCTCGGCTACGCATATCAGCCGAAATACAACCTCCGCACCGCATATTTCCTTAAACTCAGACGGGCAGTCGGCTCTGTGCGGGTCTATCACAGCGTCCGCAGGCGGCAATACATCTCCCGGTAAATGGTGATCGGTGACGATTACGCCGATACCGAGCTCTTTAGCTCTTTCGACTTCCCTGATGCAGGAAATTCCGTTATCCACGGTTATGATAAGCCCAACGCCGTCCGCCGCTAATTTTTCCACCGCGGGAATATTCATCCCGTAGCCCTCGTCCATGCGGTCTGGAATATAACAGACGCAGTCACACCCGCGGCCTTTAAGATAGTTATACATAATTGCGGAGGAGCTTACGCCGTCGCAGTCGTAATCACCGAAAACGGCGATTCTCACGCCGCTTTCCGCGGCTTTGTTCAGAATATCCGCAGCCTTGTCGATATCGGCTGACAGAAACGGGTCGGAAAAGCACGGCTCATCCGCTAAAAACTCTTCAAGCTTATCGGGGTCTGTATAACCGCGCGAGGAGGCTATGAGCGCAACAATCGGGTCAACGCCGCACTCCTCGGCAAGCTCTTTTGCGAGCGCCTTGTCAAGCTCTGCGGTAAGCCATTTCTTCATTCCCATTTCCGTCACCTGCCTTTTTTCTCTGTATAACGGTTATTTTACCACCGTTTCACCTTTTTTTCAACTTTTTTATAAAAAAACTGCCGCAATGATGCAGCAGCCCGGTTTTTCTTAATTAATGCCTGCTGAACAATTCAAAAGTACCTTAACCCGAGCATGTTGGTGTAAACTTTTGAATTGTTCAGGTGCAAGGTTTTTGCGCAATTTTGCGAAAAAACCTTGCGCTTTAAAAAGAATCACATTTTGATTCTTTTTAAAATCAGGCGACAATCAATGGATACAGACGGTCAAAATAAAGGTTTTGACCCATAAAATCGAGATTTTAACTCGATTTTATATAATTGCATTTATTAATGCAATTATTCAGTAGACATTAATTATTTATGTGTTTTTATGCGTTTACTCATGAAGATCCGTGCCGATAAAGCCGCTCTCCTTGAAATCCCTCATATTATGGCGAATAATGTAATCTATGTAAGCCGCCGTCATTTTTGCGGTGAGCAGATAGCCCTGCGGATTCATATGACCGCGCAGATAGAAATTCTCCTTAAATTTCTCATCATATTCGGGAGCGTACTCAAACAAATCCAAAACATATGTATTGTCGTATTTTTCGGCAAAGGAATGCAGCAGCTCGCGGTGCTGTATTTTAAGGCTGCGCCAATTATCATCGTCGTTTGATTCGCGCGGCAAGGTCATAAGGAAGAATTTCGCGCGCGGCTGTATTTTTTTGTATCTTTCTATTATCTTTGCATAGTAATAGGCAAAGGTTTCTCTGTTATCTGGATCTTCCGAGTTGATGTCATCGCAGGAGCCCACCCTCTGATGAAGCCCCAAAAGATCGTTTATACCCAGCGCCATTATATAGCACTGCGCGGCATATTTCGGATTCCAGTAGCCGTTAGCGTCGGCAAAGGTGTCGCAGTATTCCTTTGCGGACATTCCTCCGCGGGATAAATTATAGACCTTACTTCCGCATGCGCGCCCCAGAAACTGTCCCCACGAATACTCGTACATATCGTGATAGCTGCTGCCGCCCTTTCCGTTATTCGCCTCAAATTCACCTGATGAGAGGCTGTCGCCCACGCAGGCAATCGTGCGGAAAATTGCGGTGTAGCCGCCGTCTTCGGGTATTGTGTCAAGCGGCTTTTCGTTTTCGTTTTCAAAAATGTTTTTAAGCTCCATGAAAACACTTCCTATTTTGTTTTTTTAGATTATAATATACCGAACCGTAAAAATCAAGACCTATTGAAATATTTTGAATTTTGCGTTATAATACTCACGAAAGGACAGATGTTTATGCCTGACAGACAAAGCTATTCCACCAGGGCGCGCAAATATATTTCCGATTTTCTTGAAGACCGCGGGGAGAATACCGCGAGCGCCGCGGATATTATCAATTATTTAAGAGTGAAGGGCATTTTGGTTGATCCCGCCACTGTTTACCGCTGCCTCAACAGGCTGTGCTCGGAGCGGCTGGTGCTTAAAATAACCGAGGAAAAAACGAAGAAATCGGTTTACAGATTCATAGGCGGAGAACGGAATTGCGATGAGCATATACATATAAAATGCACCCGCTGCGGCAGGGTGATGCACCTTGAATGCTCGTTTATGCAGGATATAAAGGAGCATCTTCTTAAAAGCCACGGCTTTGCTTTGCGGTGCGACGGCAGCGTGCTGTACGGACTCTGCGGGGATTGCAGAGGAAAATAATTATGTGGATACTTTATGCCTTCGGATCGGCGTTTTTTGCGGGAATCACCGCGATACTCGCAAAATGCGGAATACGCCGCAGCGATTCGGACGCGGCTACCGCGGTGCGCACGGTTATAGTGCTGCTTTTTTCGTGGCTTATGGTTTTAATAAACGGCTCCGGCGGAAAAATTACCTCGCTCGGCGGAAAAACATGGGTGTTTCTTATCCTTTCGGGGCTTGCGACGGGTGCCTCATGGCTTTGCTGTTTTAAGGCGCTCAAAACCGGGGATGTGAACCGGGTAGTACCGATAGATAAATCAAGCACGGTTCTGACTGTGCTGTTTTCGTTTGTCTTTTTGGGCGAAAAAATAACGCCGGCAAAATGCGCGGCGGTGGTGCTGCTTGCAATCGGGACATTTCTTATGCTTGAAAAAAAGCAGGAGGATACGGCAAAGCCGCAGGGGAAAGGCTGGCTTTTTTATGCGGTTCTGTCCGCAGTATTTGCCGCACTGACCTCTATCCTCGGAAAGGTAGGAATAACCGGCACGCCGTCGGAGCTGGGCACGGCAATCAGAACCTGTGTTGTGCTTGTAATGGCGTGGGCTGTGCTGTTTATAACCGGGAAGCGGCATACCGTGCGGGAAATACCTAAAAACGAGTTGGGGTTTATATGCCTTTCTGGGCTTGCGACGGGCGCTTCGTGGCTGTGCTATTATACCGCCCTGCGGGACGGCCCTGCCGCGGCGGTAGCGCCTATCGATAAATTGAGCATTGCGGTGTCGGTAGTATTTTCATATGTTGTGTTCGGGGAAAAGCTTTCGGCAAAGGCGTTTTTCGGGCTGCTTATTTTTATTATCGGCACAATGCTTATGCTTCTGTAGGAACGCTTTTCAATAGCTTAATGCGGCTGCGGTAATCGGGCAAATACTGCTCTATAAGCTTATAAAACGCCGCGCTGTGATTATGGTGCTTTATATGCGCCAATTCGTGCACCACGACATATTCTATCGCGGGTAGGGGGTACGCCGCAAGCCGCCACGAAAAGCAAATGCCGTTTTTGCCGCTGCAGGAGCCGAAGCGCCTTTTGGCGGATGTTATCTTAACCGACGCGGGCTTAAGCCCCATAACAGCCGAATACCTTTCCGTAAGCATGGGGAATAGGTATTCGGCTTTTTTTCGCAGCTCTTCTTCTCTTTCATCCAAAGCCCGCTCACACTCTGAACGCTTTTGCGCGATTCTGAGCTTTTCATCTATCCAATCGCTGTATTTCAAAACGAATTTTTCGATTTCACGTCCGCTCATTTTAAGCGGTGCTCTTACAAGCAGCGTTGCGCGGTCGGTAATTTCAAGTGCGACCGTTTTGCGCGATGAGCGTTTGATTTCGTATTCCATTACCATCACCGTGCATATTATAACACACACAGCGCCCGAACGGAAGAAAAATCAACGCTGCTTCAGCTCATTTTCTATTATGAGCAGACGGTTGTACTTTGCAACGCGGTCACTGCGGCAGGGTGCTCCTGTTTTGATCTGACCGGCATTAAGCGCAACCGCAAGGTCTGCAACGGTCGTGTCCTCGGTTTCGCCCGAGCGGTGGGAGATTACCGCTGTATAGCCGTTTTTGCGCGCTGCTTCAACCACATCCATAGTTTCGCTCAGTGTTCCGATCTGGTTCGGCTTTACGAGTATCGAATTGCCCGCACCCTCGGCGATTCCTTTTTTAAAGCGCTTGATATTTGTAACAAAAAGATCGTCCCCCACAAGCTGTATGCGCTTGCCGAGGCGTTCGGTAAGATTTCTCCAGCCGTTCCAATCCTCCTCGGCGGCTCCGTCTTCAATGGAGATTATCGGGTATTTTTGCGTAAGCCTTTCATAATATTCTATAAGCTCATCCGCCGTCATTTTAACATTTCTTTTCGGAAGCAGATATTCTCCGCCGGAATACCATTCGCTTGAAGCAACATCAAGGGCTATTTTGGTGTTTTCGGCGGTATAGCCCGCCTTTTCTATCGCTGTTGTTATAAGCTCTATCGCTGCCTCGTCCGAATCAAGGTCGGGCGCAAAGCCGCCCTCGTCGCCGACGCCCGTCGATTTGCCCTTTTCCTTTAAAATAGAGCCGAGCGCCTTGTATATCTCGCTGCAGCGGCGCAGTCCCTCTGAAAAGCAGCAAATGTCAAATGGAATTATCATAAATTCCTGGATATCAATGTTGTTCGACGCGTGCGCCCCGCCGTTCAAAATGTTCATCATCGGTCTCGGCAGCACCTGCGCGTTTATTCCGCCGAGATATCTGTAAAGCGGCATTTTGTAATGTGCCGCGGCAGCCTTCGCTGTTGCCAGCGATACTGCCAATATCGCATTTGCGCCGAGGCGGCTTTTGTTTTCCGTTCCGTCAAGCTCGCACATTGCACGGTCGGCAAGACGCTGGTTGTCTGCGGGATATCCGCGAAGCGCAGGGCAAATCATATCGTTGACAGCCGAAACCGCCTTTAAAACGCCCTTCCCCGAATAGCGCGATGTATCCCCGTCACGCATTTCGTGCGCCTCATACGCGCCTGTGGAAGCGCCCGAGGGGGATATTGCAAAGCCACGGCTTCCGTCCTCCAAAATCACCTCGGCACCGACCGTCGGCGTGCTTCTTGAGTCCATAAGCTCAAAGCCTCTTATTTCGGCTATATTGGTTCCTTTCAAATTAAATCACCCGTTTCAAAATTTATATATTGCTATTGTTCCCGCAGGACGCGCGTTTATTTGTAAAAAAAACAGTATAATACTTGAAAAACCGGCGGCGGTGTGATAAAATTTGCTTAAGCTGAATAAAGTAGGCTTTTCTGATTTTAACAGGAGGTAATTTATATGGATTTTATCGATGATGCCGTAACAAAAGCAAAGGAAGCCTTTGATGTTGCCTGCAAAAAAACCAACGAGGTCGTAACAACGCAAAAGCAAAAGTTTGATATTGCTTCGCTTGAAGCCAAGCGTACAAAGGATTTTGAAGCGCTGGGCAGATTTTATTATTCGGAGCTTAAGGACAACGAAATCGAAAACGAAGAGGCGGCGCGTCTGGTCGCTGCGATTGATGAGAAAAACGCAAAAATCGACGAATTGCGCAGGGAGATTAACAATATAAAGAATAAGCGCGTTTGCCCGAAATGTGGCGCTTCTATTGATAAATGCTCGGTTTATTGCAATTTCTGCGGTGAAAAGCTGGTTTTTGAAAGCGCTGCCGAACCCGATACCGAAGAAAAACCCGAGAAAGAATAAGCCGGGATATGTCAGAATATAAAAAAATCGGCATAATTGTTGCCGATGAAGATGAATTCAAGCCCCTTGCCGACCTTGTGACAAGGGGCAAATTTTCGGAAAGTGAATTTCTGAAAAGGCGAATACTGCAGTTTAAATCGGGATCTGCGGATATTTATGCCATGCATTGCGGAGTAGGTAAGGTTAACGCCGCAGCCGCAGCCGCGCATTTGGCAGATGAAGGCTGCGAGATAATGCTCAATTACGGTCTTTCGGGCGGAATAAGCCGTGTTCGCAGGGGAGATATCTGCGTGTGTACACGCTTTTTGGAGCACGATTTCGATTTAAGCGGAATCGGCTACCGCCTTTGTGAAAAGCCGGGACAGACCTATATTTACGAAGCTGATGAGCAGCTGAACGGTATGATCCTCTCACTTTTACCGGGAGCGGTTACCGGCACCGCAGTGACGGGCGACTGCTTTGTGAATGACGGGGCACTCCGTGAAAAGCTTAAGACCGAGTTTGATGCCGTCTGCTGTGATATGGAAACAGCCGCCGTTGCATATGTCTGCTCATTCGCGGGAATTCCGTTTGCCTCTGTCCGCAGAATATCGGACGACGCGGGGGCGGACGCGCTTGTAAGCTACCGCGAGATGAACAACTCCGGCGAAACCGTGCTTTCCGATTTTATTCTTGAATGCGCGCGCGCCGCAGCAAGGCTTTGACCGCGGCGGATAATGCGCGCCGTACCCAGCAATACGGCACGGCGGTGCTGCTTGTGTCTGCAGTGCTTGTAAAGCTTATAGGCGCGCTTTTTAAAATTCCGCTGTCGTCGGCGCATTGCCTTGGAGACGAGGGCTTCGGCTATTTTTCCTCAGCATACGATCTGTTTTCGCCGATTTATTCTCTTGCAATGGCAGGGTTGCCCGTGGCGGCGGCAAAAACGGTTTCGGAGCATATTGCGAAGGGGAGATACCGTGACGCACGCGCGTCATACAGGCTGATAAAACGGGTATTTGCGGTGTCCGGTGTAATCGGCACGGCGCTTTTTGCGGCGCTCGTCATCCCGTTTGTGAGGCTGACCGACGCAACCGGAAACACCGCACCGGTGATTTTTTGCGTAGCGCCTGCGGTGCTCTTTTCCTGCCTTTTATCAGCAGAACGCGGGTATTATGAGGGACTTAATAATATGTATCCCACCGCCGTTTCAGAGCTTACAGAGGCACTTTGCAAGCTTTTTTTGGGTCTCGGCGCGGCATTTTTAACTGTAAGGCTGACCGGCAGCGCGGTTTTAGGGGCTGCGGCGGCTATGGCGGGCATAACCGCAGGAACGCTTTTCGCGGCGCTTTATGTGCGCGTATACGCTAAATTGAAGGGCGACGGCATAACAGAGGCAATGCTCCGTACCGCACCCAAGCCGCAAAGCTCCGCGCGGGCCTTCAGAAAAATTCTTGTTGTGACCTTGCCGATAGCACTGACCTCGCTGACGCTCAATATTCCTTCTATGATAGACGCATTTACGGTAAAAAGCGGTCTTGAAGGTCTTATAAACGGCGGGACGGATCTGCGCGCATATTATGCCGACGCATTTTCGGGGGAGGAGCTTCCCGAGCTTTCGGTTTTTCCTGTTTTGCTTTACGGGATACGCGGCAAGGCGTATACGGTTTTCAATCTTGTTCCGGCAATCACATCGGTAATCGGCATTGGGGCTGTTCCTGCGGTGACCGCCGCAGCCGCCTCCTCAAACGGTGAGGAGCTTAAAAAGGGGATAAATACCGCACTCAAGGCTGCGGCAATAATATCTCTTCCCGCAGCGTGCGGCTTTATGGCGATAGGCGGCGGAATAACCGGCCTTTTATATGATACGCAGGCGTCTGCGGCGATAGGCGGAAGGCTGCTTACGGTTTACGGCTTTGCCGCACTCTTTGCGGGCTTTTTGGCACCGCTCGGCGGTATATTGCAGGCGCTCGGCAGGCAGAATGCGGTGCTCTTCAACACCGCGGTCGGAACGGCAGTAAAGCTTGCTGTCAATATAGCGGCAGTCTCGGCTCCGCAAATAAATGTAAACGGCGCATCCCTCGGCACTGCCGCCTGCTTTTTTGTTATTTTTGTGCTTGATATTATATCGCTCATAAGGGCGGCGGGCCCTGTGATAAATGTTTCCGGTGTATTTATAAAGCCGCTTTTATCGGCGGCGCTTTGCGGGATATGCGCGCGGCTTGTAATGACCGCAGGCAGCTCGCGCGGCATGACCTTGATTGCCGTTTTTTGCGCGGGAGCTGTGTATTTTGCGGCGCTCACAGTCCTGAAAACGCTTGACGAAAGCGATTTTCCCGAATCGGATAAAGGAAAAAAACTGGCTGAATTTTGTAGAAAACATAGAATTATTCGTTGAAAACAGGCTTTTAAAAAGATGATTTTATGTTTTTTTACAGAAAAATCAAAATTTTGCCGAAAACAGATTGATTTTTTTCTGAAAGTATGGTAAAAATATATAGTACAAGCTTTTCGTTTGTATCATTCGGATTTCAAACGAGAAATCGTTAAAAAATTTTATTGGAGGTTCTTAAAATGAACAAAACAGAATTGGTAGTATCAATTGCCGAGAAGGCAGCTATTTCAAAGAAGGATGCCGAAAAAGCACTTTCCGCTTTTCTTGACACCGTTGTTGACGAGCTCAAAAAGGGTGAGAAGGTTCAGCTGGTAGGCTTCGGCACATTTGAGGTACGCGAGCGCGCAGCAAGAACCGGTATCAATCCGCGCACCAAGCAGACCATTGAAATTGCCGCTTCCAAGAACCCGGTATTCAAGGCAGGCAAGGCTCTTAAGGATTCTATTTCAAAATAATTTAATACTTAAAACCGGAGCTGTTGCGTTAAGGACATTCGGCACAAATATGCCTCCCTCGTCAGAGGGAGCCTGAGGTTTTCAGGGGCGTTTTGTGCTTTTCCTTGACCCGACAGCTTTGTTGTTTTCCAGAGGCTTTATATGAGACTTGATAAATATTTAAAGGTATCGCGGATAATCAAAAGGCGCACCGTTGCAAACGAAGCGTGCGACGCAGGCAGGGTTTCGGTCAACGGCAAGCCCGCGCGCGCGTCATACGATGTGGGGGTAGGGGATATTTTGGAAATATCCTTCGGGGCAAGGCTTTTTAAGGCAGAGGTCACCTCGGTTGCGGAAACCGTCAGAAAGGACGATGCCGCAGGGCTTTACCGCGTTATGGAGTAATAAGCCGCCGCCGTTCCCAATATATTTTATTGAGGGGTGTTTACGGTGGAAGAGGTTATTCGCAGCAATCACAATATAATAATCGAAGACAGAAAAAAGCTCACGCTTTCGGGTGTAAAGGATGTTATTTCGTTTGACGATGAAACGCTGCTGCTCGAAACGGCGCTCGGCAGACTGACCGTAAAGGGCGCAGGGCTTCACATAGTGAATTTCGATACCGCAAGCGGCGATCTGTTTGCCGAGGGAAAAATTTATGCCGCGGTGTATACCTCCGAAGAGCGGAGCGGCGGATTTTTCTCCCGCGTTTTCAGGTGAGCTATGTGGGAAATTAATAATGCTTCGCAGCTTATCGCCTTTTTGACATCGTTGGCGGTCGGCTGCGTTTTCTGCCTTATTTACGATATTTTCCGCGCGATCCGCAAAAGCTTTAACCGAACTCGGTACGCAGTGTTTTTTGAGGATATTTTGTATTCGCTTATCTGCGGCGTTATCGGCTTCCTGTTTTTGCTTGCCGCGGCGGGCGGGGAAATACGCGCCTTCGCGCTTGTCGGCATGGGCGTCGGCTTTTTTATATGCCGCTTTACCTTATCACGCCTTTTTTTGCCGATATTGCTTTTTATAATACGCATTTTCAAAACGATATTCGGTAAATTTTCGCGCCTTTCGGCGGCTGCCTGCGCGAAAATTTGCTCCGTATCGGATAAATGCGGGTCAAAAATCAGCAAATTTTTAAAATTCATCGCAAATACTTTAAAAAAAGGCTTGAAAAAGAAGTAAGGTTTGTTGTATACTTGATTATATATTAAATCGTTTGGAGCGCTGAAATTATGAAAAAGAAAAAGCGCAGGAATAAGAGTATTATCCTGCGGATTATGATTCTCGGCGTATGCGCTTATATGGTGTTTACCTTTGCGGGGCTGTGGAAGACCTGGAACGACAGCACAAAGCAGCTAAACGAACTTAAAGCGCAGTATTCCGCCGAAAAAAATGATATTGAGGAGCTCAAGGCATTGCTTGAGGACGGCTCCAAAACCAAGATCATAGAAAAGGCTGCGCGCGAGCGCTTGGGATATGTTTATCCGGACGAGCAGATATTTATAGACATATCGGGAAACTGAAATTTTTTGAGGAGGACTTTTGGCTTTTATGCAGCTGACTATCGGACAAATTGTTGAGGGAAAAATAACCGGAATCACAAACTTCGGCGTTTTTGCGGATCTCGGAGAGGGCAAAACCGGCATGGTACATATCTCGGAGGTTGCGCGCACCTATGTTAACGATATCAAGGAATTCGTTAAAACAGGCGATGTCGTTAAAATGAAGGTTTTGAACATTGGGGAGGACGGAAAGGTTTCTCTAAGCATTAAAAGAGCACTTGAGCCTGAAAGAACAAACGAACCCAGAGAACGCAGGGAAAGGCGCAGCTCCGCTGCCCCGAAAATCGACGGCTCGTATACCTGGACTCCGAAAAAAACAGAGCCGCAGAGCTTTGAAGAAATGATGAACCGCTTCAAGCAGACAAGCGATGAAAAATTTTCCGATTTAAAACGCAAAAACCCCGAGGCAAGGCGGACAAAGCGCGGCGCGGGTAAATAATTTATGGATAATATAAAACTTATTGCACCCTGTCTTTTCGGAGTGGAAAGCATAGCGGCGGATGAATTCCGCCGTATGGGCTTTGAAAGCGTCACCGCCGAAAACGGCAGGGTAAAGCTTTCGGGCGGTATTAATATGCTTGCGCGCGCAAACATTTGCTCACGATATGCAGAGAGAATTATGATAGATGTGGGCGAATTCAGGGCCGCGACCTTCACAGAGCTTTTTGACGGCGTTAAGTCGCTGCCGTGGGAGGATTACATCGGAAAATACGACGCGTTTCCCGTAAACGGCAGGAGTATTGATTCCGCACTCTTCAGCATACCGGACTGCCAGTCGATAGTTAAAAAGGCTATTGTCGAAAGACTCAAGCAGAAATATCATATATCGCATTTTGAGGAGACCGGCGCGGAATACCGCGTTCGTTTCTTTATTTATAAGAATGTCGCTTCGCTTATGATTGATACCTCGGGCGAGGGACTGCATAAGCGCGGCTACAGAAGAAAATCGAATGACGCACCGCTCAAGGAAACGCTGGGCGCCGCAATGTGCGATCTTGCGAGGATATACCCCGATACGCTTATGTTCGACCCGTTCTGCGGCAGCGGAACGCTGCTTATTGAAGCGGCATTGAAGGCTACGAACACAGCCCCCGGACTCAGGCGCTTCTTTTCTGCAGAGCGCTTCGGGTTTATTCCCGATAATATCTGGCGCGAGGAAAGAATGCGCGCGCAGGATCTTATTGTACATAATATAGAGTTCAGGGCGCAGGGGTTTGATACCGACCCGAACGCCGTAGCGCTTACAAACGAAAACGCCGAAAAAGCGGGCATGAAAAAGTATGTTAAGGCATCTGTCGGCGATGTCCGCGATTTTACCGTACCCGATGAAAGGTGCTTGGTTATTACCAACCCGCCCTACGGAGAAAGACTGCTTGATGTTAAGGCGGCAGAGGAATTATATGCCGTGATGGGTCAGCGCTTTAAGGAAGGCTGCGGCAGAAAGTATTATATAATAAGCCCGCACGATGAATTTGAGCGTTTCTTCGGCAGAGAAGCGGATAAACGCCGTAAGCTGTATAACGGAATGATAAAATGCCAGTTGTTTATGTATTTTAAAAACAGGGAGCGTTAAATTGTGAGTAAGAAAAAAATCGATATTGTCGAGGGAATCAAAAGCAAAAAAGGCTTAATAGGTGAGTTTAAGGAGTTTATTTCGCGCGGAAACGTTATAGACCTTGCGGTCGGTGTTGTAATGGGCAGCGCGTTCACCGCAATCGTCACTTCACTCGTGAATGATATGATAACCCCGCTTATAGGTCTTATTATGGGCGGTATTGATTTTTCGGATCTTAAGGTCATAATTCCGTCGGCAATTGAAGGCGTTAAGGATGCGGAAATATGCTACGGTAAGTTTATACAGGCGGTTATTAATTTCCTTATAGTTTCGCTTGTTATATTCTTTGTTATTAAGGCGATGAACAGCCTTAAGCGCAAAAAGGAAGAGGTTAAGGAAGAGGAAAAGCCCGCAGAGCCGAGCGAAGAGGTATTGCTGCTTCGTGAGATTAGGGATTCTCTTAAAAAATAAGTGTTGACAACAGCGAAAACAGGTATATAATATAAGTATAATCTTCAGGGCGGGGTGAAATTCCCCACCGGCGGTAAAGCCCGCGAGCCTTTTTGGCTGATCAGGTGAAATTCCTGAGCCGACGGTACAGTCCGGATGAAAGAAGAAATGTAGTATATGCATTTTTGCGCCCGCGTTTTAAACGCGGGTTTTTCTTTTCCCCTGAAAAGAAAGGAAATGATATTATGGAAAAAAAGCAATGGTTAAGAGGTATCGCCGTAAGCGGCATAATGGGAGCGCTGGGCTTTGCGCTCATGCTGCTTGAATTTCCGCTGCCGTTTATTATTCCACCGTTTATCAAGCTGGATTTCTCCGAAATACCCGCAATTATAACGGCATACGCCTTCGGCCCGCAGTACGGAATTTTAGTCTGCCTGATTAAAAACTTGGCGCATCTGCCGTTTACCGGCTCTGCAGGCGTAGGAGAGCTTTCCAATTTTATTTTGGGCGCGGTGTTTGTGGGCGTTGCTGGACTTTTTTACAGGCGAAAAAAAACACGGAAAAGCGCGTTTTTCGGGGCGGCTGTCGGTGCGCTTGCAATGGCGGCAATAAGTGTTGTTACTAATTATTTTGTGGTCTATCCCGCATATGTAGTGCTTTACAATATGCCGATGAACGCCATTATCGGGATGTATAAGGCAATCCTGCCTGCGTCTGATACGCTTATCAAATCGCTGCTGATCTTCAACCTGCCGTTTACCTTTGTTAAGGGCATGATAGATACTGCCGTTTGCTTCGCGGTGTATAAGCGCATATCGCCGATTATTAAAAAATAATACGGAACAATTAATTGAAATCGGCCTGTCGCCGTAGGTATAATCTAAAGCGACAGGTCGATTTTATATAATTATGACAGAGTATGTAATAATCCCTCAGCCGCCTCGGTCGGTGCTTCTGCTTCGCAGAGGTGTCCGCCGGCCACCCGCAGCCTAAACACCGGGAGCCGTTGGTCTGCGTAAGCCTCTGCCTCCCCTGTGCAAGGGGAGGTGGCAGCCGTATGGCTGACGGAAGGGTTGTTACAAGCTAAAGTTAATTAGAAATCAATATCATATGCTGAAGGCGCATTTCGCATATCTTATCTACCGTCTAAAATCTAATATATATTCCTGTTTTCATTCTTTGTGAAAATAATAATTTCCTCAACGCAGCAATGCGGAATACAGCACAGATTGTTTGGCTTGACGGTGCTTATCGGTCGATTATGCTTTAATCTGTCGAGCATGCTGCTTTACAGAGAAATGATAATATGCGGCGGTAACGCTGCAAAAACAAATTTTTGGGTTTAGTGACAGACCGAATAATTATATGCCGAAAAAATCCCGCCGCGAATTATGTGACGGGATTTTTCGTATATTGATTGTTTATTTCGCTTTTACCTCGTCGGTTTTGTAGATGAACTTGACGCTGCCGTCTGTACCGTCTGCAATTCCGGCGAAGGATTTATAATTCTTGGAAACATCAACAGTTGCCTTTACTCTGTCTACAAGGTTCTGCAGATCGTCGCCCGCAAGACCCGTTAACTTGCTTATGCCCTTATCGTTAAGCAGCTTTATTCCGTCGGCTAACTGCTTTGAGCCGTCGGAGAGCTTTTCAACGCCGGGTACCAGCTGTGATGCGCCCGCTTTAAGCTCTGCCGCGCCGTCCTTCAGCTGCTTGGCGCCTGCGTTTACCTTGGTGCTGCCGTCGGCTGCCGCCGAAACGCCTGCGGTATAGTCAAGCACGCCCTGATAGAAGGTATTGTAGCTGTCAAGCGAGGCGACAGCCGTATCAATTGCGGTTTTAACAGTAGCGGTTACGGTAGGTGTGGCAAGTGTGGTGTAAAGCGCGGTAATCTTGGTTGCTGCGTTTTTATCGGCTGCAGCCGCCTGTAATGCCGCCTGACCCGCCTGCGCTGCCGTTATAAGCTCGGTTGCTTTTCCGCTTTGCAAAATCTGAACGGGCGTAGCCTTACCGCCGCTTTGCCGGCTTAATGCATTGCAAACCTTGGCTATAAGCGCTGCGGTTTCTTCGCCTTTGCTTGCTTTAAGCATATTGTAAACGGTTTCGTCCGCTTCTACGGTTTTGGATATTGTTTCAACCGTTACCGCGGGGGTGAGCAGGTCGTTTATTTCTTTCATTGCCGCCTCCCTGGTCTTGCCATTGCTTAAGCGGTCGAAAAGCATTACCTTAACAGGGGTGTAATATTCTGCGGGAACCTTTGCCTTTTCAAGCTCTGCGTCAACTGCCGTTTCGGCGGTTTTAAGCACCTCGGCTTTTTTAGCGGCGCTTAAATATTTCATTGGGTCTTTGGTTAATCCGTTTAATACTGTCTTGTAGTTATCTGTCGTGAGTGCGTCAAAGTTTTGTATGCCGCCCTCGTTCAATTGCTTTGTAACGGTTGCAAGCAGTGTATCAAATACCTGTTTGGCGCCTGCGGTTAAATCGCTGTTGTTTGAAACCAAGGTGTTAAGCCCTGCGTTAAGGGCTGCGGCACCGCTTGAAAGCTCTGCTGTGCCTGCTGATAATTTATCAATACCCGCAACCAGCTCTTTGGATTTTGAAAGCAGGGTGGTAAGCCCGCCGTACAGCTCGGATGAGCCGTCTATAAGCTTTGTCATACCGCTTGTAAGCTCGTTTAGCTGCGCCTGTAAATCGTCGGCGGAGTTGAGCTTTGAAGTATCAAATTCATTAAAGAGGCTGTTTGTCGCAAGGGTGAGGGTAGTGGTAAGTGCAAAGTTTTTAACATCTGCCGTTACTTCAATGTAATCGGGAATTTCAAATTTATCTTTGCTTAAATTAAGGTTTTCCTGCAAACCCGGCAGCGCAAAGCCCGCAACGATTGTACGGTCGCCGTCGTTTATGATTTTGCCGTTTGTAACCGATACGTTTGAGAAAACGTCGTTATCAAGCATTAAGCCAGTCAGCATTGCGAAGGGAACATAAATCTTTTCGGTTTTGCCGCCTATGTTTACTTCGCTGTACTGCTTGTTTGTGTAGTCAAAGCGAATGGTAGCCTTGCCGCTTTTCCCCGCAATTTCATCGGCGGAAACGGTCTTGCCGTCTAATTTATAGCTTACCTTTAAATCAACGGGCAGTTCCTTGCTTATTGTGCCCTGGTAATAAATATCGGCGCCGTCGGCGTTCCATACGCGCATATTGTCGGTATCCATTACATAGGATTCATCACCCTTGACGTTTTTAACGTCCTGCAAGTCGGTTTTATCCTTTAAGGATTTCTCATTAAGCCCGTTTTTGATCCAATCGCTTACGATTATCTTTTTAACCGAGCCGTCGGCATTTGCAAGCACATAAACGGTTTCGTCCTTTGCGGTCTTTTCATCTGTTTTGTCGCTTTCCGATGAAACGGAAGTAGAGGTGCTTGCGGTGTCCTTTTTGTTGCTTGCGGCATTTATAGCCGCCGCGGTAACGCCCGTACCGGCAATAACGCCGGCAGCGGCAACCGCAATAAGCTTTATCAAATCGTTCTTAACAATTTTCATTTCATTTAGCCTCCGTTTGTTTTTTAGGCTTAAAGCCTATACTTGTATTGCATATGACCTTATCGAACAGCATAAACATTGCGGGCAGTATGAATATTACCGCAAGCATACTGATTATAGCGCCGCGCGCCATCAGGTTGCATATCGAGCTGATAATATCAACGTCGGAGTAAAGCCCCACGCCGAAGGTTGCGGCGAAGAAGCCGAGCGCACTTACCACAACCGAGGGAATAGAGGTCTTAAGCGCTATGCTGACCGATGTCTTCTTGTCGCCGCCCAAAGACCGCTCTCTCTTGTAACGCGTGGTCATAAGTATTGCGTAGTCAACCGTTGAGCCTAACTGAATTGTGCTTATACATATAGGCGCTATAAACGGCATTGATGTGCCGAGCAGGTGGCAGAAGCCGAGATTTATGAATATTGCAAGCTCGATTACCGAAACCAAAATTATCGGGAGGGAGAAGCTCTTTAAAACAAGCAGGATTATAACGAATATAGCCGCTATTGAAATTGCGTCAACCACCTTGAAATCGTGGTCGGTAATATCTATCATATCCTTGGTGCAGGGCGCCTCGCCTATGAGCATACCGTTTTTATCGTACTTTTTAAGTATATCGTTAAGCTTGGTTATCTGCTCGTTTACTTCGTCTGTCGCGGTGGCGTACTCGGAGTTTATAACCATCAGCTTCCAGTTGTCGCTTTGTAAGGTGGATTTTGCTTCATCCGGAATTATTTCATCCGGTATTCTGCTGCCCACTACCGATTCAAGCCCCAATACGAACTTGACGCCGTCTATCTTTTCCATTTCGCTTGACATCTCGCGTATTGTCTTGCCATCGGTATTGGCAGAGATAAGCACCATATGCGTTGAACCCACGTGGAACTCTTTTTCAAGCTTGGTATTTGCAACAGAGCATTCCATGGTCTTAGGCAGTGTTTCGGTCATGTTGTAATAAACCTCGCTGTTTGCCTTGGCGTAGCACCAGAAAGCAGGACCTACAAGCACTAAGAATACTATAAGGAATATCCACGAGCGCTTAACTACAAAGTTTGTAAGCCTGTTCATCGGGGGGATAAGCGCCCTGTGCTTTGTTTTTTCAAGCAGCTTATCGCATACAAGTATTAAAGAGGGGAGAACGGTTACGCAGGAAATAAGTCCGAACAAAACGCCCTTTGCCATTACTATACCGAGGTCGCGGCCCAGCGTGTAGCTCATAAAGCAAAGCGCTATAAAGCCTGCGACGGTGGTTATTGAGCTGCCGACAACCGAGGTAATTGTAGCTTTAATTGCGTGCGCCATTGCTCTGTGCTTATCGCCCGAGTAGCGCTCCTTTTGCTCCTCATAGCTATGCCAGAGGAATATTGAGTAGTCCATTGTAACGGCTAACTGAAGCACTGCGGCAAGCGCCTTTGTTACATATGAAATCTCGCCCATAAAGTAGTTTGAACCGAGGTTTACCACAATCGCCATACCGATATTCGCAAGGAACAGGAACGGTATTATCCAGTTATCCATGAATATCATCATTGTAACCGTACAAAGCAAAACCGCAATGCCTACATATATCGGCTCCTCGTGCTCGCACAGGTCTTTAAGGTCGGTAACCACCGCCGACATACCCGTTACATAGCAGTTTTTATCGGCAATCTTTCTTACCTCTTTAATGGCGTCCATTGTTTCGTCCGCCGAGGTAGATGTCTTAAAGAACACCGCTATTATGGTCGAATCGCCTGAATTAAAGGCATTGTAAATATCATCGGGCAGCATTTCCTTCGGTACGGATAAGTCCATAACGCTGTCGTACCAAATGGCGCTGTCAACATTGTCTACCTTTTCGATCTTTTCGCGTAAAGCGGATACCTGCTTATCCTCCATACCGTCAACGATTATAAATGAGAACGCGCCCTTGCCGAAATCGTCGAGCAGTATGTTCTGCCCTTTCATTGTTTCGATGTCGTCGGGCAGGTAGGTCAGCATATCGTAATTGATACGCGTTTTAAGTATTCCGAAAACCGACGGCACCATTAAGGCTATCGCGATTATCAGAATAAGCACGCGGTGCTTTACCACGCCTTTTCCGAATTTTATCATTTATCTCCCAGCTTTCATTGGTTTTTCAGTATTTTAACGGTGTAAAACGCGTTAAATAAATTTTGCAGCCCGTCGATAGCGAGCGACAGACCCACAAAGGTCATAAGCACGCTGTTGCCGCTGAACGGGTCGATTATAAGCAGCAGCCCGAAAAGCGCGCAGATAAGCGAGCCTAAAAGTATCAGCCACCAGTTTGAAAGCCCGAAGCGCTTTGCGTCAACCGCTGTTTGCAGCTTGAACACGCCGTCCACCAAAACAAACACACCGAGTATTGCCGGCATAAAGGCTACGACCCTCGCAGAGCGCAGCAGAAGTATCAAACCGAAGATAAGCGTGAAAACTCCGAGCGCCAAATCAAACTGAAAGGCAAGGTTGTAAAGGTCGTGTGAAAAATAGCCGAGTATTTTTGAAACGCCGTAGAAAAGCGACACAGCGCCTATAACCCTGCAAAAAATAATTGCCGAGGCATACGGTCTTACCATTATATAAATGCCGGCGGCTATAAGCAGCACCGAGCAGATTATATAACACCATTTTGCCTGTTTAATTGTTTTCATTGCTTTTTCCTCCCTTCATTTTCTCAACGCAATATATTATATACATAATAATTTCCGTTTCCAATAAACATAAAAAGGCTTATGTGCGAATTTCACACATAAGCCTTAAAGTGTCGTATTTTCAGACATTTACACCTGTTTGTCTGTATTTTTCAAAAAGCAGTAGCGCACCGTTCCGTCCAAAAGCTCGCTTATTCTTATAACAAAATCGTGCGGGTCGCCTTTCATACCGCCGCTTAACCACTCAAGCGTCATGCCTACAAGCGCATGGGAATAGAACGAGGCTACAAGCTCAACATCGGTTTCATTGGGGGATAAATCGGCGGTCAATTTTTTTACGAATAAAAGTATATTATTATATGTAACCTTATTAAGATAGGTTTCAACATGCTCGCGGCTGATTGAATTGTAAAGATGATATATTGCGCGGCGGTTATTATGCACAAAATCAATGCCCTTTAGAAAGGCTTCCTGCCATGTCTCGTAATCGGCATTGCTGCCTAGAATGTTTTGTGTCTCCACCTGGAAAAGCTCGTCAACCAGCGCATATACATCCTCGAAATAATAATAAAATGTATTGCGGTTTACCCCACAGCGGGTAACAATGTCTTTAACTGTAATTTTATCAAACGGGCGTTCCGAAATAAGCTCTACAAATGAGTCTAAAATTGCCTTTTTGGTAAATTGCGCCATATCGCACCTCCGGGTATACTGCCGCACTGCAATGACAGTATACCATATTATCCCTTGAAAATCAAGACCCGAGGCTCGGATATACATAGTCCGAAGCATATTGTCGGTATATTTATTTCATTTACAAGGGGTGGTCGTAATGCTGTAAAATATGTATCATTGCTGCTGGGGCAGAAAAATCAACCTAAACAAATTTCCGAGTATATCGACAGACTGAGAATTATTACCCACCGCATATGCCGTTAACGGGACTTTCGGATTTTTTATATATACGCGCGACTATAAAATATGCAAAGCGCACATAATAATCCGGGGTGAAAAATATGAAAAATAAAAACAAAAACAAAAATAAGGAAAGACTCGAGCCGGTCATCGATGTGTCGTCCGTTCCCGTGACCGGAATGCCCGAAACCGCATTCGATATGGTGAACCGTTACGGCACATATAATATACAGTCCACCGCAGAGACCGAAAATATGTATCCGACCGTCGCACAGGGCTTTAATAAGGATATTATCAAGACCGATTGCGATGAAAATACGGATGACGACGAGAAAAAGAAGTAAAAACTTGACAAACGCTCCGAAAAGCTTTATAATTTTAATATGATTTAACTTTTTGGAGGAATTAAAAAATATGATTAGTGCCGGAGATTTCAGAAACGGAGTAACCTTTGAGGAAGACGGCAACGTTCTTCAGGTAATTGAATTTCAGCATGTTAAGCCAGGTAAGGGCGCCGCGTTCGTAAGAACAAAGGTTAAGAATGTTATTACCGGATCTGTTGTTGAAAAGAGCTATAACCCTACCGCAAAATTCCCGACCGCTTTTGTTGAGAGAAAGGATATGGAGTATTCTTATTCCGACGGCGATCTTTACTACTTTATGGATCAGGAAAGCTATGAGCTTGTTCCGATAAACGGCAGCGAGCTGGGCGACAACTTCAAGTTTGTAAAGGAAAACATGGTCTGCAAGATTCTTTCCTATAAGGGTAAGGTCTTCGGTGTTGAGCCGCCCACATTCGTTGAGCTTCAGGTATCTGCCACCGATCCCGGTTTCAAGGGCGATACCGCTACAAACGCCACCAAGCCCGCAACGCTTGAAACAGGCGCCGAAATTCGCGTTCCGCTCTTTATTAATGAGGGCGATATGATAAGAATCGATACCCGCACAGGCGAGTATATGGAGCGCGCATAATTTAAAAACGGAGGTTTGTAAAATGGATATCTGTGAGAAGGTAGCTTATATTAAGGGTCTTGCCGAGGGTCTTTCTCTCGACGAGAGCACAAAAGAGGGCAAAATTCTTGCCGCTGTTATCGATGTTTTGAGTGATATCACCAATGAAATATGCGAAATAGAGGACGGCTGCGATGAGCTTATGGAGCAGCTTGACGCGGTTGACGAGGATCTTTCCAATGTTGAAGACATTATTTACGGCGATGACGATTGTGATTGCTGCGATGATGACTGCGACTGCTGTGACGATGACGAGGAGCTTTATGAAATAGAGTGCCCCGCCTGCCACGATACCGTATATCTTGACGAGGATATGCTCAGCGAGGACGGAATTACCTGCCCTAACTGCGGAACAGAACTCGAATTTGATTTTGACGGCTGCGATTGCGGCTGCTGCCACGGCGATGAGTCTGATACCGACGGGGACGAGAAGGAATAATTTTTAAAGCGGAATTCGTAAAGCGGAATTTCAATATGGGTAATTCTTTATTCCGAATTCCGAATTTAAATGTCTGAAGACTGAAAAGCTCCCTGATATCGGGAGCTTTTTTAATAAAGACAGAGGTTAGTATATGCTCAAAACGGAATTTAAGCTTGAATATAAAATTGAAGAATCACCGATAGACGGCGGCGTGCCCGTAATAGTGGTGGCAGCCGGTTCGTCGACCCGTATGAACGGCATAAACAAGCAAACCGCACCGCTTTGCGGCGTTCCTTTAATAATCAGAACTCTTATGCGCTTTGAAAGGTGCGGCAGGATATCAAATATTATTCTCGTTGTAAGGCCGGACGAGCTTTTCAGTATGCAGCAATTGGCCGACAGGTATCATATCGGAAAGCTTTCCGATATTGTGTGCGGCGGGGAGAGCCGTCAGCAATCGGTAAAAAACGGCTTGGAGCGCGTACCCGCAAATGCCGAAACCGTGCTTATCCACGACGGCGCGAGGCCGTTTGTGACGGATGAGATCATATGCAGTGTTATATCCGCCCTCGGTACGCATAACGCTGTGGCCTGTGCAGTAAAGCTGAAGGATACCGTAAAGCAGGTCGATAAAAACGGATATGTACTCTCAACCCCCGATAGGGATACGCTGGTCGCGGTGCAGACCCCGCAGGGCGTGAATGTATCCGATTACCGTGCGGCTCTTGAAATTGCAGGGAATCCGGGTGCGTTTACCGATGATATGTCGGTTATGGAAGCGGCGGGGCATAAGCCCTTTACCGTGCCGGGCAGCTATGAAAACATAAAGGTGACAACTCCCGAGGACATAGCGCTTGCGGAATATCTTATTTTAAAGGATGAAAAAGAATGAAAATAGGTCACGGCTACGATGTCCACCGCTTTGCGGAAAACAGACGGCTTGTTATCGGCGGGGCGGAAATACCCTTTGAAAAGGGACTTTTGGGGCATTCGGATGCGGATGTGCTGCTGCACGCCGTTTGTGACGCATTGCTCGGTGCTGCGGCACTGGGGGATATAGGCAGGCACTTCCCCGATACCGACCCGGCATTCCTCAATATTGACAGCCGTATACTGCTAAAAAAAACCGCAGAGCTGCTGAGGGAAAAGGGCTTTAAGGCGGTCAATATCGACGCTACGGTCATAGCGCAGAAGCCAAAGCTGACAGTCTTTATTCCCGAAATGGTGAAAAATATTGCGGCTGACTGCAACATTGAACCCGACTGCGTTAATGTTAAAGCTACAACCGAGGAGGGCTTGGGCTTTACAGGCAGTCTTGAGGGCATAGCGGCGCATGCCGTTTGCCTTATTGAGCGAATATAAGCGCCGTACCCCGCATATTATTTACGGGGGAACGGATATGAAGCTTTTTATAACCTTTTCAAAAAGAAGTCTTGCGGCGGTTTTGCTTGCGCTCATTGCGGCGCTTGCGGTTTTGAGCCGAGTCACGGCGCTTTCGGGCGGCGATATCGGCGGAGCTACGAACGCCGAGCGGGTGGATTATATGAACAGCCTCGGCTGCAATGTAGAGGAAACCGCGGTTTCCTTTAAGAAAACGGTAATTCCGAAAAGCTTCGGAAGCGTTTATGAGAATTATAATTTGCTGCAGAAAAAGGCCGGACTTGATCTTGAACCGTATCGCGGCAGGGAAGCGCTTGTTTATACATATCGGTTGGCGGACGCACCGGGCACGGCGGTGAATCTTATAGTGGTAGACGGCTGCATTGTCGGCGGCGATATTTCATCGACCGCGCTTGACGGCTTTATGCTGCCGCTTTTAAGTGAGAGTGTAAAGAAAATTGAGACTTGATAAATTTATTTCTTCACAGCTTAATATCTCTCGTAAGGACGCCCGCGCCGCCATTTTAAGGGGCAGGGCAGCGGTGGACGGGGCGACGGTCAGAGCTGCTGATTTTAAAATCGACGAAAATGCCGATTCGGTCACCTTTGACGGACAGGCATTAAGCTATAAAAAGCATATTTACATAATAATGAATAAGCCGCGCGGCGTGCTCTCGGCGAGCGATGATAAGCGGCAGCCGACGGTTATCGACATAATACCGGAAAAATTACGACGGAACGGGCTGTTCCCGGTGGGAAGACTCGATAAGGACACTACCGGGCTGCTTATTATAACTGACGACGGCGATTTTGCACACAGAGTGCTGTCCCCGAAAAAGGAGATTTTCAAGACCTACATTGCCGTTTTGGATGGTGAAATAACTCCGGGTATGCCCGAAAAATTTTTAAACGGAATAGTTTTGGCGGACGGAACAAAATGCCGAAGAGCGTTTTTAAGGCGCGTGGATAAAAATACGGCGGAAATTAAAATCTGCGAGGGAAAATTCCACCAAATAAAGCGAATGTTCGGCACTGTGGGACTCGGCGTAAACGCACTTGAAAGGACGGCTGTGGGCAATTTTCATTTGCCCGAAGACCTGCCGCAGGGCGCCTGCTCGGAGACCAATTCGGAAGCTCTCGAAAGCATATTTTCCGACGGATAACGCCCTAATATGCATATTAAACAAAACATTTCTTTTAACATTGGATATATTTTGCATAGCAATTTTAAAGGCGTTTTGGTATAATAACAAAGTAAACTCAAGCAAATTTTTTAGGAGGCTGCAATATGGCAAGTTTGTCTTTACGTAACGTATACAAAAGATACCCGGGCGGCGTTACGGCTGTTTCGGATTTTAACCTGGAGATTAAGGATAAAGAGTTTATAATTCTCGTTGGTCCTTCAGGTTGCGGTAAGTCCACTACCCTCAGAATGGTAGCAGGTCTTGAGGAAATTTCCGACGGTGAGATCTACATCGGTGACAAGCTTGTTAATGATGTTGCTCCTAAGGATCGCGATATCGCGATGGTTTTCCAGAACTATGCACTTTATCCGCATATGACTGTTTTCGACAACATGGCTTTCGGTCTTAAGCTTCGCAAAACTCCGAAGGATGAGATTAAGCGCCGCGTTGAAGAGGCAGCCCGCATTCTTGATATTTCACACCTGCTCGAGCGTAAGCCGAAGGCTTTGTCCGGCGGTCAGCGTCAGCGTGTTGCCTTGGGTCGTGCTATAGTCCGTGAGCCGAAGGTATTCCTTCTTGACGAACCGCTTTCCAACTTGGACGCTAAGCTCCGCGCACAGATGCGTACCGAAATTTCGAAGCTCCATCAGCGTTTGGGAACAACCTTCATTTATGTTACCCACGACCAGACAGAGGCTATGACAATGGGTACCCGTATCGTTGTTATGAAGAGCGGTCTTATTCAGCAGGTTGATACCCCGAATAACCTTTATCTCTATCCCTGCAACCTTTTCGTTGCCGGATTTATCGGTTCACCGCAGATGAACTTTATCGAGTCCAAGCTTCTTAAAGAGGGCGACGATTATCTCGTAGAGTTCGGTTCTGAGGATACAAAGACCCGTGCCGGTGTTAAGTATAAAATTAAGCTTCCGGCTTCAAAGAATAAGGATAACTGCCTTGAGGCTTATGCCGGCAAGGAAGTTATTATGGGTATCCGTCCCGAGAATGTTCACAACGAGGAAGACCTCATCGCTATCCATAAGGATGGCTTGGTAGAGGCTGATGTTGAGGTTACCGAGCTTATGGGTGCCGAGACCTACCTCTATATGAACTGCGAGGGTCAGTCGATTAATGCTCGCGTTAGCCCGACTAACACCGCTCGCCCCGGCGATAAGATTACAATTGCATTTGAAACCGCTAAGATTCACCTTTTTGATAAGGATACAGAGCTTACGATTTGCAATTGATTTTGAAATTGGTTTTATAACTGTTTCCCCTATAAAAAGCCCGGAGTTTTTTCCGGGCTTTTTGAGCTTCGGTTTGAAAAGCTTATTTTGCCGCCTAAAATTGCGGAAAGACCGTTTAAACGCAAAAAAAATTAAAACACGGCAAAAAAACCTTGATTATTAATGCAACATGTGTTATAATATTTTTTGTTGTGAAAAACACAACCTGCGCTGATAGCTCAGCTGGATAGAGCATCTGCCTTCTAAGCAGAGGGTCGGGGGTTCGAGTCCCTTTCAGCGCGCCAATCGAAGCAGTAAGCTGCAACTCGGCTTGCTGCTTTTTTTAGTGAGTGCATATCACCCCAATCGGACTGCGCCGTAGCTTGTCCTCTCGGAAGGGACTCTCGCTATTCAAACAGTCCGCAGGACTGTTTAAAACAACGCTCGTCTTTCAGCGTGAAAACATCATTGAAATCTGAACCCCAAAGTTCAAATTTGATGGCGTTTTTTTATTATAAAATCCAGTGTTTATGCAACTTTTCGGTGTCACATTTTCTTTTTGCTGTTTGAACTCAAAACAGAAAAAGCGCGAAATTCATAAGTTGAATTACTTAAAACAAACCTTTTAGAACCCCATGGTCTATTTGTATTCATCTTTTAAGTTTGGGAAGATGTGTGAGTATCAAAATAATTTTAGTATGCGGTGGAAATTCTTTTGAAAATATGGTATAATGCAGATAATAAAACAATACTGCGAGGCAAACATGAAAAATAAACAGCCTCCTTTTCAAATTACGAATAAAATCATTGATAATGTCGCGAAGATTTCCGAACTGATAGGCAGGCTTTCTGCTCGTAATCATCTTTCCGCCAATCCGAATCTGCGCCGCACCAACCGCATTCGTACTATTTACGGCTCACTTGCTATTGAGCAAAACACCCTAAGCCTTGAACAGGTTACAGCCGTTCTGAACGGCAAGCATGTTTTAGCTCCGCCCAAGGATATTGCCGAGGTCAAAAACGCCTATGAGATTTACGAACATATGGACGAGCTTGACCCTTATTCCGTGGATGATTAGCTGATGGCACACGGAATTATGACGTGCGGACTGGTGGTTGAATCCGGTATGCTTCGTACAAGACCCGTTGGTGTTGTAAATCAGGATGGACAGATTGTGCATTTCGGTACATTGCCGCAGTATGTTCCGAATTCAGTTACGGAACTTTTGGATTGGACAAAGTGCAGCGATTTGCATATGCTGATTAAAAGCTGCGTGTTCCATTATGAATTTGAATTGATACATCCTTTTGCAGACGGTAATGGCCGTGTTGGTCGGCTTTGGCATACGCTGTTGCTCTCAAAATGGAATCAGACATTTGCATGGCTGCCGGTTGAATCCATCATCCATGACCGCCAGCAGGAATACTACAACGCGCTCAACGCAAGCAATGACGCAGGAGAGTCAACCGCTTTTATTGAATTTATGCTTTCCGCTATCAAGGCATCGCTCATTGAAGCAACCGAAATGAACGATGAAAAATTAGATAAAAAAACCTTGCGCTTAAAGAAGATTGAACAGTTCCTGCGGACACACGAATACATTATGAACGCCGATGTACGGGAGCTGTGCGGCGTGTCGGCAGCAACGGCGAACAGAATGTTGGCGGGATTGACAGAAACGGGAGTACTCAAAAAATACCATATAAACGGATATTGGAAATATAAGTCAATGAAAAGCAATTTGTGAAAAAAGCGAGAGTTTATTTGCCAAAGAGAAAGCTATGTGAAAGTTCGGGGTCATATGTGAAACCCGCGAAAAATCTTTTTCGTAGTCCTGCCACATAAGTTTTAAAACCCGCTATTCAAGCGGGTTTTAATTTTTAATGTACGAATTTTGTACTCTTTTGAAGTGCATATATCCTTTGGCAGCATTGCTTTTTTGAAAAAGCTATGCTATTATACATAATGGTGATTTAAAATGATGAAGGTATGTATAATAACCGGCGCAAGCTCGGGAATAGGCAGGGCTGCCGCCGAAAATATGTTAAAACACGGATACAAGGTATACGGTATTTCCCGCCGCGGCGGCGACATTGATAATGTGGTAAGCCTGTGTGCCGATGTAACCGACGAGCAGGAGATTATTAAAGCCGTTGATACGGTTATGGCGGAAAGCGGACGTATTGATGTGTTAATTAACAACGCGGGCTTTGGCATTTCGGGGGCTGTTGAATTTACAAGGACCGAGGACGCCGAATGTCAGTTTAACGTTAATTTTTTCGGCGCGGTCAGAATGTGCAGGGCTGTGCTGCCGATTATGCGAAAGCAGGGCTTTGGGCGCATTGTAAATATCGGCTCGGTTGCCGGTGATATAGCTATTCCCTTTCAAAGCTTTTATTCTGCCGCTAAAGCGGCGCTGTGCTCTTACACGCTGGCGCTTATAAATGAGGTGCGCGAATTTAATATAACCGCAGTTTGTATTGAGCCCGGCGACATTCGCACCGGTTTTACTGCGGCAAGAAATAAAAATACCCAAGGGGACGATATTTATAACGGAAGAATTTCACGTTCGGTAGAAAAAATGGAAAAGGACGAACAAACCGGTATGCTGCCTGAGACTGCCGGAAAATACATTGCCAAAATCGCTTCAAAGCAATCAGGAAAACCGGTTTTAATTATAGGCGCACAATATAAGGCCGTGGGAATTTTAAAAAAAATTTTGCCGCTGCGGCTTATCAATCGCATAGTTGGCGCTATTTATGCAAAGTGAAATCGCTATTGAGAGCTGAACCTTTAAATTCAAAATCAATAATATCCGTTATGTGTTGGTATATATTACAGCAAAAAATGCTTGACATTTTTGCATCACCGCTGTATTAGCGTAATAATACAGTGAGGTAATAAGGCGTCTTGGAGCTTTTCAAATGATAAACCTATTTTTCAGCAAATTGCCGATATTATTATTTTGAAAATAATAAGCGGCGAGTACCCGCCGGGCTACAGGCTTGAGACAGTGCGGGATTTAGCGCTTATTGCCGGGGTAAACCCCAACACTATGCAGCGTGCGCTCTCCTTTGCCGAGGAAAGCGGAATTATTTATGTAAGGCGTGGAGAGGGTCGCTATGTCACTGAGGATACGGAAAGAATAGCGGCGCTCAAAAACGAATATGTTTTAAAGCAAACGCGGGAATTTACCGAGCGGCTGAAAGCCTTGGGGCTTGAAAAAGGCGAAATTTCTTCGGCTTTAAAAAGTGTACTGAATAAGGGAGGAACTGACAATGGAGAACATTCTTGAATGTAAAAGCCTTTCCAAAATTTATAAAAACGCCGTGGCATTATCTGCGGTTAATCTGCAAATCGCGAAGGGCAGAATTGTAGGATTACTGGGACCGAACGGCAGCGGTAAAACAACGCTTATAAAAATAGCGAACGGATTGCTTACCCCCACCGCCACTCAACATATTGTTTGCAAGATGCTCTGCGGCGTGTTGGTTATTATAATTGATTTCATTGCGGTTATTGCGTCACTGCTTATAATGGGCGCGGGAACAGAAGTGCTCGCTGAAGTTTTTGAGGTGCTGAAAGCCGGCTTTAAATTTGCGGTGGAAAAGCTTACCGCCGCTCAGATAATAAGCCTGACCGCAGAATTTATAATAGCGATTATTATAGGTATGTTTCAGTCGCTTTTAATGTTCTACGCCGCTATTGCGATAGGTCAGCAGTTTAAAAGCAGGGTAGGCGGCGCGGTTGCGGCTTACATTTGCCTTTATGCCGCGGTGCAGGTAATAAACACGTTTATTATGATAATAGGCATAGCTGTGTTCGGAAGCATAGAAGTAGATCTGACAATATCAGTCGGCACATTTCAGGCTTTCTTAGGTTTAATTGCGGTTTACAGTCTTATTTTAGCCGCCGTATATTTTTGCATAACACGCCACTTTCTTTCAAAAAAGCTTAATTTAGAATAGTATTTTACATAAATGTAGGGGAAAATAATCATACAATATTAAAAGGGAGGAAATTTTAATATGTCTGTTATAAATTTAACTTCGGAAAACTTTGAAAGCGAAGTAATACTGAGCGAAAAAAACGTGCTTGTGGACTTTTTTGCGAACCGGTGCGCGCCGTGCCGCGTTATGTCCTCAGTGGTGGACGAAATAGCCGAGGAGCACCCCGAAATTAAGGTGTGTAAGGTGAATGTTGATGAGCAGTCCCAGCTGGCAGCGAGATTTTCGGTTGAGTCTATTCCTACACTTATTGCTTTCAAAAACGGAATAGCTGTTAATTCCGCCGTTGGCTCTATGCCTAAGCGCGCGGTTTTGAAAATGATTTTGTAATTTAGCCGACAGTATAGTACCAAGCGGAATTGTCAACCTAAATTTATTTTAAGGTTGACAATTCCGCTTTTATGCTTTACAATATATTTCTGTCGGAAGATGATGTAATAATGAAGAAAAGAATACTGAATATAACATTTGCGGCGCTGTTCACGGCAATTACCGCCGCGCTTTCGCAGGCGGCAATTCCAACGCCGTTTGGGGTGCCGCTCACTTTGCAGACCTTTGCCGTAGCGCTGTGCGGCTATGTTTTGGGCATTAAATGGGGACTTGCCTCAATTATTACATATATTCTTCTGGGCGTGTTCGGCGTGCCTGTTTTTTCGGGCTTTAAGGGCGGCGCCCAGGTGCTTTTCGGCGCTACCGGCGGGTTTATTTTCGGCTTTTTGTTTCTGGCGGCGTTTTGCGGTGCTGCCGAAATAATTAAAAATAAATACCTTAAAATTCTGCCGGGCTTTGCGGGGCTTGCCGTTTGCCACCTTTTAGGCACGGTGCAGTATGCGCTTATTTACAAAATGTCATTTGTTCCGGCTTTTTTGCTGGTTTCCGCTCCGTACCTTTTAAAGGACGCAATATCGGTGGTGCTGGCTTTTCTGCCGGCGGTTTACATTAAATGGCTGCTTTTAAAAATGCACATAGGCTGATAAAAAATTGAGCGTGTCGATTTTTCGACACGCTCTCTTATTTTTTCTTTTTTTCGGTGCGCCTGTACTCCTTGGGGGTTATACCCACCGCTTTTTTAAAGGCTTTAAGAAAATGCGAGCTGTCGTAAAATCCGGTTTGCGCCGCAATAGCGGTAATTGTTTCGTCGGTTTCAAAAAGCAGCTGCTTTGCAAGGTTTATGCGGCAAAAGTTTATATATGAGGTTATGGGCTGTCCTACCTCCCTGTGGAAAAGCCCCGAAAGATACGTCGGGTTAATAAGAATATGCTTTGCAATTTCATCAACAGTAATTTTTTCACGGAAATTATCCTGAATATATTTAAGCGCCTGCAAAACATAAGGGCTTTTATTTGCGGATTTCTGATTTGTAAGCAGTGGGATTTTGAACTCGGTCCATTCATCGGCTTGCTTTATTTCAAAATAATAGCGTACCGAAATATAAGAAGGAATAGAATACAAGCTGATTTGCAGCTTACAGGCTTCATTCGAACGAACAGAAAAGCTTATATAACCGGTTTTTAATATATCTGTCAGTGAGCAGTCGTCGGCTTTATGCTCTCTGAAAAACCAAATTTTAAATAAATCACTTGATTTTACGGTGAATTTACAATATTCGTTTTTTATAGGGTCGTTATGTAATTCGTAAACATAATTATCCGGCTGCCGCGGCAGCTCAACAAATTTGTGGCTGGAGAAGAAGGTCATAAAGGTATCAGGTGCCTCGTGCGGCTTGGCGGACTGTATTTTAATATTACTTATGTCAAGCGCCAGCTCGGGAAGGCACATAGGCTCAAAGTATTCAAACGCCACGGCCGAAACCTTTCCGAACACCATATCGTTGTTAATGCGCTCATATTCTATTGCGGTTGTAACTATATATTCAATACGTCGGCTCAGTATCATTGCTTTTGCTTGTCCGGTGACGGAAGTTTCAAGCATTGACTGAAAATATGTGGCGGCGTCAGGCAGGTAATCTACTACCTGCTTTGCATCACATTCAAATTCATGGCTGAAAATACGGTAATCCCTTTGATAGCCTTTTCCTGCGTTATCGTCGGCAAGTGGCGATGAGGCATAAAGCTTGTACTCGGCGCAAAAAACAGAGGTTTGCGAATTTGCGGGTGTAAAAATCCATTCAGCCGAACATTCCTTTGATATAAAGGAAAGCTTTTTATATTTTCTGATTTGCTCATCACGCGTATTATAATAAGCTCCGTTGCCGGAAATTATTATCCAAAGTCGCTGATTTTCGCTTTGCGGAAAGGTAAATGCTTCTGAAAAATTATAAATATTGACCGAGCAAAGTTTTAATGAGTAGTCGGGACTGTTGTTTTCAAGTGTCGATAACTGCAAAATTTATCACCCTGTTAAATATTAACATATTTTTTAATAAAACACAAGTAAGAAAAAAATTTACCAAAAATAACTGTTTGCTTATGATTACCTTAAATGTGCAAAACAAAGTTAAAATGCCGAAATTTAAGGCGATTTTTTTTTTTTTTAAGTATAAGCGACGATTGGTTGAGTACTGAAAGTTTAATGACCGATGCGGTAAATAATATTGAAAAAATCAACAAAGTGAGAAATATACCAAAAATGAAGATGATTATACTATTACTGACCGTTACGATAAGTTATCATATAAACAGATACATTGATAATAATTTTTAAATAATTTATACAAAGGGGCTCGGCTATGAAAAAAACTATTGCGTTATTGCTTGCGGTAATGCTTACAATACCGGCTATAATTTGCAGCGCCGCTGCGGATAACGGGGACATATCAAAGCTGGAAAGCAGCCACTCCGCCGAAAACGGTTATTCAAATTGGCTGAGCGAAAGCGGGGCGGCAGCCCAAGGTGAGGTTATAACACTGGGCGGCGATACCGCCGCAACGGGAAAGGATGAAAACAGCCGCGAATACACCGAGTGGCAGGTAACTCCTGCCGTTTCCTCGCGCTATTACATAAAGCTGACATATAAAATCAAGGATGAAACGCGCGATAATGTTGAAGTGGGAATTTCGGTCGATAATAAATATCAGTATAAAGAACTGGAGCAGGTAAAGCTTGAAAGAGAGTATTACGATGTTACCGAGCCGACCGAGGATTACAAAGGCAATCAGGTGCGCCCCGAGCAGGCTGAAAGCAGAAACAGCATTTGCAATTATTTATACGATTACGCCTATGAGTATTCAGAGCCGCTTTCGGTAGCTCTGACCGCAGGCAATACCCACAAGCTCAGAATAACAAGCCTTTTGTGTTCGGCTGAAATAGAAAAAGCCGAACTTGTGCCGACGGGCAATATAGCGACTTATAAAGAGTGGCTTGCCGCGAAAAAGCAGAGCGGCGCCAAGGAAGCCGGCGGAACGGTATTTCTTGAGGGTGAGGACTATTCCTTAAAATCCGCTACTACCGTTTATCCTATATCGGATAATAAATCAGCCGCCACATCGCCGCAAAAGCCGGGCAAGGTTTTACTTAATACCGTGGGCGGTTACCATTGGAACAGCGTAGGGCAGTATATAATATGGAAAATAAACGCTCCTGAAGACGGACTTTATAAAGTGTGTATGCGTGTACGCCAAAATACGGCGCCGGGGCAGACCTCATCAAGAGCCTTGTATATAAACGGGGATATTCCGTATGAAGAAGCAAAGGCGTTTTCCTTTAAATACGACGCCTCGTGGCAGACGGTCACGCTCGGTGACGGGATGTATGTATACCTTAATAAAGGCGAAAACGAAATTAAGCTGCAAAACACCCTCGGCGAGATGGACGCGGTGCTGCGGCTTTTAAATAACAGCGTTGATATTTTCAACGGCATATATAATAAGCTTTTGCCGGTTTTGGGCGCGTCACCCGACCTTATGCGCGATTACCGCATAGGCAAGCTTTACCCCGAGCTTGTTCAAAGCCTGAAAGAGCAGGCTGAGGTTTTGGCGGCTGCCGCTGATTGGATTGAAAGCTACTGCGGCAAGGGCAACTCGGGTGCGGCGCTCATACGCTCGTTTGTGCGGCAGCTTAATAATATGCACAGCGACCCCGACAAAATACCGAAGGAATATTCTTACTTTAAAACCAATATCGGTTCGCTGAGCACCTGGATAGGTAATGCTGCAAAGCAGCCGCTTGAAATTGATTCGCTTACATTCGGAAACGACAGCTCTGAATATCCGGCAAAGGCAGGCTTTTTCAAGCAGCTTATATTTGGAATAAACTCTTACCTTTATTCATATGTTACCGATTACGAAACAATAGGAACAAAGGAGAAAACCGATAAAAAGGAAGCCCTTACTGTTTGGGTGGGTCAGGGCAGAGAGCAGGCGCAAATTATAAGAAATATGGCGGCAAAGTCCTTTACACCCAAAACGGGCACGGCGGTCAATGTCAAGAATGTTGCCGTTTCCTCCCTTATGATGGCTACGGTTGCGGGAATAGGACCCGACCTTGTTGTGGTTTCCTCACCCGATGTTTTTAACTTTGCAATGAGAAACGCGGCGTATCCCGTTTCCGATTTTTCCGATTTTAATGAGGTTGCGGCAAGATTTGCACCGGCAGCCCTTATACCTGTGAAATATTGCGATAAGTACTACGGTTTGCCCGAGCATATAGATTTCAGTATGCTTTTCTACCGCAAGGATATATTGCAGCAGGTGGGAATTTCAAAGCCCGAAACGTGGGACGATTTGATTTCAGCCTCCTCGGTGCTTTCCAACAACAATATGGAAATAGGTCTGCCGTCGGCTGCGGATAGCTTTTTGCTTATGCTTAAGCAAGCGGGGCTTAATATTTATGAGGACGGCGGAAAATACTCGGTGCTTGACAGTGTAGGCTCAATAAATGTATTTACCGAGTTTACCAACTTTTATGTAAGCTACGGCTTCCCGCTTTCCTATGATGTGGTAAACCGTTTCAGGTCAGGTGAAATGCCTATAGCCATAGCCTCGGTTGCAACCTACAACTCCTTGCAGGTTTCGGCGCCCGAAATAAACGGGCTTTGGGAAATGGATATGCTGCCCGGTACCTTGCGGGAGGACGGCAGCATTGACCGCAGCGCACTTGTAACTGTGGGAACGGCTATGATATTATCCGACACCGATAAACCCGAAAAGGCATGGGAATTTTTGAAATGGTGGACGGAAACAGAACAGCAGGTAACATACGCCGATGAAATAGAAAGCGTGCTCGGAAAATCATCACGCTATAATTCGGCAAATTTAAAGGCGCTGGAGCAGAGCAACTGGAGCAGTGAGCAAAAACAGAAAATTCTCGCTCAGGTTAATATGCTGGGTGCGGTAGAGCCGGTGCCGGGCGGATATTATCTTGCGAGAAACATAAACAACGCGTTCAGAAATGTTGTTTATAACGACGCTTCGCCTACAGACGCACTTTATGAATACACATATAAGATAAACGCCGAAATAGATAAAAAACGCAAGGAATTCGGACTTGAACTAAGGCAGGTGGCAAAGAGTGAAAAATAAGCAAAAAACAGTCGGCTGGAAATTTAAGGACGGCTTATTTTCTATTTGCTACTTAGGCCCGTTTTTAATATTTTTCACACTTTTCACCGTGCTGCCAGTAGTAATATCAATGTTCCTTTCCTTTACGAATTACAATGTTTTTGAAACGCCGAAATTCATAGGCTTTCAAAACTATATGGAGCTTTTATTCAGTGACGATACCTTTTTAATAGCGCTGAAAAACACACTGGTTATCGCGCTTATTTCAGGACCTGTGGGGTATCTGGCATCGCTTTTGGTGGCGTGGTTTATAAATGATTTAAACCCGAAAATAAGGCCGCTTATGGTGCTGTTTTTCTATGCTCCGTCAATTTCGGGCGGCGCGTATATGATATGGCAGATAATGTTCAGCGGCGACGCCTATGGCTATGCCAACTCTATACTTATGTACCTTAATATTATTGATGAGCCTATACAGTGGCTTACCGACGCGAAATATATGCTGGGTCTTGTAATCGCGGTGCAGATATGGATGAGCTTAGGCTCGGGCTTTCTCTCGTTTGTTGCGGGTCTTCGCGGAATTGACCGCTCGTATTACGAGGTGGGATATGTTGAGGGAATAAGAAACCGCTGGCAGGAGCTTTGGTATGTAACGCTGCCATCACTGAAACCTCAGCTTATTTTCGGTGCGGTTATGAGTATTTCGGGCGCTTTCGGCTGCGGGGCGGTATCAACCGCGCTTTGCGGCTTTCCAAGTACCGATTACGCCGCGCATACAATACTTAATCATATGGAGGACTACGGCACTACAAAATTTGAAATGGGTTATGCAGGCGCTGTGGCAACTATTTTGTTTTTAATGATGCTCGGCACAAACAAGCTTATACAAAAGGCTATAAGCAATGTGGGCAATTAAGGGGTGGTAAGCTGTGAAAATTAAAATACTTCATCGCAAGCCGCGCGCGGCAAGGTCGCTTGCAGGCAATACCGCAAACTTTATTTTTCTTTGCCTTTTTGCGGCGGTTATGGTGCTGCCCATGGTTTACACAATAAGCAACGCCTTTAAACCGCTCGACGAGCTGTTTGTATTTCCGCCGAGGTTTTTCGTAAGAAACCCCACGGTTAATAACTTTAAGGGTATATCCGCCCTGTTTACCGAAAGTATGGTGCCGTTTTCGCGCTATGTTTCAAACACGCTGCTTATTACCGCCGCGGGAACGGTAGGCTCAATTTTTATTGCGTCGGCGGCGGGATATATTCTTGAAAAGAAGAAATTCCCCGGGAAAAACCTTGCTTTCAAAATAATTGTTACGGCACTGCTTTTTACAGGTCCCGTAACGGCAATACCGAACTTTCTTATAATGTCAAAGCTCGGAATAATTGATACATATTTTTCAATTTTGCTGCCTGTTTTCGGCTCCTCCTTCAATGTCTTTCTTATGAAGCAGTTTATGGTGAACGTGCCCGATACTATTCTTGAGGCGGCGCGAATTGACGGAGCAGGCGAGCAGCGCATATTCTGGCGAATAGTAATGCCCTCGGTTAAGGCGGCATGGATGACGCTTATAATTTTTTCGTTCCAAAACCTGTGGGGGCAAACGGGCGGAAATACTATTTACAGCGAGGCGCTTAAAACCCTGCCTTATGCGCTCTCTCAGGCGGTAACGGCGGGAATTTCGCGCACGGGAGAAAGCGCCGCTATTTCAATGCTTATGATGACCGTGCCGATAGCAGTGTTTATTATAACGCAAAGCAATGTTATGGAAACAATGATGTCATCGGGAATAAAAGAATAACACACCGGAAGGGAGAAGAACAGTTGAAGTACGGTTTTAAAAAATCGACCCTTATAATATCGGCTTTAGCCTTGATTTTCGCAATATTGTTCAGCGTTCCGGTGAGTGCGGCTGAATTTTACAGCTATATATACGATAATGATGAAAAAGCGGTTGCGGCGCCAGACGCGGCGACCCCTGCCGGTATGCTTACGGGGGAAAATATCGGCGGCTTTAATTCCCCGCAGGATCTTTATGCTTATAACGGAAGGCTTTATATAGCCGACACAAAAAACAACCGTATAGTTATAATGGGGCTTTCGGGCTCAAATACCGAAATAATAGCGGATTTTAAAAATAACGGCAGGGAAGATAGGCTTTCCGAGCCTACGGGTATTTGCGTGACCGCGGACGGAATATATATTGCGGATACGGGAAACGCACGGGTTATAAAGCTTAATGAAAACAAGGAGTGTACCCTTGTTATTGAAACGCCGAATGAGGATTCGTTCGGTGAAGACTTTAATTTTTCACCCACAAAGGTTGCGGTTGACGATCACGAAAGAATTTTTGTTATTTCCGCTGGCTACAATATGGGGCTTATACAGTTTGATAAAAACGGAGGTTATCTTAAATCAATAGGCGCGCCGAAGGTTACACTTTCGGTAATTGAGCAATTTTGGAGAAAGCTTTCAACCAAGGAGCAAAGGGAAAGGTCTCAGTCGGTAGTTCCTACGGAGTATTCAAATCTTTCGGTTTCATCTGACGGGTTTATATATGTAACCAACGAATCAACATCGGAGGAGGTTGAGGCGTTAAGGCGGCTCAACGCTAAGGGTAACGATGTATTGAAAAGAATAGGCGAGCCTGCGGGGGACGTTACAACCGGCGGACTTACCTACAAGGGAAATTCGGCAATAATTGACTTTTGCGAGCTTGAATACGGTAACTTCGCCATTCTTGACAGAAAGCGCTCCAGAGTATTTGTTTACAACGAAAGCAGCGAGCTTTTGTATGTTTTCGGCGGACCGGGAACATACAGCGGCGGTATGAGCGTGCCTACATCTATGGTTTACAGCGGCGGAAGGTTTTACATAAGCGACTCGGGCAGAAATGCCGTGTGCGTTTATGAGCTTACCGAATACGGCAGGCTTTTCGGTGATGTTGCAAAGGCACAGAAAAACATTGATTCCGATTCGGAAGAAGCCGGCTGGAACGAGATAATGAAAAATAACAGTAACTGCACCCTTGCAATGAACGGCATAGCAAATGCGGCTTATAAACGACACGATATGAAAACCGCTATGAAATACTACAAAATGGCGGGCAACAGAACCGATTATTCAAAGGCATATGCTTTTGTAAGGCGCGAATATATAGAAGGTAATATTGCCGTGATTGCGGTAGCTATTGTTGCTTTAATTGCGGCGGCGGTTTTAGTTTCAAAATGGCGCAGTAAAAACGCGGGAAAAATTTCCGCCGACTCAGCACTCGGCAGAATAGGATTTATACGGTATGTCTGCTACCACCCGTTAAAGGGCTATTGGGAAATGAAAAGGGAAAAGCGCGGTTCGGTTGCCGTTTCTGCGGTAATTCTCGGTGCGGCGGTAGTTGTTATGACGGCTTCCAACCTGTTTACCGGCTTTATTTTCAACACAAACAACCTGCAAACCTATAATATGTTCGGTATGTCGGCGTTTCTTATAGGCGCGGTGTTTATTTGGTGTATTGCGCAGTGGTGTGTAACCTCGCTTATGAACGGCGAGGGAAAGTTCGGTGATATATTTATTGCTACCTGCACGGCGCTTTGGCCGTATATAGTAATAAATACCGTTGCAATACTTTTAAGCCGTGTGCTGCTTAAAACCGAGGGCGATTTTTATTATGTTCTGGCAGCGGCTGCAATTATTTATTCCGTTGCGCTGATAATTGTAAGCGTAATGCAGACGCATAACTTCACAGCGGCAAAAACGGCGCTTGCAATACTTATAACGGTAGTGGTAATTCTTCTTATGGTATTTATAGGTATGCTGGTTGTGGCGCTTTGCCAGCAGCTTATTGCGTTTGTTAAGGATATTTCAACCGAAGTGATATTGAGGATATGAGGTAGTGTATATGAAAAAAGTAATTTCCGCAATACTGTGCACAATACTGATATTCGCGTTACTTTCGGGCTGCGGCAATCAGGTTTATGAAAAAATAAGCAGTAAAAATATTTTAGGTCAGGGCACCACGGAAAATAATACCGATAACACGGATTTTAAGCTGTACCTTGAAAACGATTATTTACAGCTTTATATAAACCCGGATACCACGGAAATTAAAACGGTAAATAAGGCGGATAATTCCGAATGGCTTTCTACCGGTGCGGAAACCGCCGGTGACGCGGCACGCGCGCTTATACAGCTTACATATATAGACTCAACCGGTCAAACCGGAGAGCTTAACTCCTATGAAAACGCCGTGCGTGACGGTCAGTATGAAATAACCGAGGGTGACGGCAGGGTTACCCTAAAATACAGTATAGGCAGCTTTTCGTCACAGGTGCTTATTCCCGAGGTTATAACAGAGGAGCGCTACAAACAACTCTGCGATAGCTTTGAGGACGAATTTGCGCTTATGAAATTTCAGAATTATTATTATCACTTTAATAAGGATGAAATTGAAAACGAGGAGCTTAAAAACCAGTACATTTCAAAATATCCCATACTCAAAACAAAATCAATGTATGTTATAAACGATTCGGTTTTAAACTCTCCCACGGTCAAAAAGGAATTTGCCGGCGTTTTAAAGCAATGCAGCTATACCGAGGAAATGTACCGCGAGGACTCGAAAAATTTTAAAAACACCTCAGATTCGGTGAAAGAGGCAGGGTGCAATATAAGTATTGAGCTATCTCTTGACGGCAGCACATTAAAGGTATATGTTCCGAATAAGAGAATCGAAATGTACAGCGATTATTTAATAACGAACATAGCCCTGCTTAAATATTTCGGCGCGCCGAAAGCGAACGAAAAGGGATATTTTCTTTTGCCCGACGGCAGCGGCTCGGTTATGAGCTTTTATAACGGCAAAACCGACGGTCACGAATACTCCGCTGCGGTTTACGGAACGGGCTACTCCCTTTCGGGGCGCGAGAAAACGTCAAACTACTACGACGCGTCACTTCCGATATTCGGAATAAATAAGGGCGAAACGGCGGTTTTTGCCGAAATAACAAAGGGCGACGGCGCGGCGGATATTAAGGCGTATTCGGGCGATGAACGCATTGCCCCGTTTGTATCTCCCCGTTTCAGATTCAGGGAGACCTACACCGCGCAGCTTTCTTCCGGCAAAAAGGAGAATTTCATTACCGTTCAAAAGCAGCGCTATGCGGGGGATATGGAGGTTGACTACCATTTTCTCACCGGTAAAAACGCTGATTACTGCGGAATGGCGCAGTTCTACGCTGATAAGCTTTTCGGTGATAACGATAAGAAAACCGACAAAATTAACGTTGTGCTTGAATACATAGGTATGCTCGATAAAAAGGCGCAGCTTTTCGGAATATCCTACAATAAGAAAATTGTAACATCAAGCTTTGAGGATATTGAAAACGAGGTAAACGCCCTTTATGATAGCGGGCTTAACAATATAAACGTAAGGCTGAGCGGCTGGTTTTCATCGGGTTATTCGCACGGCTCGCTGAAAAACCTAAGCGCGCAGAAAAGGCTGGGCGGCGAAAAGGGACTTGACTCCCTGCGGAAAAAGCTTGACGGCTTAGGCGCTGTTCTTTGGTATGACGCGGATGTTCAGTATATGAAGGTCTCCGGCTTAAATTCAAATACAGGCGCGATTAAAACAATAAGCAAGGCGGTGGGAACCACCTGCTCATATGATCCCGCAACATTTTTACAGGTTAAAAGCGTGTATGAGCGTAGGGTCAATAATATTTCGGCGGTAACAGCTGAAATTGAGTATTTGAGTAAATGGGCAGGGAAAAACAAGGCTTACGGCGTTTCCTTAAGAAGCATAGGCAAGAGCGTTAATGCAAATTACGATGAAAACGCCTTCTGCGATAACGGCGCCACCGTGGAAAAAACCGAAAAGGCGCTGAAAACACTTACCGAAGGCGGTACAAGGCTTATGACAGCCGGCTCAAATAAATATGTGCTTAATACGGCTGATATTTGCCTTGATACTCCGCTTATTTCCAACAGATATGACAGCACGGATATGTCTGTGCCGTTTCTGCAAATTGTGCTGCGCGGCAGGGTAAGCTTTGCGGGCGCGGCGGTAAATCTTTCGGGGAACAGCAGCGAGGCAATTTTGCAGGCAGCGCAAACGGGAGCGGATATTTACTACATTTTCACCTGCGAAAATTCCGATGAGCTGACAGACAGCAATTATAACGCCTTTTATTCTACTGACAGTTCAGCACATAAGGATGAGCTTACCGGTATGGTAGCAAAATACCAATCGGATTTAGCGGAAACCGCGGGCAAAAAAATAACCGGGTTTTCTTACATTACGGAAAATGTTACGAAAACCGATTTTGAAAACGGAATACGCGTGTATGTGAATTTCGGAAATACCGATTACACGGCTGACGGAATTAAAATACCCGCAAAATCGTATACGGCTGTAAAGGAGTGATACTTTTTGAAAAACAAACGCCCCTCGTTAGAGGCTAAAAGGGTAAAGGTAGGCTATTTGTTCACGCTGCCGTTTATAATAGGAGCCGCCGTTGCAATAGTTTACCCCATAATAGTATCAGTCATATACAGCTTTGCGGATATCACGGCAAACGCTTCGGGTTACAATATAAAGTTTGTAGGTCTTGAAAATTACAACAATATTTTCAATATTGACCCTACGTTCAAGCGAATACTTTTAAACACGCTTAAAAGCACGGCGCTTAATGTGCCGGTGGTTATAATATTCAGCTTCTTTCTCGCAAGCGTGCTCAACACCGAATTTAAGGGCAGGGGAATGGCGCGAACCGTTTTGTTTTTACCTATGATACTTAATTCAAACCTGGTTAAAAGCATTTTAAGCGGCGATGCGGTTATGGGCTCGGTCACCGAGAAAAGCTCGGCTGATACCGCGCAGATATCGGGCGCGTTTGAGGGCTTTTTATCAAAGCTTGATATAGGCACGGGCGTGACCGACCTGCTTGTTTCCTCGGTAGATAACATTACAAACATTCTTGCAATGTCGGTTATACCCATAATCATAATGCTGGCGGGGCTGCAATCGGTTTCAAAATCGGTCTATGAGGCATCATATGTTGAGGGCGCCACGAAGTGGGAGGTATTTTGGAAAATAAGCCTTCCCATAGTAAGCCCTATGATTTTGGTATCGGTTATTTACTGCATTATAGATTCATTCACAAGTGTTGATAACGCGGTTATTGAAAAGGTAAAGGCAGTCAGCTTTACAGACCTTGAGTTCGGTCTCGGCAGCGCTATGGCATGGTCGTATTTACTTATAGTGCTTGCAATAGTGGCGCTTGTGTATCTTGCGGTAAACAGGTTTGTTTCCTACAGTGATTAGGGGGTGGTTTTGTGAAGGAAAAAACAAAGGATTTCTATAAAAAAACAGCCCTCAACACGGTAATAACGGTTGCAAGACTGGGGCTTTTCATTCTCTTGGCTTTCGTAATTATCTATCCGTTTTTCACCCAGATAATGTCTATGTTTATGAAGCCCGAGGATGTTTACGATTCAACCGTAACCTACATACCGAAGCATTTCACATTGGATAACATTAAAAGTGCGGCAAGCCTTTTAGAGCTTAAAAGCTCGTTCTTCATAACCGTTGGGTTTACCGTTTCGGTAGCGGCATTGCAGACCTTTTCAAGCACGCTTGTGGGCTACGGGCTGGCACGGTTTAAGTTTAAGCTTAATAAGCTGCTTTTAATGCTTGCGGTTATAGGAATGGTTTTACCGCCGGTAATCCTGCAAATACCGCTTTACACCCTTTTCAGAAATTTCCGCCTTTTCGGGCTTGTTCCGCTTTTAAACGGCGGCGAGGGAATTTCCTTTATAAACACCCCGCTGCCTATGCTGTTTTTCGCGGTTACGGCAAGCGGCTTCAGGTGCGGGCTGTATATTCTTATAATGCGGCAGTTTTACCGCAATATGCCCATAGAGCTTGAGGAGGCGGCGTATATTGACGGCTCGGACCCGTTCGGAGCGTTTTTCCGCATTATGCTGCCAAGCTCGGTTACTATGATTGTAACGGTTTTTCTGTTTGCATTTGTATGGACCTGGCTCGACTCGGATTACACAAAGCTTTTTATGGGCGAAATACCCGTGCTTTCAAATATGGTATCGGCGCTTAACGGGCTGCACAGCGGCGGTGCGTCGGATGAGGTTACAAGAAACCTTATAGCATATGCGGGAACGGTATTTCTGGTTCTTCCGCTTATTGTGCTTTACGCATTTACCCAGCGTTTCTTTGTTCAAAGCGTTGAGCGCAGCGGACTTGTAGGTTAAATAACGGCGGTAACACGCCGAAAAAAATAAAAGGAGAAAAGTTATGAAAATGAAAAGAACATTTTGCTTGGCACTGGCATTGCTGCTTATTTTTTCGGTTTGCGGCTGCAAAAAGAAAACCGGTGATGATTCCGAATACTCTGTTTGGTATGAGGATGAAATTATAAGCGGCGGAAAAAGCAGCAAGAGCGATAAAACCGACAGCTCTAAGAGCAGCACAGGCTCGGGCAAAAGCAACACCGGCAGCAAGGGCAGTGGGGCAAGCGATAAAAATGAGCAGATAGCCGAAAGCACAAAGCTTGATTTCGGCGGCAAAACAATTACTCTGCTGCGCGAGTGGGGTCCCTATGCCAGAGGCAAATACACCACATGGGATAACTGGCTCAACAATTTAGAGGCGGTTGAAAAAGAGTGCAATGTTAAAATTGTAGAGAAAAAATGGTCGGCTACGCTGGCGGGCGAAATGCTTGCGGGTGTAAAGCCGGAGGGTAATATTTACCTTGTGAGCAGCGGCGAGGTGTATTCTCTTGCCACCAAGGGCTATATAGCCGGGCTTAACAGCGCTATGAAGAAAACCGGAATAGATATGACCGGCGAGCTTTTCAATAAGTTCAATACCGGGCTTAACAATATAAACGGCGAGCAGTATACGGTGGGTCTCGGCTTTGCGCGTGTGCCGGCAGTTATTCTTTACAATAAAAAGGTAACTAAGGACGCGGGCTACGATATAGCCAAGCTTGTAAAGGACGGCAAATGGACTTGGGATATGATGACCGAAATTGCCAAAAAGACCACCGTTCGCTCTGCCTCGGGGGACGTTTCGCGCTACGGCATTGCATTTGATACAACCGCGCCTGCGGCTATGGCGGTAAGCAATAACAGCCATGTTTTATACCCGAACAGCAGCGGCAAATTTGAACTGCAATTAAGCAGCGCCGGAACAAAAGAGGCGTTGCAGCAGCTTTACGATTGGGCAAATGTTGATAAGGTTGCCGAGTATAACTGGGGTCAAAAATCGTGGACCGCGCTGGATGAGGATTTTGCAAGCAAAAAGGTTGCAATGCTTTTTGCGGGGCATAGCGGTATAAGCGCCGCCTACAATAAGCTTACAGATGAATACGGCGTTGCGTATCTGCCGAAGGGCCCGCGCGCAAGCGGCTATGTATCATACCTTATGGATGAATACAGCTATGTTATTCCGGCAGCATATTCCGATATGGCGGCAGACCTGCTTGTGCTTTTGAGTAAGCTGCACAGGCTGCCCAAGGGCTATACGGTGGATGATGAGTTCAGGGATGAATGGATAAGGTACTTCAAGGATGCCGACGCTTACAAAATGTTCAAGACCCTGCACGACGGCAGCGTTAAGCAGGTATGGGACGGCACAAACAAAATGGCTCCCAACGCCGGTGCCACCACATATGCCAGCGCTTTCGGCAGGCTTTTCCAGGGCGAGCTGACCCCCGGCGCGTTTATTGATACATACCAAAGCGCGTTCAAGGCGTCGGTCAATGATTCGGCAAAGAAGGTTACATATACCGGTCCGCTTAAATAATAACCCACAGAAAGGCAACGGTGATAATTAAATGAAAATTCCGAGAATAAAGCGCGGTATAGCTATATTATTATGCGCCGTTATGACGTTCGGAATAAGTATATTTACGGCGATTGAGTCGGTAGCGGACGATACGGTTACGGTGGATAAGCAGCTGCTGAGCTTCAGCGGCTGCGATACCGGCACCGCCTTTGCCCTGCCTGACAGAATGAAATATATTAACGGCAGCAACGGCTTTAATTATAACGGAACCAAAAGCATAGAGGAAACGGCTGAGGGCGGCAAATATTTTAACCTTGCCCTTAATAAGTCGGTTAAAAAGCAAACGAACGATACTGTCGGCGGCAGAGATAAGCGTATGGCTTTTTCGGTAAGTGTGCCGGCGAATTATGTTGAGTATATTGATACGATCACCCTTAATTACTCAAATAATGTAAACCAAAAGAATACATATACAAAAATGTATACCGTAATAGGCATTACCGACGGGGTGAATTACGGCAAGACGGTTAAAAAATCAATTCCCTTCAGCTCCGGTGAAAACGGGAAAATAAGCGTTGCCGTTTCGGATATGCTTATTACAAACGAAGCGGGCTTTTTGGGCAGCTGCGGCAGCAATAAATGGAGCGACGCCGAGACAGACGGTATAGCAAGCATACTGGTTTACATAACAATGCCGTACTGCAAGGGCAGAGAAAATTGGGCGGTAGGCATAAAGGGACTTACCGTAACCTTAAAGGGTAACGCCGGTGAGCTTGAAAATATTGACACAATAGCCCCCGAAATAGAGAATTTTGATAAATTCGATACATTGGAGGAGCTGAAACAGAACGGCACCTTCGTTGCAAACGGTGATTTTGAGCTTACAGATAAAGCAGATTCCGCGCCCAATGCCCTGCTTTACAAGGGTAAAAAGGACTCCGGCACCGATTATGATTCGTCCCTTGTGATAAACCTTGATAAGCGTGTATCCGAGGTTAAGGGCTTAACCTTTAAGGTGTTTAACCTCAGCACCCAAAATAATGCTGTTCTGCGCTGCTTTTTAGATACGAAAAGCGGCGGTAAGAATAAGACCTGCCAGTATATTACTACTGCTAAGCTGGGCGAGGATGGCTTTACAAGGGTAAGAATTTATTTTGATAACGTAGGCGAAAAAACGGGCGATGAGTTTTGGGGCGGCACCTCCTCGGGCTATTCAATGACCGACGAGGAAATAAGAAACATTACAAAGCTCAGAATAAGAATACCCGATCTTTTAAAAACCGACGCCGGCGTTGCGTTTGACAGCTTTGAATACATAGTAGAGGATGACAGGCTGCTGAGAAACGTAACCCTTGTTGACTTTGATAACTGCGAGCCGGGCGGAGATGCACCCGAGGGCATTAAGGTTGAGGGCAGCTATAACGGCACGGTGAAGGTTGTTGAAAAATCGGGCGGTAAAAAGGCGCTGCGCGTTTACTATGACGCAGCGGCGGGCGGCACTACCGATAAAATCAATGAGCGCTCCTACGTTGCGGTTACGGTTAATGTGCCAAAGGGAACCCTGCGCAATTCCGGTGAAATACGCGCTAAGGTGACCAATAATGCGGTAAGCTGCGAGGATTCCAACCAGACCCCCACCAATATTTATTACCTTATAACGGTAAACGGTGGCGGGTATTACGGCAGGTACGGTATGAACCACTGGGCGCCCAAGGCGGGGGAACAGGCAGACTGCACCGTGCCTACAACCACGCTTTACCGCATTTCCTCCGACTGGAGCATACTCAACTGGTTTGATACGAAAAATGTGCCTTACTGGAGTGCTGCCGAGCTTGATGAGGTTGATAAAATAACAGTTTACATTACCGCGCCTGCGTGCAAGGGTAATGAGGGCTGGAGCTTTGACCTTGACTTACTTGAGCTTTTTTATACTGAAATTCCCGAATATTCAGAGGGGGAGACCAGAAAAATAGCCCTTGCGGACACGCCGGAAAAAACAAGCTCGGAAAACATAAGCGCTGAGATTTCAGAGCTTACAAGCAACGATAAAAATTACAGAAAATTCAGCCGTGTTATTAACATTGAAACCAAAAACGCTGAAAATACCGAGCCGGCAGTTATTTTAAACCGCTGCTGCAATTACCTGAGAAATCTTGCCCCGTTTACAGATACCGCAACCCTATTTATGTACGCCCGGGCCGATAAGGATACGGAGCTGAAAATAAATATGGTAACGAAAAGCGGCGGCAAAATGCCCTTTACGGTTAATATTAAGGCGAGCGAAAAACAGGATTTCGGCGAATATGAGGTTAAAATGGCGGAGGTTATAAAGGCGTATAACGAGCAAAACCCGAATACGGCGGTAAGCCTTAACGATATTTATGCATTTGAGCTTTTGCCTGTGGCAGCCGAGCCCTCGCTTACACAGATAGCATGCCTTACATTATGGACTAAGGAGGTAGGCAACACCTCTGCCTCCAACAGCTATTATTACTACGATAACGGCGTTGCAGTTGAGGCATACAGCGATTACCTTTTAAACACCGATATTGTGAAGATTGAAAGCTTTCAGGCGGCGGGTAAAATATCCGAGTGGGGAATAAAGGTGCCCGAGGGACTGACTCCCCTGCTGTTTAAAACAGTTTCACTTTATGATAAGGACGGCGTAACAAAGGAGCCCAAAAATAACATATGGCTCACCTTTGATTTGCCGAACGGAGCAAATTTGAACCAGCTTTCCTTCTACAAGGTGTTTTTTGACGGCTCTTTGCTTAAAACCCGCTATGTAATTGAGGGTGATAAGCTCAGTGTTAATACCTTTACGGTGGGCAGCTACATAGTTTTCGCGGGTAAGGTGACCGAGGCAACAAACCCGGATAATACCGAGGAGGTTAAACCCGTTACACCTGAAATTAAGAATACCGACAGCACGGATTACAGCTACGACAGCGACAAAACCGATGAAAGCCCCGACGACGGCGAGGAAGAAACCGAGCAGGTAATAAGAAGGCGGAAAATGATGCGCAAAAAGAAATCGGGCGCATCGGCTGATGAGGGTCTGCCGGTGTGGGCGATAGTCTGTATAGCGGCAGCGGCGGTAATTGTTGTGTGCGGCGCGGTGTTTACGGTAGTTATTATTAAAAGGAAGAAAAGGGGTACTGTAAAATGAAAAAAATAATTGCATTGTTTCTTGTGCTCCTTTTGACCCTTGCGGTAGGCTGCAATGAGAAAAAGCCGACCCCCGGAAAGAAGGACACCACCACATCATCCTCCACTGTTACAGATTCTTCGGATGAAAACAGCAGCTCGGAGGACACCGTATCGGATAACAGCTCCAAAGCATCGGAAATATCCTCTGCCGAAAGCCGGGCTGATACTAAAAACAATGTATCAAGCAGCAGCACTGCATCCGGCGGCGATAAAACAACGGCTCCGGCTGAGCATATTACCGACAGGCTTAAAAACGGGATAAACCTTTCAGGCGCCTTAGAGGGCGGCAATGCTAAAAATTATTCCGATTTAATGTATGACATAAGCTATTACGAAACAATACGCGCCGCAGGCTTTGACCATGTGCGTATTACGGCTAACCCCGCTTACTATATGCTGAGCGACGCGCCGGATTACACTGTGGATAACGAATATATGCGGCTTGTGGATTTGGCGGTAAACAACGCGATTGACTCAGGGCTTATTGCCGTGCTGGATTTTTTTCACGGCTGGGCGGGACATCTTATAAGAGATTTTGATGCAAACAGCGTAGCGTTTTATAAAATCTGGCAGCAGGTTGCCGAAAGATACCGCGATTACCCCGATACGCTTATGTTTGAGCTGATAAACGAGCCTAACAAAATTCCAACCGGCATGCTTAACGAGCTGCAAATGAAAACGGTGGAAATAATTCGCGAAACAAACCCGACCCGCGTTATTGCTCTTGCGGCTAACGATAATAACGGCGTTTGGCAAATGTGGAATACCGAGTTCCCCGCAAATGATAAAAACTGCATTATTTCGCTGCACGTATATGATGATATGTCATTCACGCACCAGGGTGCAACCTGGGGCGGAGGCGGCAGTAAAGCACAGGTGCGCCTGACCGAGGCTACGAAAAAGAATGTAACAAGCACGCTTGAAAAATGCAAAAATTATACCGAAAGAACCGGCCGCAAAATTTGGATAAGCGAATGGGGCACATATCTTGAAGTAGCAGATAAGGGCGATGTTTCCGATTATACAAATCACTTCACGAAGGAATGTAAACGGCTGGGGCTTGCGCACTGCTATTGGGAGTTTTACCATGGCTTTGGTATGTACGACCTGAAGGCGGGCAAATGGAAGGACTTTATTTTAGATAACTTTAATTTTTAACCGAGGAGAAACCAATGATCGATTTTAAGCTGAAACGCGGAATGAATTTAGACCACCATGTGGCAGAGCCGGGGAAATACCTGGCACAGGAAAAATATTTTAAGGCAATTAAGGAAGCCGGCTTTGACCATGTTCGTCTGCCCTTTGAATTCTCCCTTAATACTGCGGGAATTTACCCGTGCGATGAATATTACGCACGGATTAAAGCCACCACGCAAATGGCGCTTGACGCCGGGCTTTGCGCTATGGTAGACGTGCACCCGTTTCATAAAATGCAGGACGACCCGCACGCAATAAAGCCGCATTTTTATAAAATGTGGGGCGAGCTTGCCGACGCGCTCAAGGATATGGATGACCGTGTAATTTTTGAAATTTACAACGAGCCTGACGGCGCTTTTAACTTTGAGGTTTTAAACGAGGTTCAGAACGAGGCAATTTCAATTATAAGAAAAACAAACCCCAAAAGACAAATAGCCGCCGCGTGCGCGCACTGCAATACCTTTGAAAACCTTTGCCACCTTGTTTTGCCTGAGGATGACGAGAATATATTCGTCACCATACACGAATACACGCCCATGAGCTTTACCCACCAGGGCGCCGATTGGATGAAGGGTGACTGGCCCACAGGCATACACTGGGGAACACAGGCAGATAAGGACCTTTTAAAGGAGCGCTTCAATATGGCGGCCGCCTGGGGAAAAGAGCATAACAGAAGGTTGCACCTCGGTGAGTTCGGCGCTATAAAGAAGGGCAACCACGAGGACAGGGTTGCCTGGACGCACCATTTAATAAAGCTCAGCGAGGAAAGAAATATAGCGTGGTGCTATTGGGAACTGGGCTTTGTATACGCCGCATATGACCTTGAAAAGGACGAATGGGATAAGGAGCTTTTGAATATTTTTCAGAACCCGTAAATAGGGCGGCGATAATAAAAAAAGGGGTGGTGCCGCGGAAAAACAAATATCCCGGCGAATAAAATAAATTTTAAGTAGGTGTTAAGAAAATGAAAAAGTCAAAAAAACTTCTCAGCGGTCTTTTAAGTTTAATGATGATTTTCAGCAGCGCATTTATTATTAACGCGGCAGATACCGATACAGTGGAAAAAACGGTAAGCCTGCTTGACCTTTCGGGGCATTCGTCAGGCGAGATTTCGGAGCTGCCCTACGGTATGGCGAGTATCAATGCTAAGGATATTAAAGACAATTATACCGGCAGCAGGCACATAGCCACGGTTGACGGTAAAAAGGTATTAAGGCAGAATTTTGACGTTGCGGCTAGCGCATTTACAACAAACAATCTTTCCGAAACAGGAAACGGTAAGATTGCCATGGCCGTAAATGTTCCGAGTACATATCTTCCGTATCTTGAATATATAAGTCTTGACTATAATAATGCCACAAACAGCAATTTGCGATTTGAGTTCGGAATATACAACGGGACGAATTATTCAAAAAAGACTGACGTAAATAACAGACTGGAAGGCAATGTTAAATATAGTCCTCTTAACCTTTATAAGGTCGGCGAATGGGGAGCGGTTGCCTGGATGGATAAGAACAGCGCCGTTAAATGGAAGAAGGAAGATATTTCAACCGTTAAGCAGCTGTTTCTTATAGTATCAACTCCGGAAAGCGGCTGCAACGGAACAGAGGGCTATTACCTTGATATTAAGGATATTGCCATAACCATAAAGGGCAGCCGTGATGAGCTTAATGCGGCCGAAGCTGCGGCAGCAGAGGCCTGGAAAACATTATATGATTTTGAAGGCTACGCGGATGGCACAAATGAACCGGGCGGAGTATCTGCCTCGGGCGCTGTTTCTAAGGTTATTGAAGGCAGTGAATATTCCGCAAGCGGAACAAAGGCTTTGAATTATGTAAACACCGCTGTAAAGGAATATGAAGATAAATCACTTGCAATTCCCCTTAACTCATACGTTAAAAGAGCTACCGGTGTAAGCCTTTGGATTTATAACACGGGGAAAAGTGAAAAATTTAAAGTATATCTGAATGACGGCTCAAATAATATTGCACAGAAGCAGTTTACCGTTCCTACCGGAGCATATATTAAGCTGCGCGTTGATTTCAACGATATGAACGAGCTCAATGACAAATATAATACTTGGGATACACCTAATAAAAAGTCTTTGACAGAAGAACAGATAAAATCATTGACGAGAATTATTTTGCAGCCGACAAAAAACAATAAAGAGTCGCATCCAGGTTTTTATATTGACGACATTAAGTATGAGCAGGACGCAGAGCACACTTATTCAAAAACCGTGCCGCTTGACAATGTGACCTTCGGTACCGATACGACTGCGGCAGTTGAGGATGATAAAATAGTATTCACACCGGGTGAAACAGCTGTTACAGCGCTTGCAAAAATAAATGTTCCCGAAAAATTCTTTGCGGGAGCTTCTGCGGTGACCTTTAACTTTACAAACACTATAGCATCAGAAGTCAAAGTAGGTGCGCTTGTAAACGGTACTAACGATGAAGGAAAGAACGGCTTCTACTGGAAATGGGGCGAAAATAAAGACGCCTTCAAGATTTCGGCAAATGCTGAAAATGCCGCTTCAACACTCCGTTTTGACGGAACGCAGAAAATATTTGAATCAAACGACGGCTGGTGGATAGGAAACTGGTGTGGCTTTGCTACCAATCCACCCTCCGGTTCGGAAAAGGCGACAATAACAAGTCTTGATTTAAGAATATTTGACTTTGCCGGCACCAAGGGCACGCTCACGCTTAATTCAATAACCGTAGCCTATGCCGGAAACAGTGTTAAAGCGGCAGCCGAAATAGCAAACGGCTCTGTAAGCATAGAACGCGCAAATGTATTTGCGGGTGATAGGGCAGGCTTTACGCTTTTACCCGAGGACGGATATATCTATAAGTCCGGCTCGCTTAAAATAGCAGGAGCAGACGGCAGTGAAATTAAGGTTAAGCGCGATGGGTTCAGAAAAACCAATATAGGTTATTACTACACATTTGATATGCCAGATGCGGATATAACCATTTCTGCTGAGTTTATACCGGCAAAAACAGTGATAATTTCTGCCGAGGCAAATGAAACCGATAAATCGCTTAAATTTGACTTGACGGCAGCAACAAAGGGCGGCAACAAGGTAGTAATTGAGGGTACAGAACGCGAAATAATATCGGTAGGTGCGCTTGTTACAACAGACCAGGCACTGACCGATTACGGATTTGAATGGGCTGACCTTACAAGAGAGCTTGGCGCTTCGAGCCACAGAATAGCTGCGGTTATTGACGATATAAATATAGGTAATGAAGGCAGCGGACTTGTTTACGATAAAGCGCACGAGTTTATACGCTATAACGTAATAATTAAAAACCTCAGCGAAGAAAGCAGAAATGCCGATTTCCTTGTACGCGCATATATTGAGTATAAAAATGAGAACGGTGAAAAGGCTATAGCCTATTTTGATGACACAACATACTGCTATAACGAAATGTTATACGGTGGGTATTATAACGAGGCAGCCTCGTTCTCAAAGGGGATAAGCTATTCGGGCCCTTTTGAGCAAAAGGTTTCCGCATTAAGTAAAAGCAATAAGATTTTTTTGCAGGAAACCTTTGACGATATAGCGGCGCAGGGCTTTGACTCTGTAAGACTTCCGGTTGATTTTTCCTCAAACACAAGCGATACCGCGCCTTATGCGATTGATGAGACCCTGCTTTCATACCTTGATACGGTAGTAAAAAACACACTGCGTGCGGGAATGACAATAATAGTTGACTTTCACCAAGCCTGCAGGCTCGGCGATACATCGCTTTATACCGACCCCGACACCGTTTCGCCGAAATACCTTGCCATATGGCAGCAATTGGCAGAGCACTATAAGGAATACCCCGACAGAGTGGTATTTGAAGCGATTAACGAGCCGGGTGTAAATACTACTACCTTTACGAGCGCAAAGCTTATGGAGCTGCAGGAAAAGGTTCTTGAAATTGTAAGAAAAACAAGCGAAACCAGAAAGCTTATGGTTGCCACCGGTTCAAATAACAGCGTTAGGGCAATTGAAAATATTACCCAAAATCTTATTAACGATAAGAATGTTATAGCGGCTGTTCATTGCTATTGGCCGATGAGCTTTACACACCAGGGCGCAAGCTGGATTAAGAATGACGACGGTACGCTTAAATACCCGGGCGGTGTTAAATATACCGCCGCCGCCAAAGCGGAAGTGGAAAGCGCAATAAAAATATGCAAGGATTTTTCTGAAAAAAACAATATGGCTGTATGGCTCGGCGAATTCGGCGTTTACCAGGGCGGCGGAGCAGCTGCCGAGGATGTTCAGGCTTATTTGTCTGATTTTACTAAGCTTTGCGGGGAAAGCAAAATCAGCTGGTGCTACTGGGAGTATAATGTAGGCTTCGGCGCTTACGACGAATCAACCGGGTGGAGAGGCAATGTTCTTGCCGGACTCGGTTTGGGACAATAACAGGGAGGTTACGGAATATGAAAAATTTCAAAAAGCTTTTATCCCTTTTATGTGCGGCGGCACTTTGTGTGACAGTGGGCGTTACGGCGGCTGCCGAGAGCGCCTGGGGCGATAATGTGATTGAGGACCATTACACAATTAAGACTCTTAAGGGCGACGTTAATCACGACGGGTATTTAAACATTCTCGATTTGGTAAGGCTTAAAAAGCACCTTGCGGGAATTGCGGTTGAAATAGATGAAGCCGCCGCCGAGCTTGACGGCGATTCGGTAATAACCGCCGCTGATTTAACAAGCCTCAGAAAGCTTTTAATTGAGCTGTAAAAAGCAAAAAAATTACAAAATTACTGCCCTGTCTTTCGGATAAATGTTCGTCAGGCAGGGCAGCTTGAATATTACGGATTATGAAATTTCAGAGGTGCCGGATATGGTAGAAAAATTTATTTATGAAAATTTTGATAAATGCACAAGAAGCCACAGGGAGGATATGGGCGAGCTGATCGGTCTGCCGTACCCATATACAGTTCCGAGTATAAGCGGCGGTTTTCAGGAAATGTACTACTGGGATACCTATTTTACCAATGTCGGGCTTATACTATCGGGGAGAACAGAGCAGGCAAAAAACAATGTTGATAATATAATATACCTGACTGATAAATACGGCTATATGCCGAACGGAAATCTTACAAGGTATCTTAAATCCTCGCAGCCGCCGTTTCTTTCACTTATGGTGCGGGATATTTACGACCGCACGGGGGACAGCGACTGGCTTAAAACCGCAGCTGCCGCACTGGAAAAGGAGTATAATTTCTGGTGTGTAAGGCGAAGCACCGTGTGCGGGCTTAACAGATACGGTGTAAACCGCGAAAAGCCCAGCTGCGAAGGTATGGATGCCGAGCTTTCAAAAAGGCTGGGTATAAACCCGCCCATAGAAACGGCGGAGCTGAAAATAGAGCATTTTATTGCAAGCTGCGAGAGCGGCTGGGATTTAACGCCGCGTTTTGAATTTGAAGCGTTTAATTACGCGCCGATTGACCTTAACTGCCTGTTGTATGCGTTAGAAAGTAATATGGCGTATTTTTGCGGGGAAACAGGTGCGGCAAACGCCGGGGAATGGCAAAAAAGAGCCGAAACCAGGGCGGAGCTTATGCGGCGGCTTATGAAAAACGCGGACGGCTGCTTTTATGACTGTAATTTCAATAAAAACAGGTTGAGCCCGGTATTTTCGGCGGCGTCACTGTTCCCGCTTTTTGTAGGTATGGCAACGGCGGCTGAGGCAGCGGCGGCGGTAAAGGCTTTGCCGCGTTTGGAGAAAAAATACGGTGTAGCCGCCTGCGAGAAAAACAGTATTCCGGGTAATTACCAGTGGGATTACCCCAACGGCTGGGCTTGCCTGCAATTTATTGCGGCGGAGGGACTGCTTAAATACGGCTATACTGAGGATGCGCGCCGAATAGCCGAAAAATATATAACCGTTACCGACGGCATTTTCGCCGAAACCGGAAATTTGTGGGAAAAATATAATGTTATTGACGGCACAATAAACACCCGAAACGAATACAAATTACCGCCTATGCTCGGGTGGACGGCAGGCACATATCTTTATATGAAAAGGCTGCTCGGTACGGCAGAACCGCAGCGTGCTATGCACCCATAATGTTTATTGAGCGGTATTCCAGCCGGGGTATACCGCGTTATGCAGCTTGCCGAGGCTCATATTGCCGTTTTCATCCGTATGCTTCATTTTAAACAACCAGTTAACGGGAAAATCCTCTGACAGCTGGCTGCCCTTTGCAATATAAACGTCTCCGTTTTTCTGCTCAAGCAGATAATAAAAGCTGCCGTCTGTATTAAACGCCGTAAAAGCGTGTAAATTATCCCGACGGAGCTTCTGCGCCGATAAGCCGTCGGCCCATACTCCGCCCGAAAACGATTTATCAAATTCTGATTTTTTAAGCTTTACTGATTGAAGTCCGTCGATTTTTTCCCATTCGGACGAGGCAGGCTCTTTTTTAAGCAATGAAAAACTGAAATTATCCACTTTGAATTGGGGAATATTATCATTCGTATAGTCGGACGAAGGCTCAGTATATGCTGCCTTTTCGGGCATATATTCAGCCAAAGCCTCGCCCGCTTTGAAAACAATATAGGCTTTGTATTTTTGTCATTCGCGCTTTTTAAATAAAAGGTTTTTTCAAGCCTGTATTGTACCCCGGGCTCAATATCACAATAAGCCGATAAATTATAAATTTATGCTACTAAAAATAACTCTTGTGAGTGGCAAGAGTTAATCAAAGGGACTGCCACTCCATAGTCATTCTCTGCAAAAAATCAAGGAGATGCGACTATGAAAAATCAATTTGCAAATGACATTATTCAAAGAATGTTGTCGCATATCGACAACGCACAAGCTGACAAGCTTCGGAAAGTGCTGTTCATCGTGATGGAGAGCTATGAGATACAAAAGTGAATCGGGGTGAACGGACAAAGTATCTCGTCAGCAACAATCATCCGGCTATCGTAGACAGAGATTTATTCAACTCGGTTCAGGCGGAAATTGCGCGGCAGAGCAGTAAACGACGGACTTCCGATAAAACGCTTACTCCGCTTGGCAAGTACAGCGGCAAATATGCTCTTTCAGAACTTTTAATATGCGCCGAGTGCGGTAGTCCTTATAAAAGAAAAACATGGACAAACGGAAGTGAAAAGCGTATTTATTGGCGCTGCCTTGATCGAATTGAACACGGTGCAAAATATTGTCCGCACTCAAGAGGCTTTGAAGAAAAAAGGTTACACAGCGCGATATGCAGAGCGTTAAAGAAAGCGGTAAATGATAATGCGGAATCACTTTTGCTGATTAAGTCAAACCTTGCTTATGCAGTTACCGGAGATGAAGCAAATCTTGATTTGGGAGCTATTGAAAAGCGCATTAAGGAAGCGACAAAGGAAATGGAAGAATACATGGTGAATTACCGCAGCACAGGCGGTGATAAAAACCGGTATCTGGAGTGTATCCAAAGTGCTGCCGATGAAATTAAAACCCTGCGTGTTCAACTTGAAACTGCAACGTCAAAGCTTGAAAAGTGCGACGAGGCAAATGCCGAAATCAAGCGGCTTTGCGATTGTGCTATTTCGTCCCGACAAATATGAGAGACGAATAGATATGTGCAATGAGTCGAAAAGTGCTTGTTATAAGGTATGAAACGCATTGTGCGATTTCGTCGCGCAGTCACATACAGAAGACTTTCCTTTAGGCGGATCTTCTTTGTTTATTCTCCGTTTTTTTGGCAATAATATGAAAATCGGAGGGATGAATCATGAAGAGAAGAACCGCTGTGCGGGTAATTTCATTTTGTGTGACCGCGGCGCTTATATTTGCGGGCTTTGCCTTAAAGAGCCGCACGGAAACAAAGAACTATAGGCTTCAGATACAAAACGGGTATTCGCGTTCGCTCGAGGAGCTGCTGTCGGGTGTGAACAATATCTCTGTGATTTTGAAAAAAGCCGAATACACAAGCTCTGCGAAGCAGATGAGCAATATGGCGGCGCAGCTGCTTACCGAATCGGAAAATGCGAAAAACGCGCTTTCGAATCTGCCGAACGGCGGTGAACTGACGGTTTTGAACCGTTTTCTGTCGCAGGTGGGGAATTACGCAATGTCGGTTTCCAAAAGTCTGGCGGACGGAAAAGAAAATGCTGAATATGCGGAGAATATAAGGCTGCTTAAAAATACCGCCGAAAAAATATCCGACGCGATTGAGGAGGCGGATATTACCTACGGCACTTCCGACAAATGGGCGGAGGAGCTTGACCGTAAAATAGGGGAAAGCGTACCGCAGGAGTCGCTTGCGGGGGCGCTCGGTTCGCTTGAAGAGAGCCTTTCGGATTATCCGACCCTTGTTTACGACGGACCGTATTCCGATCACATTTTGGAAAAAGAGCCGGAAATGATTAAAAACGCCGCCGAAATAAGCGAGCATGAGGCGCTTGAAAAGGCGGCGGAAATAACGGGGCTTAAAGCGGATGAGCTGACTATGGACGAGAAAACCTCGGGGAAGATTTCAGTTTACCGTTTTTCGGCGAACGGCGCTGTCGCGGCGATAAGCTGCCGCGGCGGGTATCCCGTTTATATGCGCAAAACGGGTAAAATGGGTGATTTTATCCTTGAGTACCGTCAGGCGCTCGATAAGGCGAAAAGATATCTTGAAAAAATAGGTCTTGCGGGCTTTAAGGAAACCTACTATTTCACCGACGAGGGCGTTTGCGTTATAAATTTTGCCTATCTTGACGGCAGAACCGTATGCTACACCGATCTTGTGAAGGTGGGCGTTGCGATGGACAGCGGCGAAATAATGCTTTTGGAGACGAGCGGATATCTTTCAAACCATACCGACCGCGCCTTTGAAAGCCCGGCGGTGACAATAGAAAAAGCCGCTGAAAAGGTGAATAAAAAGCTTAAAATACGGAATATGGAGCTGACCCTTATTCCTACCGATTCGGGCGGGGAGGTGCGTTGCTATGAATTCCTTTGCGAAACCGAGGATGAGCAGGAAATTTTAATATATATTAATGCCGTGACGGGTGAAGAGGAGCGAATTTTAATACTGCTTAAAAGTGATGGCGGAACTCTTGTAAAATAATGTCGGTCTGTCGATAAACCCCAAATTCTATTTTTGCGGCGTTCACGCCGCATTTTTCGTTTTTCCGCTGACAGGCGCGGCGGAAAAACACCTTGTAAGCGAAAAACCGCTTATTCAGCGGTTTTTCAAGGGCACTGGGGTGGTATTGGCGGGGATAGAGTGCAGTCCGAAAATCATTGATTTTCGAGCGAGCGGCATTCCCGTCCAAGAG
>CDZG01022970.1_pt1 | contig 63407 bp, 55 predicted proteins | sample 557741 | NCBI WGS metagenome assembly CDZG01 (sample SAMEA3182086, study PRJEB8094) | gut metagenome | biome: human; feature: gut; material: Stool; isolation source: human stools | place: Canada | collected 2013-01-21
ACGCAGAATGTGGACGACCTTTTGCAGAGCCATACGGCAAGGACGATGCTTGCTAACAGCGAATTTATCATTATGCTTAACCAAGCATCTACGGACAGACTTGAGCTTGCCAAGCTCCTTAATATCTCCGACCTTCAGATGAGCTATATCACGAATGTCGGTGCAGGACAGGGATTACTCAAAGTTGGCAGCTCTCTTGTACCATTTGTAAACAAGTTCCCACGCAATACCGAGCTTTACAAGTTGATGACGACCAAGTTCGGTGAGGTCTAAGAAAGGAGGTTTTTTATGGCTGATATTAAATTCCGTGATACGGCTCATCGTGATTTCTTTCTGGAAAATATGATGAAATGCAGAGTGAACGACTGTTATCACAGGGCGTTTTTCTATGTGATGGGTATCGCTTCGGAAACGAGGGCGAACATCAACCAGATGTTCAATTTCAAGGAGGACTGCATCGAGCCAGAGGGTATGCACGGCGGCTGGCAGACAAGTGGAACAGTCAAGGTCTGCCATCTTGCTTTTAACCTTTGGAACGGGTATGCAGAGGAAGGGCAGGAACGGTATTTCACGCCAGAGGAGTTGTTCTGCTGTGAGTTTGCTCCCTACTTTATGGAGGGTATCAAGGTCAGATACCCCGAATATTGCAGGGAGCTTCCTGCTCCCAGAAAACAGACGGAAATTTCAAGATAAGAAAGGAAAAGCTTATGAAGAATTATAAATCTATTATCTGTGTTGTAGCCGCCGTGTGCCTGTTAGGTACGGCGGCTTTTTGCAGCTTCCGTATTTATCATCACTATGCACAGGTGGATGAACAGACGGAAGCCTTTGAGGAGATTGCCGAAATGGTAGAGCAGACTTCCACGGAGGAAACCATGCCAGACGATATCCTCATTAGCGAGGGAGAAGATGTGCTTGCCAAGTATCAGGAATTGTATTTACAGAATGAGGATATGGTCGGTTGGATTTCCATTGCCGGCACGACAATCAATTATCCTGTGATGCAGAGCGGGAACAATCTGAATTTTTATCTGAAGCACAATTTTGAAAAAGAGTACAGCGATTTAGGAACGCCTTATGTGCAGGAGAATTGCGATATTGCTGAAAGTGACAATCTGGTTATCTACGGTCATCACATTAAGGGCGGCAAGATGTTTGGAGCGTTGGAGGATTACAAGTCCAAGAGCTTTTATGAGGAACACAAGAATATTCAGTTTGATACCCTCACAGAGCAGGCAGAGTATGAAATCGTCGCTGTATTTAAGACTGTGGCGTACAGCTCTGAGGGCTTCCGATACTACGACTTTGTTGATGCGGAGAATGAGGAAGATTTTAATTCCTATGTCGGGAAGTGCAAGGAGCTTGCTTTGTATGATACAGGTGTGACCGCTGAATACGGCGACAGGCTCATTACCCTTTCCACCTGCGAATACTCCGCACAGAACGGCAGGCTCGTTGTAGTGGCAAAAAAGGTCTGCTGATTTGAACGCAAATCCTCTGGGAAAGGAGGTTTTCTATGGCTGATATAAAAACCAGAGATGCAGTTAAAGGCACGATAAAGACCATAGATAAAGCCGCCATAGCCAGTGAGCGTATGAAGTCTGCCTATGTGGGGATAAAGGAAAAAGCGGAACAGGGATATTACGCTGATGAAAACTCTGCCACAGAATATGCTGCGGATAGGATTTCTTATGTGGCAGACCGTGTAAAAGACGAAGGTATCCACCAGTTCAATAAGCAGGGGCAAAAGGCGGTCAAGACAACGCAGGAGAATATCGGTAAGGCAAAAGATAAAATAACCGATTTCAAGCAAAGTCGGGTTGTCAAAGCCGCAGAACAGAAAGCCACACAGAATATGTCAGAACAACACGGCTTGCAGATCCGTCACGGGGCTGCAAGCCGTTCCTCTGCCCCCGATGTTTCCCAGACAGCAAAATCGCAGTTGATAAAGACCCGACAGCAGGGGCAAAAAATGATTAAGACCACAGCCCGAAATGCAGAAAAAGCGGTGAAAGCAACTGCTAAGGGAACGGTCAAGACAACCGAAAAGGGAATTAAAACCGCACAGGCAACTTCTAAGGCGGCAATCAAAACGACGGAAACCTCGGTAAAAACGGCACAAGCAGCGGCAAAGGCTTCTGCGAAAACTGCCCAAAAGGCGGCAAAGGCGGCAAAAGCCACCGCAAAGGCAACCGCCGAAGCAACAAAAGCTACGGTCAGAGCCACTATAGCTGCGGTCAAGGCGATTATTGCAGGAACAAAAGCTCTGATTTCCGCTTTAATTGCAGGTGGTTGGATTGCAGTTGTGATTATTCTCATTGTTGTCCTGCTCGGCTGTGCTGTTTCCCTGTTTGGCGGCGGAAGCGGAAGCAATGCCTATACCCCTGTCAGTGCAGAGGTGGAAGCCTATGAGCCTTTGATACAGAAATATGCCAAACAATACGGTGTCCCCGAATATGTGGAGCTTATCAAGGCGGTGATGATGCAGGAAAGCGGCGGGCGTGGGCTTGACCCCATGCAGGCGGCGGAGGGCAGCTTTAACACAAGGTATCCCCATGAGCCGAACGGGATACAAGACCCAGAGTATTCCATCCAGTGCGGCGTACAGGAGCTGAAAGCCGCCCTTATCTCTGCCGAGGTGGAAAACCCGATTGACATGGAGCGTATCAAGCTCGCCTTGCAGGGCTATAACTTTGGCAATGGGTATATCTCATGGGCAAAAACCAACTACGGCGGTTATTCCTATGCCAATGCGGTAGAATTTTCCACCATGCAGGCACAGCGGTTAGGGTGGGAAAAGTACGGCGACACACAGTACCCCGCCCATGTGTTACGCTATTATCCGTATGGACGGGGATTTACAAGCGGCGGCAACCAAGCCATTGTAGAGGTTGCCTTGACGCAGCTCGGCAATGAGGGAGGTCAGCCTTATTGGAGTTGGTACGGCTTTGAGGGGCGTGTGGAATGGTGTGCCTGCTTTGTGTCTTGGTGTGCCGACCAATGTGGTTATATTGAAAGCGGGATTATCCCGAAATTCGCAGGCTGCGTGGACGGCTCAAATTGGTTTAAGGGTAACGGACAATGGAAAGACCGAAACTACGAGCCGCAGGCAGGCGATATTATCTTTTTTGATTGGGAAGGCGACGGAGAAACCGACCATGTAGGCATTGTGGAGAAATGCGAAAACGGTGTCGTTTACACCGTGGAGGGTAACTCTGGCGACGCTTGCAGGCAAAAGCAATATACGGTTGGAAGCAGCTCCATCTATGGCTACGGCGTTCCTGCCTATTAAAAATGGGCAAAAGAAAAACCAGAGGTTTATTCCTCTGGCTCTTTTGCCTTACATAATCCGCTGACAGTTGCTTCAACTATGGACAGCTCTTTATCGTTTAGTTTGTCGAGTTCTGCGTCTAAGCGTCTGCGGACGGAACTTTTCTTGACCTCATTATCTGGGAATATGTATTCGTCAACCGATACACCGAACATTGTCACAAGCTGAATGAACAGCTCCAGACTTGGCTTTTGCCCTTCATTTTCAACTGCTTGCAAATGTCTTGGGTCATAATCTACAATACGAGCAAGCTGCTCTCTGGTCATACCTTTTGCTGTCCTTGCTTTCTTGATTGCCTGTCCTATCGGTGTAAAATCGAAGTCAAAATCATTGTTTCTTGTGTCCATAAACTCACCACCTTGTATCTGCAAAATGCTACTATTATATTTTACAGAAATGTGAGTTCTTATAGAACGATTTGAAATCTCTGATATTAGGATATAAAATCTCTTATTACAAGCGGTCAAAGTTCATAATTGCACACTTGGTACTGTTCGTTCAAACGGCTATAATATATACAGTACACCTTAGGAGGTCAGATATGTTTGAATATATGACAGCACAGGAAGCCGCTGAAAAGTGGAACGTATCGTTAAGATGGGTACAAAGACTTTGTAAAGGAAACCGTATTGAGGGGGTTATGAATATTAACCGTGTGTGGCTTATTCCGAAAAATGCTGAAAAGCCTGCTGATGCAAGAAAAAAGTTGATGAAAAATTGAAAATTTTTCGTTAGTGTTTATTATGGAGGTGTTATATGTGAGGTACAGGATTTTAATTTCCGATGATGAAGTTGATATAGTTGAAATGCTTACAGGATTTTTTAGAAGCAAGGGCTATGAGGTCTTTTCTGCTTATAATGGAGTAGAAACCCTCAAATTAGCAGAATTACAACCAGATATAATCTTATTAGATATAAATATGCCGAAGCTTGATGGGATGGAAGTCTGCAAGAAAATTAGGGATTATGTTTCTTGCCCTATACTCTTTTTAACTGCCCGTATTGAAGAAAATGATAAGGTACAAGGATTTTCCGTAGGTGGTGATGATTATATTGTTAAGCCGTTTTCTCTTGTTGAACTTGAAGCCAGAGTGCAAGCACATTTAAGAAGAGAAGAACGACATCAAACGAATACAAAAGTTAAGTTTTCAGGAGAACTTTTAATTGACTACTCTGAAAGAACTGTTTATATACAGAACCAACCTATTGGTCTTGTAAAAAAAGAATTTGACATTGTTGAGTTATTATCTCAAAACGCAGGACAAGTTTTTGATAAAGAGAGAATTTATGAAAGAGTTTGGGGATATGACAGTGAGGGAGATAGTAGTGTTGTTGCCGAGCATATTCGCAGAATACGAACAAAAATTGCAGCATACACAAATAAATCTTATATTGAAACAGTTTGGGGGTGTGGATATAAGTGGATAAGATAAAGAAAATGTGGTGTAACCTGTCATTGCGAAAAAGTATAATACTTTATATCTCAGCGTTTGTAATTCTTGCCATTCTATTAAGTGCAGGAACAGCTACTTTGTGCAATAATGCTACAAAAACGATTGAAAGCAAATATCCCCCAACAGGAGAAAAATATTATTTAACAAATGAAAATGGAGAAAGACTCGGTGATGGCAATTATATTGGAGTTGCACCTGTTGCAATGTCTGAAAAAGACCAACGGTTACTTTCAATATGTGAAGTTGCCCCAATAATTGCAACTCCGATTTATTCAGCGTTATGTATTATTACGGCGACCTTGTTATTCTATAGAAACAAGTTAAAAAAACCGCTTACAGAATTAAAAGCCGCTTCTGAAATGATTTCTAATAATAATTTAAACTTCTCAATTAAATATGACAGCAAAGATGAATTAGGAGAATTGTGTTCATCATTTGAAACAATGCGTTTTACCCTTGCTAATAATTTCTCTGAAATGTGGCGGCAAATGGAAGAACGAAAACAACTTAATGCTGCTTTTGCTCACGATTTACGTACTCCACTTACCGTATTAAAAGGGTATAATGAAATTTTACAGTCCAACCATGACCCAATAACCAAAAGCACCGCTGTAACAATGGGAAAACATATTTTCCGTTTGGAAAGATATGTTGATAGTATGAGCCACTTGCGTCGTTTAGAAGATGCTCAACCCATAAGTGACAAGTCTAATATAAGCGGTTATGTGACCGCAATAGCTGATAGTGCAAGAATTTTGTGTGAGCAAAGTGGAAAAACTCTTTCTATTCAAAATAACATTTCCGATATTCCTATTGGCATTGATTATACTTTTGTTTCACAAGTTAATAATAATTTGATTTCAAATGCAATCCGATACGCAACATCAAAGGTAAACATCACTTACACAAGTAATAATGATGGCTTTTATCTCTCTGTTTCAGACAATGGATGTGGCTTTTCAAAAAATATTTTAAGCAAAGCAACCAATCCATATTTTACGGAAGAAGAAAATCACTCTGAGCATTTCGGACTTGGGCTGTATATCTGTAAAATTTTATGTGAACATCACGGTGGTTATCTGAAAATTGAAAATTGCTCAATCGGAGCAAAAGTGACTGCTTTTTTCAAATCTCTCGATTAGTAGATAAAAAGTAGAAAATTGCATTCTATACTCTCTATGTAAACACATGGAGAGTATTTTTTTGCTCCCTAAGACGAAAGGAGTTTTTGATATGGAACTTAAAGCAATTCAACTAACAAAGCAATATGGCTCAAAAACAGCCGTAAACCATTTGAACCTCTCATTATCAAATGGCGTTTACGGTTTGCTTGGTGCAAATGGTGCGGGAAAAACTACCCTTATGCGGTTACTCTGCGATATTCAGACACCGACCTCTGGGAAAATTACTTTGGATGGGAAAAACATATCTGTACTCGGAGAGAAGTACCGTAATTTATTGGGATATTTACCGCAACAGTTTGGATATTATCCAGACTTTACAGCTTGGGATTTCCTTATGTATGTTGCGGCATTAAAAGGACTGAGTGAAAAACAAGCTCATAAGAAAGCAACAGAATTGTTGGAAGCTGTTGACTTAGCAGAGAAAAGAAACCTCAAAATCAAAACTTTCTCTGGTGGTATGAAACAACGTTTAGGTATTGCACAGGCGATGTTGAATAATCCACGCATCTTAATTTTAGATGAGCCGACAGCAGGTCTTGACCCAAAAGAGCGTGTCCGTTTTCGTAATCTGATTAGTGCATTTTCTAAAGATAGAATAGTTATTCTCTCTACGCACATTGTTTCTGATGTCGAGTTTATTGCTGAGGACATTATTATGATGAAAGACGGTCAGATTCTCCATTTTGGAAAAACGCAGGAAATTACCACAGAAATTGACGGACAGGTATGGGAATGTACAGTTCCGACCAGTCGTGCGGAGCAATATTCTGAAACTCTGAATATAAGCAATTTGCGAAACATTGAAAATAATTGTACGGTTCTGCGTGTGATTTCTGAACAGTCGCCTATGGAAAATGCGATAAAGGTAGAACCTACATTAGAGGATTTGTATCTATTCTATTTTAAAGGAGTGAACGAATAATGAAAAATCTAATCAAGTTTGAATTACGAAAAATATTGACAAAACGCTTTGCGGTTATTTCTGTTGCTGCCGTATTACTATTGTCCTTGATACTGTCTTTTTCCACGCTTCACAGTATGTACGCATTTGACGGAAACGGTGCAGAGGAAACTGGAAAAGCTGCGGTAGAAATTGATAAGCAAATTGCATTGAAGTATGAGGGAAAGTTAACTGACAATAAAGTACAGCAGATGATGTCTGAGTTTAAGCCTACTCAAGATTTACATGGAATGAACGCAAAATACATTTATCAAAATGCTTTGCAGTCTTCTGTATTCTCCCATTTTGCTGATATAGATGGAAATTGGAACGGGTTAAGCGTAGCAGATGTATTTGGCGATAAAGAAATAAAAGTTGGGTATGTAAACGGTTGGCTTAGTACAAGCCAAAATATGGCGAAGATTTTTATTGTCCTTTCATTAGTAATTATTTTGCTAATTGCTCCTGTTTTCTCTGGCGAGTATGGTGGAGTGGATAACATTATTTTGACAAGTAAATACGGAAAGACAAAATGTGCCACAGCAAAAGTATTAGCAAGTTTACTTTCAGCCGTTTTCATAACGACTTTGGTTGTTATTTTCAATTTGCTTATTGCGGTTGCTATTTATGGAACAGAGGGGCTGGACTGCTCTATCCTTTTTGCTCCAATAGATTTTTTAGAAGGGTATATTCCGTTTAATATTACTTGCGGAACAGTATTAAAGTATCAAATCCTGTTGGCGTTTATGAGTGCAATCAGTGTAACAGGAATAGTTTTAATTCTGTCTGCTGTTTGTAAAAGTCAAATGATAGCGTTTGTAATTTCAGCAGCTATTCATGTGATACCGATAATGCTTCCTATCTCTGAAACAAGTGCATTATATCGAATTATTGTGCTGATGCCCCTTTTCTATTCACAGTATATTTCCATAATGTCTGTTGAACAAATGCACAATGGTATGCTTTATGCAGTATGGTCTATTCCTGTTGCGATTGCTTTAGTAGTAATAGGTTCAATCATTTCCCATAAGGCATTTTCAAAACATCAAGTAAGATAAGCTTTAAAATCAATATGAAGCAAGCCCACCAAATAAAAAAAACGGTGCTTTGGTGGGCAGTATAAACACGCCCAGACGAAAATTCAACTTCCCTCCGAACCCGTTTTCGAGTTTGGAGGAATTTTTTTATGCGATGGTCGAATATGACCGCAATGCTGCTCATCAGAAGCAGCTACTATTTACGGAGTGTCACAGTGGAGTGAAGATTATCTTTTAGAAAAAATCATCACTCACTCGTGGCACTCTTACATTTTACAAGTAGAGATTACATCTCTTAATTATAGATATGCTTACGCTTATTGCCGTAGAGGTCTTAGTACCTTTGCGGCTTTTTGCTTTTCTGTCGGTTGCCGTTCACCGCCTGCCAATCTGGATTTTTCAAAAATTCAGATTGGAGGAAACGATATGGCATACAACAAAGCCAAAGAAGAAAAGAAATGGCGGCTCTGGAAAGAAGCCGAGGAAAAGCAGTTGCGGAACTTAGGCGTTACTGAGGACGATATAGAACAGCTCCGTATTCACGATTGGGCGATTTTTAATTCAGACAGACGGTATTATCAGCGAGTGCAGGAAACAGGTACATATCTTGACGAGCTTGCTGAAGATACTACACAGCCCGAAGTCAAAACGGTTGAGGATTTTCTGGACAGCATCGAAAATCAGCACCTCTATCAAGTTTTGATTAAGGTGGACAGGCTTACATTGCAGATTGCTTTGATGAAGATACAAGGATATTCAACCCGTGAAATTGCGGTGTATCTGGATATTACTGAAAAAGCTGTTTACAGAAGAATGGATAGGCTCAAAGAAAAATTAAAAAAGTTTTTTGAGTAGAGGGGAAAATTGAATATTCCCACGGGCTACAGGGTGAGAGGACAAAAAACTCTTGCCCTGTTTTCCTTTGTGTGGCGAAAACGGGATTGCTCCTTGACAAATGAATACCCATTCGCCAAATACTTTCTCTTTGTGATTGTGATGAGCATAAGCGTGTGTAGCGGTACGCCACGACCTGCCAAGCGGCAGCGAGCGATTGAAAGGTGGTGAGCCAATCTTACCGACTCAAAAAATCGGGTAGCTCCCGATTTCGCCATAACCCACAAAGAGGATAATGATACTCCCGTCCAGTCACAGTCCGAGCGTGATAAAACCGTCGCAGGCAATGAGGGCGGCTCTGTCAGACCGACAGTTGGGGTGGAACTCCCGTGGTGTCAGTTCGCTGCTGACCGTTTGGCGACTTCCCATAGCATTTCGGGGTGTCGAGGACAAATTGAAATGCTCCTATCATATTCAGCCAAACGAAAGGCGGTCATAAGAACAGAGATTTTGTTTATACTCTCCCGACCTTAAATACTTCCTTTTGTTTGGCTGCCTACATAGGCAGAACATACCTGCCTAAATAAATCTGGGAGGTCAAACATAATGGAAAGAAAAATCAAGCGTGGAGATATTTACTACGCAAATCTAAATCCCGTTATCGGCTCGGAGCAAGGCGGAACAAGACCTGTACTTATCATTTCAAACGATGTCGGCAATAAGCATAGCCCTACGGTCATTGTCGCACCCATCACAAGCCGAATACACACTAAAGCAAAATTGCCGACACACACTTTAATCAATGATTTTGAAGGTTTGGATAAGAACTCAATCATTTTGCTTGAACAGGTAAGAACGATTGATAAGCAGCGACTAAAGCAGTATTTGGGAATGATACCAGACAATATAGTGGCAAGGGTTGATAAGGCTCTTGCCATTTGTGTTGCATTGGAGAAAACGAAGGCAACAGATGTGTAAAAGGGACGAGAACGATAAATTTGCACATTGGTAAAAATGCGGCTGTATTTCTATAATTTAGAGTACAGCCGCTTGTTTTATAGCGGAGGTACTCATTATGGGAAATGAAAACTATATCCAAAATTCAGAATTGCAAAATGAACAGATGAAAGATGAAAGCGAAGTATTTAATTCATTTATCAATGTTATGGTGCAGATAGTTGAAAAATACGGAAAGACAGTTTTGCAAGAATTGGATTGTGCTGCGTAAGCTACGCAGCCTTACATATCACATTTCCCTATAAAATTATGGAGGTGGTACGATGAACAGAGAAGGAAAGAAATGTGTCCTGTATCCGAGAGTAAGTACCGAAATGCAGGTAGACGGATATAGCCTTGAAGGACAAAAAAACGGATTAAAACGATTTGCTGACCGAGAAGAAATGGAAATTGTCGGTATCTATGAGGATGCAGGTAAATCAGGAAAATCTATTGAAGGACGACCTGCATTTAAGAAAATGCTTTCCGATATAAAAAACGGATTGGAGATAGACTATATTCTGGTTTATAAACTTTCCCGTTTCGGAAGAAATGCAGCGGATATTCTAAATTCATTAGAGTTTGTACAATCTTATGGAATAAATCTTATTTGTATTGAAGAAGGAATTGACTCGTCACAGACAAGTGGAAAACTTTTAATCTCTGTTTTGTCTGCGGTTGCAGAAATAGAAAGAGAAAATATCATTGAACAGACAATGAATGGACGGAGAGAAAAAGCACGACAAGGTGGGTGGAATGGTGGATTTGCACCATACGGATATTATCTGAAAGACAATCAGCTCTTGATAGAAGAAACGGAAGCTGAAGCAATCAGAATTATATTTGATAAATTTGCTAATTCTGATATAGGACTTGGCGGAGTAGCAAAATATCTTAATCTTCAAGGTATAAAGAAGATACCTCGTCAGAACGGCACATTGGAAACTTGGAGCAGTCATTTTATACGGTTGATATTAGACAATCCTGTTTATTGTGGAAAGATTGCTTATGGCAGAAGAACACGAGAAAAGGTAAAAGGTACAAAAAATGAATATAAGCAGGTTCATGCAGAGGATTACATTCTGGAAGATGGACAACATGAAGGAATTATCAGCGAGGAATTGTGGCAAAAGGTTCACGCAAAGCGTATGGCAACAGGAATTAAACAGCCATCCAAAATCGGTAAGGATAGGTCACACCTTTTGACGGGGATATTAAAGTGTCCCCTTTGTGGAAGTTCAATGTATACGAACAAACACGCTTGGACAAATAAAGACGGCACATACAAAGAGGTTTACTATTATATTTGTGGTAGAAATAAGCAGGAGCGAGGACATCATTGTGATTATAAAGCATCGCTAAGAAAAACAGATATTGAGCCACTTGTAATTGAAGCTGTTAAGGAATTGGTAAGCGATAAGTATTTTGCAAAAGAGATTGAAAAGCGTATTGGCGTACAGACCGATACAACAGCTATTGATAAGGAACTTGCCAATTACGAGAGTAAGCTGAAAGAAGTAGATTTGAATAAAGCCCGTCTGGAACGAGAGATTGATAATCTGCCTATTGATGCTCGTTTCAGAGAAAGGAAAATCCACGACATGACTTTAAGACTTGATGCCTTGTATGATACGATTGTAGAGTTGGAAGAACGGATTGAAGATGCAAAGCTGAGAAAAAGTTCTATCGAAATGGAAACAATCACTCTGGACAATATTTACAAGCTTATGCTGAATTTCGGAAAGCTCTATGATATAATAAGTGACGAGGAAAAGAAAAGCCTTATTACTTATCTTATAAAAGAAATTCAGATATATCCAAATGGGGAGTCAGAGCAGCCTTTGAAGTCGATAGAGTTTAATTTCCCAATATATCGGGATGGTCAAGAGGTAAGGCGGCTCTTGTGGGAAAAAGGTAATACCGTTGAGACGGTTGTCTTGCTTTCCAAGGGAGAGATCGACTCGAAAAAGGTTCGGGTTGAGTTCTCTTTGGAAGATATGGATATGTCCGAGTTCCAAGATGGAGCAACCTATCCGCAGATCAAGGAGTATGTTTTGGAGCATACCGGGTTAAAGGTTTCCAACCTTTATATTTCTCAGATAAAGAGAAAATGCGGACTGGAAGTCGGCAAGAACTACAATCTGCCGAAGTCCGAGGATTCCAGACAGCCACAATGCCCACCGGAGAAGGAAAAAGCAATCCGAGAAGCATTCAAATATTTTGGGATGATCTAACATCCAGCAAAATGGAGGTTTCTTATGGATAGATTGATTTCTTGTGAGTTCAACATGGATAATGCCTGTGTGGAACTGAAATTTGCAAATGGTAGCATGATTGCGATTAACACCATCGCCGTGGAAAACGAGATTGCCGACAATATGTATCAGCGGTCAGAACTGGACTATCTGATCTACAATGATCCGATTGGATATGCAGACTTGATATTGAACGGTGATCCAGAAACCTATTTGAAAACTGTAACTGAATACAAACCGCTTGATAGCTAACCAACACCTTGCCCGTGGGAGAAATTCTGCGGGCATTTTTTGTGTCTTTTCTGTGAACTCTATTGATTTTGATTGTCTAATGTGGTAGACTATCTATGGAGTCTAACAGTGTAGACATGGAGGGCATGAATATGGATTTTCCGAAGATTCACGAAAGTGAGTATAGGTTTTGCTTGATTATGTGGGAGCATGAGCCGGTTACTGCCGTCGAGCTTGTAAAGCTGTGTCAGAATCAGCTCGGATGGAAAAGGACTACAACTTATACCGTTATCAAGCGTCTTGGCGATCGTGGTGTGCTGAAAAACGACAATGGCACTATTACTTCTCTCGTTTCCAAAGATGAAGCTCAGGCGTGTGAGATCGACGAACTGGTTGAGAAGAAATTCGAGGGTTCTCTGCCTGCTTTTATCGCTGCTTTTACAAAGCATCAGGCTATGTCCGAAGATGAGCTTGATGAGATGCAGCGCATGATCGACCGCATCAGGAAAGGAGGTTCACAATGAACGAGCTCTTTTTGAAAATCATCAACATGAGCATATCGGCAAGCTGGCTCGTCCTGGCAGTGCTGTTGCTCCGGTTTGTTTTGAAGAAAGCCCCCAAGTGGGTCAATGTCCTGCTCTGGGGCATCGTAGCAGTGCGGCTGGCTTTCCCATTTTCCATCGAGAGCGCATTGAGTCTAATTCCAAGTGCCGAAACCATTCCGCCGAACATTGGAATGAATACCACCCCTACCATCAATAGTGGAATAAATGCAATAAACAATGCTGTTAATCCTATCATCAGCCAGTCCAATACTCCGATGGCTGGTGCCAGTGTAAATCCTTTGCAAATCACCATCGGTATCTTTGAATACATCTGGATTTTCGGCATGATTGCACTTGCCTTATATACAGCTATCAGCTATTGGCGTCTGCATCGCAAAGTTGATACTGCCGTTCGCTACAAGGACAACATTTTCCAGAGCGAGAATGTAAAATCTCCGTTTGTGCTTGGCATCATAAAGCCAAGAATCTATCTCCCGTTCAACATGAACGGTCAGGATCTGGAACACGTTGTTGCCCATGAGCAAGCACACATTCATCGTAAAGACCATTGGTGGAAACCCCTTGGTTTCCTCTTACTGACAATCCATTGGTTCAATCCTCTCATGTGGTTGGCTTATGTTCTGCTGTGTCGTGACATTGAGCTTGCCTGCGATGAAAAAGTCATCAAGGAACTTGGCAATGAGCAGAGAGCCGATTATATGCAAGCACTTGTTGCCTGTAGTGTAAACCGCCGCATGATCGCCGCTTGTCCTCTTGCCTTTGGCGAGGTAGGTGTAAAGGAGCGCGTGAAGTCTGTGATGAATTATAAGAAGCCTGCGTTCTGGGTTATTATTATTGCAGTCATTATTTGCGTGGGCGTTGCGGTCTGCTTCCTGACGAATCCTAAACAAGACCGCTATACATTGCGAATTGTTGTTCCCGCAGGAAGTCAAGAGGAATTTGTATATACGGAGGAGGAAGTCAGCACAGTCAGAAATTCAATCAAAATATGGTCTGGTGATGGATTGGGTGATACAGAAGTTCTTTTGTTCCCCGTTAATAAAACAGCAGAAACCGGATACACAGCCACTTATCTTACGCATGGTATGTCTGTGGAATTTGATGCAGAAAAAGATACGTGGTTTAAGATTGGTGTGAATATGCAGAACCCCACCAATGAGGACATTATTGTTTATGTTGAAGTAGAAAATGTAGAAGTGCGTATTGTGGACGAGATAAATTCCGTAATAGAGTGGTTTGATTACCTTGAAACCCCTGATGAAATGAAATGGGACGGTAGTCTTGAAATCAGCCTCACCGAGTTTCCAGATGTGACCTTCCGTTGGACTTACGGAGAGATGCTGGCTGTTAAGGGTAGTAAAAGCACTTCACTTTATACGGGGATGCCAATCTGGAACGCCTATTTCTGCGACCTCACTGGCGACGGTTTGCCTGAGTTGTGTTCTTCAATCAGTTGGGGCTCAGGCATGATTGACAACCGTGTCATTATCTATGACTATGCAAACGGAGTAAGCTATGAGCTGTCTGACAGAGGGTATTTTGATTTCACTCTCAGACAGGATCATCAAGATGGCCGCTTGTATGTAGATAAAACAAAATATCATACTGATGAACTGGTAGAAACCGGCCGACTGGTTTTCAAGAATCATTGCATTCAGATTGAAGGTTTTTCCAACGAAGCGCATCAGGTGTTCCAAGCTGAAATTCTGGAAATTCATGATGGCAATTATCTTGTGAAGCCTGTTGAAGGTAGCTGGGAATTGAGTAGTGCAGACCGAATTGAAGTGCCGATCAGAAATGTGCATCCATCACCGGAACCTGAAATCGGAGACGTGATCGAAATTGAATACGCTGGTGAAATCCTTGAAACCTATCCTGCACAAATTGCAGATGTTTATGGTATCAAGGTTATTGAGAAAAACAAAGGCTTTACCCATCTGGCAAACGATGATTAGAAAATCACAAATATCGAATAATTAGTTTCAAGCAGATAAACCGCTGCAATTCTCATTCCAAAGGGGGGATGAATGTTGTAGCGGTTTTTTCTTTTTATGGTTCAAATGCCAGCATTGTTTTCGTTGGCAGTTTCTCGTTTTCACAGTTCAGAAGATACGCTATCACCTTGTTCGCAAAGCGATTTGTTTTCATGGTATCCCAATCAGCAAGTCGGATGATCTCTGCTGTACCGTTCTCGAAATCCAATGATATTTCGCCCCATTCTCCGTCGCAGTCTACCTGATATTCGTAGATTGCGGCGGAGATTTTCTTTTTGTGACGAGTCTTGGATTTCTGTTTCAGTTGGACGGCATGGATAGCACCCTCGGCAACCAGAAGTTCTGTCAGCTTGTCCACCGCTTTTCGGTAAGCCCGTTCTGCACCGCTGGCTGTGCTGCCCTCAAACATAACTGCCAGTTCTTCAAAGGTGGGGCGGTGCTTCCACGAGCCGACTCGCCCACAGGCCATACAGATTGCAAGACGCTTTTCAAGCAAGGTCTGCTCTCGGTAATTCAGTTTCTCAAATGCCCGCTGCACATTCTCAGCCTGTATGCCGTTCCAGAGAATGTCGGCATAGTTCCAAGTATCATCAAGGGCAACATCCTCGCCCGTTTCCTCGCCATCCTCGTCTGTTACATAGAAAGGCTGCTGATTGCGGATGCCACGGACTACTTTCAGGTATTCTTCCGCAAGGGCAAGATCACAGTTGTACTTCTTGGAAAACTCATTGACTGCATCCTTGGTGTTATGGTACAGCCAAGCCATTGATCGCACCATTTTGTAATTGGTCAGCGAAGATACTGACCACTTTTCTTCGCCCATGCGAAAACGGAGCATAGCATCCCGGATGAACGGAAAAATGTATGTAGCATACTCCGCACCCTTGGCAGGATCATAGTCCATCAGCTTTTGGAGCATCTGCTCCCGGCAGGAGAGCTTAATATCCAGAAAACGGTCTGTGTCGTACAAATCACCGCCGTCCACACCGAGAAAGCCTTTGATGCGCTTGTTGAGCTGCGGCTCGTAATAGTGAAGGAAGAACGAGAAGTATATCAAATCCTTTTCGTGCAATGCAGACAGGATATATTCGTTCAGATTGCCCACCGCTGGCGGCTCCGGTTCCAGTTGGAAGATGCGCTCTGCCACATAGGGAATGATGCCGTCATCGTGCAGATTGACTTGGTGTTTTGGTATGTATCCGGTCATATTCCATGTAAAATCATTCAGCATAGCGCACCTTCTTTCAACTTTCAAAATCTATTCAGTCAAACAATATGTGCTGCCCAAATATGTACCCTGATTTTTTGACCATTTCTATTCAAAATGATTTGAGCATGCTTCAACTCTCCATATCCCGTTTCCACATCTAAAAGACTACATTCTCGTGGAAACGGGTAGGAATATTTATCAAAATGGTTGAAAATGTTTTTATAACCCAAATCGAAGTTTTTGGCAGTGGTATAAACTATCAAAAAAGTGTACGGGCAACCGTTGGGGTCGTATTTTGTAAGAACTTTATTCATGTGGGAGCCTAATCGCTCTCTTTCCAATGAAGATACCTTTATTCCCTCTATCATTACAACAGGTAATCCATCATAACAAAGCTGAATATCAACCTCCCCAGCCTCGTCACCGTTTTCTGAGTCTCCTTGCCTTGTTTGATCTTTCATGAAATAGCTCTCGCCCAAAATATCCCGAATATAATCATTCATTGTATCTTCGCTACTATCTGCGTTGTAGTGGTGATTACGCTGTAGCTTTGAAAGTGCTCGTAACATTTTGTCGCATATTTCTTTTTCGGGTATTCGGCTATCATCTTCTATTTGTGCAGTACTACAATCTTCTTTGTATTCGTCCAAATGATCCTTCAATACATATAATTTTGACTCTAATTTGTCAAATCGTGTTTTGTCATCCCATCCGGTAAAATGGGATGACAATGCAATTATTTCGTCAATGTATGCGTCACCTTCTATTTTGGCAAGTTCAAAACACACTCGGTCTTTCCACTGCAAAAAGACTGGATTTTTATATATGGTTTGCAGATTTATGCTGGATGTTTTATGCGTTCCAGTATTGTAGTCATACATTGAAGCCACTGGGTAGCTCTCTATGGTAAATAGTGTTTTGATTTCCGGTGCTTGATCAATCAATTCTTTTATAGCATCCACATTAATCATAGTTTTTTCCTTCCAACGCTTCTTTTCTTAATACGCCTTGTCCCATTTCTTTTTCATAATCGCCCTTGGCATAGGCCACATTGCTCAATGCTCGGAGCATCTTATCCTTCGCCAGCTTCTTCATAACCTCTGCAAGATCAGCGTCCAGAGTACCACGCTTCACATAGCGGTTTATGGTGTTCAGCCGCTTCTCATAAATCTGTTTCAGCGGATGATCATCCGCAAGTTCCCTCTGTTCTCGCCCTTTCAGATTGCCGATCTGCCGACAGGTGCGGTGCAGCTTGTCCCCCGGTGCATAACCGCCGCAGTATTTGGTGTGCCTTGCGTTGGTGGTCAGAAACCATTTGCCGCAGATCCGGCATTTTTTCGGTGCATGACCCACACACAAACCCTCAAAGAGATCAGACCGGAACATTCCCACAAAGGATACATAGTGCATCCGCTTGACCAGCTTCGCTATGTCCTCGCCGGGACGGATGGTAGCCACATACTGAACAGAGTTATTTGCAACAGACATCCAGGCATTGCCCTCTGTGATAGAGAACTTAGGCGGGAAATAGCTGCCGAACATTTTTGCAAAGCCCTCCGCTGTGCGGTCTGCCTCGTTGCCGTCTGATTTTTCTGCAAAATCAAGCATGGCCGTTTGGTATTCCCCAAGGGAGTATGCCAGATGCCCGAAAACTGCGGTATAGCGTTGGAGCATCATCGCATCGGTAAAGTTCTGGATTTCTTCAAATTGCAAAGAATTGGTTGCGGCTTTTATGGCAAACTCCACATATTTCAGCGCATTGTCCACAGTAAAGACTTTTTCAATCCGTTCTCTGTGCTTTGAGATATTCATATAGGAGAACGGCGGTGTTTGACTGAGAATATCAAGCATCGTCAGAGCAGTTTCCTTTGCAATAGGACAGAGTGCAGAAGCATCCTGTCCGGCGTTTAATATTCCAAGCAGCAGATTGATTTTCTCGCATTGCTCGTTTATTTTTGCAATGGTATTCACAGGAACATTCAGTGCATCACAGGCAAGCGTACCGACAGGAAATGTTTTGCTCTCATATATGACCGTATCCTGCCAGAAATCCAATGTCATCAATTCTTGATTCATGCTTGCCCTCCTGTCCTGTTTTTTCATTTTTCTAATTATATCATGTAAATGTGAAGAAATCTACGTCCTCAGATAAGTTGTCCTGTTTTTTGAAACAGGATTGTCCTGTCATTAGCCTGTTTTTTAAAAAATCCGTCATAACCATAATAGAAGGAGCGAAGCACCTGCCAATCACGGCGGGTGCTTCGTGCTTTCCAGAATATTATGAACGGAGGGTTTTCTATGACAATCTATGAAACCATCAAGGCGGCAATCAGCGTCAAGCAAGCCGCCGAACACTACGGGCTGAAAGTGAGCCACAACGGCATGGCTTTCTGCCCGTTCCACAACGACAGGCATCCGAGCTTGAAGCTGAATGAGGACTATTTTTTCTGCTTCGGCTGCGGAGCCAAGGGGGACGTAATCGACCTTGTGGCAAGGCTGTTCGATCTGAGCAGTTATGAAGCAGCGCAAAAGCTGGCTGCGGACTTTGGACTTGACCCAAAACCGCCCACTGCCGCAGCTATGGTCAAGCCGAAGCGTCCCTATATCCGTCAGTTACGGGAGGATGAAATGCTGTGTTTCCGGGTGCTGACGGATTATCTGCATCTGCTGGAAGATTGGAAAGTACGATACGTACCCAAGACACCGGAAGATGCTCTGGATGACCGTTTTGTAGAAGCCTGCCAGATGCACTGCTATATCGAATATATGGCAGATGTGCTGACGGTGGGTGATCTGGAAGAACGGGTGGCATTGGTGGACAAGCTGATGCAGGACGGCAAAATTGCTTTTCTGCAAGAGTACATCACACGAAAGAAAAAGGAGGTGGCGCACCATGGCGAAGAACCGGAAAACGCCTGATATGAATTTGCCTGTCTGGTTTGACGGGCAGAACATCAACGAAGCTCTGTTTTGTGAAGAATTTCTGCAGGAGCGCAGAATCATCTTCGCAAACGGAGCTTTTTTCACGCCCAATGGTCGAGTGACGGACGATCTCCCTCTGCGTGGGGAGATTTACGACAAGCTGAAATTCTGTGCCGTAAACAATATCCCCCGGAAGATCACCAACATTCTGGAAGTGCTGAAACTGGAAGCACAAGTGCCTGACTTTCCACCGGAACAGGATAGAATTCATTTGTCCAACGGTACGCTACTTTTGGACGGCACATTTACTGAGGGCAGACCTGCTATTGTGCGGAGCCGTCTGCCTGTTGCCTACAATCCCAACGCGCCCGCACCTGAAATCTGGCAGAACTTTCTGGATGGGCTGCTCCATGCGGAGGACATCCCCACCTTGCAGGAGTTTATCGGCTATTGCCTGATCCCCTCCAACAAGGGACAGCGCATGATGGTGATTAAAGGCAATGGCGGCGAGGGCAAATCTCAAATCGGTGCGGTGCTATCCTCTATATTCGGCACAAATATGAAAGACGGCAGTATCGGCAAAATTTCTGAAAACCGCTTTGCCCGTGCCGATCTGGAACACATTCTGCTGTGCGTGGATGATGATATGCGAATGGAAGCCCTGCGCCAGACCAACTATGTAAAATCCATCGTGACAGCACAAGGCAAGATGGATTTGGAACGTAAAGGCAAGCAGAGTTATCAGGGCTGGATGTTTGCCCGTCTTCTTGCGTTCAGTAATGGCGATCTGCAAGCTCTGTATGACCGAAGTGACGGATTTTACCGCAGACAGCTTGTGCTGACTACCAAGGAAAGGCCTGTGAACAGAGCCGACGATCCTGACCTTGCAGAGAAGATGAAGGCTGAAGCCGAGGGCATCTTTCTGTGGGCATTGGAAGGATTGCGGCGGCTTGTTGCCAGCAACTTCAAATTCACAGAGAGTGACCGTATCCGGGAAAACCGGGAAGCGGTCAAGCGTGACAACAACAATATCTTCGATTTCATGGAATCGGAGGGATACATCCGGCGCAAAGCGGATGCGTCCATCAGTTCCAAGGATTTCTATGAAATATACCGGATGTGGTGTGAGGAAAACTCCCTTGCACCGCTGAAAGCCCGTAGCTTCAGCGATGCCATGATTGCCAATGCCGGGAGATTCAATCTGGAGCATTGCAACAACATCACCAACTCTGCTGGACGGCGGGTGTGGGGCTTTATGGGCGTGGAAGCTGTGGCAAGACCTCATATAAATGGATTTTACGATGTTTCGCCGTGTACGTACGTACCGGAGGGCTGGCGGGAATGATTTTTCCAGTCGTGCTCTGTACGTATGTACGCAGCATTTACCCCCCGTTCTCTCTTGTTATAGGAAACAGCGGTTTTCAGAGCCGACCTGTTTTCGGACATCGAAAATCAATGGTAATGAAAACAGCGAAGTTTTTGACCGCAGGACGAAACCATTTCGCCAAATCGTGCTTCGCTAAACCGTGTACTCTGTTCACGGAACAATGGGTGTTTTCACTGTTCCAGACTAAACCTCACGGAACAATAAAATGGGATATATGCCTATATGGACAGAGTATCGCACCCGCAAAAATAAAACGATTTTGGAGTTGCCGGATTTTTCACTGTTCGGTGCATCCGCTCCGCTTCGGAGAGTAGCTATCGTACCAAACTACAAATCAAAATTATGGAGGAATTTTCAATATGAATGTACGCAATGAAATAAAGGCACAGATCATCCGTGCCGGAATGACCATGCAGGAAGTAGTTGACTTGCTCTCGGACGAATACGGATGGAGCGACAGCGTTTCCAATTTGTCCGCAAAATTACAGCGGGAAAGCATCCGATATAAGGAAGTATTGGAGCTTGCCGCTGTGCTTGGCTACGACATCGTATGGCAGAAAAGACGGGAGAAGTGATGCCTCGGCAACAGCCCCTCGCATCTCCCGTCTCCATAGGCGCACCGCAGTGCTGCCTATGGATGGCAGTGAAAGATACGGTTTTTGCTGCCACCGGATGCAAGAAGTAGTTCGGCAGAACGGCTCCATGCAGACGGGCTGACCATGGGAAAAGGCGCAGACATTTTCGCTTTGGTCAGCAGAGGTCGCCGCAGTGACCGCATCCCCTCTCGGGAGAGCCCACGGCACTTTGCAGCCAGTATGGATGAAAGTGTCATAGTGGGTTATTACACTTTGAAAAAGTGCCGTTCTCCAGCCCTCCGCTGTCTGCAAATTTCAAAGAAAGGAAAAATCCAATGGCAAGAAATGATGGAATCCACCGCACCGTAGCTCGGAATCAGGACTTGGAAACACCGGCTGATGTGGCAAAGGTACAGGAACACAATGAGCGTGAAAAGGACAGCTACAGCAATCAGGACATCGTACCGGAACGCACTTCTCTGAACATTCATTTCAAAGCACCCGCGGACGATTATGTAAAAATGTTTGAGCAGATGGAACAGGACGGTGTAATCTCCACAAGAGGTCTGAAACCGGATGCCGTCAAATACGGTGAGTTGATCTTTGATGTGAACTCTGCTTACTTCTACAATCACGGCGGCTATGAATTTGCAAAACAGTTTTATGCCGATGCCTATAAAGCCGCCGTGGAGATCGTAGGCGGTGAGCAGTATATCCTATCCGCTGTGATGCACGCCGACGAGCGCAACCGGGCAATGTCCGAAGCTCTGGGCGAAGATGTGTACCACTACCATCTTCATGTGGTTTATATCCCGGTGGTAGAGAAGCAAATTCTGTGGTCGAAGCGATGTAAGGATGAATCCCTCCGGGGAACGGTAAAGGAAACGATCACGCAGGTCAGCCGCAGTAAAAAATGGGAGTCCAAGCCGGTGCTTGACAAGGATGGTAATCCAATGTTGAACGCAAAAGGAAAAAAGATTTTGAAGTCGTCCTACAGTGTGTTGCAGGATGACTTTTTTCATTTCATGCGAAATGCCGGATATACCGATGTGGAGCGTGGAGAGCGTGGCAGCACCGAGGAACATCTGACAGTGACACAGTTCAAGGTTCAGGCTGAACAGCAGCGTTTGGAAGCTATGACCGGACAGGTGGCACAGGCGGAGCGGGGGTTGGAGAATGCCAAAGCTGCCACGGAGAAACAGAAAAAGAAACTGGAAGCTCTGCAAAAGGAAACCAAAACAGCAAAGACCGTTGCTCTGACGGTGCAGGAGATTGAAACGATGGGAAAGAAAGCCACATTCGGAAATAATATCACGCTGACACCGGATGAATGCGACACACTCAAACGCCATGCGGTCAATGGCATTATCGTCAATGCTGACAACAAGCGTCTGAAAGAAAAACTGGCTTCCGCAGAAAAGACGGTTTCCATCTGGAAGCAGCGGTATGAAGCGGTAAACGAAAAATATATGGAACTCAAACAGAAAGCCCAACCCTTTCTGGATGCACTGGAAATCGCATCCGAAAAGGTTCGGGCTTTTATCAATTCTATCCTCATCAGAGGAAAGCAAACACAGGAACACGAACACCCTGCCCGGAAGCGTGGACAGGATATGGAACTTTGATGGAGGAATCGCCTATTGAAGAAATATTATGAGGAAGCGAAATATAGTGCGGCATTTGACCGCTGTGTGGATGTTATGAGCCAGATGCTCCAGAAGTACGGGCATCAGGTTTTGGATAAATTAGAGCAGGACACTCCGCAAACGGTGGAGTGTTCCAAGGATGATAAGCAAGCGCAGCCTTTGACGGATAAGGCTGCGTAAAAATTTACAATTTACACGTTGCGTACTTGTTGCGGCTATGCTATAATATATACGCAACGTGTATTTTTGCTTTTTTGGAGAAAAGACGAATGGATTGTAAAAACAGAATTATTAAGTTGCGTGAAAGCACAGGACTGAACCGGAAAGATTTTTGCAAGCTCGTCCATATTCCTTACCGGACTATGACCGAGTGGGAATTGGACAACCGCCATGCACCGGATTATGTGCTTAGACTTTTGGAGTATTATATCCGCAACGAGGGATTGATGGTAAAAGAAATGAGCGAAGGAGGTGGCGATTCTGAAAAAGAAGCAACTTAAATGTTATCTATATACGAGAGTGTCCACCTCCATGCAGGTAGACGGATATAGCTTGGATGCCCAGCGGGACAAGTTGCGGAAGTATGCGGCATACGAGGATATGGTCGTTGCCGGGGAGTATTCTGACGAAGGATTTTCCGGCAAGAACATCCAAGGGAGGCAGGAGTTTCAACGGATGCTGAACGACATCCAGGACTGCAAAGACGGCGTTTCCTATGTGCTTGTCTTTAAGCTCTCCAGATTTGGCAGAAATGCAGCCGATGTTCTGAACTCTTTGCAGCTCATGCAGGATTTTGGTGTCAACCTGATTTGCGTGGAGGATGGCATTGACAGCTCCAAGGATGCCGGAAAGCTTATGATTTCCGTGCTGTCTGCGGTGGCGGAAATCGAGCGAGAGAATATCCGCACACAGACAATGGCAGGACGGGAGCAAAAGGCTCGTGAGGGCAAATGGAACGGCGGTTTCGCTCCCTATGGATACAAATTGGAAAGCGGAAACCTTGTCATTGCGGAGGATGAAGTGGAAGTAATCCGTGTTATTTATGACCGCTACATCCATACCAATGAGGGCGTTGCCGGAGTTGCTAAATATCTCAACCGCAACGGGTTTGTGAAGAAGCTGCGGCAAAATAACACCATCCCCGGATTTTCAAGGAACTTCGTGCAGGACGTACTGGATAATCCCGTTTATATGGGTAAAATTGCTTATGGCAGACGGAGAACCGAAAAGAGGCAAGGTACAAGAAATGAGATGCACGTGGTCGAGCACCCGGAGTTCCCTGTTTACGATGGTCAGCATGAAGCCATCATTTCCGAAGAAGATTGGCATCTGGCACAGGAAAAGCGCAAGATCAATTCCTTTAAGCGGGAAAAGGTCAACAATCCAGACCACGCACACATCCTATCCGGTATTTTGAAATGCCCGTGTTGCGGAAAGAGTATGTACGGCAATATTGCCAAGGCTCATAGCAAGGACAAGAAAACACGGTATTATTACTACTGCAAAAATACGGTTACGCCGACGGGACATGAGTGCAGCTTCCGGCTGAATATCGAGCAGACGGAAATCAACAAATTTGTGGCGAAGGTCATCTCCGCTATGGTCAGCAATCCCCGATTTATAGAAGCAATTCAAGCGAAAATTGGAACGGCGGTTGATACAGAGAATATAGAAAAGCAGATCGCCGTTCTGCAAGGACAGCTAAAGCAAGCCTTTGGAACGAAAAGCCGCTTGGAGCGTCAGATGGATACTTTGGACATCAACGATGCCCACTATGACAGAAAAATTTTGGATTTGCAGCGCCGATATGATGAACAGTATGATACGATAGAAGAAATCGAAGTTCAGATTGGCGAATTGCAAAGTCAGATACGCAGCATCCAGCAGGAGAAAATCTCCGGCGATAACATTTATCGGCTCTTACTGGCATTTGATGAAGTCTACCATTCCGCAACGGAAGCAGAACAGAAAGAGTTTATGAAAGCCTTTATTGAGCGAATTGAGATGTTCCCGGAAAAGAGAAAAGACGGAAGCTGGATAAAGAAGATTGTATTCAACTTCCCTGTGCCTGTTGATGGCGAGGAAGTGAAAGAACTTCCCTTGGAAACTGAAACAACAGTCGAGACGGTGGCGCTGCTAGAGCGGAGCGGCGGGGAATAAACGGAGGATAGAGAAATGAGAAAATACATGGGATTACTGGTGGGCTTGCTTCTGTTGCTGGCGCTGGCGGCTTGCGGCAATAAAGCGGCGGAGAATGTGGAGGAAACGCCGGGCGACCCTACCGGCACGGTGAAGGTGGTTACGCCGCAGGAGGAGCAGACGCCGGAAGCGTCCGATGGAGCGGATCAGCAGCCGACCTCCGGCGACCAGAAAACACCGGTTCAGCAGGAGACGCTCCAGCAGGAAAAGCAGAACGAACAGACCGGCGAACAGGGGCAGACCTCCAACGGCGGCGAGACGCTGCCGGATCACTGGACGGAGGGCGGCGGCCCTGCACCCTCGGGACAGCAGATGGTGAAGGCCACCAAAAACTATGACTGTGCCGCCGCTGAGAAGCTGGGCAAGGATCGGCTGATCGCCAAGGGACTGACCTACAATGAGAATCTGAACCGGGATGAGTGCACGGTGGATTCGGTACATTTTTATGGCAGTGACGCCTATTTCAAGGGCGGACAGGCGTACCTGAACGATGTGGTGCTGTGGCAGGTGGAGCGGGTGTTCCCCACGGCGTCGGCTCCTGACGCGGCGTATACGGAGGTGCGCTGCCACGTGGAGTACTCCGACAGCAGCATTGGCTACATCACGGAGATCTGGTCCAAATACGTGGGGCCAACGGAATAATAGTGTAAAAGCGGGTGCGTTTCCGATGGAAACGCACCCGCTTTTGACGTGAGATGGAAAAACAAACAGGCAGCGGCAAAAAATTTCGCCGTTGCCTGCACTTTATCTTGACATGCCATCAAAAATATGGTAAGATAAGACGCTTATATTGGGATGATGGGGATATATCCCCTTTTACATGACCAGTATACCACCGCCAAGAGGAAAATACAAGAGGTTTGCTGCGAAAATAGCAACAAATCCGCGTGTATCAAAATGGCGGCCTGAATGTGTTTGGTAAAAAATTTGAAATACAGCGGCCAAGGCCGTCCGCCGGTGGGAAACGGAGGGTGGCACAGGCGGCAGAACAAACAGAAAGGCGTGATGGACTAACATGGCCAAGGACAAGTACTATGGCAAAACAGTTCGCAAGAACTTTGCCCGGCACGAGGAAGTTGTGGCGATGCCCAACCTGCTGGAGATCCAGAAGGATTCCTACAAATGGTTTTTGGAGACCGGCCTGCGGGAAGTGTTTTCCGATGTGGATGTGATCTCCGACTACGCGGGCAATCTGGAGCTGAGCTTCATCGACTACACCATGGACGAGAAGCCCAAGTATGATGTGGAGGAGTGCAAGGCCCGTGACGCCACGTATGCCGCACCCATGAAGGTGCGGGTGCGCCTGCACAACAAGGAGACCGGCGAGATCAAGGAGCAGGAGATCTTCATGGGCGACTTCCCCCTGATGACCCACTCCGGCACCTTCGTCATCAACGGCGCCGAGCGCGTGGTGGTCAGCCAGATCGTCCGCTCTCCCGGCATCTACTACGGCAAGGAGATCGACCTGAAGACCGACCTGCCCCTGCTGACCAGCACCGTCATCCCCTACCGCGGCGCGTGGCTGGAGTACGAGACCGACACCAGTGAGGTGTTCTGGGTCCGCATTGACAAGAACCGCAAGCTGCCCATTACCTGCCTGATCCGTGCGCTGGGTCTCAAGACCGACGCGGAGATCCTGGAGCATTTTGGCGATGACGAGCGCATTGTGATGACGCTGGAGAAGGACACCTGCAAGACCTACGAGGAAGCGCTGCTGGAGATCTACCGCAAGCTGCGTCCCGGCGAGCCTCCCACGGTGGACTCCGCCCAGACCCTGATCCAGAACCTGTTCTTCGATCCCCGGCGTTACGATCTGAGCACCGTGGGCCGCTATAAGTTCAACAAGAAGCTGACCTTCTGGGTGCGTGCCCGGGGCCAGATGCTGACCGATCCTGTGGCTGATCCTGCCACCGGCGAGCTGCTGTTTGAGGAAGGCCGCGTGCTGACCGCCGCCGACTGCGCACTGATGGACACCGTGGGCGTGAAGGAGATCACCGTCACGCTGGACACCGGCAAGGTGCTGAAGATCACCAGCAACGGCATGTGCGACATGTCCCACTACGTGGACTTCGATCCCCGCGAGAAGTGCGGCATCAAGGAGCGTGTCCGCTTTGACGTGCTGCAGGAGCTGATGAGCCAGTATCAGGGCGAGGAGCTGATCCAGCAGTGCAAGCTGCATGCTGACGCGCTGGTGCCCAAGCATATCATTGTGGAGGATATCTTCGCCTCCATCAACTATATGAACGCGCTGGCCTACGGCCTTGTGACCCGCGATGATATCGACCATCTGGGCAACCGCCGCCTGCGCTGCGTGGGCGAGCTGCTGCAGAACCAGTTCCGCATCGGCTTTAGCCGTATGGAGCGCGTCATCCGTGAGCGCATGACCATTCAGGATCTGGACATCGTGACGCCCCAGAGCCTGATCAATATCCGGCCTGTCACCGCCGCCATCAAGGAGTTCTTCGGCTCCAGCCCCCTGAGCCAGTTCATGGATCAGACCAACCCGCTGGCCGAGCTGACCCACAAGCGCCGTCTGTCCGCACTGGGCCCCGGCGGTCTGAGCCGTGAACGCGCCAACATGGAAGTCCGAGACGTGCACTACTCCCACTATGGCCGTATGTGTCCCATCGAGACGCCTGAAGGCCCCAACATCGGCCTGATCTCCTATCTGGCCACCTATGCCCGCGTCAACGAGTACGGCTTTATCGAGGCTCCCTTCCGGGCCGTGGATCACGAGACCGGCAAGGTGTCCAACGACATCACCTATATGACCGCCGACGTGGAGGATCAGTATATCGTCGGTCAGGCCGCCGAGCCTGTGGACGAGAACGGCTGCCTCACCAACCGCCGTATCACCTGCCGCCACCGCGACGAGATCGTGGAGGTGGATCGCCTGAACGTGGACTTCATCGACGTGAGCCCCCGTATGATGGTGTCCATCGCTACCGCCATGATCCCCTTCCTGCCCAACGACGACGCCAACCGTGCGCTGATGGGCGCTAACATGCAGCGTCAGGCCGTGCCTCTGCTGAAGCCGGAGGCTCCCATCGTGGGCACCGGTATGGAGCACAAGATCTGTCTGGACTCCGAGGTGGCCGTGCTGGCCGAGGGCGACGGCGTTGTCACCAAGGTGGATGCCACCAACGTCTCCGTCAAGTACGACAGCGGCGAGACCAAGGACTACAAGCTCATCAAGTTCCTGCGCTCCAACCACGGCACCTGCATCAACCAGAAGCCCATCGTTTCTGTGGGCGAGCGCGTCCACGGCGGCGAGGATCCCACCGTGCTGGCCGACGGCCCCGCCACCGAGCAGGGCGAGATCGCGCTGGGCCGCAACATCCTGGTGGGCTTCATGACGTGGGAAGGTTATAACTACGAGGACGCCGTGCTGCTGAACGAGCGGCTGGTGAAGGAGGACGTTTACACCTCCATCCACATTGAGGAATACGAGATCGACGCCCGCGACACCAAGCTGGGCCCCGAAGAGATCACCCGCGATATCTCCAACGTGGGCGAGGACGCGCTGAAGGATCTGGACGAGCGCGGCATCATCCGCGTGGGCGCGGAAGTCCACGCCGGTGACATTCTGGTGGGTAAGGTCACCCCCAAGGGCGAGACTGATCTGACCGCCGAGGAGCGTCTGCTGCGGGCCATCTTCGGCGAGAAGGCCCGCGAGGTTCGCGACACCTCCCTGAAGGTACCTCACGGCGAGAGCGGCATCGTCATCGATACCAAGGTCTTTACCCGTGAAAACGGCGACGAGCTGGGGCCGGGCGTGAATCAGGTGGTTCGCGTCTATATCGCCCAGCGCCGCAAGATCCAGCCCGGCGACAAGATGGCTGGCCGTCACGGCAACAAGGGCGTCGTGTCCCGCGTGCTGCCCCAGGAGGATATGCCCTTCCTGCCCGACGGCACGCCGCTGGATATCGTGCTGAACCCCCTGGGCGTTCCCTCCCGTATGAACATCGGTCAGGTACTGGAGGTTCATCTGGGCTACGCCGCCAAGACCCTTGGCTGGAAGGTGGCTACCCCCATTTTCGACGGCGCCACCGATAAGGATATCACCGAGGCGCTGGAGCTGGCCGGTCTCGATCCCGAGGGCAAGAGCTGGCTGTACGACGGCCGCACCGGCGAACGCTTTGACAACAAGGTCACCGTCGGCTACGTGTACTTCCTGAAGCTGCACCATCTGGTGGATGATAAGATCCACGCCCGTTCCACCGGCCCCTACTCTCTGGTCACCCAGCAGCCTCTGGGCGGCAAGGCCCAGTTCGGCGGCCAGCGCTTCGGCGAAATGGAAGTGTGGGCGCTGGAGGCTTACGGCGCTGCTTACACCCTGCAGGAAATCCTGACCGTCAAGTCCGACGACGTGACCGGTCGTGTCCGCACCTACGAGTCCATCGTCAAGGGCCACAACGTGCCTACCCCCGGTGTGCCGGAATCCTTCAAGGTGCTGGTGAAGGAGCTGCAGTCCCTGTGCCTGGATATTCAGGTGCTGGATAAGGACGGCAACCAGATCGAGCTGAAGGACGACGAGGACGCCATGGATACCTTCAATCTGGCCCGCATGGACGCCGACAACGAGCGGCAGAACCGCTATGCCGACGAGGATGAGCTGGCCGACGCAGGCTTTGATTACGTCAGCGACGAGGAAGTGGACGCTTCCTATGACGACGTTGACGATGACGACGAATTTTGAGAAAGAGGAGGAGCTGAACAATGAGTTACGCAACCTTTGACGCCATCAAGATCGGCATCGCTTCTCCGGAGATGATCCGCGAGTGGTCCTACGGCGAGGTGAAAAAGCCGGAGACCATCAACTACCGCACCCTGAAGCCGGAACGGGACGGCCTGTTCTGCGAGCGCATTTTCGGGCCCACCAAGGACTGGGAGTGCCACTGCGGCAAGTATAAGAAGATCCGCTATAAGGGCAAGATCTGCGACCGCTGCGGCGTGGAGGTCACCCGCGCCAAGGTGCGCCGTGAGCGTATGGGCCACATTGATCTGGCCACCCCCGTCAGCCACATCTGGTACTTCAAGGGCATCCCCTCCCGCATGGGTCTGCTGCTGGACATCAGTCCCCGTATTCTGGAGAAGGTGCTGTACTTCGCCGCCTATATCGTCACCGATCCCGGCGAGACGCCCCTGATGAAGAATCAGATCCTGTCCGAGAAGGAATACCGCGATTACCGCGAAAAGTATGAGGACGACTTCCGCGCCGGTATGGGCGCCGAGGCCGTGAAGGAACTGCTGCAGCAGATCGATCTGGAGCAGCTCAGCGAGCAGCTCCACGCCGAGCTGAAAACCACCTCCGGCCAGAAGAAGGCCCGCGTCGTCAAGCGCCTTGAGGTGGTGGACGCCTTCCGTATCTCCGGCAATAAGCCCGAGTGGATGGTCATCGACGTGCTGCCCGTGATCCCGCCCGAGCTGCGCCCCATGGTGCAGCTGGACGGCGGCCGCTTCGCCACCTCCGACCTGAACGACCTGTACCGCCGGGTCATCAACCGCAACAACCGTCTGCGCCGCCTGATGGAGCTGAACGCTCCCGACATCATCGTGCGCAACGAGAAGCGTATGCTGCAGGAAGCGGTGGACGCCCTGATCGACAACGGCCGCCGTGGCCGTCCCGTCACCGGCGCCAACAACCGCGCCCTCAAGTCCCTCTCCGATATGCTGAAGGGCAAGCAGGGCCGCTTCCGCCAGAACCTGCTGGGCAAGCGTGTCGACTACTCCGGCCGTTCCGTTATCTGTGTCGGCCCCGAGCTGAAGATCTATCAGTGCGGCGTGCCCAAGGAGATGGCCGTGGAGCTGTTCCGCCCCTTCATCATGAAGAAGCTGGTGGAGGACGGCAGCGCCAACAACATCAAGTCCGCCAAGAAGATGGTGGACAAGGGCCGTACCGAGGTGTGGGACGCGCTGGACGAGATCATCAAGGATCATCCCGTCATGCTGAACCGCGCGCCTACGCTGCACCGTCTGGGCATTCAGGCCTTTGAGCCGGTGCTGGTGGAGGGCCGCGCCCTGAAGCTGCACCCCCTGAACTGCACTGCCTTCAACGCCGACTTCGACGGCGACCAGATGGCGATCCACGTTCCCCTGTCTGCCGAGGCGCAGGCCGAGGCCCGTCTGCTGATGCTGTCCGCCAACAATCTGCTGCGTCCTCAGGACGGCGGCCCCGTCACCGTGCCTACCCAGGATATGGTGCTGGGCTCCTACTACCTGACCTTCGAGCGGTTCGAGAACGGCGTGTCCCAGATGGACAACGACGAGTACTGGCCCGCCGGTATCGACTTCGCGCTGGCCGGTAAGAACTACGACGAGCTGACCGACGAGGAGAAGGCCAACAACCGCCTGAACATCTATCGTGACGAGGATGAGGTGCTGATGGCCTATAACGAGCACATCATCGGCATTCACCAGCCTGTCTGGGTGCGGGTGGAGAAGGAGTTTAACGGCGAGAAGCTGTCCCATGTGGTGCGCGCCACCGCCGGACGTATCATCTTCAACCGCAACGTGCCTCAGGATCTGGGCTTTGTCAAGCGTCTGGACGACAACGGCCAGCCCACCGACAAGTTCTTCGACTACGAGATCACCGAGACCTGCGGCAAGAAGCAGCTGGGCAAGATTGTCGACCGCACCATCAAGAAGTTCGGCTTCACCATCGCCGCCGAGGTGCTGGACAACATCAAGGCCACCGGCTACAAGTACTCCACCCGCGGCTCCATCACCATCTCCATCGCGGACATGGTGGTGCCTGCCAAGAAGTACGAGCTGATCCACGAGACCGAGGAGCGCGTGCTGGATATCGAAGACCAGTTCAACATGGGCTTTATCACCGACGACGAGCGCTACAAGCTGGTCGTCCGCGAGTGGGAAAAGACCACCAACGACGTTACCGACGCGCTGACCGCCAACATGAACAAGTACAATCCCATCTTCATGATGGCGGACTCCGGTGCCCGTGGCTCCATGAAGCAGATCCGTCAGCTGACCGGTATGCGCGGCCTAATGGCCAACACCGCCGGTAAGACCATCGAGATCCCCATCAAGGCCAACTTCCGTGAGGGTCTGTCCGTGCTGGAATACTTCACCTCCAGCCGTGGCGCCCGTAAGGGCCTGGCCGATACGGCACTGCGTACCGCCGACTCCGGTTATCTGACCCGCCGTATGGTGGACGTCTGTCAGGACGTCATCATCCGCGAGGACGACTGCGGCGTGGAGAAGGGCATTCTGGTGTCCGAGATCAGCGAGGGCGGTCAGGTCATCGAGAAGTTCTCCGAGCGTATCAAGGGCCGTTTCCCCGTTCACGATATCTGCAAGCCCGGCACCGACGAGGTGCTGATCTCTAAGGATCACATGATGACCGAGGACGACGCCGCACTGCTGGAATCCTTCGATATCCATAGTGCCGAGATCCGCACCGTGCTGACCTGCAAGGCTCACAGCGGTATCTGCGCCAAGTGCTACGGCATGAACCTGGCCACCAGTAAGCCTGTGGCGCCCGGTGAGGCGGTCGGCATCATCGCCGCCCAGTCCATCGGCGAACCCGGTACGCAGCTGACCATGCGAACCTTCCACACCGGCGGCGTTGCCGGCGGCGACATCACCCAGGGTCTTCCCCGTGTTGAGGAGCTGTTCGAGGCACGCCGTCCCAAGAAGATGGCTACCATCGCCGAGATCGGCGGCAAGGTGCGCTTCGAGGAGGCCGCCAAGGGCAGTCTGCTGAACATCATCATCACCGCCGACGACGGCGACACCCGTACCTACGCGGTGCCTCACACCGGTCTGCAGGTACAGGACGGCGACGTGATCGAGAAGGGCAAGCAGTTGCAGGACGGCGCGCTGAACCCCCACGACGTGCTGCGTATCCGCGGCGCTTCCGCCGTTCACAACTATCTGATTCAGGAAGTCCTGAAGGTGTACCGTCAGCAAGGCGTGGATATCAACGATAAGCACATCGAGGTCATCGTCCGCCAGATGATGCGCAAGGTGCGCGTGGAGGAATCCGGCGATACCAAGCTGCTGTCCGGCGCTATGACCGACATTCTGGATGTGGAGGACGCCAACGCTGAGATCCGTGAGCGTATCGCCGCCGGCGAGACCAACGAGAACGGCGAGCCCTTACAGGAAGCCACCTACACGCAGGTGCTGATGGGCATTACCAAGGCATCTCTGGCCACGGATTCCTGGATGTCTGCCGCGTCCTTCCAGGAGACCACCAAGGTGCTGACCGAGGCCGCCATCAAGGGCAAGGTCGACCATCTGGTGGGCCTGAAGGAGAACGTCATCATCGGTAAGCTGATCCCCGCCGGCGCCGGTCTGGGCGCTTACCGCGAGCTGGCACAGGAGCTGGTGCCCGATCCCGATCCTGTGGAGGAGGAGACCGCGCCGCAGGAGGTCATCTTCACCAATCAGGTGGCCGCTGCCAACGTGGAGTAAGCATCTGACGCTCTGACACTGTCTCTCAAATGCCCTCCGGCAATGCCGGAGGGCATTTATTCTCCGAACTGCACACATTTCCACGAGGGATTTCGGAGAAAATCACAAATTTTTGGCAGAAATCCACTTGACGCTGTTCCTCTGCTATGCTATAATTCTAAATTGCGCGGGCATTGCTCCGCGAACTTTGTCATACCGCATCAATGGAGGGAGCAGCGCGCATGGAAGCACTGGCGGCCAAGGAAAAAGTAGTGGGCCTGAAGCAGGTTCGCAGGGCTGTGGCTTCCGGCAAGGTGCGCAAGGTCTATCTGGCCTGCGACGCCGATCCCCGGCTGACCGAACCGGTGGAAGCGCTGTGTCAGGCGGCGGGTATCGCCGTGGTGACGGATTACACCATGGCCCAGCTGGGCCGGGCCTGCTCCATCGCCGTGGGCACCGCAGCTGCTGCGGCGCTGGAGGAGTAACGCCTCCAACAATTTTGTTCCTTGCGGAATAAAATTCCTTTATTCCGAGGAAAATACAGGGAGTTATTCCCGCAATTTTGAAGAAAGGAGTACCTATTGCATGCCTACTTTTAATCAGCTGGTCAAGCAGGGCCGGAAAAAGGCTACCTACAAGTCCAATTCCCCCGCTATGCAGAAGGGCCTGAATACGCTGAAGAACAAGGAGACCAACCTGTCCTCCCCTCAGAAGCGTGGCGTCTGCACCGCAGTGAGAACCGCGACCCCCAAGAAGCCCAACTCCGCTCTGCGTAAGATCGCCCGTGTCCGTTTGACCAACGGTTACGAGGTCACCGCTTACATTCCCGGTGTGGGTCATTCTCTGCAGGAGCACTCTGTGGTCATGATCCGCGGCGGCCGTGTAAAGGACCTGCCCGGCGTCCGTTACCACATCATCCGTGGTACGCTGGATACCCAGGGTGTTCAGGGCCGTATGCAGGCTCGTTCCAAGTACGGTGCCAAGCGTCCCAAGCAGAAATAAGCGATCGACCAAAAGCATTAAAAAGAGCTTTGCCGAAAAGGTACTATATTTATATACCTCTTTGGCAGGCCGTACAGCAGCCCTCGCATGCTGCTGAGTACCTATGAAATCATATTATTATGAAGGAGGGAAGCATAGTGCCCAGAAGAGGTAATGTTCCCAAAAGAGAGATCCTGCCCGATCCCATGTACGGCTCCGTGCTGGTGACCAAGCTGGTCAACAGCATCATGCTGGATGGCAAGAAGGGCGTGGCTCAGAAGGTCGTGTATGGTGCCTTTGACATCATCAAGGAAAAGACCGAGAAAGAGCCTCTGGAAGTCTTTACCCAGGCTATGGAAAACATCATGCCCAGCCTGGAAGTCAAGGCCCGCCGTGTCGGCGGTGCCACCTATCAGGTTCCCATGGAAGTTCGTCCCGCCCGCCGTCAGACCCTGGGTCTGCGCTGGCTGACCAACTACTCCCGCGCACGCGGTGAGCGCACCATGGCCGAGCGCCTGGCAGGCGAGATCATGGACGCCGCCAACAACACCGGCAGCGCCGTGAAGAAGCGCGAGGATACCCACAAGATGGCCGAATCCAACAAGGCATTCGCCCACTTCCGCTGGTAATCCCGCATCACATTGTATTATTCGTAAAAGGAGAACGGTATGCCGAGAAAGGTTACACTGGAAAATACAAGAAATATCGGCATCATGGCCCACATCGACGCAGGCAAGACCACGACCACAGAACGTATTCTGTACTATACGGGCGTGAATTACAAGCTGGGTGAGACGCATGAGGGTACTGCCACCATGGACTGGATGGAGCAGGAGCAGGAGCGTGGTATTACCATCACCTCTGCGGCCACCACCTGCTATTGGAAAGGCAGCGAGAACCAGTTCCCCCAGACGCGTATCAACATCATTGACACGCCGGGCCACGTGGACTTTACCGTGGAAGTGGAACGTTCTCTGCGCGTGCTGGACGGCTCTGTCACCGTCATGTGCGCCAAGGGCGGCGTTGAGCCTCAGTCTGAGACCGTGTGGCGTCAGGCTGACCACTACCATGTCCCCCGGATGATCTACGTCAACAAGATGGACATCACCGGCGCGGACTTCTTCCACGTGCTGGACATGGTGCACGATCGTTTGAAGGCCAATGCTGTACCCATCCAGCTGCCCATCGGAAAAGAGGATACCTTCCGCGGTATCATCGATCTGGTGGAGATGAATGCTGATATTTACTACGATCAGCTGGGTAAGGATGTCCGCGTCGAGCCGATCCCCGAGGATATGGTGGATCTGGCCGAGGAGTACCGCGAGAAGCTGCTGGACGCTGTGTCCATGTTCGATGACGAGATCATGGAGATGTATCTGGAGGGCCAGGAGATCCCGGCCAAGAAGATCCGCACAGCCATCCGCAAGGCCACCTGCGCCGTGAAAATGGTGCCGGTCACCTGCGGCAGCTCTTACCGCAACAAGGGTGTTCAGAAGCTGCTGGACGCCATCGTGGACTATATGCCCGCTCCCACGGATGTGCCCGCTATTGTGGGTACCCATCCCAAGACCGAGGAGGAAGAGGATCGCCGTCCCGGCGACGACGAGCCCTTTGCCGCCCTGGCCTTCAAGATCATGACCGACCCCTATGTGGGCCGCCTGACCTTCTTCCGCGTTTACTCCGGTAAGCTGACGGCCGGTTCCTCCGTGCTGAACGCCACCAAGGGCAAGCGCGAGCGTATGGGCCGCATTCTGCAGATGCACGCCAACCACCGCGAGGATATCGACACGGTGTATGCCGGCGATATCGCCGCCGTCGTGGGTCTGAAGAACACCACCACCGGCGACACCCTGTGCGACGAGAGCCATCCCATCATTCTTGAGTCCATGGAGTTCCCTGAGCCCGTCATCCGCGTGGCTATCGAGCCCAAGACCAAGGCCGGTGAGGAGAAAATGACCATCGCCCTGATGAAGCTGGCGGAGGAGGATCCCACCTTCCGCACCTACACCGACGAGGAGACGGGTCAGACCATCATCGCCGGTATGGGTGAGCTGCATCTGGAGATCATCGTGGATCGCCTGCTGCGCGAGTTCAAGGTGGAGGCCAACGTGGGCGCGCCTCAGGTGGCCTACAAGGAGACCATCCGCAAGGCCGTGGATCAGGAGACCAAGTACTCCCGTCAGACCGGCGGTAAGGGTCAGTACGGTCACGTGAAGATCCATGTGGAGCCCAACGAGTCCGGCAAGGGCTACGAGTTTGAGAACAAGGTCGTGGGCGGCGCCATCCCCAAGGAGTATATCCCTGCGGTGGACGCCGGTATCCGGGGCGCTATGCTGTCCGGTACTGTGGCCGGTTATCCCGTTGTGGATGTGAAGGTCACCCTGTACGACGGTTCCTATCACGAAGTGGACTCCTCCGAAATGGCGTTCAAGATCGCCGGCTCCATGGCCTTCAAGGAGGCTATGCGCAAGGCCGATCCTACGCTGCTGGAGCCCATCATGAAGGTGTGTGTCATCGTGCCCGATGAGTATATGGGCGACGTTATCGGCGACCTGAACAGCCGCCGTGGTCAGATCCAGGGCTATGAGATGCGCTCCGGCGCACAGCAGATCGACGCGTTCGTGCCTCTGGCCGAGATGTTCGGCTACGCCACCGACCTGCGCTCCCGTACTCAGGGCCGTGGCCAGTACACCATGGAGCCCAGCCACTATATCGAGTTGCCCAAGAGCCTGCAGGAGAAGCTGATCAACAAGCGTGCCGGCCGGGAAAATTATTAAATCTTGAAATAGAGATTGATTTTCCTGCGCAAATACGGTAAAATGACAATGTTGAACGCGTTGCCGCGTCCCGCACCAAAGACAAGATCAATTTAAAACACGATACAAACTGTTTAAGGAGGATTTTTTCAAATGGCTAAGCAGAAATTTGAGAGAACTAAGCCCCATGTAAACATCGGTACCATCGGCCACATCGACCATGGTAAGACTACCCTGACCGCTGCCATCACCAAGTATCTGGCGATGAAGGGTGGCGCTGAGTACACCGATTACTCTTCCATCGACAAGGCTCCCGAAGAGCGCGAGCGTGGTATCACCATCAACACCGCTCACGTTGAGTATGAGACCGAGAAGCGTCACTATGCTCACGTCGACTGCCCGGGCCATGCCGACTATATCAAGAACATGATCACCGGTGCTGCCCAGATGGACGGCGCTATCCTGGTCATCGCCGCTTCCGACGGCCCCATGGCTCAGACTCGTGAGCACCTGCTGCTGGCTCGTCAGGTTAACGTTCCTTCCGTGCTGGTGTTCCTGAACAAGTGCGACCAGGTCGACGACGAGGAGCTGCTGGAGCTGGTCGAGATGGAAGTTCGCGAGCTGCTGGACTTCTATGGCTTCCCTGGCGATGAAACCCCCATCATCCGTGGCTCTGCTCTGAACGCTCTGGTTTCCGAGTCCACCGATCCCGACGCTCCCGAGTATGCCTGCATCAAGGAGCTGATGGACGCTGTTGACAGCTGGATCCCCACCCCCGACCGCAAGGAGGATATGCCCTTCCTGATGCCCGTCGAGGACGTGTTCACCATCTCCGGCCGTGGTACCGTTGCTACCGGCCGTGTGGAGCGTGGTAAGCTGAACCTGAACGAGAAGGTCGAGATCGTCGGTCTGTCCGATGAGAAGCGCGAGACCGTCGTTACCGGTATCGAGATGTTCCACAAGCTGCTGGACTACGCTGAGGCCGGCGATAACATCGGCGCCCTGCTGCGCGGTGTTGCCAAGACCGAGATCGAGCGCGGCCAGGTTCTGTCCAAGCCCGGTTCCATCCATCCTCTGACCAAGTTCGTGGGCCAGGTCTACGTTCTGACCAAGGATGAAGGCGGCCGTCACACCCCCTTCTTCAACAACTATCGTCCCCAGTTCTACTTCCGTACCACCGACGTGACCGGCATCATCACCCTGCCCGAAGGCACTGAGATGTGCATGCCCGGCGATAACGTCGACATGAAGGTCGAGCTGATCACCCCCATCGCTATCGAGAAGGGTCTGCGTTTCGCTATCCGTGAGGGCGGCCGTACCGTCGGTTCCGGCGTCGTCATCGAGATCGAGCAGTAATCGAAGTTGACACATAAAAAAGAAAGGCCGTAAGGCCTTTCTTTTTTTGTGACCTTATGCCTTGGGGAATGCAAGATCCGTCTGGAAGCCGCCCTGTCCCGTGAAGATCACATCGCCGCCGATGATCTGGTCGCCCCACAGGTACAGGTTGGCCTGCACCCCCTGTGGGATCTCCGGATAGTTGGTAACGGTGTAGGTATAGCGCTTCACCGCCTGCCCTGCAAACTCGGAAAAGGGGAGGCCCTGCCCCTTTTGCAGCTTGGCGTAGGCGTCCCATTCGCCCTCCAGCTTTTCCGGCAGCTGGAGATCCAGCGTTTCGATGGGCTGCGGCTCCACCTGCCAGCCCAGAGCTTCCAGATAGGCCACCCGTTCCTCATTGGTGGCGGCGGTGATGACCTCTGTCTCCTTGTCGCCGCCGAAGCAGCCCGCCAGCAGCAGCGCCGAACCGATCACCAGTCCTAGAGCCAGCGACATCAGCGCCATTCGCCGCCGGGTAATATGGATCACTCGCATGGTTTGCATCAACTCCTTTGTTGATGGATATTCCCAAACCGGGAAAGATATGCTATACTGAACCCAATTATCATGCAGGAGGCGGCTATGGAGCGTTTGGATAAGATCATTGCCAACAGGGGGATCGCGTCCCGGCGCGAGGTGAAGGAGCTGGTGCGGCAGGGCCGGGTGCTGGTGGACGGCGTCCCGGCGTCAGCGCCGGATGTGAAGGTGTCGGCAGAGACGGTGGCCATCACGGTGGACGGCGTACCGGTCAGCAGCGAGCGGTATACGTATCTGCTGCTGCATAAACCTGCCGGCGTGCTGACCGCCACCGAGGACAAACACCAGCCCACAGTGATGGAGCTGCTGCCGGAGTCTCTCCGCCGCCGGGGTCTTGCCCCGGTGGGACGGCTGGACAAGGACACCGAGGGCCTTCTGCTGTTGACCGACGACGGCGAGCTGACCCACCGGCTGCTCAGCCCCAGGTACCACGTGGATAAGGTGTACTACGCCAAAGTGGAGGGCGTGCCGGACGCGGCGGACGCGGAAGCTTTCGCCGACGGACTGTTGCTGGAGGACGGCCTGCAATGCCTGCCCGCCAAGCTGGAGCCGCTGGGCGGCGACGCCTGCCTTGTGACACTGCGGGAGGGGAAGTTCCATCAGGTGAAGCGGATGCTGGCCAGCCGGGGCAAGCCGGTGCGCTACCTGAAGCGGCTGTCCATGGGGCCGCTGCGGCTGGAGGATACGCTGTTGCCCGGACAGTGCCGTGAATTGTCTCCGGTGGAGCTGGCAGCGGTGCGAAGCGCCTGCATGCTATAAGCATATCGACAAAGCGCCAAAAGAATTTCTGCTTTTTTTGTGAGAAAGATAAAAAAATGCTTGCAAAACCGTGATTATGACGATATAATACTGGTAACCACTTGGCAGTTTGCACAAGGCAAATTGCACAAAATCAGGTGGCGCTTCGAGAGAGAGCAGGAGGGCGCGTCATGTCCGGTAGAATTTTTCAGAATGTAGTGCTGCAATTCAAAGAGACCACCGACCGCACCATTGGGGTCATCGATGCCGAGGGAACCGTTATCGCGTGCAGCGAGCTGACGGGGATCGGCAAGAAGTGGAGCAAATATGTAGAGACCATCCAGCAGGCCGACGGCGAGTGCGTGCCGCTGGAAGGCAAGACCTTTAAGGCACTGCCCGGCTGGGGCGGCCACTTTGATTATGCGGTGTTCGCCAGCGGTGATGACGGCATTGGCCGCACCGTATGCGCCATGGCTGCCGTGGCGCTGAATTCCGCCAAGAGCTATTATGAGGAGAAGCACGACAAGGGCTCCTTCATGAAGAACATCATCTCCGACAATATCCTCATCAGCGACATTTACATGCGGGCCAAGGAGCTGCATGTGGCCGCCGAGGTGAACCGCGGCGTATTTGTGGTTCGCCCGGTGGACGACCGGCTGGAATCCGCACCGCTGGATCTGGTGCAGAGCCTGTTCCCCGACCGGCAGAACGATTTTGTGCTGAGCGTAGGCGAGCAGGACGTGGTGCTGATCCATCAGCTGGACAAGAACGCCAACTCCTCCGATTTGGAAAAGGTGGCCCTGCGCATCGAGGAAGCTCTGCGCATCGACGGCGAGAGCAGCGTGTTCGTGGGCATCGGCACCATGGCTCAGCATCTGCGGGAGCTGGCCAAGGCTTACAAGGAGGCGCAGATCGCCATCGAGGTAGGCAAGGTCTTTGATACCGAGCGCTATGTCATCAATTACGAGAATCTGGGCATCGGCCGTCTGATCTATCAGCTGCCCACCACCCTGTGCGAGATGTTCCTGCAGGAGGTGTTTAAGAAGAACCCCATCGACGCGCTGGATCAGGAGACGCTGTTTACCATCTATAAGTTCTTCGAGAACAACCTGAACGTGTCCGAAACGGCTCGCAAGCTGTTTGTCCACCGCAATACGCTGGTGTACCGGCTGGAGAAGATCAAAAAGCTGACCGGCCTTGATCTGCGGGAGTTTGACGATGCCATTACCTTTAAGGTAGCGCTGATGGTGAAGAAATACCTCACCAGCCGCGGCATTGAAGCATAAGACTGCTGGCATGAAATCTTTAAAAATGGCTGCCCTTTTGAAAAGGGCAGCCATTTTTTTGCAAATCGCGGGAACATTTTGGCGGTTTTGGTTGTCTATAACAATAATGGCATACTTTGGCGGCGGGTTTTACCGAAAATTCACGGTTTTCCTGTTGCCATTTGCCGCAGATTTATATATAATGTAACAGACAGTGGTTTTTTGCCACAAGATGTTGCATGTTAAAGGATTTGAGGGTGTGCCATGATTCGATTGAAGGACGCGGAAAAAACCTATGAGAACGGCACGAAGGCCGTTCGCGGCATTTCATTTCAGATAGATGACGGTGAATTTGTGTTTCTGGTGGGGCCTTCCGGCAGCGGAAAGTCCACCATTATCAAGATGCTGACCGGCGAGATCGTGCCCACCGGCGGGCGGGTGATGGTCAACGGCTTCTCCATGAGCCGCATCAAGGAAAAGCAGCTGCCCCTGATGCGCCGCACCATCGGCGTGATTTTTCAGGACTTCCGCCTGATCGCCAGCCGGACGGTGTTTGACAACCTGGCGCTGGCCATGCGGGCTGTGGGCGCGTCGCCCAGAGAGATCCGCAGCCGCATCCCCTACGTGCTGGAGCTGGTGGGCCTGAAAGGGAAGGAGAGCAACTATCCCGACGAGCTCAGCGGCGGCGAGCAGCAGCGTGTCTCCGTGGCCCGCGCGCTGGTGAACAATCCCAGCACCATCGTGGCCGACGAGCCTACCGGCAACCTTGACCCGGCCCGTTCGCTGGAGATCATGACACTTTTGGAGCGCATCAACGCGCTGGGCACCACCGTCATCGTGGTGACCCACGAGCGGGGACTGGTGAACCATTTCAACAAGCGGGTCATTTATCTGGAAAGCGGCCGTGTGGCGGGCGACGCCACCGGTACATATGAGGGGGTGGCGCAGCAATGAAAAACTTCGGCTACTTCTTCAAAGAGGGTGCCCGCAGCATGTTCTCCCACGGGTTCATGTCCTTTGCCGCCATCGGCGTGACGGTGGCGTGTCTGCTGATCATGGGCACGTTCTCACTTGTGGCCTACAACGCCAATGAGAATCTGGCGGATCTGCAAAAGGAGAACGCCATGGTGGCGTTCGTGGACGATTCACTGACCGAAAGCAAGGCCAAGGCGCTGCAGTCCGATCTGGAAAAGGTGGACAATGTGGCCGACTGTACCTTCGTCTCCCGGCAGGAGGCCCGCGACGCCTATGTGGCGGAGTACGACGAGGACGACATGTACAAGGATCTTCAGCCGGAGGTGTTCCGCCACCGGTATGTGATCCATCTCACCGATCCGGATAAGATAGCAGAGACGAAAGCACTGGTGGAGGCCGTGTCCGGCATTGACGAGGTGCGGGCTGACGAGGTGATCTCCGACGGCTTCATCACGATCCGCAACGTGGCGGGTGCGATCTCCATTGCGCTGATCGCCATTTTGCTGATGGTGTCGCTGTTTATCATCTCCAACACCATCAAGCTGACCACATTTGACCGGCGGGAAGAGATCGCCATCATGAAAATGGTGGGCGCCACCGACGGCTTCATCCGCTGGCCTTTCGTGTTCGAGGGCCTGCTGCTGGGCCTGTTCGGCGCGGTGATCGCCTTCGGCCTGCAATGGCTGCTGTACAGCGCCATGGCCAACGGCATCAGCAATTCCGACACCATGCAGCTGCTGGAGGTCGTGCCCTTCCTGCAGATCTGGCAGCCGGTGGCGGGCATCTTTGCCGGAGCCGGTATCCTCATCGGCGTGGGCGGCAGTCTGATGGCCATCCGCCGCTTCCTGAAGGTATGACCAAGCACGCGGAGCAAGACGCTTCGCACCGGAGGAAAGGACATTCTATGAAACGTTCCATGATGGGAAAACGTCTGGCGGCGCTGCTGTGCGCGCTGCTGCTGACGGCGACGCTGCTGCCCTCGGTGGCCTATGGCACCACCACGTCTGACGGCGCGGCCAAAACCGACGAAACGAAAACCGATACCACCAAAACGGAGACCACCACAACCGATACGAAGGCGGAGGATAAGACGACGGATTCGAAAAAGGACGACGCCGACGCCATCCGCAAGGAGTATCAGGATCTTCAGGATCAGATCAACAACAAGCGCAAGGAAATGGACGACCTGAAGAACCAGCTGAACAACATCAAGAACCAGAAGGCCAACACCCAGCAGCAGAAGAACCTGCTGGATCAGCGGAACGCCGCTTTGCAGGAGGAGATCAATCTGCTGGAGGAGCAGATCGACGTCACCACCCGCAGCATCGCCGCCAACGAGGCGCTGGAGAAGCAGCAAACCGAGCTGTTTCACAAGCAGATCCGCAGCGAGGAGGAGCAGGGCACCATCTCCTACTGGTCGGTGCTGTTCAAGGCCACCAGCTTCTCCGATCTGGTCAGCCGCATCGACTTTATCAACGAGATCGTCCGGTATAACCAGCAGGTCATAAAGAACCTGCGGGATACCCGGCAGCAGCTGGCCGACGACAAGGCGGCGCTGGAGGAACAGAACGAATCCCTGACCGCCTCCAAGAAGGAGCTGGAGGGCGAAATTTCCGAGAGTATGCGGCTGCTGGCGGAGTACATCAAGACCGAGGAAGGCAAGCAGGCGGAGTACGACGCCATCAAGGCGGAGGAAGAAGCACTGGACGACCTGATGGCGGCGGCAGAGGCCAAGGCCCGTGAGCTGGGTCTGAACGATATTGCGGGCACCGTGGGCGGCTACATCTGGCCCTGCAACGGCATTCGCTGGATCACCTCTATGTTCGGCGGCCGCCAATCCCCCGGCGGCATCGGCAGCACCAACCACAAGGGGGTGGATATCGGCACCCCCATGGGTACGCCGGTGCTGGCGGCCAAGTCCGGCACTGTCACCTGGGCCAGCTGGAACGGCGGCTACGGCAACTGCATCATTATCAGCCACGGCAACGGTAACTCCACCCTGTACGGCCATCTCAGCGGCTATAATGTTTCCACGGATCAGCAGGTGACGCAGGGACAGGTGATCGGCTATTCCGGCAATACCGGCAATTCCACCGGCCCCCACCTGCACTTCGGCATCATTGAAAACAATTCGTGGATCGATCCCCTGAACTATCTGACCGGCTGGCAGTATTACGGCTAATGCGATAAAAAACACCTCTGTACCATATACTGGTGCAGAGGTGTTTTGTTATGTATGGCTATGTGATGGAGGGAGGTCGTGCCTCGCTGACCATGCGGCAGATCGGCGGCGTGTGGTTTGCCGTGGCCGTCCTGCCACGAAGCGGCTTTTTGGCGGCTTACCGCCGTGGCCGACTGTTGCGGCGGCTGCGGCGGCAGGGGATCGTGCGGTGCGTGCTTCCATCCTCCCTGACGGCGGAAGCGGAGCGGTACAGTCTGCACGGCGTGGCGGTGGAGGGCCTGCGGCTGGCGCTGCTGCCCCAATTGCTGGACATGCAGGGGGATCTGCGGCGCAAAACCGCCGTGCTGCGGGCGGAATACGTGTCACCCGCCGTGTACCGGGCGGCGGCGGTGCTGGCGGGCCGGGTGCGGTATCTGGCGCTGGAGGTGGAGCGGGGCGGCGAGGAGTTGGCCCGGCAGCTGCGGCAGCGCTTCGGCCTGTGTACCGGACGGGTGGGGGAGCCTGCGGTAACGGTGTCCTTTTCCGGCATGCCGCAGGGTGAGGTCATCTGTCTGGGGCAGGATTGTCAGCGCTTTCAGCAGATAGCTTATGCGCTGCCGGAGGGGCTGCTGGAGCCGTGGCCGGTGTCAGAACAGCTTCTGGCGGTGCTTTTTGAGGCGGGAGAGATCAAAAAAGAGCAAATTCGCGTAAAAACAATTGCACCCAACGCTTGACAGGTGGCCGGAAACTCACTATAATGCAACGTAACGTATTGTATTTATATAATAAGTATACCCTATGGTAGATATCTATCAGAGGGGCGCAATAGAAAGGAATGTGCAGCATGGCAAAAGAATTCAAGATGAGCCAGGCCCGTTATGACGAGCTGAAGCAGGAGCTGGATTACAGCAAAACGACCCGCGCCGACGAGGTGGCGGAACTGATCAAAGAGGCCCGCGGCTTCGGCGACCTGAGCGAAAACAGCGAGTATGACGAGGCGAAAAACGAGCAGGGCAAGCTCTATTCCCGCATTGCCGAGTTGGAGGATATCCTGCTGCACGCCGTCATCGTGGACGAGGCGGAGATGGACTCTGACAAGATCTCCATCGGCTGCAAGGTCATCGTCACCAATCTGGATACGCGAAAACAGCTGCCCGCCTATAAGATCGTCGGTTCTCAGGAGGCCGATGTGATGAGCCGCGCAGTCAGCGAGGACTCTCCCTTCGGCAAAGCCCTGATGGGCCGCAAGGCGGGCGACGAAGTGATTGTGGAGGCGCCTCGCGGCGCCATCCACTACCGTGTGGACAGTATTGAACGATAACCCCCTCGATCAGCGATCGAGGCTGATGAGATAAGGAGGCCGTTATGGCAGAGCAAAATACCAATGTGACCAACACCAGCGAACAGCAGGAGCTGGGCGAACTGCTCCAGATCCGCCGCGACAAGCTGAAGGCATTGCAGGACGAGGGCCGCGATCCCTTCCAGATCACAAAGTTTGACGTGACCCATCACGCGCAGGATATCAAGGATAACTTTGACGCGCTGGAGGGCACGCCCGTCCGTGTGGCGGGCCGCCTGATGAGCAAGCGCGGCATGGGTAAGGTGTCCTTCTGCGACATGCAGGACAAGTCCGGCCGTATCCAGATCTACGCCCGCAAGGACGAGATGGACGAGGACAACTATAACCGTTTCAAGAAGTACGATATCGGCGATATCGTGGGCGTTATCGGCGAGGTGTTCCGTACCCAGCGGGGCGAGATGTCCGTCCGCGCCCATGAGATCATTCTGCTGAGCAAGTCCCTGCGTCCCCTGCCGGAGAAGTTCCACGGCCTGACTGACAAGGAAGTCCGCTATCGCCAGCGCTATGTGGATCTGATCATGAATCCGGAGAGCAAGCGGAACTTCGAGATCCGCAGCAAGTTCGTGTCCTATCTGCGCCGCTATCTGGACTCTCTGGGCTTCATGGAGGTGGAGACCCCCGTTCTCAGCCCCATCGCCGGCGGCGCCAACGCCCGTCCCTTCATCACCCACCACAACGCGCAGGATATTGACATGTATATGCGCATCGCCACCGAGCTGCACCTGAAGCGGCTGATCGTGGGCGGTCTGGAGCGCGTGTACGAGGTGGGCCGTATCTTCCGCAACGAGGGCATGGACACCAAGCACAACCCCGAATTCACCACCTGTGAGTTATATCAGGCCTATACCAACCTGGACGGCATGATGGATATTCTGGAGGCCATCCTCTCCGGCGCTTGCAAGGAGATCCACGGCGGCTATCAGGTTCAGTGGCTGGGCCACGACATCGACCTGACCCCCGGCTGGCCCCGCGTCACCATGGCTGACGCGGTGAAGAACGTCACCGGCGCCGATTTCATGGCCATCGAGGGCGACGATGACGCCGCCGTGGAGCTGGCCAGGAGCGTGGGCGTGGATATGGACGGCGTGTCCCACACCTGGGGCAACGCGCTGTACGAGGCCTTTGACCAGAAGGTGGAGGAGACGCTGGTGCAGCCCACCTTCATCACCATGTACCCCGTGGAGGTCAGCCCGCTGGCCAAGCGCAGCCCTGCCGATCCTCACCTGACCGAGCGGTACGAGGCCTTCATCTGCGGCTGCGAGATGGGCAACGCCTTCTCCGAGCTGAACGACCCCATCGACCAGTACGAGCGATTCAAGGCGCAGGCCGAAAAGCGCGCCAACGGCGACGAGGAAGCCGACATGATGGACGATGATTTCGTCATGGCGCTGGAGTACGGCATGCCTCCCACCGGCGGTCTGGGCTTCGGCATCGACCGGTGCAGCATGATGCTGTGCGGCGCGGACTCCATCCGCGACGTGATCCTGTTCCCCACCATGAAGCCGCTGGATACCGACAAGAAGGCTGACAAGCCCGCCGAGACGGTTGCTCCCGCCGCTCCCGTGGTGGAGAAAAAGATCGACTTCTCCAACGTGGAGATCGAGCCGCTGTTCGCAGATTTCGTGGATTTCGATACCTTCTCCAAGTCCGATTTCCGCGCTGTAAAGATCAAGGCCTGCGAGGCCGTAAAGAAGTCCACGAAGCTCCTGAAGTTCATTCTGGACGACGGAACCGGCACGGATCGCGTGATCCTGAGCGGTATTCACGAGTATTACGAGCCGGAGGAGCTGGTGGGCAAGACCTGCATCGCCATTACCAATCTGCCGCCCAGACCCATGATGGGCATTGATTCCTGCGGCATGCTGATCTCTGCGGTTCACCATGAAAACGGACAGGAAAAGCTGCATTTGCTGATGGTCGATCCCCACATTCCGGCTGGTGCAAAGCTCTATTGATCGCGCCTGAAGTCGGTTAAGTTCACCTTACCTTACCCCGCTGACCCGACAAAGGCTTGTCGGGTCAGCCTTTCCATTCCAATCATAAAGGAGGCGGGAGCCGTGGAAAAGATCACCAGCCGCAGCAATGGGCTGCTGGTTCATATGAAAAAGCTGGCGGCCTCCGCCGCCTACCGCCGGGAACAGGGCGTCTATCTGTGCGACAGTCCCAAGCTGCTGGCGGAAGCCCTCAAGTGGCATGCCCCGGTGCGGGAGATCGCCGTCACAGTCGACGTGCCGCTGCCGCCGCTGCCGGAGACTGTCCGGGTGGTGGAGATACCGGAGGATGTAATGTCCTCCATTTCCCCCATGAAGTCCCCGCAGGGCGCACTGTTTACTGTGACCCTGCCGGAGACCGCCGTTCCCGAAGCGCTGCCCGGCAGCCGCTACATGGTGCTGGACGGCGTGCAGGACCCCGGCAACGTGGGCACCATCCTGCGGACGCTGGATGCCTTTGACTTTGACGGCCTGCTGCTGCTGGAGGGCTGTGCCGACCCGTGGAGCGTGAAAACCGTGCGCTCCTCCATGGGGGCGGTGTTCCGCCGCCCTGTATGGTGCCTGAAGGCGGCGCAGCTGCCCGGCCTGCTGACGCGCAGCAGCCTGCCCCTGTACGGCACGGCGCTGCGGCAGGACACGGAGGATGTTCGTGCCGTGCCGCTGGATCGCTGCGCCATCGTCATCGGCAGCGAGGGACAGGGCATCAGCGACGCGGTGCTGGCCCTGTGCCAGAAGACCGTCAAGATCCCCATGTCGCAGCGGTGCGAGTCCCTGAACGCGGCCATTGCCGCCACGGTGCTGCTGTGGGAGAGCTACCGGTAAACACAGAGAGGAGGCGTAGGCCATGGCGGCATTGAAATACTGGGTCTGGCTGACCACGCTGCCGGGCCTGACGGATCACAGCAAGCTGCTGCTCCTGCAGCATTTTTCCTCTCCGGAGGACATATACTACGCGGACGAGGAAGCCCTGTGGCAGGTGGAGGGGCTGAAGAAGGAACAGGCGGCGCTGCTGAACAGCAAATCGCTGACGGCGGCAGACCGCATCCTGTCGGACTGCGCCCGGAAGGATATCTTTCTGGTGACCATGGCGGATGCCATGTACCCCGACCGGCTGCGGAACATCTATCAACCGCCGCTGCTGCTGTACGGCAAGGGCGCTATGCCCCTCTTTGACGAGGAAGCGGCGGTGGCCGTGGTGGGCACCCGTTCCTGCACGCCCTACGGCATCCACTGTGCCGAAAAGCTGGGCTATGAGCTGACCCAGCAGGGCGCTATGGTGGTGTCCGGCATGGCAAAGGGCATCGACGGTGCGGCCATGCGCGGCGCGCTGCGGTTCGGCGGCTTTACCTGCGGTGTGTTGGGCGGCGGTGTGGACGTGGTGTACCCCGCCGAAAACCGGCGTCTGTACGAGGATATCGCCGCCACCGGCGTGCTGCTGTCGGAGTACCCGCCCCGGACAGAGCCGGAGGGGTGGCGCTTTCCGATGCGCAACCGCATTCTCAGCGGCCTAAGTGTAGCTGCCGTGGTGGTGGAAGCGCCGCTGCGTTCCGGCGCGCTGATTACCGCCGAAAACGCCATGGAGCAGGGGCGGGACGTGTTCGCCGTTCCCGGCCCCATCGACACGCCCAACAGCGCCGGCTGTCACCGCCTGATCCGGGAGGGCGCGATCTTAGCCACCTGCGCGGGAGACATTCTCTCGGAGTACGAGAGCCGGTTTCCCCACAAGCTGCGGCGTACCGCGCCGCCTATGCCGCCGCTGCCCCGCATGGCGGGGGAACCCAAAACGGCGGAGGAAAAACGAAAGCCAGCGCCAAAGTCAGAGGAATATCCGTATACGCCGGAAGCGGAGCAGACACCCGTTCTGCCCCGGCTGACGGCAGAGGAGTGGGCGGCGCTGTCAACGGAGCAGCAGACCGTGCTGCAAGTATTGCGGACAGATGAGCCGAAGCTGTCCGACCAGCTGGCGGAGGACAGCGGCCTGCCCATTCAGCGGGTGCTGCCCGCGCTGACGCTGCTGGAGATCAGCGGCTGGACGGCGCAGAACGGGGCGCGCAGTTTTGTGCGCACCGTGGAGCTGCCGGAAATTGAGTTAGAAGGAAGCAAAGAGGAATAAAAAAGCATGAGCAAGAAGCATCTGGTGATCGTGGAGTCTCCGGCCAAGGCCAAGACCATCGGCAAGTATCTGGGGCCTGACTATCAGGTAACGGCCTGCATGGGCCACCTGCGGGACCTACCCAAGAGTACCCTTGGCGTGGACATTGAACACGATTTTGAACCTGAATATAAGCCCATTCGCGGCAAGGAGGAGCTGATCCGCCAGCTGAAAAAGGACGCCGCCGCCAGCGATACCGTCTACCTCGCCACCGACCCAGACCGCGAGGGAGAGGCCATTTCCTGGCATTTGCAGCATCTGCTGAACCTGCCGGACGATAAGACCAGACGTGTCACCTTCAACGAGATCACCCGCAAGGTGGTGGGCGAGAGCATCGCCCATCCCCGCGCCATCGATCAGGATCTGGTGGACGCCCAGCAGGCCCGCCGTGTGCTGGATCGCGTGGTGGGCTATCAGATCTCCCCGGTGATGTGGAAGAAGATCCGCCGGGGCCTGTCCGCCGGACGGGTGCAGAGCGTGGCTACCCGCATGGTGTTTGACCGGGATCAGGAGATCGCCGACTTCCAGCCTCAGGAGTACTGGACGCTGGACGCAGTGCTGGAAAACGGGGAAAAAGTGGCCTTTAAGGCCCATTATTACGGCCAAAATGGCAAGAAATACGAGCCTCAGACCCAGGCGGATGTGCAGGCCATCATGGACGAGCTGCGCAGCGCCGCTTTCGCCGTCAAGTCGGTGAAGCGCACCGACAAGAACCGTTCCCCCTCGCCGCCCTTTACCACCTCCACCATGCAGCAGGAGGCGTCACGCAAGCTGAACATGACGCCCCGCCGCACCATGGCCATCGCCCAGCAGCTGTACGAGGGCGTGGATATCACCGGCGAGGGCACCGTGGGTCTGATCACCTACATGCGTACCGACTCGCTGCGCATCAGTGACGAGGCGCAGGCCGACGCCCGCGGCTTCATTCAGGAGCGCTACGGCAAGGGCTACGTGCCCGCCGCGCCCCGCCAGTACAAGACCAAGGCCGGGGCGCAGGATGCCCACGAGGCTATCCGCCCCAGCAATGTGACCCTGACGCCGGACGCCATCCGGGGAGACCTGACGGCGGAGCAGTACCGGCTGTACCGCCTGATCTGGAGCCGTTTTCTGGCCAGCCAGATGGCCAACGCCATCTATGACAGCGTGTCCGTGGATATCAGCGCCGACGCACATTTGTTCCGGGCCACCGCCAGCAAGCTGAAATTCTCCGGCTATACCGCCGTGTACGAGGAGAGCCGGGATGACGACGACAAGGAGGAGAAGGAGCCCACCCTGCCTGATCTGAAGGAGGGCGAGCCCCTGACGCTGAAGGACTTCGCGCCCGCACAGCACTTCACCACGCCGCCCGCCCACTATACCGAGGCGGCGCTGATCCGGGCCATGGAGGAAAACGGCATCGGTCGTCCCTCCACCTATGCGCCCACGGTGTCCACCATTCTTGACCGCCGCTATGTGAAGAAAGAGGGCAAGTGCCTGTATATCACCAATCTGGGTAAGGCGGTCACCACGTGGATGGAGAAGTATTTCTCTGATATCGCTGATTTGAAATTTACCGCCAACATGGAGCAGCGTCTGGACGACGTGGAGGAGGGCAAGCTGCCCTGGAAGCAGGTGCTGCGCCAGTTCTATGACGACGGCTTCGCCCAGCACCTGACCGACGCCGAAGCGGGCGACTATATTCGCCCCGAGCCCACCGTCAGCGATGAGCTGTGCCCCGTGTGCGGCCGCAATCTGGTGGAGCGGGAGGGTCGGTTCGGCCCATTCCTGGCCTGCCCCGGCTATCCGGAGTGCACCTTTACCATGCCGCTGGTGGTGGAGATGCCGGGCCGCTGCCCCAAGTGCGGCGGACGGCTCATGAAGCGCAGCGGCACCAGCAAGACCTCCGGCAAGCAGTATACCTACTACTGCTGCGAGTTTGCCAACAACAAAAAAGGCGACCGCACCTGCGATTTCATGACGTGGGACGTGCCCACCAAGGAGGACTGCCCTCTCTGCGGCCAGACCATGTTCAAGCGGGCGGGCCGCGGCTTCAGCAAGCCCTTCTGCATCAACGAGAAGTGCGCCAACTTCCTGCCGGAGGACAAGCGGGGCTATCACCGCAAGAAGGACACCGCCGCCGAGGGCGGCGAGGCCACCGCTGAGACAGCGGCGGAAGCACCTGCCGAGGAAAAGCCCGCCAAGAAGTCTGCTGCCAAAAAGACGACGGCCAAGACCACGGCGGCAAAAAAGACGACGACCACCGCCGCGAAAAAGACCGCCACAGCGAAGAAAACCACCACAAAGAAAGCGGCCACCACCCAAAAGACTACTGCCAAAAAGGCGGCGGAGAAAGGCGGCGGGGAATGAACCATGTAACTGTGATCGGCGCGGGTCTTGCCGGCAGCGAATGCGCGTGGCAGCTGGCCCAGCGGGGCATTTCCGTGACGCTGCGGGAGATGAAGCCCCTCAAGCGCACCCCTGCCCACGTGACCGATGATTTTGCCGAGCTGTGCTGCTCCAATTCTCTGCGGGGCGCAGGGCTGGAAAACGCCGTAGGACTTCTCAAGGAGGAGCTGCGGCGGTTGGACAGCCTGATCCTACGGTGCGCCGACGCCACGGCGGTACCTGCCGGCGGTGCGCTGGCGGTGGATCGCCACGGCTTTGCCGCCATGGTGACGGAAGCCATCCGTAATCACCCCAATATTACCGTAGTGGCGGAGGAAGTGACGGACATTCCGGAGGGCGATGTGGTCATCGCCTCCGGCCCGCTGACCTCCGACGCGCTGGCGGACAAGCTGGCGGCGCTGTTCGGCAGCACCGATACCCTGCATTTCTTCGACGCTGCCGCGCCGTTGGTGGCCTTTGACAGCGTGGATATGACCAGCGCCTACTTCGCCAGCCGCTATGACAAGGGTACGCCGGACTACATCAACTGCCCCATGGACAAGGAGCAGTACCTGGCCTTCTGGCAGGCGCTGACCGCCGCCGAGGAGGCGGAAGTCCACGGCTTCGAGGATAAGAATGTGTTCGAGGGCTGCATGCCAGTGGAGGTCATGGCCCGCCGGGGCGAGGATACCCTACGGTTCGGCCCCTTAAAGCCCAAGGGACTGCCTGATCCGAAAACGGGCCGCGATCCCTACGCGGTGGTGCAGCTGCGCAAGGACAACGCCGACGGCACCATCTATAATCTGGTGGGCTTCCAGACCCACCTGAAATGGCCGGAGCAGAAGCGGGTGTTCTCCATGATCCCCGCCCTTCACGACGCCCGGTTCCTGCGCTACGGCGTCATGCACCGCAATACGTATCTGGATTCGCCCCGGCTTCTTGACCGGTATTACCGGCTCAAGAGCGACCCCCGCATTGCCTTTGCCGGACAGATGACCGGCGTAGAGGGCTATGTAGAGTCCTGTGCCAGCGGTTTTCTGGTGGGTGTGGAGCTTGCCCGGCGTCTGCTGGGCAAGGAACCCATCGACTTTCCCAGAGAAACCGCCATCGGCGCACTGGGCCTGTATGTCAGCAACGAGTCCGTGGCGGAGTTCCAGCCTATGAACATCAATTTCGGCATTATCCCGCCCCTTGACCACCGGGTGAAGGGCAAGCGCAACAAAAACGCAGAGCTGAGCCAGCGGTCGCTGGCCATCATCGAGGAAATTCGGGAGGAGGTGCTTTCCAAATGAGGATCATCGTAGACGCCATGGGCGGCGACAACGCGCCGCTGGCCATCGTCAAGGGTGCCCTGCAGGGACAGAAGCGCTGGGGCGTGGACATCACCCTCACCGGCGACGAGACCGCCATCCGGGAAGCGCTCGCCCAGTGCGGCGTACAGGAGCTGCCTCAGGGCATGGATATCGTGCCCACCACCGAGGAAGTTACCATGGAGGACGATCCTGCCACAGTGTTCCGCCGGAAGAAGGACAGCTCCATGGGCGTGGGCCTGACCCTGCTGCGGGACGGCAAGGGCGACGCCTTTATCTCCGCCGGCTCCACCGGCGCGCTGTTGACCGGCGCTACCCTCATTACCAAGCGTGTGCGGGGCATTCGCCGGGCCGCCATGGCTCCTGTCATGCCCACCACCACCGGACGCTGCGTGCTGATCGACTGTGGCGCCAACGCCGAGTGTACGCCGGAGTACCTGCTGCAATTCGCCTATCTGGGCAGCTTTTACGCCCGCCACGTGCTGGGGATCGAGAATCCCCGCGTGGGCCTTCTCAACATCGGCGTGGAGGCGGAGAAGGGCACCGACCTCCAGCGTCAGACAAGGGCGCTGCTGCTGGAGCAGCCCAAGCTGAACTTCATCGGCAATATCGAGGCCAAGGAGGCCATCAAGGGCGGCTGCGACGTGCTGGTGACCGACGGCTTCTCAGGCAACGTGATGCTGAAAACCATCGAGGGCATCGGCTCCTACGCCGGAAGCTGCCTGAAGGGCATCTTCAAGAAAAACCTGCTGACGAAGCTGGCGGGCGCTATGGTGCTGCCGGGGCTGAACGCCTTCAAGGCGCAGCTGGACCCCAACAAGGTGGGCGGCACCGCCTTTATCGGCATCTCCAAGCCGGTCATCAAGGCCCACGGCTCCTCCAACGACGAGGCCATCGAAAACGCCATCGGTCAGGCCAGGGAGGTGGCGGCCAGCGGCTTGGTGGACGAGATCGCCGCCCATGTGGACGAAATGACGCTGAATGCATAATTCAAAATAATTTTACGAAAAAAGTATTGACAGGCCAGTAGGATTGCCGTATTATTTTCCAAGATAATGCAATCTGAAAGGAGGAGTAACTTCCTATGACACCGGAGACGATCTTCAAAACCATGCAAGATCTGATCGCGGAGCAGTTTGCCATTGATGCAGACGAAGTGACCATGGATAGTTCCTTTGTGGACGATCTGGGCGCGGATTCCGTGGATCTGGTGGAGCTGGTGATGGCGATGGAGGAGGAATTCGACATCGGCGAGATCGATGAAGATGATCTGCAGTCTCTCAAGACTGTGGGCGATTGCGTCCGCTATCTCAGCAACCACATTGAGTGAAATACTTGTACATAGAAAAGAAAACCCCACATTGTGGGGTTTTCTTTTCGAGAATTGATTTTGGGCCACCGCCCATGGGATCCCACATGGCGGATCCTGTGGGCGACGGCCCGGAAGGGATGAGAGAATGGAACCATTACATCAATTGGAACAAAGATTGGGCTATCAGTTCAAGGAACAGCAGCTGCTGCGCGCCGCGCTGTACCACAGCTCCTACGCCAACGAGCACCGCACCATGGGCATCAGCAGCAACGAGCGGCTGGAGTTTCTGGGGGACGCGGTGTTGGGCTTCGTGTCGGCGGATTTTCTGTACCGCAAGCATCCTGACCTGCCGGAGGGTGAGCTGACCCGTATCCGCGCCGCGCTGGTGTGCGAGGAAAGTCTGCACGAGGTGGCGCAGAGCCTGCGTCTGGGTGAATTCCTACTGCTGGGCAAGGGCGAGGAGAGCGGCGGCGGCCGCCGCCGTCCGTCCATTCTGGCGGACGCGGTAGAGGCGGTGCTGGCCGCCGTGTATCTGGACGGCGGTATTGACGAGGCTCGCGCCCTGATCCACCGTATCCTACTGGAGAAGGAGCAGGAGCAGGTGGTGGAGAGCCGCCGCCGGGACTGCAAGACCGAATTGCAGGAGCTGGTGCAGCGCAAGCCCAATCAGGTGCTGCACTATGAGCTGGTGTCCGAGAGCGGCCCGGATCACGCCAAGGTGTTCACCGTGGCGGTGACGCTGAACGGTCAGGTGGTGGGCCTTGGCTCCGGCCACAGCAAGAAGGAGGCGGAGCAGTCCGCCGCCCGCGCCGCATTGGAGCAGTTACAGAAATAAGAAAAGTCACCCCGATGTAGCGGGGTGACTTTTTTATGAGTAACGTTTCCATTCAAATAGCAGAAAGATGTTGTGCAGCGGAAAGCACAAATATATGGAAAATAAAAATGCAAATAATGTTGAAAAACCACGGGAAATATTTTATAATACATTATATTGGATTGCTAACAACGAAAAACAGCTAGTACTAATCTGAGCAACGCATATTTTTAGAAAGCTACGAGGTGATACAAAATGAGACAACTTGTTTGTCCGAATTGTGGTGCAGGCGATTTTATTTATATGGATGGGATTAGAATTTGCAAATATTGCAATTCGAGATATGAGTTGACAGAGGAAGAGAAACCTAAAAAGACAACACATGTTTCTTTGCTGAGTGATATTGATATTTTGCTGGAGAAATGTAAGACGGATCCTGCTCGGGCGAAAAAGTATGCAGGACTTATATTGGATATTGATCCAACAAATCGGGAAGCCAAAAAGTACCTTTAATAACCCAATATAGTATTTTAAGGGAGGGAAATATTATGAAAACAAAGGATATTGCAAAGCAGTATGGTATTGACCAAGCCAGATTTGAAGGTTATCTTAGAAAAGCCGGAGCAGGGAAAGACGGCATCATGGGGTTTAACTTAGATGATAACATACAAGAGCATGTGGAAAAATTTAAGGCTATTATTGCTGAAGAGCAAGAGAAGCAGGAAACAGAACAGAGGGAGAGGCAGAGAGCAGAGGATGAGAAGCAGAGAGCACTGGCTGGCATGCTTATAACATCTGGTTTCTCTTTTGAAGGCTATAAGGTTACAAAGTACTCCGGATATATTTCTGGGGACGATTGTATTACAATGCCGCGAGACAATTTCTGGGGAACCAATAAAGTGTCGGATAATCTTTGCGGAGCGCTAGTAAAAATTCGCCGTCAAGCAATTAAGGAATTGAAAGAAGCTGCTTATGATTTGGGATGCAATGCGGTTATTGGTGTTGACTTTGATTATATGACTATGGATCCGCAGCATGCCGCGGCATTAAATGGACAGGTGACGGTCTATGAGCCTTATGTTATCTGCGTTACTGCCAACGGAAATGCGGTTGTTATTGAAAAAGAATAATAGACTTGTGAAAGTTAAGCCGGGGCTGAGCTTCGGCTTAATTTCTATCTCTGATAAATTTTCCGTGGGTTTTGGGCGAAAATGGTGTAGTATAGAGTAGAGACACAACAGGAGGGGAGGGAGATACGGTTGGACGAGCGCATATTGATGGAGAAGATCGCGGGCGGCGATGAGGCTGCGCTGCACGCGCTTCTGCGGCAGTACGGGCCGCTGATCCGGTACGTTCTGCGGCCCATCCTGACGGACGAGCGGGATCGGGAGGAGTGCTATGCCGATATCTCCCTGAAGATCTGGCAGACGGCGGGCAGCTTTGACGGTGAAAAGGGCACGCTGAAAGCGTGGCTGACAGTGCTGAGCCGCAACGCCGCCCTGAACCGTGCCCGCCGCGCCCAGACCGACGCGCCGCTGGAGGAGGACGTTCCCCACACCGGCGGCAGCGCTGAGGAGGAGCTGCTGCGTAGGGAGCGGCAGCGGCGGTTACAGGCCGCTATCGCGGGTCTGCTGCCGGAGGAGCGTGGCCTGTTCTATCGAAAATACTACTACTGCCAGTCCACCGCCCAAATGGCCGCCGAGCTGTGCCTGACAGAGCGGGCGGTGGAGGGGCGGCTGTACCGCCTGCGGCAAAAGCTGCGGCGGCTGTTGGGAGGTGACTTCTGTGAGTGACGATCTGCGGTTTGATCAGCTGCTGCGTGAGGACGCCTCTGGTTTGCCGCCAGCCATGGCAGATGTGAATCCCTGGCGCGAGGCCATGTGGCTGGTGCTGTGGGGCATGGGTCTGACCACCATTACCTTCCATTTCCTGTATCTGGATCTGCTCCTGCCCGCGCTGGGCGGCATCCTGATGGTGCTGGGCTTCCGCACCCTGCGGCAAGAGAACAAAGCCCTGCGATGGTGCTGGCGGCTGTCCATCGTCATCGCCGCGGTGCGCAGTGCGTCCTTCGTGCTGGCGGCCCTGCCGGTGGATGTAAAGTACGTCCCGGCCTATGCGATCATGGCCATGACATTCGCGCTGTATATCGGTCTGTGGCGGGGGATGGTGGGCGTGTCCCGCGCCGCCGGTGCGGAAAAGCCCGCCGCGCCTGCCGCCGGTGCGCTGGTGATTTTCTATGTGGTGCTGGGCGCGTTGGCCTTTTTGAAGCTGGAAGGTTGGCTGGCAGTGCTGCCGGTGCTGATCGTGTATATTGTGATCCTGCGGAATCTGGTAAAGCTGGCCCGCTCCCTTTCGGACACGGGCTACGCCATCCACGCCGCACCGGTGCGCCTGCCCTCGGCGGCGGTGCTGTGGGGCTATCTGGGGCTGACGCTGGCGGCGATGCTGCTGGCCATGTTCCTGGGCCAGCGGTATCCCATGGACTGGCAGGTGCGTGACGACGCGCCTCAGGACGTGGCCGTCCGGTCGGAGCTGCTGGACTTGGGCTTTCCGGAGCAGGTGCTGGACGACCTGACGGCGGAGGAGGTGGCGCGGCTGTCCGGCGCGGTGAAGGTCTATACGGAGACAGAGCCTTTGTATGAGGACGATACCTACCGCGAGGTCACCACATCGTTGTGGAACGATGACACGCCGCCCCGCTGGCACTATATCGACGCGGAGAAGCAGCCGGACGGCAGCTACCACTATACCTATCGGGTGTATGACATCTATGAGGGCTTTGTGACCCATGTGGTGGTGCTGGTGGAGGAAGCGGGCAGACAGCGGGCTGTCGTGCTGCACTATGCGGTGATCGACCGGTCGTCCGGAGACTGCCTTGCGGAGGGTATGGAGATCTGGCCCGTGTGGCAGGGCAACGCGGAGTCGTGGAGCCCCGGCGGATGGAACAGCGGCCGCCTGTTGTGCGAGAAAGACGGCCAGTCCTATACGGCGGACTTCTACTCGGTGAAGAGCGGCAGCTATGAGACCACCAACATCTTCGGCACCACACAGAACACAGGCATTATCGCGGAGTGGTCGCGGATGGATCACAGCGGGAATGTTCGGGCCTATCTCCTGTACGATGCCGAAATGCTGACACCGGAGATGCCGTCGCTGTATAGCTGGTGCAACTACGTTCGGCAGACAAAGCCGGTCTATCCCTTCCGGGACGCATTGACGTTGTGGCACGAGTGGAGGACAGACGGCTGCTACGACAAGTGGCAGACCAGTATTCAGATATGGCCGCCTGTGGAGGACGAAACCGAATAGCACAAAAGAGACGGCGCAAGCCGTCTCTTTTTCAATTTGTAAAAAAAGCCTGTCATTGCGAGCCAGTCCGCAGACTGGCGTGGCAATCCATTTCTGAAGCCTCCCTCTGTGAGGGAGGTGGCATGACCGTAGGTCATGACGGAGGGAGAGAACAAAAATCTCAAATTCTCTCCCCCAGTCACCTGCGGTGACAGCCCCCTCTCAGAGGGGGCTAAGCACGGATTCCCACGTCGCTTCGCTCCTCGGAATGACAGAGATGAGTTTTGCGCTGCACTGTTATAAATAACAGTGGCATTTTTTTCATGGATATGGTATACTATATTTGATGTCTTCTGCGACAACCGATAACAAACTGTAATTTATCTGCCGGATATGACAAAACGTATTCGGATACGACATGAGGTGACTCTATGACATATTTTTCTTCCTTCCTGCTGGGGCTGGTACAGGGCATCGCGGAGTTCCTGCCCATCTCCAGCTCCGGCCATCTGTCCATCGCCCAGAACCTGCTGAACATCGACACGGCGGTGCCGGAGTTCTTTGACGTGCTGCTGCATCTGGGCACGCTGGTGGCGGTGTTCGTGGCCTACTGGCGGGATATCTGCGACATGGTGATGGAGCTGATCCACGGCGTCAACGATCTGGCCCACGGCACAACGCCCCGCCAGGTGCCGCCCGCCCGGCGGTTGATCCTGCTGATTATCGTGGGCACGCTGCCGCTGTTCGCCGTCCTGCCCATCCATAAGCAGGTGCAGGCCCTCAGCAACAACATGGTCTTTATCGGCGCGGCGCTGGTGGTGACGGGCTTCCTGCTGTTCGCCTGTGATCTGGTACGCAAGGGCCGCAAGACCGAGCGCAATGCCACACTGGCGGATGTGCTGGTAGTGGGCGTGGGGCAGGCCATCGCCACCATGCCCGGCATCTCCCGCTCCGGCATGACCATCACCACCGGCTGCTTCATGGGCTTTGAGCGGAAGTTTGCCGTGCGGTTTTCCTTCCTGCTGTCCATTCCCGCCGTGCTGGGCGCCAACATCCTCAGTTTGAAGGATGCCATCGAGACCGGGATCGTCTGGGCGGAGGTGCCCATGTATCTGGTGGGCGTTGTCACCGCCGCAGTGGTGGGCTATGTTTGCATCCGTTTGCTGCGCATGGTGGCCGAAAAGGGCCGCTTCGGCGCGTTTGCGTATTACTGCTGGGCGGCGGGCCTGCTGACGCTACTGCTCAACGCCATTAAGTGAGGTAAGCTATGGCGAATACACCAAAGAAGAAAAACGCCGGGAGCTCCGCCAAGAGCGGCAGCAAACGCCGCTCTGCCCCGCCGCCTCCCGCTTATAACGCCCAGGCGCGGATCATCGGCGGCATCGTGTGCCTGCTGCTGGCCCTGTGCGTGCTGGTGACGTACTTTAACGTGGACGCCATTCTGCTGACGTTTCTGGCCAATGTGCTGAAGGGCTGTGTGGGCTACGGCTACTGGCTGGCGGCTCCGGCGCTGCTGTATGCCGGCATCGTGCTGGTAGGCCACAAGGGCCGCCCGGTAAAGCTGCGCACCACCTGCACGCTGCTGCTGCCGGTGCTGGTGGGCATGGTGTTGCATCTGCTACTGTCCCGCGGCGGCTATGCCTTCTCACTGGAGAACATCAAGCCCATGTGGAAGGACGGGCAGTCCCTGCTGTGCGGCGGCGTGGTGTCCGGTTTGCTGGCGGTGGCCATGGAGGCGCTGCTCAGCCGCGTGGTGTCCCTGATCCTGACCATTCTGCTGACGCTGTTGGCGGTGCTGGGCGCGCTGCAGATCAAGCCTGCCGAGCTGGCGGCGGAGATGAAGCGCCGGGCCGAGGAACGCGCCCGGTGGGAGGACGAGGACGACTACTATGACGACGAGGAGGAAGCACCCGCCCGTCCCGCAAAGCCTGTAAAGGAATCTGCCGTTACACCGACTGCCAGAAAACGGCGAGCCAATATCGACATTCCGCTGGACGACGAACCGGCGGGAGAGCCCAGCCGCGAGGCCGCCGCATTGCAGCCTTCCGGCAAGAGTCTGTTCCCCAGCCGCTCCGGCGACGTAAAGACCCCGGCGGAGCTGCTGGATCCCACGCTGGCTCCGGCGGAAGCGCCTGCGGCGCCCCAGCCTGAACCGGCGCCGACTCCCGCTCCGGTCAAGGAGCCGCTGTCGGAGAAGAAGCGGAAGGAAGCCGTCCGGGCGGAGGTGGAAAGCGCCACCGCCGAGGTCAGCGAGGCCATCGAAAAGGAGTTGGCCGAGGGGGAGGGAGCCTACCGCTACCCGCCCATCACGCTGCTGGATGAAAATACCGACGACAACCATCAGGAGGTGGGCGCGGAGCTGCGGCTCAACTCCCAGCGGCTGGCGTCGGCGCTGTCCTCCTTCGGGGTAGACGCTCATCCCGGCGAGGTCGTCCACGGCCCCAGCGTCACCCGCTATGAGTTCACACTGGATCAGGGCGTGAAGCTCAGCAAGCTCACCAATCTCAGCGATGATATCGCTCTGGCGCTGGGCGCTACCGGCGTGCGTATCGCACCTATCCCCGGCAAGATCTCCGCCGTGGGCATCGAGGTGCCCAACAAGGCTGTCACCGCCGTCCGTATCCGGGACGTGATCGAGAGCCGGGAGTTTACCAACCATCCCAGCACCGTGGCCTTCGCCGTGGGTAAGGACATCGGCGGCAGCGCCATCGTGGGCAATATCGCCCGGCTGCCCCATGTGCTGATCGCCGGTACCACCGGTTCCGGTAAGTCCGTGTGTACCAATTCGCTGATCGTCAGCCTGCTGTATAAGTCCACCCCCGACGAGGTGCGCTTCATCATGGTGGACCCCAAAATGGTGGAGCTGGCCCCCTATAACGGCATTCCCCATCTGCTGATCCCCGTGGTCACCGACCCGAAAAAGGCCGCCGGTGCGCTGCAATGGGCGGTGTACGAGATGATGAAGCGGTATAAGATGTTCTCCGAGCGGGGCGTCAAGGATCTGGCGGGCTTCAACGCCCTGTGCGAGAGCGACCCCGAGCTGAAGAAGCTGCCCACCGTGGTGGTGGTCATCGACGAGCTGGCCGACCTGATGCTGGTGGCCGCCAAGGAGGTGGAGGAATCCATCTGTCGCGTGGCCCAGATGGGCCGTGCCGCCGGTATGCACCTGGTTATCGCCACCCAGCGACCCTCGTCTGACGTCATCACCGGCCTGATGAAGGCCAACATCCCCAGCCGTATCGCCTTTGCGGTGGCGTCGTCGCTGGAATCCCGCATCATTCTGGATACCACCGGCGCGGAAAAGCTGGTGGGTAAAGGCGATATGCTTTACTTCCCGCTGGGCAACCAGAAGCCCACCCGTGTACAGGGCTGCTTCATCACGCCGGAGGAGATCGAGCGCGTGGTGAACTTCGTCAAGGAGAGCGGCGCCGCCGACTACTCCGACGAGGTCATGGAGAAGATCGAGGAGGTCATGAAGCAGAGCGAAAAGGGCGGCGGCAAGTCCGCCGGCGGCAGCGCTCCCGCCGATGGCGACGAGGGCTGCGACGAGCTGCTGGGCGCGGCGGTGGAGGTCATTCTGGAAACGGGACAGGCCAGCGTGTCCATGCTGCAGCGGCGCTTGAAGCTGGGCTATTCCCGCGCCGCCCGTCTGGTGGATCAGATGGAGGAGAGGGGCATCGTGGGCCCCTTCGAGGGCAGCAAGCCCCGGCAGCTGTTGATTACCAAGGAGCAGTGGCAGGAGCTGAAGATGAAGGGCAGCTTCGACGCCGCATCGCCGGAGCCGGAAAGCCATCCCGACCCCTACGGCAGCATCAACGATGTGTTCAACAGCAGAGATGCATTAGATTAAAAAATGCACCCCTTTGGGGTGCATTTTTTAATCACAGCCTGTCAAAGAACGCCAGTTCTCGTTATGCGAGAGCTGGCGTTTTAGTCGTATCAAAGAAGAAATAGGGCAGAAAAACAAAGAAATCAGGGCGGCTCCACTTCCAGAGGGCCAGTTTTTTGAGATTCATAGCAGCATATTTAAGCCTCACCCAAGCAGAAACCCGGGTCAGACCTCGGTGGTGTGTGTAACGCATTGCGTGTTTCTCTTTCGCATCCGCAAAGACCCGCTCAATGGTTTCTTTTCGCCGGGCGTAAATTCTTTTGCCCAAATCGGTCTTTCGGACGTCCTCCACAATGTCCAGGTATTCCTGCCAGATATGGGTTGTGAGCATCCGCTGTCCGTTTTCATTTGCACCACAAACGCTTCTGCAGGGACAATCTTTGCAGACCTGGGTGGCACTGCGGTAAGTTCGTTTTCCATCTTTGCTGGTAGTTGTATGTCTCAGTTCATGTCCTCCGGGGCAGACAAAGCTGTCATTTGCCACATTGTAGGTGAAATCCCAAGGCTTGAACGTATCCTTCTTTCCTTTGTATCGGGTATAGGGCAGAATTGGGATCCTGCTGTCCTCAATTACTTTTTTGGCAATCCACGGGGTCTTGTAGCCGGCATCCATCGTTACAAATTTGACTTCTGGAAATCTGTCTGTGACCTTGTCATATACTGCGTCCCAGGCCACGCTGTCACTTACATTTCCTGAGGTGACTTCAACACCCAACACAAAGCCGTGCTTGTCGCAGGCCGTATGTGCTTCGTATGCAAATTGCCGTTCGTGTTCTCCTTTTACGAACATTCCGCAGTCCGGGTCTGTGGTGGAAACAGTCTTTTCTGCGGTTTCCTGTGAGCCTCCACCCCCCTGGGGATGGTTTTCATCATCCTCATCTTCAATGGGCTTCTTGCCCAGCTTTTCTCTTTCCTCATTGACCTCTCTGCGAAGCTGACCAGAGTAGACCTTTGCTGCCTT